>Ga0136653_10001490_pt1 | contig 12710 bp, 12 predicted proteins | sample LakKivw275mmetaG_FD_94866 | JGI IMG/M metagenome (GOLD analysis project Ga0136653, IMG submission 94866) | Anoxic lake water microbial communities from Lake Kivu, Rwanda to study Microbial Dark Matter (Phase II) - Lake Kivu water 275m metaG... | ecosystem: Environmental > Aquatic > Freshwater >... | reverse complement strand
GGATCGTGCTCGTAAAAAAAGTTCAATAAATTTAAAACGCCGACGCTATCCTGTCCCTGCTTATAGGCGTCAGTAAAAGCGGCGACTAAAACTTCCTGCAAGGCGGAGGAAAGTTCGGTGCGCCCGCCGCGCAGCACTCCCGGTTTTATTAAATGGCGGTCCACCAATTCCACCAGTTTTTTCGCGTCCACGTTTAAACGGATAAACAAATTCTGCACCGCTTTTATTTTTAGACAGACGCGGAAGACGTGGATAATTTCCACGGTCGGTTGGCGCAATTTAAGGACCAAAAAATAAGCGTCCTCCAAAGCTTTTAGCGTTTCCAAAGAATAAGCGCGGGCGACGTTATAACGCTTGCTGGCGCCACGACTAATTTTTTTCGTTTCACCAAACAAGTGATAATCAATTTTTTCCGCCGCCGCCTTCATCTCGCTTTTTTTATAAACCAAAAACAAATCAAAGAAAAGGGAAAGCAAAAAAATCAGAATTAAAGGATCGGGCTGAGCCCAAAAAAACAAAATCTTAACCGGCGCGGCCAATAAAGCGTTTAAATGACGGCCCAAAAAAACGGCGAAGGCCAACCAACCGGCGAATAAAATCAACCAAGCGCCGAGCGTCAAAAAATAATCAACTTTTTCTTTAGTTCGCCGTAAAGCGATTAAGCTCTTCCTTAAACTCAAGCCCCAATATAAAAAGCGGCCCAAAAACCAGGCGCCGCGGCCACCGGCCGTTTGCTCCACGGTGAAAACCAGTTTTTCTTCCGACTGGCTTTCTTTGGCTTTGTTGTCCGTAAGCGCTTTCGGGGCCGACATAAAATTAACTTAAAAATTGCCAAAGCAAGGCTAAAACCATAAAAACTGGCAAAAGCAGCCAGGCGACAAGCCAGGCGGCCAAAACCAGAGCCAAAAGCAGCAAAATGGCGCCGCGAAAGATTATCTGGACCAAGCGCACGCAGAAACTGATCAAACGGCCGAGCCAATCATATTGGCCGTACATGGGCACGAAGAGATTTTTGAGCCAAATTGAAAAACCGAGCGCTTTCTCTTGGTTGCGCCAAAAATTAAAAACGGCCTTGAGATGCCGAAAAAAACCGACGCTATACCACCAAATCGGGAAATATAAAATTTCCCCGACAACCTGGGCTAAGACCTTGCCGCTGGAAATAAAAAAATTTTCTGCCATTACTATAATAATACCATAAAAAGCGAGGGCTCGCAAACAATTCCCGGCCTGCTTCGCGTATTATTATCAGGCCGGGAAAAAGAAGAAAAGACCCGGCCGATTGACAAGCAATGGCCCTTGTATTATGATTATTTTAGCACTCTATAACTAAGACTGCTAAACAAAATAACATCTATGTTTAATAAATTCACGGACAAATCGCAGGAAGCGATAATCAACGCCCAAATTATCGCTTCCACCTACGGCCAGCCCAATATTGAGGCGCTCCACATCCTCTTGGCGCTTTTGCAGCAGAACGAAAGCCTGACTAAGCCGATTTTGGAAAAAATGAAAATTGATCCCGAGATTATTGAGAAAGAAACCATTAACGCCATTAAAAAATTGCCGCGCGTGAAAGTCGCGCCGGATCGCGGGCCGGTGCAGGCGGTTTCGGGCACGGCGGAAACGGCCATGGTTTTGGAAAGGGCGCAAAAAGAAGCCGACGGCATGAACGACGAATTCATTTCCACCGAGCATATTCTTTTGGCTTTGATCGGCGTACCCTCTTGGGCGCAAACCATTCTCTTAAATTTCAAAGTGGAATATCAAAGCGTCAAAAACATTTTAAAGGAACTGCGCGGCAACCAAACGATTAACGACCCCTTCCCGGAAACAAAATACAAAGTCTTGGAAAAATACACAACCAATCTAACCGAATTGGCGCGCCAGGAAAAACTGGACCCGGTTATTGGTCGCGACACAGAAATCCGGCGCATCATGCAGGTCTTGTTAAGACGCACGAAAAATAATCCGGTTCTGATTGGCGAGGCGGGCACGGGCAAAACCGCCATCGTGGAAGGCCTGGCCCAACGCATCGTTTCTGGCGACGTGCCGGAAAATTTAAAGAACAAAGAAATCGTCACCTTGGACTTAGGCGCGCTCGTAGCCGGAGCCAAGTTCCGGGGCGAGTTTGAAGACCGCTTGAAAGCCGTCTTGAAGGAAGTTAAGGCCCAAAACGGCCGCATCATTCTCTTTATTGACGAACTTCACACCTTAATCGGCGCCGGCGCTTCCGAAGGCTCCATGGACGCTTCCAACATGTTAAAGCCGGCTTTGGCGCGCGGCGAGTTGCGCACCATTGGCGCCACCACCACCAAGGAATATCAGCGCTATATAGAAAAAGACGCCGCTTTGGAACGGCGTTTCCAGCCGATTTACGTGGCTGAACCGAGCGTGGAAGACACGGTCAGCATGCTGCGCGGTCTGAAAGAAAGATATGAAGTTCATCACGGCGTCAGAATTACCGACGATGCTTTAGTGGCAGCGGCCAAATTGTCCAACCGCTACATCACCGACCGCTGGCTGCCGGACAAGGCCGTGGACTTAATTGACGAAGCGACCTCGTCTTTACGCATGGAAATTGATTCCATGCCCGACGAATTGGATCAATTAAAACGGCGCTTGAAACAATTGGAGCTGAATAAAGCCGGCCTGATGACGGCCGATAAGCGTTCCTCTAAAATTAGGGAAGTTAATAAGGAATTGGCAAAAGTAAAAGAACGGGCCGACCAATTGGAACTGCACTGGAATAACGAAAAAAACATCATCTCCGCCATTCGCCAATCTAAAAAAGAAATTGATGATTTGAAAATCAAAGCCGAGATCGCCCAGCGTCAAGGCGCTGATCTGACTGAAGTGGCGAAAATAAAATACAGCTTAATCCCCGACTTGGACCGTAAAATCAAAAACTTGCAGGAAGAGCTGATGAAAATCCAAAAAAAGGGCCAGCGCATCTTAAAAGAAGAAGTGGACGCCGAAGACATCGCCAAAGTCGTCGCCCGCTGGACCGGCATCCCGGTCAACAAAATGCTTCAGGATGAGATAAAAAAATTAAGCGATGCCGAAAGCGTGCTCTCTAAAGAAGTTGTCGGCCAAGAAGAAGCTATTAAGGGCGTGGCCAACGCTTTACGCCGCAGCCGCGCCGGCATTAACGAAGAAAAGAAACCTATTGGTTCTTTCCTCTTTGTTGGCCCGACCGGCGTCGGCAAGACCGAACTGGCTAAAGCTTTAACCCGCTTCATGTTTGACGATGAAAAGGCTTTAATCCGTTTAGATATGAGCGAATTTATGGAGCGGCATTCGGTCGCCAAATTGATCGGCTCCCCGCCCGGCTATGTCGGTTATGACGAAGGCGGACAATTGACCGAGCAAATCCGCCGCCATCCTTATGCGGTCGTCTTATTTGACGAAATTGAAAAGGCGCATCCGGACATGTTCAATGTCCTCTTGCAAATTTTAGATGACGGCCGCTTAACCGACGCCAAAGGCCGGACGGTTAATTTCAAGAACACCATTATTATTATGACTTCCAATTTGGGTAACGAAATCATCAAGCAATACACCATCGGCTTCGCCGACACCAGCGATCAAAAAAGGGCCACTGATATGCGCGCCGAAGAAATGAAAGAAAAAATAGACAAAATCCTGCGCGACCATTTCAAGCTGGAATTCTTGAACCGCATTGACGAGATTATTCTCTTCCGCAGCCTGACACCTTTGGCTTTGGAAAAAATCGTTGATTTGGAATTAAACAAGATAGAGAAACGGCTGGGCAACAAAAATATTCTCGTCAAAGTCAGCCCAAAAGTGAAAAAACTCTTGGCCGAAAAAGGCTTTGACGTCACCTACGGCGCCCGCCCCTTGAAGCGCATTATTCAGACCATGATTTTGGACGAATTAGCTTTGGAAATCATCGCCGGCAAGGTCAAGGAGGGCGACCGCGTCAAGATAGAGCTGGGCGAGAAGGAAGCGGTGGTCCTGAAAGTCAGCGCTTAATCAGAATTTAGTTAAAAGAGCCCGGAAGGGCTCTTTTTGGATAAAATTTTTTTCTTTAAAATTAAGTCAATTTGTCTATAATAAAATTTTATATTATAATATAAAAACAATTTATTAAACGACAAAAAATGAAAAGCGCAAAACTAATTTTCGGCTTTGGGGCGGTTTTTTTAGTTTTTGGCGGACTCCTCTCGGGGCCTTCTTTCGCCGGCGCCCAAAGCACGATTGATCCTAATTTCAATCCCAATTTGATTTTGAACGATACCGACATCAGAGCCTATGATTCCATGAGCCTGCCCGACATCCAGAATTTCCTCCAACAGAAAGGCAGCTACCTGGCTTATTATTACGCGCCCGACGCCAACGGCATCACTCGGACGGCTGCCGAAATCATTTATAATGCCACGCACAACAATTACAATTGCGACGGCGTCACTTTAAGCGACCAGCCGACCGAAGCCGAACGCCAGGCCAAATGTCTGCATATTACTACCGTCAGCCCAAAACTGATTTTAGTTCTCTTACAAAAGGAGGCGAGCTTAATTGAAGACGGCACGCCGACGCAAAGCCGCCTGGACTGGGCCACCGGCTACGGCTGTCCAGACAACTGGGTCTGCAACCCTTACTACAAAGGTTTTGGCAAACAAATTAATAGCGCCGCTTTGCAATTTCTCGCCTACATGAACGAACAGAGCAACTATAACTACCGTGCCGGCCAGACTTACGTCGTTACCAACACTCTTGAACCCTACTGCACGGCCGCGACGCAAAGAATGGCCATTACCCCGCAAAACAAAGCCACGGCCGCCTTATATAACTATACGCCGCACGTCTTCAATGGCAACTATAATCTCTACCTCCTTTGGCAACGCTACTTCGGCGGTTTGAGCGGCACAAGCAACGTCGTCAAACTTTACGCCGACGGTTCGCTTCTGCAAATCCAGGGCGAACCGGGCGTTTGGCTTATTGCCAACGGCCAAAAACGCCCCTTCCTTAACTATTCCGCTTTTATTTCCCGCTTCAAACCGGAGCAGATCCTGCTCACGAGCCAAAGCGAACTGGACAAATATCCTTTGGGCGAAGCGATAAAATTCGCCAATTACTCCCTGGCCCAAACGCCGGATAAACAAGTTTACCTCCTGGTGAATAACGAGAAACGGCCCTTCGCTTCCGCCAGCGTCTTAAAGAGCATCGGCTTCAATCCCGAAGAGATTGAAGCGGCCACCGTTGGCGACCTTTCCACCTATGTTTTAGGCAAGGCGATAACGGCCACCTCCACCAACGTCACCGGCGCCCTGATGCAGGACACCAAGACCGGCGGCGTCTTCTTCGTGGAAAACGGGACGAAAGCGCCGCTCTTGGACAAGATTCTCCTGACGACGAAATTCAAAAATAAAAAAATCATGCCTGTCTCCCCGAGCATCTTGAATACCTTCACGACCGTGGCGCCCGTTCTTCTGCCGGACGGCAGTCTCCTCAAGTCCGCCTCTTTCCCCACGGTCTATCTGATTTCCAACGGCCAAAAACGGCCCTTTGCCAGCGAAGCGGCCTTCGGCCAATTAGGCTACAAAATGAGCAACACCATCACGGTTTCCTCGCAATTGCTCTACCAATACCCTCTCGGGGAGACCATACAATAAGGCGAATGGCGGCCGCGGGCGGAAAGGGCGAAAAATTCGGAGAAAAATCCACGGAAGCCAAACGAATCTCCGCGCGGCAAGCTGGCGCGGAATCAGACAGCCGAAGTCTAAAATAAAAATCTCTCCCGACGAAGGAGAGTTTTTTTATTTAAAAGACCCTTCCGATCTTCTTCTTGTGAAGAAAAACGGAAGGGTCAAAGAGCCCAAGGAACCAAGGGACAAGGAACCGAGAGTCTAAGCAGCCAAGGAATTGCGGGAGAAAACCTGGCGGCCAGCGAGCCACCCGACCGGAAGCTCGACCGAATCCGCCGCGACGCTCCAGCCATCGCCGTCCCAGCGCGTGACCACGGCCCAAAGCGTGCCGTCCACGTCTTCAATATAGAAGATGTTCGCGCAGCCGTTAGTAAGCAGATCACCATCTTCGCCATTGGGTTGTTTAACCAGCATGGCGTAGAGTTCAGCCAGGGTTGTTTTAGCTTTTTCTTTTCCGCCCAGGTCCAGTAGAATAGGGCCGTCCACGGAGTCCTTTTCCAGTTTGCGTCTGGCTATGGTGCTGCCCGGGAAAGAATCTTCGGTTTTGCCGAGGAAATGTGCCCGGAAATTGTCGCCGAGCCAGGAGATTTTTACCTTGGCTTTCCGGCCGGTATCAACCTTGAATTTATCCTTAGCCACGAATTTATCGGTTGTGGCCGGGATAATGGTCGTCGAGAGGACGCCGCTCATAATTCTGACGACGGTCTGAGCGGCATTCTTGACGCGATTCCTAACCGCCTCTACCCATAAAGCCAGGGCTTCTTTGGTGTTTTGAATTGCCCATTGAACATCATCCTCGGGCATTTTTTCTAATTCCTCCTGAAATTCCACCACCCGGGCGGCAAGAACGGGAATCTGTTGTTCTGCAGCCATTTTGTAGCCTCCATTTTTTACAGATTGTTAATGATTCTTCCGCGCTTCCCGGCGGATTTGGGGTTTATGCCTTTTTGGGCATTATAATATTAAATCACGAACGATTATTTATGTCAACTTCCCTAAATAAACAAATAATATTATACTGAAAATACTCAAAATAAGAAAAATATGGCTTTAAGCATCGGCGCCCTCCTGCCCCATTCGCCGTTATTGATTCCGGAAATCGGGCGGGCCAACTATAATTTCCTGGCCAGAACCGCGGCCGCCTACGAAGGCCTGGGCCAAAAATTAAAGGCGGCCGGCGTCAGCACGGTGATAGTCATTAGCCCCCACGGCGCCGCGCCGAAGGACGCCTTCGGCCTTAACGTGGCGCCGGAAATGAATTTGAGTTTCCAGGATTTCGGTTTCATCCCGCCCAAAATCGCCCTGGCCGGCGACGCTCTCTTGGCGGAAAAGATCAAAAACGCCGCCCGGCCCGATTTTCCCCTTAACCTCATTTCGGAAGCGAATTTGGATTACGGCAGCGCCCTGCCCCTCTATCTCCTGAAAAAAATCGCCGGCGAGTTCAAGGCCATCAGCCTGTTTCCGGCCGGCGTATTAAGTTTGGAGGATCATTGGCGTTTCGGCCAAAAACTCGGGGAGGTAATCGGAACAAGCGGAAAAAACCTCGCCGTCATCGCCTCGGGCGACCTGTCGCACCGCTTGAAAAGGAAGTCGCCGGGCGGCTATTCGCCCAAGGGGGCGAAATTTGATAACAAACTGATTGAATATTTAAGCGAGCCAACTAGCGCCAAAGACAATATTTTAAAAATGAACCCGAAATTAATCGCGGCGGCGGGTGAATGCGGTTTAAAACCGCTCGTCGTCCTTTTGGGGATAATGGCCGAAAAAAACTGGCAAACGGAAATTCTCGCCTACCAAACGGATTTCGGCATCGGCTATTTGAGCGTTGACTTCATTCTCTAAATTTTAGGCCTATGGCCGCCGACTGCGATAAAAACAACGACAAGTTCCAATCCTTCGCCGACATCATGAAGGGGCGGAAGCGCGTCAAGCCGCCGGCCTATCCCTGGCAGGACCTAGCTTTGCGCCTAATAAAGGAATTGGGTGTGCCGACCTACAAAAAATCGGCCGTCTTCAAGGTTTGCAAGGAAAAATCGGCCGCGGCCATTGCCATCGCCTTAAACGACGCCAAGGAGCTGGCCAAGGGCGGTGCCAAATGGAAATATTTTTTCAAAATAATCGACCAAAAATAAAAAACATCTTCCCGCCTATGCCAAAATTATTACCCATTCTCATCCATCCCGACCCGCGCTTAAGGGAAAAAGCCGCGCCCGTCACCTTGGAAACGATAAACGAGCCGGATTTCCAGGCCCTCTTGGTCGACATGGAAGAAACGATGCGGCAAAAGGACGGCGCCGGCCTGGCCGCCCCGCAGATCGGCCGAAGCCTGCGCCTGGCCTTGGTCACCGCCGAAAAGCGGCTCCTCGTGCTCATTAATCCGCGGATAACCAAGAAATCCTGGCGCCAGGAAACGGCCGAGGAAGGCTGTCTCTCGGTCTTGGACGGCAAGGGCGAAATAATCTACGCGCCCTTGGCGCGGACGAAAAGGATCACCTGCGTCTATTGGGATGAAAAGGGCCAAAAACAAAAAATCCGCGCCGAAAAAATCCTGGCGCGCATCATTCAACATGAAATCGACCACCTGGACGGAATTTTATTCATCGACCGGCTGGAAAAGAAAAAGACGAAACCGCTTTGAGGCTAGGCCGGAAAAAAATTTTTAGGGCCGGCGACGACGGACTTTTTTGATTTTCCGAACGATGAGCCAGGCCAGCCAGAAGCCGGCTAGAAGCAGGAGCGACCAATATATCTCTCTATAATAGCGGTGCAATAAGGCCTGGTTGGCCCCGAAGAAATAGCCTAGGGCGGCGAGAAAACCGACCCAAAGGGTCGCCCCCAAGGCCGTGAAAAAAACGAAGCGGCCGTAAGGCATTTTGCAGAAACCGGCCGGGATGGAAATCAAATGCCTTAAGACCGGTACGAGGCGCCCGAAAAAGGTGGCCGCGTCGGCATTTTTCAAAAAATTCTTTTCCGCTCGGGCGAGTTTTTCCGGCGTAATGGAAAAAAAACGCGCCCATTTCCGGCCGGCCAACTTATAGACGACTAAGCGTCCGAGCCAAAGCGATAAAATATAATTGACGCTGGCGCCGATGACACTGCCCAAGACACCGACCAAAATGACCAGAAAAAGACTAAACTCCCCGCGGCCGGCCAAATAGGCGGCTGGCGGAATGATGATTTCCGAGGGCAAGGGCAAAAAAGAACTTTCTACGGCCATTAAAAAACCGACGCCGAGATAACCCAGCCCCCGCGTCAAGTTTAAGATTGCGGCCGTCAACGCGCTTAACATACTCTAAATATAAAGCAATTTTATGTCCCTGTCCACCGGAAAAACCGAGGCTGATTCCCAAAAGGCCCAAGGGGGTGATCCGGCAAAGCCCCGGCGCCTGGTTTTCATGGGTACGCCCGAATTCGCCCTTCCCGGCCTCAAGGCGCTTCTAGCCGCGCCGGAGTTTGAAGTCGTCGGCGTTTTCACGGCGCCGGACAAGCCGGTCGGGCGGCGGCAAATCCCGACCCCCTCGGCCGTGAAAATCGCGGCCCAAAGGGCGGGTTTGAAAATTTTCCAGCCGGAAAAAATCCGCCCGGAAACGGAAACGATCAGGACTTTGGCACCGGATCTTATCGTCGTCATCGCTTACGGCCACATTATTCCGCCCGACATCCTCTCCTTGCCGACCTACGGCTGTTTGAATGTCCACGGCTCGCTTCTCCCCCGCTACCGCGGCGCCGCCTGCCTGAACGCACCTATATTAAACGGCGACGACAAGACTGGTATAACTATAATGAAAATGGACGCCGGCCTTGACACCGGCCCGATCTTAAGGCAAGCGGAAATGAAATTAGACGGCCGCGAGACTTTAACGAGTCTTCACGACCGGTTGGCGAAATTAAGCGCGGAAATACTCGTCCCGACCATACGCGCTTACGTCGCCGGCGAAATAGAGCCGCGGGCACAAGATAATACCAAAGCCAGCTACGTGAAAATGCTGAAGAAAGAAGACGGCCTAATCGATTGGCGGAAACCGGCGGCGGCGATCGAGAGAATGGTGCGCGCCTATAACCCCTGGCCCGGCGCTTATTTTACAAGCCGGGGAAAAATTATTAAAATAATGGAAGTGGAGCCGAAAATCCTAAAAACCGGTTCAGGGACGAAAGAGTCCGGAAACAACGCACCCGGCGCGCCTAAGATCAGCGAGCCCGGAGCGCCTAAGGCCGGCGAAATGTTTTTGGCCCGAGGAAAACTGGCCGTCCAATGCGGTGCCGACGCTTTGGTCATTTCCCGCCTGCAGCCGGCCGGCAAAAAAATCATGACGGCGAAAGAGTTCATAAGCGGCTATAAAATCTAAACGCCGCCCGCAAAGGGCGGCGGCGAAAACCGAGAAAGGTCCCTTCGTCTAACGGTTAGGACGCCTGGTTCTCAGCCAGGCAATACGGGTTCGATTCCCGTAGGGACTACTGCCGGGGAGCTGGCAAGCGCCATAAGCTATACCGCCCGCCAGGAATTGGCCCGGGACAATATCGTCGTCAGCACCTTTTACCCGAAAATGACCGACACCCATTCCGGCCGGCACGCCGTCGGCGCCCGGCCGGAATGGGTGCGCGAGAGAATAAAAAATCGCGCCCCCGGCCTGATCATCAACCCGCCGGAAAAAGTGGCGAAAAAGATCGCGGCGCTGATCGTTTCCGGGGAGACCGATATTTTCGTCTAAGCTTGGCCGCTTCGCCTTGATTCAGCGCCCTCTTTTTAAATTTTGCCGCTTCGCCCTTTTCCGCTATAATGATAAGGCCCCTCTTTATAATGGTAAGGCTCCTTTTTCCAAACGTTTATGTACAAAAAGAAACGCGTCGCCCGCAAGAAACACGCCAAAAAAACGGGCAAAAGGATAAGCTCTTTGCGCTTCTAAAAACGCTTTGGTTCAAACCAGGGCGTTTTTAGTCAGGTCTTTTTTATCCAGCCAAAGGTCAAAGCCGAATTCCGTTTTCAGGCGTTCGCGGCCGGCCGCGCCTTGCTCCCGAACCAATTTTAAGCCGCTGCGCCGGCATACGGCCAGGATTTTCTGCCGATAATCCTCCTCTAGGCGGGCCGAGAGCCGCCGGAGGCGCGTCGCCCGTTCCTTGAGCGCGGCCGCGCTGACCCGCCCGGGCAATTTGAACGCGGCCGTCTGTTCGTGGGCTGAAAACGGGAAGACATGGATCCTGCTGAATGCCATTTTCTCGGCGAACGCATAGCTCGCCCGGAAATCGGCCGCCGTTTCCCCGGGAAAACCGACGATGACGTCGGTCGTTAAGGCGATATTCGGCACGGCTTGCCTTAGGGCGGCGACAACGCGGGCGAAAACGCCCGCCGTATAGGGCCGCTTCATCAATTTTAAAATCTTGTCGCTTCCAGACTGCAAAGAAATATGCAAATGCCGGCAAAGGCGAGACTCACGGGCCAGTAATTTTATCAGAGCCGGCGTCACTTCCGTAACTTCTAGCGAACTCAAGCGCAGGCGGCCCAAATTTTTTATCTTTAAAAGCGTCCCGATAAGCGCGCTTAAATTTTTTTCCTTGCCTTTCCCGTCGGCGCCGTAAAGTCCCAAATGAATGCCGCAGAGAACGATTTCCCGATAGCCGGCTTCGGTCGCCGCCTTAGCTTCTTTGCTTATTGCCGCGCTCGGCCGGCTTTTCAAGCGGCCGCGGGCGTAAGGAATAAGGCAATAGGCGCAGAATTGGTTACAACCGTCCGAGACTTTCAAAAAATAGCGGGAACGGTTGGTGGCGGCCAGAAGCCCCTCTCCTTTTGCCGGCGCTCGCCTCTCCTTCACGCTTTCGGCCAGCGAAAACATACTCTCTATCTTCTTCAGCAAGCCTTCTGCATCGCCCACGCCCCAAAAAACAATCCCTTTATTCTTAAAAGCGGCGGCGATTTCCGGCTCGGTTTGCGGCCAACAACCCATGACCACGAAACGGCTCCGGGGATAGCGGCGGCGCAGGCGGGCGAGCAATTGCCGGTCCTTAATTATGGCTTTCTTGGTCACGGCGCAGGTATTGACAACCACCAGCTCCGGGTCCTTGGTCTCTCTAAAGCCACGCTTAAACAAAAGGCGGCGCAAAAGCGCGCCGTCATACTGGTTGACCTTGCAACCCAAGGAATAAATTTGAAAACCGAGAGCGGCTATATCTTTGTTTAAGCGCTTTTTTAATTATTTCTATTATAATTAGTCCGCCCCGGCTTGTCAAAAACAAAATCTTTTGTTATCATCAAAACGTAATAAAACCTGGCCTAAGAAGCCGTTTTATTTTAAGCGCCCATAGCTCAGCTGGTAGAGCAGCTCCCTTTTAAGGAGAAGGTCGCAGGTTCGAATCCTGTTGGGCGCACCAGTAAAAAACTTTCCGGTTTTTGAGAAGCCATTTGATGGGCGGCCTGAACGGCCGCCCATTGTGTTTGCGGCGAATTATCGCTGTTTTTTAATTTTTCCCAAAACACTTTTCTTGCCGCGAGGCGCAGGTTCGCCTCCTGTGCGATTTTGAAATTCTGTCTCGTTATTTGCTTTGCCCAAAAAAGAATTTTATGCTATACTAATATTGCTACCAACTTGACACAAGAAAGATTTTTTTAATGGCCGTCTTGGGCAACCTTCAAGAAATCTTTCTTTTAGGTTGGTAGCCCCGGGGCGGCCATTTAAAATTTAACAAAAAACATATGAATCAAAAATTCTTTTTATACGCCCGTAAATCAACTGATGTTGAAGATAAACAAGTTTTAAGCATTGAAGCGCAGATCACAGAATTGCGCGCCTTTGCCAAACAAAACAATCTTAATGTCGTTGATGTTTTTATTGAAAAACAGAGTGCCAAAATTCCGGGCCGTCCGATATTCGGCGAAATGTTGGAACGGATAGAAAAGAACGAGGCGGACGGAATTTTGGCTTGGCATATAATGGTCTAGAAATTCCATACAGTTTTAAACCAATTAAAAAGTTGATTCCGGGGTGGTATAATAAGCCCGTATGAATCAGCAAAGACAAAAAGTATCAAAAGAAGAAAAAGCCAAGATTG
>Ga0136653_10001489_pt1 | contig 12713 bp, 9 predicted proteins | sample LakKivw275mmetaG_FD_94866 | JGI IMG/M metagenome (GOLD analysis project Ga0136653, IMG submission 94866) | Anoxic lake water microbial communities from Lake Kivu, Rwanda to study Microbial Dark Matter (Phase II) - Lake Kivu water 275m metaG... | ecosystem: Environmental > Aquatic > Freshwater >... | reverse complement strand
TTTATATTGTTATCAATAGCATGGGTATTAGCCATCTGCCCTCGGACTTGAAAACGGGCGTCTTTCCCTGTTAATTTATCCGCGATAATTGGCTTCTGGAGCGAATGCTCATCGTTGCGTTCACAGATGATCGGCCTCGTTCTGGCATTCACCGTTTGGGAGGCGTCATGAAAAGAGCATGTTTTGGTCCCGTCCCGGCCGCAGCCCTAGGGCTCGCCCTGGCCCTGAGTGCCCTTGGCGCCTCCCAGACGACACCCCCGCCGCAGCTCTATCTCATGGCGGATACCCGGGTCGAAGTAGCCAAGGCTCAGGACTATGAGGCCGCCCTAAAGGACCTCATAGCCGCCCTCGGCAAGCACGGTTTCCCGGTCCGGTTCGATACCTACTCGACCGACGACAGCCACTACTACATCATTTACGGGCTCGAGAGCTACGCCGGCGTCGACCGCTGGAAGACCGCTTGGAGCGACCTGGCCAAGAAGATGGGGCCAGACGCTTTCGAGGCCCTGCGCCGCCGGATGGCCGCCGCCGAGCTCGAGACCGACTTCCGCTTCTGGCGTTTCCGTACAGATATTTCTTTTTTGCCTCAGAATGAGCGCCTGAGGCCCGAAGAGATCGGCTATTACACTTGGGACTATGTCTGGCTCCTCCCCGAGACCGAGGCCGAGTTCGAGGACCTCAACAAGGAATGGATCGCCCTGAGCCGCTCTCACGGCGCCCGCGATCCCTTCCTGACCTACGCCGGCGATCTCGCCTCCGGCGGCCCCGTCTATTGCTGGTTCGAATACGGGAAGTCCGCGGCCGACTACGCCCAGGCCGAGGAGAAATTCTGGACGTCGCTCGGCGACGAGGGGGCCGCGCTTTCGAAGCGGACGCGGGCTTTGATCAAGCGGATGGAATCGAAGACGGGGCGCTACCGGCCCGATCTCTCCTACGCCCCCGGCCGGTGACGGCCCGCCCGCGCCCGCTTGAAACCCTATCGGTTCTATAAACTTTTTTCTTGACTGAGCCGCGGGGGCCAGACTATCATCGCCTCGCTCCCGGGAACCGCCCCTTATGCGGGCCGGCGATCCCGAGGGTAACCCAACGAAGGAGTGGCCCATGGTCGACCCCAAAACCGTCCTCTGGGGCCAGACGATCGCCTACACGTTCTACTGCCTGGCGATCATGGCCGTCGTCGCCTGGTTCGCCTATAAGGTCACCCGCAAGGGCAACGAGAAGCCGTTCCCGACGGCGCTGTTCTGGACCTTCTTCGCCTTCCTCGTCGTCCTCGGCGTGTCGCTCCACATCGTCACCCACGAGACCATCCCCTGGAAGGCCATGGACCTCGAGCGGCACAAGATCGCCGCCGACCGCGAGTTCACGATCGCCGTCGTCGGCCACGAGTTCAAGCTCCCAGCCCGGCCGATGATCATCAAGAAGGGCGAGGTCGTCCGCTTCACCGTCACCTCCGACGACCTGACCTACGGGTTCGGCCTGTTCCGGCCCGACAGCTCCATGCTCTTCCAGATGCAGGTCCTGCCCGGTCATAAGAACGACATCCTCTGGCGCTTCGGCCGCCCCGGGCTCTACACCATCCGGTCGACGGAATATTCGGGCTGGAAGGGCATCCGCATGACCGTCCCGGACGCCGTCGAAGTGGTCGAGTGACCGCGAACCTGAGAGGATTGCCATGACATTCACCGAAACGCTCCTCCAAGGCGAACAGGGGCTGTTCAAGCCCGATTCCCTCACGCCGATGCAGAAGATGACCCTGCGCTTCGTCGTCATCGGCCTCGTCTACTACGCCTTCGCCGTCATCGAGGGCATGATCATGCGGGTCTTCGAGATCGTCCACCTGCCCTTCGTCACCGAGAAGCAGTTCTTCGCCATCCTGACGGCGCATCCGCTGGTCGGCATCTTCGGCTCGACCTACGCCATCGTCTTCGGGGCCTTCCTCTTCCTCGTCCCTTTCCTGATGAAGAAGCCCCTCTGGAGCCTCAAGCTCGGCCACTGGACCTTCGGACTGGTCACCGTCGGGACGTTCGTCTTCTGGTTCGCCGGCTTCCTGTCCCACTACTCCCCTCTCTACACGCTCTATTGGCCGCTCCCGGCCGACTTCAGCCAGTTCAGCGTCGCCGGCGGCATCTTCTTCATCGCCGGCATCGCCCTGGTCATGGCCGGCGCGGCCCTCTTCGTCATCAATGTCTTCAAGACCATCACCTCCACGCCGCCGGGCTGGGACAAACAGCCGGCCGGCGCCCTGCTCGGTTCGGCCTTGGGGCTCAGCGGCATCCGCAACCTCTTCCGCAAGGAGAAGAAAGAGCACCTCGTGTCGCTCCCGGTCGCGGCCATCGCCCGGGGCTCGGTCGACATGGCCCTGAACACGACCGTCATCCTCTTCACCGGCGTCCTCATCCTCGTCTACATGGTCGGCCATGTGCTCGGCTTCGACCTCAAGCACTCCGCGATCGACGCCTTGCTCTACAAGAACTGGTTTTGGTGGGGCCTCGACCTCATCGCCGACGGCCTCGTCCTGGTCTTCGTCGCCGGGGCCTGGTATCTCCTGGCGACCCTGATCACCGGGAAGAAGCTGTTCATGGAAAACATCGCCCGGGCGGCCCTGTTCGTCGAGCTGGTCGTGTCCTGGACGGTCTGGTCGCACCACCTGATGTCCGACCAAGCCCAGCCCGGGATCCTCAAGCTCGTCTCGGGCGAGATGGTCACGGCCTTCGAGCTCATCACCCAGGGCCTGGCGTTCGCCATCACCCTGATCACCCTCTGGAACGCCCGGCCGCTCAAAATGACGCACCCTCTCAAGTTCCTCTTCGGCGGGCTTCTCGGCTTCGCCCTGGCCGTGCCCGCCGGCATCATGCAGGCCGACCTGGGCCTCAACCGCATCCTCCACAACACCCAGTGGGTCGTCGGGCCGCACGTCCACGTCGCCATCCTGGTCGGGCTGACCATGACCCTCTACGCGGCCGTCTATCTCCTGCTGCCGGTGCTCACCAACGGGGCCAAGCTCTGGAGCGACAGGCTGGCCAACGTCCACTTCTGGTGCCATCTCCTCGGCGGGGTCGGCATGGGTGCCTTCATGGGCATAGCCGGCCTGCAGGGCATGCTGCGGCGGACGCTCTATTTCGAGGGCGAGTTCCGGCCCTACATGATCCTGGCCGCTCTCTCCGGGGCGCTCCTTCTCGTGGGCTTCCTGGTCTTCTTCCTCAACATCGTCATGACGGTCGGCCTCCGGGGCGTCATCGGGATCTTCCTCCCGGCCAAGCTGAAGACCAAGGACCTCCTCCCGGCTGGGAACTGAAGACGGCCGCGACAGGTCATGGCCGGGGGGGGCCGTCCCCGGATCAGTAGATGACCTCGTTCTCGACGATGAAGAATCGGTAGTCCTCGGAGCAAGGAGAGAGGCGTTGCCCGCCATAAGCGCGACGGCGGCGAAGTACTAGGATCTTTGGATCTCGGGGTTTTTAGGTCCGGGCTCCATTAATCTGGCCGTGGCGTTCCCGGTGAAGCCGGCCGTAACTGCTTCGTTGTCGTCTTCTTCGGGCCGACCGGCCAGGGCCGTACGAATGGTTGGTCAGACGAGACGGTCAGCCCAGCGCGAAATCCACCGCCGCCGCGGCGTGAAGCGCCGTCGTGTCGAAGACGGGCACGGGACTGTCCTTCTCCTTGACCAGGAGCGGGATCTCTGTGCAGCCCAGGACGACGCCCTGGGCCCCGCGCCGCTTCAGGTTCTCGATGACCTCGACGTAGACGCGGCGCGACTCGTCCCGGATCCTGCCGTGGGCGAGCTCGGTGTAGATGACGTCATGGACGGCCGTCCGGCCGGGCTCGTCGGGGACGAGGACCCGGAGGCCGTGTTCCTTCTCCAGGCGCGCCCGGTAGAAATCGAGCTCCATCGTGTACCGGGTGCCGAGGAGACCGACCGAGTGAAGTCCGGCTTTCTTTACGGCCGTGGCGGTCGCGTCGGCGATGTGAAGAAAGGGGATGCGGACGGCCGCCGTGATATCGCCGGTCAGCCTGTGCATCGTGTTGGTGCAGAGGACGAGCCCCTCTGCTCCGGCCTTCTCGAGCGTCTGGGCGGCCCCGGCCATGAGCCGGCCCATGGCCGTCCAATCGCCCCCGTCCTGGAGCCGCTCGACCGGCTCGAAATCGACCGAGAGCATGAGGATCTCGGCCGAGTGGGAGCCGCCGAGGGCCTTGTGGACGCCCTCGTTGATGAGACGGTAGTAGTCGACGGTCGAGTGCCAGGTCATGCCTCCGATGAGGCCGAGGGTGCGCACCGCCCCCTCCCCTACAGGCCCTTAGTCATCGCGGCGAGGAAGTCCTGGTTGGTCTTGGTCTTGCCGAGCTTGTCGATCAGCAGCTCGACGGCCTCGACCTCGTTCATCTGGCTGAGGACCTTGCGCAGGACCCAGATCCGGTTGAGGTCGGCCTCCTCGATCAGGAGCTCCTCCTTGCGGGTCCCGGACCGGCTGATGTCGATGGCCGGGAAGACCCTCTTGTCGACCAGGCGCCGGTCGAGGTTGATCTCCATGTTGCCTGTGCCCTTGAACTCCTCGAAGATGACCTCGTCCATGCGGCTCCCGGTGTCGATCAGGGCCGTGGCCAGGATGGTCAGCGAGCCGCCCTCCTCGACCTTGCGGGCCGAACCGAAGAACTTCTTGGGCTTGTGCAGGGCGTTGGCGTCGATGCCGCCCGACAGGACCTTGCCCGAGGGCGGGACGATCGAGTTGTGGGCCCGGGCCAGGCGGGTGATCGAGTCGAGCAGAATGACGACGTCGCGCTTGATCTCGACCAGGCGCTTGGCCTTCTCCAGGACGATGTTGGCGACCTGGGCGTTGCGGGTCGGCGGCTCGTCGAAGGTCGAGGCCACCACCTCGCCGTTGACGCTGCGCTTGAAGTCGGTGACCTCCTCGGGCCGCTCGGCGATGAGCAGGACGATGAGGAAGATCTCGGGATGGTTCTTCTCGATCGACTTGGCAATCGTCTTGAGGATGGTCGTCTTGCCGGCCCGGGGCGGCGAGACGATCAGGCCGCGCTGGCCCTTGCCGATCGGTGTCAGAAGCTCCATGACCCTGGCGTTCATGTTCTTGGGATTGCCGTCCTGGAGCTTGATCATCTCGAAGGGATAGAGCGGCGTCAGGCCCTCAAAGTTGACGTTGCGGCGCTGCTCGATGATGACGTCGGGATGGAGGAAGTTGACGGCCTCGATCTTGATCAGGGCGAAGTATTTCTCGCCGTTCTTCGGGGCCCGGACGACGCCGGAGATGGTGTCCCCGGTCCGGAGCTGGAACTTCCGGATCTGGGAGGGCGAGACGTAGATGTCGTCCTGGCTGGGCAAGTAGCTGAACTCCGGGGCCCGAAGGAAGCCGAAGCCGTCCTCGAGGCACTCCAGGACGCCCTCGGAGAAGAGCAGCCCCTGCTTTTTGGCCTGGGCCTCGAGGATCTTGAAGAGCAGCTGGTGCTTGCTCGAGCCGTCGATATCGTCCTCGGGCAGGCCGATGGCCGAGGCCGTTTTGGCCAGAGCGTCCAGGTCCTTGGCTTCGAGGTCGATGAGATTATACTCCCTGTTCATGGGGGCCTCTCCGGTCTCGGGCCGGGGGGCGGGTTCGGTTCGGCTGCTCTCGTTCCTCTTTGTCACCATGTGTGGCTTTCTCCCAAGGTGGATTATCGACAAACGCGGATGATGCGGTCGTTCTTGCTTACGGTTCTCAGTTGGTCAGGGGCGGTTCCTTGGCCGCTTCGTCGTCCGCCGGGCGCGCCGCCGCGGCTGCGGGCCGCTCCGGCTCGCCCGGCTTTTTGTCGCGGGGCTCGGCCGGCTTCTTCGGCAGCTCCCGAGTCAGGGCGATCTTCAGGACGTCGTCCATTGTTTCCACGAGATGGATGGCCATCCCCGTCTTGAGGACCTTGGGCAGGTCCTTCAGGTCGGGCCGGTTGTCCAGCGGCAGGATGGCCTCGCGGATGCCCTCGCGATAGGCGGCTAGGAGCTTCTCTTTGATCCCGCCGACAGGCAAGACCTTGCCCTTGAGCGTGATCTCGCCGGTCAGGGCCACCTTCTTGCTGACCGGGATGTCGGTCAGGAGCGAGATGATGGCCGTGGCGATGGTGATGCCGGCCGACGGGCCTTCCTTGGGCGTCGAGCCCTCGGGGACGTGGATGTGGATGTCGGAGTTGCGGTGCAGGTCCCGGGCGATGTCGAGCTCGTAGATCTTGCCCCGGACAAAAGAGAAGGCCGTCTGGGCCGACTCCTGCATGATCTCGCCGAGCTGGCCGGTCAGGGTGAAGTTGCCCTTGCCGTGGATCTTGGTCGCCTCGAAGCGCAGGAGCTCGCCGCCGAACTCGGTCCAGGCCATGCCCGTGCTCACGCCGACCTCGTCGTGCTTGTCGAACTCGGACCGCCGGAACTTCGGGATGCCGAGATAGCTTTCGAGGTTCTTCGGGGTGATCCGCTCCTTGTGGTCCTTGCCCTGCTCGACGACCCGCTTCACGACCTTGCGGCAGACGGTGGTGATCTCCCGCTCGAGGTTGCGGACGCCGGCCTCGCGGGTGTACCCCCGGATGAGCTTGAGCAGGGCCGGGTCGGTGATGCGGATGTTGTCTTCGGTCAGCCCGTGGGCTTCCCGCTGCTTGGGCAGGAGGAAGCGCTTGGCGATCTCGAGCTTCTCGTCCTCGGTGTAGCCGGGGATGCGGATGATCTCCATCCGGTCGACGAGCGGCTTGGGGATGGGGTCGACCATGTTCGCCGTGACGATGAACATGACCTGGGACAGGTCGAAATCGGTGTCGATGTAATGGTCGAGGAAGGTGCTGTTCTGCTCCGGGTCGAGGACCTCCATCAGGGCCGAGGCCGGGTCGCCCCGGAAGTCCATGCTCATCTTGTCGACCTCGTCCAGGAGGAAGACGGGGTTCTTGGTCCCGCCGCGCTTGATCATCTGGATGATCCGGCCCGGATAGGCGCCGATGTAGGTCCGGCGATGGCCGCGGACCTCGGCCTCGTCGCGGACGCCGCCGAGCGACAGGCGGACGAACTTGCGGCCGGTCGCCCGGGCGATGGACTTGCCGAGCGAGCTCTTGCCGACGCCCGGCGGCCCGATGAGCCCCAGGATGACGCCCCGCGGGTTCTTCACCAGTTGTCGGATCGACAGGTACTCGAGGATGCGCTCCTTGACCTTCTCGAGGCCGTGGTGGTCCTCGTTGAGGATCCTTTCGGCCTCCTTGAGCTCCCGCTTCTCGCGGGTCTTCTTGACCCACGGCAGCGAGATCAGCCAGTCCAGGTAGTTCCGGCTGACCGTGGCCTCGGCCGACATCGGCGGCATGGCCTCGAGCCGCTCGATCTCCTTGTAGGCCTTCTCCTCGGCGTCGGCCGGCATCTTGGCTTTGGCCACCTTCTGCCGCAGTTCCTCGATCTCGTTCGGCTGGTCCTCTTTCCGGCCGCCGGGGGCGCCGGGCGGGAAGGGCTTCTGGCCGGGCTGGTCCTTGAACGTCGCTCGGCGGCGGGCGGCGCGGTTGGGGTCCTTCTGGTAGGCCGAATGGATCTTGAGGATCTCGTTCTCCAGGACGTAGTTGAGCCGGCGCAGGCGCTCGAAGCTGTTGACCGTCTCGAGGAGGTTCTGCTTCTCCTCGAGCGGCATGTAGACGTGGGAGGCGACGATGTCGGTGATCCGGTCCGGCGTGTTCTCGCGCAGGGCCGGGATGATCGAATCCAGGTTGGTGTTCTGGTTGAGCTTGAGGTAGTCCTCGAAGAGGGCCAGGACGCGCTTCAGGAGCTCCTTGGACTCGGGCAGGTGCTCGTCGACCTCCTTGATGACCTTGGCCAGGATCTGACAGTAGGGATAGGTGCTGAGGTACTCGACGATCCGGGCCCGGCTCTTGCCCTCGACGATGACTTTCATGTTCCGCTCGTCGCTCTTGATCGTCCGGATGATCTTGGCCGTCACCCCGACGGAATAGATGTCCTTGGGCGCCGGATTGTCGATGGAAGCGTCCATCTGGGCGGCCAGGAAGATCATCTTGTCCTTCTCCGCGGCCTTTTCCAGGGCCTGGATGGAGGAAGACCGGCCGACGATAAAGGGGACGAGCGTCGCCGGGAACACGACGAGGTCCCTCAGCGGGATGAGGGGGATGTTCCTAAGGACCTCAGTGTGTTCGTTCGATTCCTGCATGCTCTGCGCTCCGGGCCTCCGGGGGACCCCCGGCCGGTTCAGGCGCGCGGCTCATTGAGGCTTGGAATCTGAGCTTTTTTATCTCTGAAGAGCCGCGCTCATAAGGGGAGCCGAGGGGTTCGGGAGCCTTGGTTAACTTATTATAGCTGTTTTCATGAGAAAGTCAACTGCTTTGCGAAAGAGCAGGGATTCCAGGAGCTCTTCTCGGCGGTGCTCGTCCCGGCGGATCATATCCCCCAGGGCGGCCTCCGAGACCCGGTTGGCCTGGGCCAGGGCCCGGATCTCCGCCTGGAGCTCCTCCTCGCCGACCGCCAGGCCCTCCTTTTTGGCGATCTTCTCGAGGATGAGGTGGTTGCGGAGGTGGTCGATGGCCTGCTTCCGGGCCTCCGACTTGAGGCCCTCGAAGGCCTCGGAGGCGATCCGGCGGTCCCCGGCGGCCTGGAGCATCCGCCTGAGGACGGCCAGCGACTCCTGCTCGACCACGGATTCGGGCAGCTCCAGGGCGATCTTGTCGGCGATCGCATTAAGGACCTCGGAAGCGGAGTCGTTCCGTGCGGAACGCTCCCGGCCCTCCAGGAGCTCCCGGCGGACCTTCCCACGAAGCGCCTCGAGGCCCTCGGCGACGCCCAAGCTCTTGGCGAACTCATCGTCGAGCGCCGCCAGCTGCTTTTCCTTGACCTCCCGAACCTTCAGGGCATAGACGATGTCCTTTCCGGCCACCCGGCGGTTCCGGTGGTCCTTGGGATAGGCGACCTCGAAGGCGCGCTCTTCCCCGGGCCTCATGCCTTCGAGCTTCTCGTTCAGGGCCGGCTCGTTGTCGGCGTGGCCGGCCAGGACGACCGCCTTTTCCACCGGCAGGAGGCGCTTGGTCGCCTTGTCCCGCCCCTGCATCTCGACCACCGCGTAATCCCCGCTCCGCACCCCCCGCCCCTCGACCGGGACGTACTCCGCGGCCCGGGCCCGGATCTCCTCGAGGGCCTTGGCGACGTCCTCATCCGTGACCTCGGCCTTATGCGTTTTGACCTTGACGGACCGGAAGTCCGGCAGCTCGAACTCCGGCAGGACCTCGAATGTCGCCGTGCACCTTAGAGGCTGGCCGGGATCATGGGTCAGGTCCTTGAGGACCGGAACGTTGACCGGGTTGAGCCCGAGGAGCCGGAGCTCTTCCTCGAGGACGCGCGGGATGAGGGCGTCGTAGACGTCGTGGGTGATGTCGTGGTCGAAGAGGCTCCTGACCTGTTCTTTCGGGGCGTGGCCGCGGCGAAACCCGTCAAGCTTGGCCTTGGCGACGTATTCGCCGAGGACCTTCTCGTATTCCTGCCGGAACTCCTCGTCGGGGATCTCCAGGGCGATCTCCTTGCGGCTGGGGCTCACGTCGGTGAGCCGGCTCTGTCTTGCGGGTGTGCTCATGGGAACGTCTCTTTCGTGAAGTAGGCAGAGCGGGACTCGAACCCGCACTCCTTCATCAGGAACTAGGTCCTAAGCCTAGCGCGTCTGCCAATTCCGCCATCTGCCCCTGTCTCGCGCCATGATTGACAAAAAGGAACCGATCACGGAAGAAATCTCGCGGCAGGCCGGAGAGCCATTCTAGGCCGCCGGGCCGGTCCTGTCAATTCCCCTCCGGCGGCGCTCAGCGGATGTGCTTCCGAAGCCGCTCCGCCAGGGCCGGGTCCAGGGTCTGGAGCTTGTTGTAGATCTCCTTGGCGCTGTAGTTGTCCTTGAGGTTGATGTAGACGATGGCCAGGTTGAACTGGGCCACCGCGTTGTCCGGCTTGAGCTCGACGCACCTCCTGAGCGGCGGCAGGGCCGCCTCGAAGTCCTTGGCCTGCATGTAAGCAACGCCGATGCTCAGCCAGCCGGAAGCGTCGTCGGGAACGAGATCGGCGTATTTCCTGTAGGCGTCGGCCGCCTCCCGGTACTTCTTCATCTGGATGTACGAGGACCCGATCTGGAACCAGGCGTGGGGAAAGTCCGCCTTGACCGCCAGGGCCTTCTGGAAGGCGGCGATGGCCTCCTCGAATTTCTGGTCCTTGAAATAGGTCAGGGCGAGATAGTAGTGGTTCGTCTCGTTGTCGGGCTCGAGCTCGATGACCTTCTCGGCCGGGGCGACGGCCCGGTCGTTCCGGCCGGCCGCGTCGTAGATCCGGTAGATCTGGCGGTAATAGGTCTTGGCCTCGGGCGGATTGATCCCGGCCATGGCGACGTACGTGGACTCGGCGTTCTCGAGCTGGCCGGCCTTTTCGTAGGCCTCGGCCAGGGCCAGGAGGACCTTGAGGTCGCGGGGCTGGGCCTTGGCGGCGCTGGTCAGGGCGGGGATGGCCCCGGCGAAATCGTTCATCTTGGTCCGGCACACGCCCAAGCTCAGCTCGGCCTTCCAAGCGTCGGCCGGCCCGAGGCTGATATATTTCTCATAGGCCGCCCCGGCCTTGGGGTAATCCTGCAGGGCCTCGTAGGCCCCCCCGAGGTCGAGATAGAGCTCCTTGCCGGAGTGGCCCAGGGAGGCCGCTTTCTCCAGGGCCTGGGCCGCTTCCTGGAACTGCGTCTGCTTGAGGAGGGTCGAACCCAGCCCGTAGAAAGCGGCCGAGGAGGACGGATCGATCTCCGAGGCCTTCCGGAAGGCCGCGGCCGCGGCCGAGTAATCCCTCTGGTCGAAGGCGATGCCGGCCAGCATGAGATTGGCGTTGGTATCCGACGGGTTGATCTTGATCGCCTTCTCCAGGAAGACCCGGGAGGTCATGGATTCGTTCAGGGCCTGGGCCACCCGGGCGCCGAAATAGTTGCCTTCGGCGGAGTCGAAGAAATTCGACGGGGTCTGGGACTTGAACGCGATGACCTGGCCCGTCCGGGGGACGCTGACCAGGGTGCCGATCGGCAGGCCGAACTTGAAGTTCCTCTCGAGGACGAGCATCATCCCGATGAGCTGGCCGTTGATGTCGAGGAGGGGCCCGCCGCGGAATTGTTCGGGGACCGGCATCGAGACCTCGAGGACCTTTCCGACGGAGGGGACGTCGACGAGACGGCGGAAGGTGCCTTCGGCGATGACCAGCTGACCGGACTCGTTGGAGCCGAGGGCGAAGAGCCGGGCATCGGGGGTCAGGCTGTCGACGGACCCGATGGGCAGGGCCTGGACCTTGCTCTTGAGCTTGATCAAGGCGATGTCCAGGGCTTTGTCGACGCCGAGCAACCCTTCGACCTTGACCTTCTTGCCTTTGATGTTCGTGCCTTCGATGTCCGCCGCCTGGGAGATGACATGATAGGCCGTGACGACGATGTCCTCGGCCAGGGCCAGGGCCGAGCCCTTGAGGATCTCCGCCTTGTCCGCGCCGTAGCTGACGATGGCCAGGGCCCCCCCGCCGGCTTGGCCGAGGATAGCGTTGGCCTCTTCCGTCTGGGCGCCGACCCAGGACGAGGCGAGGATGATCGATCCGACGAGGATCAAAGATATTTTACGGATGCGGGTCATCGCGTCCTCCTCTTCGATATGATCGCGGGGTTTGACCACGCCTAATTTACCCAAGGATCGCCGGTCGTGTCAATCGGTTATTCCCCATGTTAGAATAAGGGCCATGACCGACGAGCCTGGGCCGCGCACGGTCGGGAGGATCTACGTCCTGACCGCCGCCGCGACGGTCCTCTGGCTGGCGGCCATCTTCCTGGCCCCGTGGCTCGCCGCCAAAGGCGCCGTCGGCCCGGCCCGCGTCCTTTACGCTCTCTTCCGGCCGGTCTGCCACCAGATCGCCGACCGGTGCTTCATGCTCGCCGGACACCCGCTCGCCGTCTGCGGCCGCTGCCTCGGGATCTACGCCGGCTTCGCCGCGGGGCTGGCCGTTTGCCCCTTCATCCGGGGATTCCGGGCCGCGGCCTTGCCCCGTCCGACGATCTTCCTGCTGTCGATCCTGCCTCTGGCCGTCGACGGGGTCGGCGGCGTCCTGGGGCTCTGGAAAAGCCCCATCGGCCTGCGCTTCGTCACGGGGCTCGTCTGGGGAACCGTCCTGCCCTTCTATTTCGTGGCCGGCCTCGCCGACCTCGCCGCGAGCCGCCGTCGGCGACGGGCCGCCCCGGCCCTTGAAAAAGGCGGGGATCCGAAATAGAATAAGGGCCGCTCTCGAGGAGGCCCCATGGACCAGCAGAAGCCCGAATACCTTCGACCCGCCCTGATCGCGGGGGCCATCGCCGGGTTCCTCTCGGGTCTTCCTTTCATCAGCGCCGGCAATTGCCTCTGCTGCCTCTGGATCATCGGGGGGGCCGCGGTCGCCGCCAAGCTCCTGGCCGGTCAGACGGCCGGTGTCCTGACCTCCGGCGACGGGGCCATCGTCGGGGCCCTGACCGGCATTGTCGCCGCCGTTGTCAGCACCCTGGTCCAGATCCCCATGCAGAAGTTCAACCTCCAGCTGGCCCAGCGGGTCCTCGACTGGCTCTCCAGTCTCGGGAACGAAATGCCGTCCAGCCTCGAAGGGATGATCGGCGGCACGACGGGCGTTCTGACCCCGGGCTGGATGCTCCTTGGCCTGTTCTTCTCCGCGGCCATCTATGCCGCGGAGAAGAACAGGCCAAGGA
>Ga0136653_10001487_pt1 | contig 12721 bp, 10 predicted proteins | sample LakKivw275mmetaG_FD_94866 | JGI IMG/M metagenome (GOLD analysis project Ga0136653, IMG submission 94866) | Anoxic lake water microbial communities from Lake Kivu, Rwanda to study Microbial Dark Matter (Phase II) - Lake Kivu water 275m metaG... | ecosystem: Environmental > Aquatic > Freshwater >... | reverse complement strand
GTAGTCGGTGGATTAGCCGATGGCGGAGGCGGCATTTCTGTCTCTGCCAGCGACGCATGCGCCGAGGCGGGGCTCAATATACCACCGCTGTCTTCCGATACCAGGACCAAATTAACTAATCTCTTAGGGCTGGTGGGCAGCATACTCCGTAATCCGGTCGACGTAAGTCAAAGCGGCAGCAACCGTTCCACAATAAAGGAAGTTGCCAGACTTGTACTGGCTGATTCCGCTATCGACCTGGTCATCGTGCAGATTGACGCCGGGATACTGTTAAAATACCTGCCCTGGGAGATTGTGGAATCGGTGTTTACCGTTTTTATCGAACTGAAAACTGAGCAGCAAAAGCCTATCGTCGTTGTGTCTCCTCCAGGCGCTTTCGAGGCACAACGGCTGGAAATGGAGCAGCAGTTTGCGCGGGCATCAATGCCGGTTTTTCCAACGATGAGGCGGGCGGCCAAGGCCATAATTAACTTAAATCGGTACTCCAGTTTGCAGAAAGAGGGCTAGGTTATGGAAGGACTGGGCAAGATTCTCCTTATCGTCGGAGGCATCATCGTAGTTTTAGGCCTGATACTCGTTTTCAGCCAGCATATACCATTTATAGGCAAGCTTCCCGGTGATATTTTAATTAAGAAGAACGGCTTTTCTTTTTATTTTCCGATTGTAACGCTGCTTATTTTGAGCATATTGATTACCATAATCGTGAATGTTATTTTGCACTTCCTGAACAAATAGCCAGCCGGTTTAAATGAAGACAAGTGACTTCGACTATAAGTTGCCCCCGGAACTCATAGCTCAAGTACCATTGGAACCGAGAGACCATTCCCGCCTTATGATTTTACATCGCTCCGATGGCACGGTTGAACACCGGTATTTCTATGACATTGTGGACTATGTTGAAAGCGGCGACCTTTTAGTTTTAAACAATAGCAGGGTTATACCTGCCAGGATTATGGGGCGAAAAGACGACAGCCAGATGAAAGCGGAAATCCTACTGTTGCGCCGCCTGGAAAGCAACGTATGGGAAGCGCTTGTCCGCCCCGGCAGAAAGATTGCCGTGGGCACAAAAATCGTATTAGCTGATACACAACATGCTGGGGGTAAGGAAGTAAAAGCTGAGGTACTCGAGCTGCAACGGGACGGCATCAGAACGATTCGCTTTTCAGATGACAGCTTAATTCAGAAAGCCGGTCAGATACCGTTACCGCCCTATATACATACTTCTCTGGCAGATGCTGAACGGTATCAAACGATATACGCTCAGGCCAGTGGCAGCGTAGCTGCGCCCACGGCCGGACTCCATTTCACGTCTGAACTGATGGATAAATTACGCAAAAAAGGAGTTCGATTGGCCTTTGTCACCCTTCACATCGGGCTGGATACTTTTCGTCCGGTTCGTGTCGAGGACCCGAGCCGGCACACCATACACAAGGAATACGGCCGGCTCACTTCAGAAGTGGCGGCTATGGTTAATGAGACAAAGAAGCATGGTAAAAAGGTGATAGCTGTGGGCACCAGCACCGTGCGACTTTTGGAGGCTGCAGCTCGAAACGGCCGGATTCACCCTTTTGAGGGATGGGTGGAGCTATTCATCATACCGGAATACAATTTTTGTGTTACGGATGTCATGGTTACCAACTTCCATCTGCCCAGGTCGACATTGCTTATACTGGTCTCAGCTTTCGCAGGCAGGGATTTTATTCTAAGGGTTTATGAGCAGGCCAGAGACCTGAAATACCGGTTTTATAGTTTCGGCGATGCCATGCTGATTCTTTAGGCACTTTACATAATAAGCCTTCGGTTTAGTTTTGTCCCGGATAGCTCTTCAAAGCTATAGCTTTGCCAATTAATCATCATATCTATATAATTTATTTCATTCCGAATGGAAGGAGATAGCTGTAACTAACTGAGATGTGCGGTATTATCGGCTATTGTGGAAAGGGATCCGCGGCTCCGATCGTTCTGGAAGGTTTAAGGCGGGTGGAATATCGGGGCTATGACTCAGCGGGCATGGCCAGCCTGTCCAACGGGCGGCTATTCGTTACCAAAGACATCGGCAAGCTCGAAGATATCGAGCGTAAACATAAACTAAGTTCAATGCCGGGTGGTACCGCTGTAGGGCACACCCGCTGGGCTACTCATGGTGGTGTAACTCAAGCTAATGCGCATCCCCAATGCGATTCCACCGGAACGATAGCCGTCGTACACAACGGCATAATCGAAAATTATCAGGAACTGCGCCGGCAGCTCATTAACGAAGGACATCGTTTTACCTCGGAAACAGATACGGAAGTTATTCCACATCTGATAGAAAGTGAGATGAAAAAGGGGGCATCTCTGGAGGCTGCGGTTCTGGCGGTGGCGCCCAAGCTCCAGGGCTCGTATGCTTTCCTGGCCGTATCGTCCAGCGACTCAGATAAAATCGTGGCCACAAGAAAAGATAATCCACTGGCCATGGGTATAGGCAAGGAGGGCTATTTTATTGCCAGCGACGCACTGGCCTTCTCCGGCCTGGCCAACGAGCTTTTGCCTTTAGCTAACACTGAAATTGCGGTGCTGACTAAAAAAGGGATTGAATTATTCGATGCTGACGGCAACAAGGTAACAAAGAAATCCAGAAATATCGATTTGCAGTGGTGTGAAAGCGATAAACAGGGTTACCAGTACTTCATGTTAAAGGAAATTATGGAGCAGCCGCAGACTATAAAAGCAGCTGTCAATCAAGATAAAGATAGCTTCACCAAGATTGCCATGGATATCCTTAGAGCGGGACAGGTGATAGTCACAGCCTGCGGCACCTCACGATACGCCGCGCTGGTCGGAAGGTATCTCTTCTCCAAAGTCGGCAGGAAGTTTTGCGACGTGGTTATGGCCTCGGAATTTCATTATTTCGCCGACTCCGTCGATAAAAATACTGTAGTCCTGGCTGTGTCGCAAAGCGGCGAAACACTGGATGTAATCGAGGGTGTTAAAAGGGCCAGGGATGCCGGCGCACAGATTATTTCCATCGTTAACCGACCGTATTCCCAGCTGTCAGAGATGAGCCACCACGTTATCAATCTTAATTGCGGCCCGGAGCTTTGCGTGGCAGCTACGAAGTCGTTCATAAGTCAATTAGTCGTTTTTTATCTCTTATCATTTGCAATGACCAATTCGTTTGATAAAGCCGCAGCCAGTGTCAAAAACATAAGCCAGAAGGTGGCCAGCACTATCGAATCGAACGACCATAAACTCAGTGAGCTTAGCCGTGAAATGAAGGACAAGAACGACTTTTATTACATAGCCAGAGGCATCAATTTTGCCATCGCCTCAGAAGGTGCTTTGAAACTTAAAGAAATCTCTTATATTCATGCCGAAGGTATGCCGGCCGGTGAATTAAAGCACGGTACACTGGCGCTGATCGAGCCGGGCACGCCCGTAGCCGTCATCTGTCCTGACGACTACACGCACCATGAGACTTTGAGCAATGCCATTGAAGCCAAATCACGAGGCGCTTATATCATCGCGGTATCCGACAAAAAGAATGAAATTTATGATTTCTGGATTAAGATTCCCAAAGTCGATGAGCTGTTATATCCCATAGTTACTGTGGTTCCGCTTCAGTTGCTGGCATATCATCTGGCGGTCAGTCGCGGATATGATCCGGACCGGCCGAGGAACTTAGCCAAGTCGGTAACGGTGAAATAGGTAAAGCAAAAAGCTCGATGAACTCAATAACTCAAAAAACTGTGAAGACTAAGCCGAAGATAATCGCCGCCATCCCTTGCTTCAATGAGGAGAAGTTTATCGGTAATATAGTTAGCAGGGCCAGAAAATATGTAGATGAAGTAATTGTGGTGGATGATGGCTCGACCGATAAAACTGGACTGGCTGCCAGTAAAGCTGGAGCTAAAGTTGTAACGCATAAAAAGAGGCGGGGGGCCGGGGCGGCCACGCGGTCTGCCTTTGACGCCGCAAAGAAATACAATGCAGGTATAGTGGTAACCCTGGACGGTGATGGGCAGCATAATCCTGATGAGATACCACAGCTCTTGGAACCGGTTCTTTCAGGTACGGCAGATTTGGCAATAGGTTCGCGGTTTCTGCGGCAAAATTCACAAGCACCGCCAAAGTACCGCAAATTCGGCATTGATGTTATCACCTGGCTGTATAACATAGGTTCCAGAGTCAAGGTATCTGATTCTCAAAGTTGCTTTAGAGCTTATTCCAGAAGGTTAATCGAGGCCTTAAACATCACTGAAGACGGCTTCGGTTTCAGTGTGGAGGCCCTGATTCAGGCCCGGAGAAAAGGCTTCATAATTAAGGAGACGCCCATATCCTGTATCTATCACTCTAATGGCTCTACGATTAATCCGATATCTCACGGCCTTGGTGTTGCCTGGAGCATCATAAAGATACGCTCAAAGGACTGACTGCTTAATCTGGCGAGGAGAAATGAAAATGGGATTTAAGAGTAAGAATGTGTTTATCACCGGGATGAGCGGCTTTGTCGGTTCACACCTCGCCAAGCACCTGCTGAACGAAGGGGCTAACGTTTTCGGTCTGGTCAGGAGGAGAGCCGATGGCGCCGTTCCACAAAACCTCAAATACCTGGGCATCGAAAAAGAAGCCAGAGTATTAGAGGGTGATGTACGGGATGTATCCAGTATTGCCTTTGCTCTTGACATCAGCAAGCCGGACGTAATTTTTCATCTTGCAGCCCAATCTTATATTCCGAGTTCGTTTTCCTGTCCCGGAGAAACCATGGAGATAAATTGCCTGGGTACCGGAAATCTGCTGGAGGCGGTTAGAAGCAAGGAACTAAGTCCGGTTATAGTATTTGCCGGGAGCAGCGAAGAGTACGGGCTGGTCTTTTTTTCGGATGCCCAGTATCGGCAGGCCAAAGATAAATACGGCGTGATTTTCCCCGAACCCGTCAGTATTCCTGAGCTGCCGATCACCGAGAATAATCCGCTGCGACCTATGTCACCTTATGCTGTCACTAAGATATACGCCGACTATCTCATGAGAAATTATCATACCTGTTTCGGCCTGAAAACGGTGGTATCGAGGGGATTTAATCACGAGGGAGCGGGAAGGGGCAAGGTGTTCGTGACATCGTTGATTACCCGGCAGGTCATGCAATTTAAGCGTGGCGATGTCGATAAACTGACGATTGGCAATGTGAATGCCTTCAGAGATTGGTCACATATCCAGGATATCTTAAAAGGATATTGTTTACTGGCTGAGAAAGGCAAATACGGAGAAGTTTATAATCAGGGCTCAAGAAGAACTAATTCGGTATTAAGCTATATTCTGCTGAGCCTTGAATGCGCCGGCTACACAGTGGGAAAAATTGAAACGGTTAGCGGTGATAAGAAGGTAGATAATCCTACTGAGGTTGATAACTCGGAGATGTTTGGCGTTAAATTTGAAAAGACCAAAGTAGACAGGCTGATACTGGAAGGCAAGCTGGAGTTTCAGCTTTTGGACTCGGGAATTGTTGCCACTACAAATAAGGGCAAAATTGTTATTGAATTTGATAAAGAAAGGTTCAGGCCGGCTGAGGTACCCATTTTGCTGGCCGAGACGGGTAGAATCTCACAGCTTGGCCTAAAAACGAAATACGGCCTTCGGGACGTCATTAATGACCAGCTTAACTACTTCTTGGACGCTTCGCGTTAGAGATTTCAGGATGGTTTCTGATAGTGTGTTTTAAATCAGAGTAAAAACCTGCCTTGAATGCGCCTTGATACATCAATATTAAGGAGGAGCCATGCAAAAGGTTGTTTCGGTAATAGGAGGGGCCGGTCACGTGGGTTTACCTCTCTGCCTCGTTTTAGCCAACTGCAACTATCGCATTTACGGAATAGATAGCGATGACGTTAAGAACAAAGTCATAATGAAGGGTAAGCTTCCGTTTATCGAGGAGCAGGGCGAAGAATATCTTAGACAGGCTCTAAAAAGCAATAACCTTGTTATGACGTCCGACGCTTCCAGGATAAAAGAATCAGATATTGTAATTATTGTCCTTGGTACACCCACAGACGAGAATCTAAATCCGTTAATCTCTCCGCTTACTCAGATGATAAAGAGTAATAAAAAAAATTTAAGGAAGGGACAGCTAATTATTCTTAGAAGCACTGTCACTCCGGGAACAACAGAAATAATTAAGAACCTCCTCGAGACCGACACCAAATTTAAGATTGGCAAGGATATATTTCTTGTTTATGCTCCAGAAAGAGTGTTTCAGGGTAAAGCGATTATAGAGCTCCAATCGTTGCCTCAGCTTGTCGGCGCTTTTGATGAGAAAAGCTATGAGCTGGCTGAAAGGTTTTTTTCCACGTTCTTGCAGGACAGATGCTTCAGGATGACGCCGACAGAGGCTGAAATAGGTAAGCTTATTACTAATATGGCTCGATATGTTGAGTTTGCCTTAACCAACGAATTCTATCTCATTGCCGACCAGTTCGGAGTGAATATTAACAAAATCATAGACGCGTGCAATTACCATTATCCCAGGTTGAATATTCCAAGACCGGGACCGAATGTCGGCGGCCCGTGCCTGTATAAAGATGGATGGTTTCTGCTGGAGCGATTCCCCTTTCACGGAATAATTTCCACTGCCTTTAGAGTGAACGAGGGAATGACGATGCAAATAGCCTTAAAACTGCGTCAGGTTCCTCATATTAAGAAAGTAGCCATTCTGGGGCTGACTTACAAGGCGGGCAGCGATGACGTAAGGAATTCTTTGAGTTTCAAGCTGAAGAAACAGCTCGAGCATATCTACGACCTTGTGTTAGTTGATCCTTATCTTAAAGATTATGAAGATATGAAGAGAATCAAGGGCAGCGACGCTGTAGTCCTGATGACGCCGCATGAGGAATTTAGCGATCTCAAGAAGCTTATGAGTCTGGTGGCAAATGACGAATGCCTTTATGTGGATATCTGGGGTTTCTGGGAGGTGATGAAGTACAAGTCGCGGAACGGGTATTTCTGGGGTAAGGAGGCGAGGAGTGAATATACTCGTCTGCGGTAGCGAAGGCTCCTTGATGGGGAGTGTTATTCCTTATCTACTGAAGGCGAACCACAGTGTTAGAGGAGTAGATAACTATTTCAGATATGGCAGGAAGCAAAGAAAAAGGGATTATGAGTTTATAGAAGGCGACCTGTGCGATGTTGACGTGGCTGACAGAGTATGTAAGGGCATGGATATTGCCTTCCAGGGCGCCGCTAGGATATATGGTGTGAGTGGTTTTCACAAATATGGCGCTGACATACTATCCGAAGATACAACCCTGCATAAAAACATTATTCGTGGAGCCCTTAAACATAAAATTGAAAAGCTAGTTTACATCTCTTCTTCGATGGTATACGAAAGAGACACTAATGTTCCGTCCAGGGAGAGCGATGTGGATGATATGCCGGTTCCACTTACCGATTACGGCCTGTCCAAACTAATCTGCGAAAGACTGTGCCGCGCCTTTCATAAACAGTATAGCCTTAAATATTCTATCTGGCGGCCGTTCAATATCATCACTCCGTTTGAGGAAGCGGCGGATGAGACCGGCATTTCACATGTATTCGCCGATTTCATTAAAAAAATTGTGATAAAAAAACAGAACCCTGTAAAGGTCCTTGGGGATGGCGACCAGATAAGGTGTTTTACATGGATAGAGGACGTAGCCGGGGCCATAGCCCGTTACTCATTTCATGGTGAAACCGACAATGAAGCGTTCAACTTGGGCAATCCCGAGCCGGTTAGTATGAAGGAACTTGCCCTTAAAATCCACAAGTTAGCCATTGATAAAGGCATTCTTCCAAAGAACAGGCAACTAAGTTTTACCTATCTGCCTACCTATGAAGACGATGTGAAAATTCGGATTCCTTCTGTCGAGAAGGCAAAGGCAGTACTGAACTGGGAACCTACGGTAAAACTTGATGAGGCACTGAATAGATGCCTCGACGTATCCATAAAGCATGGCTTACATAAAAAATGAAAATACTGGTAATTGCATCGACAATCGACCTCAAAAACAAGCTTGGCTGCACTCCTGCCTGGTGGCAGCTGCTCAAAGCGTTCTATGAAACGGGCAACGAGGTCATCGTCATACCGTACCTTGGTGATCCCGTGGAGAGCCTGTGGTGGAGAACTTATGATAATCCCTGCCGTAGAGAAAGTATTATCTACAATCGTTTCCTGGAAAGCAGGAAGAGGGCGGGAAAATCACCCAGCGAAAAGACTTTAATTTCCCCTGTGGCCGAGCAACTCATAAAGCATTACATCAGACCGGCATGGGAAAAGCACCTGACAAGTGTCCTCCAGAGAGAAAAGGAGACCTCGCTGCTTCTGTTCATGAGTGTTCCCATAAACCACATGACCGGCATACCTTCAAAAATCAGGAAACAATTCCGAATTCCCGTCGTTTTTTACGATGGGGACATGCCGACGATCTTGCCTCAATATACTGTAGGCAGAGGCTTCAAGTTTGACTACTATCGTGATGCTAATCTCTCTGAGTACGACGCCTTTTTCACCAACTCGAAGGGATGCGTGCCTGATTTAAAAAAGATTGGAGCTAAAAACGTTCACCCTCTATACTACGGCGCAGACCCTGACCTGGTGGCTCCAGTTGAGGTTGAAAAGGATATAGATATATCCTTTTTTGGATATGGCAGCGAGTTTCGTGAAGAGTGGATGGAGAAGCTAATCACCATACCCAGCCGTAAGATGCCCGATGTAAAGTTCGTAGTCGCGGGTGCTGGTTTTGATTTGGACCTGGGCAATGCCAGGATGATAGGCGACCTTTCCTACAGTGAGTGGCGACAACTTTCCTGCAGAAGTAAAATTAACCTCAATATAACCAGATGGTCGCACACCAACGTATATGCCTCGTCTACATGCAGGCCGTTCGAATTGGCCGCCTTCGGCAGCTGTATAGTTTCACAGCCCTATAGCGGCATAGATGAATGGTTTGAAGTGGGCAAGGAAATTGTCGTGGTGAATAGTGCCGATGAAGCGATAGGAACGTATAAACGCTTGCTTAAGGATGGCAAGAAAAGAGACGAAATGGGCAGAAGAGCCCGGGAAAGAGTGTTAAAAGAGCACACCTTTAAACACAGGGCGGCGGAGTTCATAAAAGTAATAAACCGGATTAAGATTCGCTTTTAGGAAATAAATAACGTATTCGTAGTTCAAGCAATCTTTGACTGTGTGTTATTATCATTCACAGAAGTTGGTTATTGAGTGAACTCACCTATTAACTGGCCTGTTAGAAGATGCTTGATTTTGTGTCTGGCTATTATAGTAGCCATTTTTATTCTGGTCGGGCTTGCCAGCCTGGGGGCCGATGTACCTGTCCTGAGACAAATAGTTGGCTTTATTTTCCTCACCTTCATTCCGGGAATCCTTATTCTAAGAATCCTCAGAATCCATAATATCAGCTGGATAGAGAGCCTGGCATACTCAGTAGGACTGAGCCTTACCTCCGTTATGTTTATCGGAGCGTTTGCCGACTTTGCACTATCTTCAGTGGGCGTCTCCAGGCCGATTTCTCTGCTGCCGATTACAGTAGTTCTAGCTGTATTCATACTGATACTCATGGCCATTGCTTACGTGCGTGACAGGGGCTTTAAAGGTAACACGAAAATAACATGGCCTGCCAGGTCGCAGCTGGCCTCAATTTTATTCCTCGTATTTCTGCTTCTGCTGACTATTCTCAGCATCACATTAATAGACAAGTTTCAAAGCCATATTCTGTTACTTATAGTGCTTTTGGCAGTAGCAGGTATAATCGCTCTGGCTGCCTTTGGCAAATTTATACAATCAGGATTATACCCTCTTGCCTTATTTATAATTGGTATCTGTCTGCTATATCAGACATCACTATTGTCTCTATACCCCGTCGGCACCGATATCTATACCGAGTATCATTTTTATCATTTAGTCGCCAGCAATGGTTTTTGGAATTCTTCAATTGCCAATACGGTTAATTCCTGCCTTAGTATAACCATGGTGGCGCCGATTTACTCGTTAATAATGAACATAGATGGTAATTGGATATTGAAGGCCGTTTACCCTGTGTTCTTTGCGCTGGTTCCTCTGATTATATTCCATATTTGCAGTCAGCAGATGAGTTCCAAAAAGGCGTTTCTAGCCGCGATTTTCTTCATCATAGTGCCAACCTTCTCCTTAGAGTTACCGGCCCTGGGACGACAGCAGATCGCCGAGCTTTTCCTCGTCCTGGTAATACTGCTACTGATAGATAGAAAGATAAACTGGAAGCCCAGGTTAGCCCTGCTGGTTATTTTCTCGATGTCTATGGTTGTGGCTCACTACGCTCTGGGCATTATCGGTCTTATATACATCGGGATTGGTTTGCCGCTGGTACTCTTGATCAGGAGCCAGGTTTTCAGAAGGGCCTGGGGCCGGCTTACCAGAAGGTCCGGCGGCCTGCCTCAGAGTCTAACACTGCCTGGAGCTCTGCCATGGAAGGGACTGGTCATATTGATAGTCGTTTATTTTGCGTTCGGCATTTTGTGGTATGCAACTATTGCTTCGGGCGTAGACCTGAATCAACTAAAAACACTATGGCATAACCAGGCGGAGATAATCACATCAGGATTTAGCCGGCTCTCAGTAGAGGCCGGTGCTTTTTCCGGATCAGGCCAAGGTACATCGCTGATTCAGACTGCGTTGGGACTCGATTTCGCTCAGGCATCTATGCAGGGTAAGATATTCAGGATTTTCCAGTACATAACGGAGCTGCTTCTGGTTGTAGGATTTCTGAGGCTTGTCTTCAGACCTAAACGCTTGAGATTTACTACTGAATATATTGCCTTTAGCGTAATTAGTGTCGTGCTATTAGCGATATCGCTGTTTATTCCTTATTTTGCCGACCCGCTTAATATAACGCGTATGTATCATATTGTCCTTATCACGCTGGCGCCATTCTGTATCCTTGGTGGCGAAGCTGTCTGGGCAGGAATCAGCTGGACCTGGCATAAAATGAGGCGCTCGATAGCTGATTTCAAAGTTGATGGTGAAGATAACGAGACCGCTCTACGCATCATAGCCTTGGGGGTGCTTATACCGTATTTTCTATTCACCTCCGGATTTATCTACGAGGTGACCGGGCAGAAGGTTACCGATAAAGCCGATATCCCGTACTCTATTGCCTTGAGCAGTTACCGTCTGGACCTGGCTGGAATTTTCAGCCTGCAGGATGGGGCTGCTGCCGGATGGTTGGCGCAGAACGCAGGCGATTCTGCCAACGTCTACGTTGATAGCCATACCGGTAAACTTTTGAAGTTTTTTAATTTTAGGGGCAAGCTGGAGCTATTATCTCAGGACACAGGCAAACTTAAGCCCGATAGTTATATTTACCTGAGTACATGGAACACCACACAAAATGAGCTGACTTATGCGGGACGGGCTAAGCCCGGGATCAGACAGCATGTCAGTATCGACGATATTCCCGGCTTGAAGGCAGCTTTAGAAAGTAAAAATATAATCTACACTGACGGTGGAGCGGAGGTTTTCGGACCTTGATGGGAGCGGTAGTAACTTTTTCAGTCTCGGCTTTGCCGGATATCCTTATAGAGCTTTAACAGCACTTTTTCCTGTGCTTTCCAGTTATATTTGGTTCTGGCTGCCCTTAGAGCATTCCTCCCCATCTTCTCTCGTAGTTTCGGGTCGTCTCTGAGCTTAATTATAGCTTGCTTTAAAACTTCCTCACTATAATCTATAGCTAAACCCACATTCTCCTGCTCGGTTAGCTCTCCCGAGTAGGTACCCCTGGTGCAGATTATCGGCCGGCCGCAGGCCATTGCTTCAAACTGTTTATTTCCCAGGGCAATACCGGCATAGGGATGACCCGGGTCCAACATTAAAAAAATGCAATCGGATTTAGCTGTAATAGGTAGGACCTCTTCCAAAGGAACCAGGCCTAAAAAGGTAATATTTTTTCTTCTGGCGCATTCATTTCTTATGTCTTCAATAAAGTCTGGCCTGCCGAAGCCGCCGATAAGGCAGCGGACGTTGGATAATGCACCGACCGCATTAATAAGCTGGAACAAAGAACGTGTTTTATCCAGAAGGCCGATATAAAGTATGGTGAATGTATCTTGTCGCGATGGCACCTTATACTCCAGCTCTGGCAGCTGTTTGCAGTTCATCACAACGGAAATAGGGTGGTCTGTTATCGAGCCAAGATACCTTCTGACCGCTTCACTCACAGTGATAACTGCGTCAGCCCTTCGTACAAGCGACCTCTCAACTTCTAGAAGTGTGTGGCCTACCCATTGGGGGACGACACCCGCAGCCATATATCCATAAATCTCGTGAGCATCATAGATGAGGGGCAAGCCCAGCTTGTGCTTAAGCGCCACGCCGGCAGATAGTGTGTCCAGGTCATGGCAGTGGATAACATCGAACGGAATTTTCTTATTAATTTTCAGCGCTTGTCTATAAGCCTGCCACTCCCAGGACAATAAGTGAAAGAAATGCCACGGCCAAGAAGCGAGGCCCCATCTAGCAGGGAGGCAGGTTCTAACCCGCGCCACATTGATTCCGGCCAATGTTTGGCTTTTAGTGTTATTTTTCGCCCTGTCCCAGGCGATGACCGTAATCTTATGCCCGGCCTGAATCAATGAACTGGCTTCATTGTACACACGGGCGTCGTTAGTAAATGGATTAGACAGGAGCATTAATATATTCATATAATTCTAGTAATTCTTTCTT
>Ga0136653_10001485_pt1 | contig 12742 bp, 10 predicted proteins | sample LakKivw275mmetaG_FD_94866 | JGI IMG/M metagenome (GOLD analysis project Ga0136653, IMG submission 94866) | Anoxic lake water microbial communities from Lake Kivu, Rwanda to study Microbial Dark Matter (Phase II) - Lake Kivu water 275m metaG... | ecosystem: Environmental > Aquatic > Freshwater >... | reverse complement strand
CGGTTAATATTTGCGGATTATTGATATTCATAACTTCATTATTAAGGTTAGACTATCAACGGTTTCCTCTTTCCCAGGTTCTTACCTTTCTGGTACTCACCATGGTTGCCGAGCTCATGCCTATTGAACTCTCCGGCAACACCACGATTTCGGTAAGTTTTGCCATAATTTATGCGTATATCCTGCTTTCTAATCCTCCAATGGCGGTATTAGTCGCTTTTTTAGGGAATGTCCTTGCCTATGCAAAATCCGGCTGGTATAAAAGTCTTTTCAATGGCTCTCAATTTGCGATTTCAGTTTTTTTATCCGGTTCTGTTTTTCAACTTTTCGGTGGATATGCTTTTGCCTGGAATCATATTTCTTTCTATCTTGCCATTTTGTTCTCCATTCTCGTTTTTTTTCTCAGTAATGCCTTGTTGGTGGTGGTGGTGGTTTCTCTCAGTACTGGGGTACCGATTTCAACACTTTGGAAAAAGGATTTTAGTGGCATTTTACTTCAATATTTTGCTCTTTTCCCTTATTCGGTTTTGTTATTTTTTATATATACCCGTATCGGATATCTTGGTTTATTCCTTTTTTTCTTCCCGCTCATGGTGGCCCGTTATTCATTCAAACTCTATGTGGAAACCAAGAAAGTTCACCTGGAACTCCTCCGAGCACTCACCGCAGCACTGGATGCAAAAGATCCTTATACTCACGGTCATTCTTCGCGGGTGTCGAATTTGTCGTTGGCAATTGCGGAAAAGCTTAATCTCTCTGATAAAAAACGCGAAATGATTGAATATGCAGCGCTTCTCCACGATGTGGGGAAAATTGGGATTGAAGATTCTATTTTACAAAAACCTGGACCACTGACTGAAGGTGAGTTCTTGATCGTCAAGCGACACCCGGTCATCGGATTCGAAATTATTTCCAAGGTTGATTTTTTGAAAGAAATCGCTGGTTTCATCCGTTCTCATCATGAAAGATGCAATGGAAGTGGGTATCCGGATGGGAAAAAACATTCCGATCTTCCCATTGAATCCCTCATTCTGACGGTAGCCGATGTATTTGATGCCTTGACTTCGGACCGTCCCTATCGTAAGGCGTACTCAATTGATGAAGCACTAAAAATAATAGAAAAGGAAGGGAATGATTATTATGATCCCAAAGTGATTGGAGCCTTGAAAATGGTTCTGGAGGAGGGGTTCCAGATTGCTGGCTGATTTCATCCTCATCGGGATTGTGATTGGGTTTATAAGCCGGGGGAATCTTCACAATCTCAAGCAAGCGAAACTTCCCTTTTTATGGTTGATCGTATTGGGGTTTTTAATAAAGTTTTCAGGTCTTCTCTTTCCCGAACGTTTGGTCAACTGGTTCAATATCATTGGGATGATTATGGTGTTGATTGGTACCCTGCTCAGTCACCGTTCCTATGGCATGAAAACAGTCTCGGTCGGTGCATTCCTTAATATTTTAGTCATTCTGCTCAACGGTGGAAACATGCCGGTTTCCATTCAGATGGTTCAGACCCTCGGATTGCATGATTTGGCTGCGAACTTAGAAAAAGGATTCTATGTCGATTATTCGCTTCTAACCGCCTCTACCCGCCTTCCTTATCTCGGTGATATATTCCCTTATTATTCCTTCATTCTTTTCCGCCCATTTGTCATCAGCCCTGGTGATTACCTGCTTGGAATTGGCCTTATCGCCTTTATCATCTTTTATATGCGAAAGAAAGACTCAAAATAATCGCTTTCGGGTGAACTCCAGATGATACAAAGGGGTATGATATAATTATTTACATTAAACTGGGAATTATTGGAGAAGAGAGGGAGTCCGCCTCTCACCCAGTCCTTTTTTTGGACTGGAAGGAGAACATGGTATGTTTGGTTTAATTAAAGAGTATTTCGGTAAAATGTCCCAAGATCGATTTATCCGGGAGATTACTGAGAAATACGTCGAACCGATCAATGCTATAGAAGATGAAATTTCTTCGCTGAGCGATCAGGAATTAGCGGCGAAGACGATTCAGTTTAAGAAACGACTAACAGACGGGGAAACATTAGAAGATATTTTAACCGAAGCTTTTGCGGTGGTCAGGGAAGCTTCTCGTCGTGTCACCGGTATGCGTCCTTTCGATGTCCAGATCATAGGAGCAGTGGTTTTGCATGAAGGGAAGATAGCCGAAATGCAGACCGGTGAAGGAAAAACTTTGGTCGCTACTATGCCGGCTTATCTCAATGCCCTTACCGGTCGGGGTGTGCATATTGTCACGGTGAACGATTACCTGGCTCGTCGTGACCGCTATTGGATGGGACCAATTTTTGAATTTCTCGGCTTGACGGTTGGTCTTCTTCAGCACGCTTCGACCTATGAAGAGCGGAAAAAAGCTTACCGGAGTGATATTACTTATGGAACCAACACCGAGTTCGGCTTTGATTACCTCAGAGATAATATGTCGCTCCGCAAAGAGGACATTGTACAGAGAGAATTGAACTATGCCATCATCGATGAAGTCGATAGTATTCTGATTGATGAAGCCCGGACCCCTTTAATTATTTCCGGACCAGCTGAAGATTCAACTGAAATCTATTATAAAATCGATCGAGCGGTACGAAAGTTGACTCATCCGGTTGATTTTGATTTTGAAGAAAAAACCCGTTCCATTTGGTTGACAGAAGAAGGAATCGGTAAGATCGAAAAATTACTTCATGTTGATAACCTTTACGATATCGCTGGAAAAGACTCAATAGAGCAGCGGGTTCGGCAATCACTGCGGGCGCATAATCTTTATAAAAAAGATGTAGATTACGTGGTGAGAAATGGTGAAGTGATTATTGTCGACGAATTCACCGGACGCTTGATGGAAGGGAGACGTTATAGTGATGGTCTTCATCAAGCGATCGAAGCCAAAGAGAATGTACCAGTCGCCAATGAAAACCAAACTCTGGCTTCGGTCACCTACCAGAATTACTTCCGTATGTATGCCAAAACCAGCGGTATGACCGGAACTGCCAAGACCGAAGAGGACGAATTTATCTATACCTATGGTATGCCGGTGGTGGTGATTCCTACCAATGAACCCTTGCAGCGGACCAATTATCCCGATGTCATTTACCGTACCGAAAAGGAAAAATTTGATGCGGTGGTTACGGAAATCGAAAAATGGCACCAATTGGGGCGTCCGATGCTGGTCGGAACGGTGTCGATTGAAAAATCGGAAAAACTCAGTCGAATGTTAGAAAAAAAGAAGATTCCCCATCAGGTATTGAACGCCAAGAACCACGAGAAGGAAGCGTCTATCGTCGCCCAAGCCGGTCATAAAGGGGCGGTGACCATATCTACCAATATGGCCGGACGAGGAACCGATATTATTTTAGGTGGAAACCCAGAATTCTTAGCTAAGGAAGAACTGAAACGACAGGGAATCAACCCTGATGAAATCCTTGATGAGGGCACCAAAGCGCTCTACCAAGAACTTCTTCAGAAATTTCGCCAGATAACCGATTCCGAACATGTTGAAGTGGTCAAATTGGGCGGATTACATGTTATCGGAACTGAACGTCACGAAAGCCGCCGGATTGATAACCAGCTCCGGGGACGAGCAGGACGACAGGGCGACCCCGGTTCTTCCCGGTTTTTCCTTTCACTCGAAGACGATCTCCTGCGTTTGTTTGGATCGGAGAGAATATCAGGTATCATGGAAAGATTCGGTGTTGAAGAAGGAGTACCAATCGAACATCCTCTGGTGACTCGGGCAATCGAGGGCGCTCAAAAGAAAGTTGAAGGCTACCATTTCAATATCCGAAAAACCCTCCTTCAGTACGATGACATCATGAACAGGCAACGGGAAGTTATATACAACCAGCGACGAACCCTTCTCACCGAAAATAATCTCCGACCCTTGGTGTTTGGAATGCTGGAGGAAGTGGTCGATGGATGTGTCAACGCCTATACTGATGAAAAAGTGTATCCGGAAGAGTGGGATTGGGATGGATTTGATCGGCGTCTTTTAGACTTGTTTGGATTCGGTCATCAGATATTACCGGAAAACCGGGCACAAATGCACCGGGAAGACTTGAAAAAATTAATAATTGATCGGTATCGAAGCCTCTATGAGCTCAAGGTGAAAGAAGCCGGGGATCCAGTTTTTCAAGAAGTCGAGCGATTTATCGGTTTGCGGGTAGTCGATGGGTTCTGGAAAGAACATCTTCACAATATGGATCATCTGCGAGAGGGAATCGGTCTTCGCGCAGTAGGTCAAAAAGATCCCTTTGTCGAATATCAAATAGAAGCGTTTGACATGTTTCAGGGGATGATTGATCAAATCCGGGAAGATATTGTGAGGTATCTATTGCGCATCCGGTTGGTTCGGCAGGACGAAAAAACGAGTTCCGGAAACCGCCCAAGGCGCCCAGAACGAACCCCGGAGGGCGAACGCAAATCGATAGAAAAAGAAGTCTCAGTTTCTCCAAAAAAAGAAAAAATTGGACGGAATGACCCCTGTCCTTGCGGGAGTGGGAAAAAATATAAGTATTGTTGCGGGAAGTAGGCTTGGTTTTCGATAAATTATTTGATACAATTCTTGGTCGTTTTTAGAAAGTGCTTGAGAAGAGAGGGGGAATACTACTTTCTATTTTCATTTTAAGGAGGTCAATGGCCATGCCGATTGATGTTTTTGCTGAATTCAATACGATTCGTCGCAAGCTCGACGAGATTGGAGTCTATCTTTGAGGAAGAAAAGATCAGAGAAAAACTCCAACAAATAGAAGAACGAATGAGCGCCAGTGACTTTTGGAGCGAATCCGCTCAAAACGAGCAAGAATTACAGGACTATAAAAAATATAAAGGATTAATTGAGGAATATGATACCCTGGAAAAGGACTTTCAGCAGATTGATGAGCTTCAGCACCTTATCTCTCCCGATGATGCCGAGTACCAGGAGTTCAAAAAAGAAATCGAGGAACTTTCAGAAAAAGTTGAAGATCTGGATATTCGTTTACTCTTCCGCAACCGGGAAGACCAGAGCAATGCCATTGTAACCATCCATTCCGGTGCGGGAGGAACCGAATCACAAGATTGGGTTCAAATGCTCTTCCGGATGTACAGCCGATTCTGCGAGCGCAAGAAATTTGATATGAAGGTAACCGATGTATTAGAAGGAGAAGAAGCCGGCCTCAAACACATTACTTTTTTAGTTCAAGGTCAGTATGCCTATGGTTATCTCAAATCGGAAAGAGGAGTGCATCGTCTGGTGAGAATTTCCCCTTTTGACGCCAACCGTCTCCGTCATACGACATTTGCCCTGGTCGATGTCATTCCTGAAGCGAATGATGAGATAACGATCGATATAAACCCCCAGGATTTAAAGATTGAAACTTTCCGGGCGGGTGGTCATGGTGGACAACATGTCAATACGACCGATTCGGCAGTACGAATAATACATCTTCCCAGTGGGATTATCGTTCAATGTCAAAATGAGCGCTCACAACATCAAAACAAAGCGGTTGCCATTCGGATTTTGAAAGCCAGGCTCTATGAACAACTTAAAAAAGAACAGGAAGAAAAAATGCAGGAAATGAAAGGGGAACACAAAGATATCGCCTGGGGAAACCAAATCCGGAGCTATGTTTTTCAACCTTATAGCCTGATTAAAGATCACCGGACGAACCATGAAGTCGGTAATGTGCAACGGGTCATGGACGGTGAAATTGATGATTTTGTTGATGCGTATCTCCGACTTGATTGGCAAGGACAGATTTAGGATACCCAAATATGAAAGTGTATGCATTGGTGGGACCAACTGGAACTGGCAAGAGTTATCGCGCTCCTCATATTGCCCAGCGCTATGGGATTGACTGCATTATCGATGACGGATTGTTGATTTCGCAGGGGACCATTGTCGCCGGGAAATCATCCAAGGCGGAAGTAAGCAAAATAAAAGCAGCAAAGATCGCCGTTTTTTATTTCCCCGAACATCGCCAGCAAGTGATTCAAGCATTAAAGAAGATTCATCCGTCTAAAATTATGGTGTTGGGTATTTCGCTGGCGATGGTCGAAAAAATTTGTGAACGTCTTCAGATGCCCGTTCCTGCTGAAATCGTCACTATTGAAGATATCGCGAGTCCCACTGAAATCGAGACTGCTCTCCAGGCGCGGGTGGGAGAAGGAAAGCATACCATTCCAGTTCCGCTGGTCGAACTCAAAAGAAATCTTTGGGGAAATATCGTTGATGCCATTCCGGTGAAAGTGTGGGGTTGGTTTTATTCCTCCCGGGAAAAGACCGTCGTTCGGCCTCCATTCAGCTACTTGGGAAAATTAGTAGTTTCTGAAAACGCATTGCGATCAATAATTCTGGTTCTTCTTGCCAACTTGCCGTGGGTTGAAAGAGTCAATGATATTCTTTTACATAAAGTTGATTCAAGCGTGAATACCCGCGTTGCTTGTGTTTTCCGGAACTATACTCAATTACTCCCCATTTGCCATTTTATTCAACGGTATTTAAGAGAAAAAGTAGAATACTTAAGTGGAGTAGAATTAAAAGAAGTAAACATCGATATTGATGGCATTTACGTTGTTAAAAATCCCATCGTCGATTCCGAAGTGGTGGAGAGCATTCGATAATGGCAAAGTTTTGTAATTTAAACGAAAACCAACGAAAAGGATAATGCCCATGTCCAGAAAAAAGATGGAAGAATTGATCGCCTATTTAGAGAAACAAAAGGAGATTTTGTTTCTGGGTGGCGGAGAAGCTGCCATTGATAAGCAGCACCAGGGTGGAAAATTAACCGCACGGGAAAGAATTTTACTCCTGCTCGACGAGAATAGTTTTGAAGAAACCGACCTGTTTGTTGAACATCGCTCCACCCGTTTTGGAATGGACGAAAAAAAACCTTCAGCAGATGGAGTGGTCACCGGATTTGGAACGATTAATGGAAGGCCGATTTTTATTTATTCGCAAGATTTTACTGTCATAGGCGGTTCTCTTGGAGAAATGCATGCTAAAAAAATCTGTAAGATCATGGACATGGCTTTAAAGGTTGGTGCACCGGTCATCGGGATAAACGACTCTGGAGGTGCGCGTATTCAGGAAGGCATAGACTCTCTATCCGGTTATGGTCAAATATTTTATCGGAATACCTTGAATTCAGGCATTATTCCGCAGATTGCCGTTATAGCCGGTCCCTGCGCAGGTGGAGCTGTCTATTCGCCAGCTCTTATGGACTTTATATTTATGATTCAGGGAACGAGCAAAATGTTTGTCACCGGTCCTCAGGTGGTCAAAGCCGCAACCGGAGAAGAAGTCACCGCTGAAGAATTAGGTGGAGCTCACACCCATGCTACCAAAAGTGGGGTAGCTCATTTTGTTTCCCGGAATGAAGAAGAATGTTTTCAGGAGGTGAAAAACCTCCTTTCCTATATTCCTTCGAATAATGCCGAAGAACCACCGGTCGTGGATTGCACTGATCCCATTGGCCGTAAAAATTCCTCTTTTTTAGATATTGTTTCCACAAATCCCAACCGACCCTATGATGTCAAAAAAATCGTTTTTGATTGTGTTGACCGGAATTCTTTTTTTGAGATTCAGAAAGATTATGCGAAGAATATCGTGATTGGTTTCGCTCGCATCGGCGGTCAGACAGTCGGGATAGTGGCCAATCAACCCTATCATCTTGCCGGATGTCTGGATATCGATTCCGGTGATAAAGCATCCCGGTTTATCCGGTTTTGTGATGCCTTCAACATCCCCTTGATTACCTTAGTCGATGTACCGGGCTTTTTGCCGGGAAGCAATCAGGAATTTGGTGGAATCATTCGTCATGGCGCCAAAATTCTCTATGCCTATTCAGAAGCAACTGTTCCCAAGATCACGGTTATTTTACGTAAAGCCTATGGTGGAGCCTATTTGGCCATGTGCTGCCGTGATCTCGGCGCAGACCTCGTATTGGCCTGGCCAACCGCGGAAATCGCGGTGATGGGGGCTGAAGGCGCGGTGAATATTATCTTTCGTCGCGGAATTGATGCCGCCCTTGACGTCAAAGCAGAAAGGGAAAAATTGCTTGAGGAATACCGTCAAGAATTTTATAATCCTTATGAGGCCGCCAAAAGAGGATACGTAGATCAAGTGATTGATCCCCGGGAGACTCGTTTGAAAATTGCTCGGGCTCTGGAAATGTTTTGGTCGAAGAGGGAAACTGGAAAGGGGAAAAAACATGGGAATATCCCGGTTTGAATTCGAGCCCGAAGTCGAACCCCAAACGGTGGCTGCAGTGGTTGCCGCCGTCCTTCACTATTATGAAGACGAAGAAGCCATGGAAAAGCCCTACGTTTCTTTTAAAAATAAAGGGTGGAAAAATCTTTGTCTCCAGGAAAATTGTTGGGGCCTGTCGCGCTTTCGGTATTGATGGTGCTGGTTTGGTTGATCAATTTTTAATCCTTTTATTTTTCAAAAATTTGTATTTATAGTGATTTGAGGTTTGGAGGAATGGAGATTATGCGAAAATTCCATGTCCGGGTCAACGGAGAAGAATTCGAAGTCGAAGTGTCCGAAATTACCGAATTCCAGGAAGATGGAAAGATAAAGGTAGAAAAAATAAAAAAGATATCTCGTGAAAAGTTGACCACGACTGCCCCCATGCAGGTGACAACCGTTATCAGAGCCCCCATGCCGGGGAAAGTGCTTGCGGTTCACGTAAAAAAGGGAGAACGGATTTCAGGAGGTCAGGTTGCAATCATTTTGGAAGCGATGAAGATGGAAAACGAGATCCAAATCGAGAAAGAAGGGGTCGTAACCCAAATTTTTGTGGAAGAAAATGATACCGTCGATACCGGCGATCCTTTGCTTGAATATGAAGAGAATCAGAGGGATTCCCAATGAAAAAAACCAGTCTCCTTCTCCTGATCGCAGTTTTATGCGCTGTTGTCGGCTCTTTGCTGGTACTTCCGATACGACTTCGGAACGAAGCCAATTGGAAAGAAGTCGAGGTGGTGTGTGATTGGCAGGATATCGAGGTGATAAGTCTCCGCACCGGAAAATCGAGTTCAGACATTTTAGATGAACTGAGTCAGGCCGGGGTGAGTGTCATCGGAGTCAGCGATTATGACCTAAAGAACCTCCAGCAATTGAATAGAGCGGTTGCCGTTCCAATCCCACTCAACGCCTCCCCTGCCTATCGTTATTTTGCCGTCTCCGATGACTCTCTGCGTAAAACCATCATTGCCCAATTGAATACGCTCGGCCGTATTCCTGTCGAGGTTGCCCCCAATCTGATTGGAGTGAATCTTTCCTACGAGGAGGAAGATAAGATCGGCCTGGGTTGGAATGTCGAACTAATCCGTTTATTGAAAGAGAAGGGATTTCGAGTGGTGCTGCGGCCTCGTAATTGGCAGGGTATAACCCCCGATGTTCTCGAGGGACTTCTCTCGGACCCGGTCTACGACCAGGGAGAAGGATTGGTGTTTTTTGGTGATCAGGTTTTAGGAAACGGGAACAGTCAGTCGTTAAAAGATGTGGCTGCTTTTCTGCAGAGGAAAAAATTGTTTTGGGGATATACTGAATTCGTCGGACAAAAGGGTGAAACCACCCTGGCCAATCTCGTACCGGAATGGACGATCCGGGTTCACAGCATTCCACCGGATGAAATTAAGAATTATACTCCACAGGAGGCTCGAGAACGCTTTCTGCGTGCTGTCAAAGAGCGATCGATCCGGCTTCTCTATGTCCGGTTTTTTACCGACCCGTCCTATGATCTCTGGCAAAAAAATTATTCCTATATTACTTCACTCTTCAGCGATCTAAAAGCCAACGGCTTTATCCGGGGAATTGTGCATCCCCTGTCTCCTTTTTCGCCTCCTCTCCTCACCTTGTTTTTATTGGCATTCTCAGTCGCCCTTACCTCGGCCGTTCTTTATGATTTCTTTTTCCCTGGAAAATGGATTATTTTCATTGTGGCTTTTTTGGCGATGGGAGGAACACTTTTCCAAAACCAACTTCTCAGTTTGCGAATCATCGGTATTCTTGCCGGTATCGTCTATCCCAGTTTGGCAGTGTTTATTCTCCTTGATGGGTTTCAGCAGAAAAAAAATCAGGTGGCACCCATTTTTTATGCTTTTCTGGTTGCTCTAACAGGTGGATTGGTGGTTTCAACCGGGTTATACCACTGGCTTTACGTTTTGCGGATTGAGCAATATTCGGGAGTGAAAACCTCTATGATCATTCCCCTCCTGTTGGTGGCACTCTATCTTTTCAAGTCGGGATACCTGGGCCGGAGCGTACGAGCAGTGGTTATGGGTAATCTCAAACGCTATGAGTTTGTCATCCTGATGGTTTTAGCTGGTGGTTTTGTTCTGTATTTAACCCGTTCGGGAAATTTCCCCTTGATTCCCGCCGGTCTCGTTGAGAGCAAAATGCGTCTTTTACTGGAACGCTTCCTCTTTATGCGTCCCCGCTCCAAAGAATTTTTAATCGGTTATCCCGCTTTGTGGTTGCTACTCTCTCTCCGTCGCTATGATTATCAACCTCTCTTTAAGGCGGTGTTATGGCTTGGAGTGACGGTCGGGTTTATCACCTTTTTTAATTCGTTCTGTCATATTCATACTCCATTTCTCTTTATACTGCTTCGTTTCTTTAATGCTTTTATTCTTAGCTTTGGGGTGTTTGTCGGTTATTACCTGGTCATCCGGGTGAGTATGGTGATTTGGAACTGGTTGAGCCGGTTTGGAGAGAGTGGAAATAATCAATCAATGAAGATCGTTTGAAATGCCAAATATCGATAAAAAAATCTTTTTTCTTGGGTATTACGGCTTTGGAAATTGGGGTGATGAACTCTCTCTTCAATCGATATTGGTTGATTTTGATCATCTCAGTCAGCATATATCTTTTCCTTTGACCTATTTGGTTTTGGTTCATGATGAGGATGGTTGTCACCATTTGCCAGTTGATTTTCATCCGGTTCCTCGCCGGAATATCTTTACCGTTCTTTCAAAAATCACTCGGGCGGATTATCTGGTCGTTGGTGGGGGAAGCCTTCTTCAAGACACGACCAGTCTTCGTTCGTTCATGTATTATTTTTTATTACTCTGGTGGGCATCGATTCATCATCGTCCCATTATTTTCTATCGATGCGGATTAGGACCCTTTCGACATCCGCTCAGCCAACGATTTGTTTCCCTCCTTTTAAAAAAAACCTCCCTTTTTATTTCCCGAGACCGAGAGAGTTCGCAACTGGCTATTGGTTTGGGATGCGCTCCGAATCGGGTGTTTGTTGGGACTGATCCGGTCATTTCGAATTTTTCATTTCTTTCACGCTCTTCAGATGAATTCCAAAGAATAGCTTTTTTTGTTCGAAATTGTGACGAAACCAAAGAAAAAAAACTTACCGAAGCGCTCGACTATTTACGAATTGGGAGCAAGTGTGAGATTGAATTGGTTGCTTTTCATCGTGAGTATGATCAGAGTATAGCTACCCGCATGGCGACCACACTGGGCTGTCAGTGGAAATATTTTCAGACCCTACCGGAAGTAGGTTCCTACTTTTCCCACCTCAATGCCATTTTCACCATGAGATTTCATCCGGCTATCCTGGCCACCTTGATCGATATTCCCTGGTTTGCGATTGATGTTGACCCGAAAATAGCTTCCTTTTCCCGCTGGTGGAATCAAAAAAATCTCATTGATTGGAACGATCTTTCTCAGGATACCTTCTTGGAGTTGTATAATCACCGCCAACAAGTGTTCAAAACCAATGCCGAGATAAAATCTCACCTTATCCGACTCGCCGAGGAAAGCCAGGAAAGATTGAAGCAGTATTTTTTGAAAGCCTGACTCTTTTTCGTTGGGGAGTGCCAGATGCCGGAAGATGAATTCATAAAAAACACGACTCAAGAATTATTTGGGATTCCCGTTTTCGATGGTTCGTTATCTGATTTGATCCGAATTATTTCTCAGGCAATTACCAATCACACCCAAATTCATATCGTTACCTTAAATCCCGAAATGATCGCTCGACAGGCGTCTGACCCGCGATTTCGGGAGAGTATACTCCGGGCGGAATATCGAATTGCTGATGGGAAAGGAATCATACTTGCTTCAAAAATTTTGGGGAAAAGAGTCCAACACCGTATTCCTGGCGTGGAGCTGGTTGAAGCCCTGTTCAGAGAAAGCCAACAAAAACACTGGTCTTTTTATTTTCTGGGAAGCAGAGAAGAAGTGATTGCCGTATTAGCCAAAACCATCCAATATCGTTTCCCGGGTTTGCGGATTGCCGGTTTCCATCATGGTTATTTTCAAGAATCCTCAAAAATCCTCGAAGATATTAATCGCCATCACTCCGATGTCCTGCTGGTTGGTTTGGGCTCTCCCCGTCAGGAATTATGGATTGATGAGCATCGCACCCTGCTTCAGGCTTCGATTCTCATCGGCGTCGGAGGAAGTTTCGACGTTTTAAGTGGGAACAAAAGAAGAGCTCCCCGGATCTTCCGGCGTCTCGGTTTGGAGTGGGTTTACCGGATTTTTTCCGAACCTCGCCGTCTCAAAAGAGTCCTCCCCGCCTTTTGGAGATTCGGTTGGGTCGTTCTTAGAGAAAGATTTGGTTGGAGAAAATAAAGTATAGTAAATTCCATTTACCTTCCGCATCGGGATTGTATTACCAAGAGGGAATGTCTATAATATAAAGATAAATAAACTCATCATATGATCAGGTGACATGATAATAAAAGAGAGCTTAGTAGACCAGGCCAGAAGAAGTATCCTGGCTTATAT
>Ga0136653_10001484_pt1 | contig 12744 bp, 10 predicted proteins | sample LakKivw275mmetaG_FD_94866 | JGI IMG/M metagenome (GOLD analysis project Ga0136653, IMG submission 94866) | Anoxic lake water microbial communities from Lake Kivu, Rwanda to study Microbial Dark Matter (Phase II) - Lake Kivu water 275m metaG... | ecosystem: Environmental > Aquatic > Freshwater >... | reverse complement strand
TTATCTTTTTGATGCGAGTAAAGGATTTCATATGCATATTTAGGCACATTATAGTATTTAAAGATTTCGGCAGATGATAGCGAAAATGTTCTTGATATGCCTAAATCATGGGGAGCTTAGGTTTCTGGCAATCAGATCCTCGTCCTCTCCCTCTTCTCGAAGAGCTCCCTCGCGATCTCCGCTAGATCCAGCTCCTCCTCCATCGCCCGGATCTCCTCGGCCCGCGCCCGGGTCATCGGCTTCTTCGGCGCAGCGGCGCATGAGCCTGCGTCCGCCGTCGCTCGATATGTCCCGATCTTTCGGGCGAGGTCGGTGATCTCCGACTTGTCCATGGCGATGAGGGGATGGTACACCGGAAGGTCAATCCCCGACTCCTCGGCCATGATGTTCGCCGGGGTCTGGGAGGCGACCTGCCCCAGGGAGTAGCCGGTGACGACGCCGTAGGCCTCCTCCTCTTCCATCACCTTCCGGGCGATCCTGTACATCAGCCGCCGGCAGAGGAGGCATGTTGCCCGGGGCTGGGCCGACGCTATCTTCGCCAACCCCTCGCCTATCGGAACCCGGATGAAGTTTATCTTCCTTCCGGAGGTCCAGCGCCTCAGGATCTCCGCCGACTTTTTCGCCTGAGAGAGGGCATCGACGTAAGGGCGCGGGTCAAAATAGAGGAGGGAGACGGGACAGCCCCGCCGCATCATCATCCAGGCGGCGACGGGCGAATCGATCCCCCCAGAGATGAGGGCGAGCATCCTCGGCTGGGTGCCCAGGGGGAGGCCGCCGACCCCTCCGACGACGTCGGTGAATACCAGAACCTTGTCTTCTCTCGCCTCGACGAAGATCTCCAGCTCCGGGTTCGTCAGGTCGACTTTTGCCCCCGTCCTCTCCCGGACGGCTCTGCCCACCTCGACGGCGATCTCGGAGCTCGATATCTCGCCTCCGCCCCGCCGGGACCTGATGGCGAAGGATTGTGGGCTCCGATGGGCCGCGATCTCTGAGGCGACCTTTTCAATCGCCTCGACGTCCGGTTCGCATGTCCAGACGGGGCTCGTCGAGACGACCCCAAAAACGTCAGCGATGACCCTCGGGGCCCGAGGGTCAGAAGTAGAAACGAAGATCCTGCCCCTCTCCAGGGACAGGAGATGATCTATCCCCGCCTCCTTCAGGTTGAAGACGATGTTGGAGGCGAGGGTTCTCTCCCAGCTCTTCCTGGTCCAGGGGTCCTTGAGGGCGATCTCGCCGTACCTGACCAGGACCGAGTCGAAAGAGGTCATACCGGCCTTTGCCTGGACCCGCCTCTAGCTCTAGGACCGAGCCGCTATGGCCTTTGCGGACCGCGCTATCTTCCTTCTCCTGGCGCCGGAGGAGGTGTACTTCTGGAGGGGGCCCGGGTTCTTGTGAGATGCCTCGGAGTTGGGCACCTGTCGGATCTGTCCCTTTCTTCCCTTAATCTTGGTCCATTCAACGCTTCCTGTCTTTCCCATAAGCCCGTAACTACCTGGACCCGTCTTAAATAGCTTTCGAGGGACGGCGCAAGAGGGGCAGAGACGTTTCCGGATCAGGATGGTCCCAGAACTGAGGTCGCCATGGCAACTCTTTTAACGGGATGCGCCATCAAGCGATGCGTGAACCGCGAGATATCCCTTCCCAAGGTCCAGGTCAGCAAGTCCACGGCCCTCGTCCTCCTGGGGCTCGGGATCTATCTCGCCTACCTCCGACATCTCGGCCTCGGCGAGGTGGCCGAGAGCCTCGACGACGTGAACCTGACCCTCTTCTCAGCGGCCCTCGTCTTCTCCCTCATGATGGTGGCCTTCAACGCCCTCTCCTGGAGGCGGGTGGCTGAAGAGCTGGACTTTTCTTCCTCCTTGGGAGACCTCTTCCTCATCTGCCTCTCCAGCATCTTCATGAACAACCTCCTCCCCTCGGGGGGCTTATCGGGAGAGACGGCTCGGATCTACTTTCTGGGCAAGGTCGAGGGCTCCTCCCGGTTCGACGCCAGCTTCGCCTCCGTCGCCGCCAGCAGGATCATCACCGCCGCCCCCTTCGTCCTCGGCATGGTCTTGGGCCTCGCCTACCTGATATTCCGATACCAGGTTCCGGGCTGGGCTCTCACCACCTGTTTTGCCATGACGGTCCTCGCCGTCTCGGCGGGCTTCGCCTTCGTCGGGATCTGCTTTGAAGAGCGGTGGCTCCAGAGGATGGTGAACCTCGTCATCAGACCCCTGGAGAGGATATTTCATCGGGAGCTGGACCGCGAGGTCTGCTCAGGCGCAGTCTCCGGCTTCATGACGAAAATGCTCCATCTGAGAAATAAAAATCGAGCCCTCCTCGAAAGCCTCGCCTGGGCCTTCGCCGGCTGGCTCTGTCTTGAGGCGGTGGCCTTCGCCTCCTTCCGATCTATTGGGGTCGAGGTCTCCCCCATCGCCATCTTCGCCGTCTACTCGGTGATCGTCGTCTTTCAGACCCTGCCCCTGGGCCTTCCCGGCGGGGTGGGGCTGGTGGAGATCCTGATGACCGCCCTCTTCTTCGCCGTGGGGGTCTCGATCTACGATGCCGCCGCCGTCACCATCCTCATCCGCCTCGTCCAGCTCTGGTTTCTCGCCCTTCTGGGGGGCTTCTCTACGGTCCATCTGATGAGGAGGATCGAGGGGGCCGAAGCCCGCTAGGCTTCACGGCATCAGGATCTGAAGAAGAGTTAAATACCATCAAGGCGTCAAGGCCCACCGAGCGGGACAGTAGGGTAGCCTGGTCGATCCTCGAGCGTTTGGGACGCTTGGACTGCGGTTCAAATCCGCGCTGTCCCATCTTCTGTTTGGCTCCTAACTTTGCGGCGGGCGATATCCCAGGGGAATGGATATCAGAAGAGATGGAGTTCAGAGGTTAAAATATCCGGCTCTTCACCATTTAATGTTGCGACTTCGAGATGGCGATCATGCAGCTCCTCGCTGCGAGCCTCGATCTATCGCCTCCGAGGCGATCGATAACGGTACGTCCCGTGAACGTTCCGGTCGAGGGCGATGATGCGGTTTCGCCGCCTTAGACCTCTTGCTTTGTAGGACGGCTCAGGGGCGCTTTAACGATCCCGGTCTCCCTCCAAGACCTTCGACGAAGCCGGTCTCAACTCTGTTTCGGACATAGTTTAAATGAACAAGTTCATAAATAAGCTCCATAGAGCTCATCATCATAACAAGAGATCTGACGATTCCAAAAGAGGTGTTTCAAAGTGCTAAAATCCTTCATCTTTGGGCTGGCTTTGACGTTTCTAGTGCTGATGGTTGTTGAGACGGCAGGAGCCGCCGACTACGAGGTGGCGGAGTACACCATCGCCGATGCCACGGGAGACTGGGGCTTCCCCTCGCCTTACGCCCACTACTCCCGGGGGCCCGGATACGTCCGGATGAGCTTCGTCTTCGACACCCTCGTCTGGAAGGACGACGAGGGCTACCTTCCAGCCCTGGCTGAGGACTGGGAGTTCGTCGAGGACGAGAACGCCTACTACTTCGACCTTAGAGACGACGTCACCTGGCACGACGGCGAAAAGTTCACCGCCGATGACGTCGTCTTCACCGTCGAGTACATCAAAGATTATCCCTACCAGTGGGTAGACTCCTCGATAATCGATCGGGCTGAGGCCGACGGTGACTACGTCGTTAAGCTCTATCTCTCCGAGCCCTACGCCCCCTTCATGGACCTGGTCGCCTGCACCCTGCCGATCCTCCCCGAGCACGTCTGGGACTCCGTCTCCGACCCGGCGAACTTCAGGGAGGAAGAGGCCCTGGTGGGGACCGGCCCCTTCAGGCTCTCCGACTACAACAAGGCCCAGGGGACCTACCTCTACGAGGCCTTCGACGGCTACTATCGCGGAGCGCCTAAGGTCGGAAGGATCGTCTTCGTCAAGATGTCTGACCAGACCGCCCCCGCCGGACTGAGGCAGGGGTCGGTGGACGCGGCCTCAGTGCCGCCCGAGGCGACCTCCCAGCTGGAGGACGCTGGGCTTGAGGTCATCGAGGGCGCTCACGACTGGAACGCAAAATTGATGATAAACCACCAGAAGGAGCCCTTCTCCGACCCCGAGTTCAGGCGGGCCCTCGCCTATGTCATCGACCGCGAGGCCCTGGTGGACGTGACCCAGCGCGGCCAGGCCCTGGTGGGCAGCCCCGGACTGGTTCCTCCCGACAGCGATTGGTACAACCCCGACGTAGAAGAGTACGAGTACGATCCCGACCTGGCCCGGGAGATGATCTCTGACCTCGGACTTGCCGGCGAAGAGGTGGAGATCCTGGTGGCCGAGCGCGGGACCGTCGGCTGGCCCGGCTCTCGGGTGGCGGAGCTGGTCGAAGAGCAGCTGGAGGACGCGGGCCTCGACGTCACCCTCAGGTCCCTGGACGGCGCCACCCTCGACACCAGGGTGATGGCGTGGGAGTTCGACCTCGCCCTCCTGGGTCACGGCGGCCTGGGCGCAGACCCCGACTATCTGAGGAGTATGACCCTGGACGAGACCCTCAACAGCGTGCGTTACCACGAGGACGGCGACCTCGCCGACCTCCTCGAAGAGCAGCAGAGGGTGACCGACGAGGACGATCGGGCCGATATGATCTTCGAGGCCCAGGAGCTCTACGCCGAAGACCTTCCGGCCATCACCCTCTACTACCCCAACTTGTACTGGGCCCACAACGGCGAATTGGACCTCATCTGTACGAAGGGCGGGATCGCCATCGGGGTTCCGATACCCCTGAACAAGATGGCGTTCCTCCGGGCGGGATGAAAGAAGGCCAAAGCGGGCTGAAAAGAGATTTGAAAAAGGTGCCCCGATCTCCGGGGCATCGTCGCCCATTCCCTAATCGCATCACCAGGGGACAGCTACTTAGGGGAGACCCTCTCACCCAAGGGCTGACCGGGATGACGGGCGAAGATTTGAAGCGAAAGATGGAGAGGTTCATCCATTCCGAGAGGCACGTGACCTCCGTCCGGATCGCCAGAGCCTTTGGCGAGGACCAGGAGGGAGCGATCACCTGCGCTGAGAACCTGGTGGTGGCTCCGGGCCTATCGCGGGAGGCGGGAGAGGCGCTGATCGCCCTCGTTGTCGAGGGGCGAATATTCTGGTCTCCGATCTCCAGGGCCGTCTACCATCTCGACGGCCTCTTTCTGGACCTGCCCGTCTCCTACGTCCAGAGATCTCACCATCTGCCCACCTGGCTCCCGGCGGCCTTCAACTCGCCTCTTGTTCACAAACGGGTGATGGAGGCGATCCGGCTGATGGGCGGGGTCGGCTTCGATCCAGCGATTTCGGACCCCGATTATGGGTCTCGTCTCTACAAGATCCAATCGGAGCTTGGATGCGAGAGGTGCGGGAGGTGCTGCACCATCTCCAGCCCCATAAGCCTGGAGCCTCAGGACGTCGAGAGGCTCTCGGCCCGCCTGGGGATCGGCATAAGAAAGACGATCCAAAAGTACGCGGCCCGGGTCGAGGTGGACGGTCAGGGGGCCTGGGCGATGAAGAGGGCCTCACCCTGCATCTTCTTCGACGAGGCCACCGGCCTCTGCAAAATACATCCTGCAAGGCCCATCGTATGCAGAGCTTTCCCTCTCCTCTCGCCCAGGACCGTCGGGGGCGAGCCGTGGCCGGAGTGGTGCCCCGCTGCTGGATGTCTTTCCAAGCTGGCGGAGGTCCCGCAGGGGAGGCGGGAATGAAGAATCATCCTAATTTTGCCATTCTGAATGCGAAGGATCTTCGAATCACCCCTTTTTCTCCCTTATCGACGAGCTTAATCGTTAATCTGAAACGGATTTCGTGTTATAGAACATCAGTTTGATGTAGCTATAAGCATACGATTCGGGAAAGTTTCATAAATAATGACCTGATTAGATAAGACCTTGAGAAATTAAGCACAATAATCAACGGAATTTATTAAGATGGCCGGAAGAAGATGGCCTGGAACGGACAGCTCGATGCAGGAACTAGAGATGCGCCACCTCGAAAGCCCGAAGGTGGGATGGGACTATAAAAGGGCGACGGCGAAAGCGTCGGCCCTCCTCAGGCGAGGGGCCTTCTTCTCCAACCGCTTCATCGCATTCGCCATCATCCTCACCCTCAACTACGTCCTTCCGAGGATGATGCCCGGAGACCCCTTCCAGGCGATCTACGGCGAGGAGGCTCTCCTCGCCATGACCCCCCAGCTCAAGGCGGAGCTGGTCGAGAGGTTCGCCCTCGACCAGTCCATGGGCCAGCAGTTTGTCGCCTACATCCTCGCCCTCGCAGGCGGCGACCTGGGCCACTCTTACTACTACAACCAGGAGGTTCTGGCGGTGATCCTCGACTTTCTCCCCTGGACCCTTCTATTGACGGGGATGGCCCTGGTGATATCCACATTGGCGGGCATGATCCTGGGGATCGAGTCCGGGTACCGCCGGGGACGCCAACTCGACAGGACGCTTCTGGCGGGGCTGATGTTTCTCAATGGGTTTCCCGACTTCTTCATGGGGATCGTCCTCCTCCTGGTCTTCGGGGTGGTCTTCGGAATCGTCCCCCTATCCGGGGCTCTCACCCCCTACAGCGGCCTTGAGGGTCTCCCCCTCGCCCTGGACATCCTCCACCACCTGCTGGCGCCCCTGACGGCCCTCGTCCTGGTGAGGGTCACCTCAGCCTACCTCCTCACCAGAAATACCATGATCACCACCCTGAAGGAGAACTTCATCCTGACGGCTCGAGCCAAAGGCTGCTCCGAGGGGCAGATCAAGTACAGGCACGCCGGCCGAAACTCCCTTCTTCCGGTGGTGACGGCGACGGGGCTCATGATACCCCACGTGATCACAGGGGCTCTATTCGTCGAGATCGTCTTCTCCTATCCGGGGGTCGGATGGCTCCTCTATAACGCCCTCCTCACTCGGGATTACCCTCTGATCCAGGGGATACTTCTGATGGTGACGGTGGCGGTCCTATTGGCGAACCTCCTGGTGGACCTCCTCTATTTCAAGCTCGATCCGAGGGTGAGCCATGCACGTTAACGTCTGGCACGAGGTGGCCGAGAGCAACATGGGGAAGGCGGGCCTATTATTGATCGGCCTCATGGTCGCCCTCGCGGTCTTCGCCCCGATCCTCTCGCCCTACTCGCCCCGGGAGAAGACCGACGCTCCCGCCTTCAGCCGCCCCTCGGAGGGTCACTGGCTCGGCACCAACGACGCCCGGCAGGACATCTGGACCCAGCTCCTCTACGGTGCAAGAACGTCCCTATCCGTCGGGTTCGGGGTCGCCCTCCTCTCCGCCCTCATCAGCGTCCTCGTCGGCGGTACGGCGGCGATCTTCGGCGGCCTCTACGACCGGTTCTGGATGAGGGTCGTCGACGCCTCCATAGCGATCCCTGACGTCATCGTGATCATCCTGGTGGCGGCGTACCTCAGGCCGAACGTCCTTCTGATGATCCTCCTCCTCTCCGCCCTCTCCTGGCCGGGGGGAGCAAGGGTGATCAGGGCCCAGACCCTCACCCTCAAGGAGAGGATGCACGTCTCTGCGGCCCGGACCTTCGGGGCCGGCTGGTCTCACCTCCTCGTTCGACACATCATCCCGGACCTGGGGCCCGTCCTGGTGGCGATCATGATCCAGGACGCGAGGAGGGCGGTATTCATGGAGGCGGGGCTCTCGTTCCTCGGGATCTCCGACCCCTCGATGATGAGCTGGGGGAAGATGATGCAGTACGCGAGGATATTCACCTACCTCGAGGTCTGGAAGTGGTGGCTTCTGCCGACGGGCCTCGCCCTATCCCTGACCTTGATCGGGCTGAGCTTCACTGGTTATTCCCTGGAGTCGGCCCTCGACCCGCGGCTTCGAGATGCGGAAGGCCACGAAGGAGGAATCTGACTTATGCTCGAGATAAGCGACTTGAAGGTCTCTTACGACAGAACTGAGATCCTGAGAGGGGTCGACCTCGACCTCCTTCGGGGCGACTCTCTCGCCATCATCGGCGAGTCTGGGGCAGGGAAGACCACCCTGGGGCTCGCAGTGATGGGTCTATTGGACGCAAGGGCCTCGGGCAGGATCCTCCTCGACGGAAAGGACATCCTCTCCCTGGACGAGAGGGAGAGGCGGAAGATGCGGGGAAAGGAGATGGCCATGGTCTTTCAGAACGTCGAGGACGCCCTCGACCCCCTCATGACCGTCTATGACCAGGTCGAGGAGGCGATCTCGACTCATCTTGAAAAGGGCGACATCCAGGACGTCGGGGACCGGGTCAACGGCCTCCTCGGATCTGTGGGGCTGAAGATGGAGAAGGGCGGGTCGTTCCCCCACCAGCTGAGCGGGGGGGAGAAGCAGCGGGCCCTCATCGCCATGGCCCTCGCCAACGACCCCCAGGTTCTGATCCTCGACGAGCCTACGGCATCCCTGGACGCCGTCTCCAAGGCAGATATCATCGGGCTTCTGAGGAAGAGGATCAGGGAGAAGATAGTCCTGGTAATAACTCACGACATCTCCACCGCCGCCAAGCTCGCGGAGAGGATGGCGGTACTCTACGCCGGAAGGATCGTCGAGCTTGGTGAGACAAAAGACCTTCTGGAGAACCCCCGTCATCCGTACACGAGGGGGCTGATCAGGTCGTCGCCGAACATGACCACCACCAAGGACCTCCAGGGGATACCGGGGAGGATGGTCCCCGGAGTCCCGGGCTGTCCCTTCAGCGACAGGTGCACCCAGAGGATCGACCGGTGCAGAAGGGAGGTGCCGAAGCTCACAGACGCTGGCGGCCGGATGATCGCCTGCCATCGGGGCGGGATCGTCCCCCTCCTGGAGCTCTCGGGCGTCAGGACGAGCTTCGGCGACTTTGCGGCCGTCGACGGCGTCGACCTCACCCTCTTCGAGGGGGAGACGATCGCCCTCGTCGGCGAGAGCGGCTCTGGCAAGACCACCCTCGCCAAGACCGTCATCGGCCTCTTCGAGCATGCGGAGGGCGAGATCCGGCTGGAGGGGGAGCCCCTCCTCAGAAGGGATCGGGATTTCTATAAAAAGGTCCAGATGATCTACCAGAACCCGAAGGAGTCCATCAGCCACCGGATGAACGTCCTCGACGCCGTCATCGAGCCCCTCGCGGTCCAGAAGGTCGGAAGCCCCGCCGAGAGGATCGAGATCGTCAAACGGGTCCTAGATGAGGTGGAGCTTCCCCCTGACGACCTCTTCCTGAAGAAGTATCCCCACCAGATCAGCGGCGGCGAGGCCCAGAGGGTGGCGATCGCAAGAGCCCTCGTCCTCAACCCGAAGCTCCTCATCGCCGACGAGCCGACCTCGTCCCTCGACGCCAGCGTCCAGGCTAAGATCCTCAAGCTCCTTTTGAACCTCCAGGAGAAGAGGGGCCTTGCCATCCTCTTCATAACCCACGACATTGCCATCGCACGAAAGGTGAGCGATCGGATGGCGGTGATGCTGAGGGGGAAGATCGTCGAGGAGGGCACCACTGGCGAGGTGACGACGAATCCCGTCCACCCCTACACCATGAAGCTTCTGGAGGTTGCCCCCGACCTGGCGCAGAAAAGGGATGTGAGCGACTTCAGAGGCGGACCCTGGTCGGCCTCCGAGGGATACCCCCTGCGGGCGAGGGAGCTGTGATGGAAGAGGGAACAGCAAATTTGACGAGGGATGATATCAAAGAAACGAATCCTGATCAGATGTCGGATCTCGGATCTTCCGGGCTTCGCTCTTCACTCCTCGATCTCGCCCATCAGCCGTTCCATGATGAGGCTTGCTGCCTTACAGAGAAAGGCGTCGGTCTGGCCCACGGCCGCCTCGCCGCCGAGCCTTCCTGTCACCATCTCCTCTACGATCCCCTCGCACTCATTTCTGATGTCGATGATCTCCTGCGACGGCTCAAGCCCTCTCAGGCACTCGGAGAGGTCCAGGAGCTGGTCCACCTTCAGGTCCACCGCCCTCTCGACCCACTCCTCATCGCCCTCCGCCTCTCGTCCGCCCCGGAGCTTGCGGATCTCGGCGAGGAAGGGGTCGGCCTCGTCTGCTGGGGAATCGATCTTGGCATTCGACATGGTTTCAGCTGCTCTGATTCCGAGATGGACCTTTTCAGCTAAAACAGTTGTGTCGAAGAAGGAAGGCGAAATCGGAGATGCCTCTCGGCGAGACGCCGACTGAGCAGAACCTCGGCGGGAGAGAGGAGAGAGCGATTGATCCTCCGGTAAGCGATTTTGCGTTGCGGAGGAGCGAAGAGCATGAGCCGATCTGCGCGAAGAAAAAGCCCTTCCGCTGGGAAGAGCTGGCGCCCATAGCCTGATATTCTCAGAGAGCGCACTCGCTCGGGCTCATGAAGGAGATCGTCGACAGGCCCATCGAGACCTCGTTGGACAGGACGAAGGCGATGTGGGTCGCCGGGGTCTATCGGGAGTTCGGAAAGGCGAAGACGACCGTACCCGCCCTCTACTACTTCGCCCTGGGGCGGAAGGTCGCCGACTACCCCATCTGCGGCGGATTCGTCGGCGAGATCAGGGCGATGAGAAGGTATCACGAGACCGACTGTCCCAAGCTCGAAAAGGTGGTCGGGAGGGCGAAGCTCTTCGGCCCCTTGAGAGGAGACGCCATCTTGGAGCCTCTTGAAGGCGAGTTCATCCCGCCGGAAGGAAGGGCAGAGGCAGAGACAGAGGCCGGGGCGGGGGTCGAGACGAAGACCGGGGGGCGAGAGAGGCCGAGGATCGAGCTGGTGCTTTCGCGCCCGGCCCTGGCGCCCCTCGTCCTCCCGGTCTGCAGGAAGTGGGGCGTCGGCCTCGTCTCCGTCGAGGGCGGGCCGACGGCGGAGATGGCGGAGCGGCTCATCGGTCGCGCCGGAAGCAGCCGCCGCCCTACCCTCGTCCTCTGCCTCTCGGACCTCTCCCCGGAGGGCGTCGCCTTCTTCTGGGATCTCGCATCGCTTAAGAGAGACCTCGGCGTAGGCGGCGGCCCGGACATCAGGGCCGAGAGGATCGGCCTCTCCCCGCGACAGGTCAGAGACCTCGCGATCCCGATGATCCCCCGGAGGGCGGGCTTGAAGGAGGAGGGGAAGAGGTATAAGCTGTATGTGAAACCTCAAGGACTCAACCCCGAGAGGATCGCGGAGCTGGACGCCCTCGAAGCGTACCATCCCGGCGGGGTCGCGGGGTTCGTCGATGAGGTTTTGGCCAGGCTCGCGGAAGAGGGCTTCGACCCCCAGGGCGAAGATCGGCTCGTCTGACCTCAGGCGAAGGGATACGTCTCGAAATCGGGTTCATTTTTGCAGATGGTCTGAGGGGATCAGTTGAAACCTTCCGATACGATCGATCCTCGCCCCGCCTTTCAAGCCTTGGAGTAACCTTCTAATACAATTAACCATCAACAGTCTCCGGCGCGGTTGGGAACATGGCTGAGATCAGACTTATCATCGATGGTCGAGAGGTTGCGGTCCCCGCGGGGGCCACCATTCTCGATGCGGCCCGCAAGGCGGGATCTTATGTGCCGGCACTTTGCGATCACCCGGACCTGAAGCCCATAGGCTCCTGCAAGCTCTGCATCGTCTCGGTAGAGGGGCTTGACCACTATCCCACCTCCTGCAACACCCTCGCGGAGGAGGGTATGGTCGTCCAGACCCGGACTGAAGAGCTGCAGGAGATGAGAAGAAACGCCCTGGAGATGCTCCTCGCCCTCACCAACCATCCCACCTCCTGTCTTTTCTGCGATCGAAAGGACGAATGCACCGAGCTCCGTGAGTGTATGAAGAAGTTTCCGGTGACGGTGGGATGCAAGTTCTGCCCCAGCGATGGGAGATGCGAGCTGCAGGCTGCGGTGGAGTTCGTCGGCCTTGAGAGGGTTCGTTACCAGCACATCTTCAGAAATATGCCGGTCTTGAGGGAGCCCTTCTTCGATCGCAACTACAACCTCTGCATCATGTGCAGCCGGTGCATCCGAGTCTGCGAAGAGGTCCGAGGGGAGGGTGTCCTCTCCAGCAACCCAGATTTTCATCGGATGCACTGGATAGGCCCTCCGTCTCTGATGGACTCGACCTGCAGTTTTGTGGAGCATGCGTGGACGTCTGCCCCACCGGAGCCCTCAGCTCACGGTCAGAAAAATGGGTCCGGCCGGACAGCATCGTCGCCACCGTCTGCCCCTACTGCGGCGTCGGATGCCGGCTGGATCTTGGAGTCAAAGACGGCATGATCGTCTCCATCACCCCGGATCGAGATGGGCCGGTGAACCGGGGGCAGCTGTGCGTCAAGGGCCGCTTCGGCCTCGACGAGATCGTCCACCACCCCGACCGGCTGACCGTCCCCCTGATCAGGCGGGACGGGAGGCTCGAGGAGGCGAGCTGGGAGGAGGCCCTCGACCTCGTCGCCCGGAGGTTCTCCGAAATCAGGGACGAATACGGCCCCGACTCCCTGGGGGCGTTCTCCTCATCAAGGTGCACCAACGAGGAGAACTACCTGGTCCAGAAGCTCGCCCGGGCCGTCTTCGGCACCAACAACGTCGACAACTGCGCCCGGATCTGCCACGCCCCCTCGGTGACGGGGCTCGCCGCCTGCTTTGGAAGCGGCGCCGCCACCAACTCCTTCGACCAGATCGAGGACGCCGACGTCCTGTTCATCATCGGCTCCAACACCACCGAGGCCCACCCCATCGTCGGGCTGAAGGTGATCAAGGCCTTCAACAACGGCGCCAAGATCATCGTCGCCGACCCCCGGAAGATCGAGCTGGTGGACCGGGCGGAGGTCTGGCTGAACCTCCGGCCGGGAACGAACATCGCCCTACTCAACGGG
>Ga0136653_10001483_pt1 | contig 12746 bp, 12 predicted proteins | sample LakKivw275mmetaG_FD_94866 | JGI IMG/M metagenome (GOLD analysis project Ga0136653, IMG submission 94866) | Anoxic lake water microbial communities from Lake Kivu, Rwanda to study Microbial Dark Matter (Phase II) - Lake Kivu water 275m metaG... | ecosystem: Environmental > Aquatic > Freshwater >... | reverse complement strand
GATTGACCGTGCTTATCAGGAGGCTATCCGCGAGCGTTACCGCTTCTATAGCTTCGGCGATGCCATGTTAATCCTGTAAACCTAGCAAAACCATGGGATACTGCGCTCTTTTATGACTCACTCTTACCGCATATTGATCATGTACAAGTAAACTGGCTCTGCGTGATGGATACTGGGATAGTGACCTACGAAAGCAAGGAATATATAAACATAACATATAAACTCGCCATCCCGGTCTCAGAATTGAAGTTCCGGTTCTCGCGTAGCGGAGGGCCAGGAGGTCAAAACGTCAACCGGCGTCAGACACGCGTAGAACTTCTCTTTGACATACAGCATTCGCCCAGCCTGAACGACGAACAACGAGCGCGCCTGCTCAAACAGCTGGCCCGCCAAATTGATCGCCAGGGCACCTTGCGCATCGTGGCCGCTACATATCGCAGCCAGCTTCGCAATCGGCAAGAAGCGATCGAACGCTTTGTCAGACTGCTTCAACAAGGACTACACGTACGAAGGCGGCGTCTGCCTACCAGGCCCTCACCGCAGATTGTTGAACAGCGTTTGACCAACAAGCACAGGCACAGTGAAATTAAAGAGCTGCGCAAGCGCGTACAACCGAATGCCGATTAACCAGCGATGACTTCCATCACTTGAAGCCATCTGATTGTTCCTGGCCCAATAAATCCCACGGCGATGACTCCGTCGCGTAAATACTTTCTGAACATTGTCCAGTGTTCTTTGACTATAACGGCCACTTGTGCTATGCTCCATAAACGCGCAAGGCTTGGTCAAAGCTGCTGGGCAGTCTCGAAAATCGCACAATTGAGCAGAAAGGTAGAAACGAAGAAATGCCCAAGTACTTCGTCGTCGTAGCGGGTAACATAGGTGCGGGCAAGACATCCCTGACCAAGCTCATAGCTGCCCGCCTGGAATGGGATGCTTTCTATGAATCCGTGGATGACAATCCCTACCTTGCTGATTTCTACCGAGATATGAGAACATGGAGCTTTCATTTGCAGGTGTTCTTCCTTGGGCATAGGGCTAAAATACATCGCTACCTTTGCACGCAACACACTGTTTCAAGCATACTTGACCGCAGTATCTATGAGGATGCGGAGATATTTGCTCGTGCCCTGCACGCTCTAGGCAACCTGAATAGCAGAGATCTGAATGCTTATCGGAGCGTGTACGATGAAGTCATCGGCAATCTGCCTGCACCTAGCCTACTGATTTATCTGCGTGCTACTGTGCCAACACTACTGGAGCGCGTCCGCAAGCGTGGTCGAGGTATTGAGACTGGCATCACTGCTGACTACCTGTCCCTACTCAACTCTTTCTATGACCAGTGGCTGGATCACTTTGACCTGTGCCCTGTGCTGACTATTCCAAGCGATGAACTGGATTTTGTCGAGCATGAGCAACATCTGGCCATTATTGTGAACCGTGTTCTTGATAGGTTAAAAGGAAAAGAGGAAGTAATCTTCCAGTAAGCACACCAGAGCACCAACAAGCGCAAGACTGATCCGAAAAGCGAGCAGAGAGGGCTTTCTTCCCACCGCATCCCGGGCTTGGTGAGGCTTGCTATTCTCCAGATGGATTGCAAAAGTGGAGTTGGAAGTATCATGGGAATTTGCATCTTATGAAAAGCTATGGTAAAATAATGTTGTCAGGTTGTGTAGTCTGAGGGCCGGCTATCTGGTATTAGTAAAGGAGTGCACCATGCAGAAGAAGATAGAAGAGTTTCTGACTTCCCTTGAAGTGGAAAAAGGCTATTCGGAGAATACACGAGTCGCGTACAAGAACGACTTGGGCCAATTCTTGCATTACCTGAAAAGCCAGGCGGAACCCCGCGTAGACAACTGGAGCGAAATCACAAGAGATCACCTGGTAGCATATATTCTCCATTTGAAGACAGATCGCCAGTATGTTTCTACCACGGTAGCAAGAAAAGTGGCGGCAATCAAATCGTTCTTCCACTTCCTGGTCGCTGAGGGATTCATTAAAGACGATCCAACAGCCACATTGGACTCTCCAAGGGTGAAAAAATACCTCCCACGAGCTATTTCTCAGGAGGACGTTGAGAAATTGCTGGAGGCTCCAAGCAAAAGGGATACACCCAGGTCCCTCCGCGATCGAGCCATACTGGAACTGCTCTATGCTACTGGCATGAGAGTTAGCGAACTCGTGGCGCTGAATGTCGGCGATGTGGACCTGGCTTCAGCGAGCGCGCGTTGCTTCGGCAAGGGTGGTAGGGAACGAGTGATACCGATCTATGAACGGGCTGTGCAAGCCCTTGAGACATACCTGAACAATGGCCGCATTCATCTCCTGCGCGATCCTGAGCAGAAAGCGCTCTTCTTGAACCAGCGAGGCTTGCGCCTGACACGACAAGGGCTTTGGCTGATCGTGAAAGGTTATGTCAAAGAGGCTGGCCTTACGGTCCCGGTAACTCCACATACCTTGCGCCACTCGTTTGCGACCCATATGTTGCGCGGTGGTGCGGACTTGCGCAACGTACAAGAGCTTCTAGGGCATGCCAACATCGCCACCACACAAGTTTACACGCAAGTCAGCAACGAGCGTCTGCGCGAAGTGTACGACGAAGCCCATCCGCGTGCAAAATAGAACAATGGACTTCCAGCTCTCCAAGGCAGAGATCCACGAGGCGGCGGATCTTATCGCTAAGAAGACAAGCCTGCGCCCCCGCGTGGGGCTTATCCTTGGCTCTGGCCTGGCTGCTCTGACTGCCGAAGTAGCGCAACCCGTGGTTATACCCTACTCCGATGTTCCCCATTTCGTCCCGTGCACGGTAGAGGGCCATCCTGGTGAGTTGGTGATTGGCTTATTGCAGGGTTGCCCAGTGATTGTAATGCGCGGCCGGGCCCACTATTACGAAGGTTATACCATCCAGCAGGTGACCTTTCCGATCCGCGTCCTGTGGGCATTAGGGGTCAAATACCTGTTCGTAACCAACGCTGCAGGCGGTCTGAACCCATCTTTTCACCCAGGTGACCTGATGCTCATCACGGATCACATTGGTCTGTCGAACATGGTAGGGTTGAACCCACTGCGTGGACCAAATGACACGGAGATTGGCCCGCGGTTTCCTGACATGGTGCGGGCTTACGACCCTGAACTGCGTGAACTAGCACTTCAAGCAGCAGCGGATTTGGACATCACCTTGCATCAGGGCGTGTACATCATGTTGTCTGGCCCAAGCTACGAAACCCCTGCTGACCTACGCTTCCTGCGTTTGATCGGAGCTGATGCTGTTGGCATGTCCACCGTGCCCGAAGTAACAGTTGCTCACCATGCAGGCATTCGCGTGCTGGGTATCTCTGGCATAAGCAATGTAGCTCCCGTGGAACCGGGTGCTAACATAGTCAGCCACGAAGAGGTGTTAGAAGTGGGAAAAGCTGTGGTAACCAAACTAGGCCCGCTGATCAAAGAGGTTCTACGTAGATTGGAGCAAAGGGTAGCCAATAGCCCGTCAGATAGCACTGCATATGAAGCCGCGCACATCTAGATAAGCAACGGGGAAGCACTGCCTATATCGTGGCCGATCATGTAAGCTTTGGAGAAACCGGACGATGAGTCTTGCGAGGATACTGTCCTTCATCAACGCCTATTCCCTATGGCTCTACGCGGCAGGCCTCCTGGCAGCCTTGTTCAGCTTGCGCGAGATCAGGGAGGCACAAAGAAGCAAGACGGAAACGATCTTCACCCTGGAAAGGGAACTGGCCACCGCACGCGAGAATCGAGCACGTACCACATTCATCGTTATACTTGTCTTGCTGGTTCTGTTAACTTTGCTCAAATTTGCTGTCTTGCCATCCCAACCTCTGCCACCGCTGTACGAACCTACGCCAACACAGTTTATTCTACAGCCGCCGACCGCTACACCCGTCACGCCCACACCTACAAGGACGCGTATCCCTACGCGCCCCAGGCCCACAGCACTACCGCCAACACCAGCACCAACGCCAAGTCTGGCTTCACCGCCCCCCTGCCCCCAACCCGGCATTTGCATCACATTCCCAACTATGAACCAGGTTATTACAGGGCAAGTAACTATCCGCGGAACAGCTAACATCGAGGCTTTCCAGTTCTACAAGCTCGAATATGGCATGGGCGAGAATCCACAGCAATGGAACAGCATAGGAGAGGTGCATAAGACGCCAGTAGTCAATGATGTGCTCGGCACCTGGGATACTAAGGGATTCCCTAATGGCGTATTCAAGCTGCGCTTGACGGTCGTAGACATCACGGGCAACTTCCCACCACCCTGTGAGATACGGGTGATTATACAGCAGTGACTCCGGGCGGGCCCAGAGCCCCTAAAGCCGGATAAAGCAATCGGCCAGCGTTGATGTCGCTGGCCGATTGCTGTCTTCATTACTGCTTTGCTCTCGCTATGCTCGCCAGCGGCCCACGATGACGTAAGGCATTCGCATAACCTGCAACCAACCCCAAACCCAGAGCCCAGGCTCGCAGATAGAGGGCTGGCAAGCAAAGAAGAGCCACCGGACGGTCCCGACGCCAGGCCTTGGCTACGAAGGGCAGGGCACTGACGGCAAACGCACTCAACGTAACACCAAACAGCCACATACATGGCCTTGCCCAGAGTGATAAGAGGGCCAGTGGAGCAGAAAGGGCAGCCAGAAGCATTTGCAGCTTCAAGTTCCACGGAGTGTGGGAATCGCGCCAGGCCTTGCTGGGATGCAGGCGCAGCACCAATGTTTTCCAGTAGCCAATGCGGTATTTGCGCTGCACATACCTATGCCAACTTTCAGGGTGGTGATGGTATACTATGGCGCGGGGATTGAACACCATCTTGTGGCCGGCACTGGCCAACCTGAACGACAGCTCCTGATCCTCAACGGAGGCGAACGGGAAATAGGTACTAAAACCTCCATTGGCAATTAGGACATCGCGTCGGTAGCCTGCCGCATAAGTGTCTACGAAATCCACATACTTGCAGCGAGCAGTATGATCGTACCGATCCTCATACTCGACCTGGATAAAACGCGCCGTCAGATTTTTCTGTTGCGTACGATATATGCCCTTGACGCCAGTGATCTGTGGATCGGCAAGAGGAGCGGCCATTTCCTGAATCCAGTCGGGTGCTGGCACACAGTCAGAGTCAGTGAACAAGACAATAGTGCCCCGCGCTTCAGCTATACCCTTGTTGCGTGCCGAGGCTGGGCCACTATTGACTTGCTTGAGCACCCGCGCACCGTAGCGCGCAGCGATATCCGCCGTCTCGTCCGTAGAACCATCGTCCACGACAATCACTTCATACTCACTCCGTGGTAAGGACTGGTTGTTCAAGGCCGACATACACGCTGCTATCGTCGCCGCAGCATTATAGGCAGGGATTACCACCGAAACGGGTACAGACCTCTCGCTCATCAGTCTCTCCCCTGTGAAACTGTGAGCAGTTTCCCCAGCTCATAGTTTTCCACCCAGAGTCCCAGCACTCCGCCGGCAACGATGGGTAGATACACGACAAGGTGCAGGAGAATGGCGTAACTCAAAGCCACATTTTGCTCCACTCCAAATACTGAAAGTGTGAGAACACACAGATAGTGAAAGACCCCAAGCTGAATCGGTGAAGTAGGCAAAATAACTCCTGCCATGAGCACAACCAGAAGAAGGGGAGATACAAGTGGAACGACATCAAGATCAATGGCCTGAAATGTCAAGGCATTCGTGGCCACGGCAAGAATCCAGATCAAAGCTGACCAGGCCCACAACTGCACCTGTACCCTGAAATCCCGTAAAGCATGTAGCTCCTCACTGGCCTCGACCAGACGTTCAAAGACGCGGAGGAGAGAGAGCCCAGGACAACGCCTGATCCAACTTTCTAAAGTCCTCACAATCCTTTTACGTTGAGTGGCCATGATGATCACTACCAGCAACAGCATGACAAGGACACCGCTAATAAGCAAGTTTGAACGACGCAACCAGGGGGGCATAGGTATCCATGGCGAAAGCAAGGCAATCAGCAAAAGCAGCATCACACTGTCCAAAGCCTTTTCAATCACTATTGTTGCCAGTGCAAAAACCTTGCTTATCTTGTTGCTTTCAGCGATGAAATAAGCACGCACTAGCTCTCCTAACCGTGCGGGAAGCAAGTTATTGGCCAACTGTCCAATAAGCAACACGAAAATGCAATTTGACATAGATAACTGCGAGTGGCGGGGATAAAAGAGCAGTCTCCAGCGCACAGCCTTAGCCCACGTTGTAAGCAGGACAGAACCAAGTGCCAGCACAAGGAAGAAACCATCAGCTTTGGACAGTGCCACACCAACTGCCGGCCATTGCACATTTTTGACTGCCAGGTACAGAGCCAACAGGCCTACGGCTATGCCCAGCGCAAACCGAGGTGTCCATAGCCAATTGAATTGCCGGGTTATTGGACTTTTCCTTGTCATAGATTATAATTCGTTGAGCGGATAGAATAAAAACAGCGGAGAAAATTCGCTCCAAATGAAAGTCCAATTGGGCCGTTCAGAGATCGTGCTACCACTAGTGCTGTTCATCCTCTCCTTCGCTCTTTACTCTCATACACTTGCCCCCACTATAACCTGGCAACACGATGGCTACGATGGTGGAGACCTTATCACAGCAGCCCACACACTTGGGATTCCTCACCCCACCGGTTACCCTACTTACATGCTCCTGGGCAAACTGTTCACATTGTTGCCCATCGGCGATGTTGCCCACCGTATGAACCTGCTGTCGGCGCTTTGTGCTGCCCTTACTATCATGCTGCTCTATAGTGCATCTGCAACACTGCTGCACCCGCAACCCTCTGGACAGACGGCTTTGAAGGCGAGGCCATACGCTGAAGTGGCCTCAGCGTGCGCTGCCCTATTCTTGGGCACCTCACGCATATTTTGGTCACAGGCTGTGATCACCGAGGTCTATACGCTCAACAGTCTGTTCTTCACAGCAATATTATACCTTCTGCTCAAGATCCAGCAACACCCGTCAGAGTGGCCTGAGAATCTTGCCAACCGCGCGCGCATATTTCACATGGTCATGCTGGCCGTCCTGATGTACGGGCTCAGCCTGGGCAATCACCTGACTATGGCCTTCAGTGCACCCCTGTTATTGTTCTCGTGCACGAGCGTCTTCAGGCACCATGCACTCAGGGCGTGGCAATGGGCATGCGTTTTGGCCACGTTCCTTTTGGGCCTGTCCATTTATCTCTATCTGCCACTTCGTGCCGGGAGCCAAACGCTCTTGAATTGGGGCAACCCCAGCACCTGGCGTGGCTTCCTTTGGCTAGTCAGTGGAGGAATGTACCGCCAATACGTACTGGCTCTACCGCTAGCATACTGGGGACAACGCCTGATGGCCTGGGCAGGCTTGCTAAGGCAGCAATTTGGCATTTGGGGCATTGCACTTGGCCTGCTCGGAGCCTGGAAACAGGCGGAGCGCTCCCCTCAGCAGTTCGCAATCGTTGTACTGACTTTCATCATCTACAGCGGCTACGCCCTCAGCTATAACACCACTGACTCGTATGTCTATCTGCTGCCCGTGTACTTCCTCTACGCCCTCTGGCTTGCTCAGGGAGCCCAATACATCCTCAGCACTCTGGCTAGTATGCAGAGCAAATGGTCAAAAGCAATGGCAGGATTTCTATGCCTTGCGCTGCTTGCCCTGCCTCTTGGACTGCTGCGCATGAACTTGCCTGTTGTGGACCTCAGCAATGATTATACGGCTTATAACTATGGCTCTCAAGTGTTCACCCAGGTGCCTGATGGCTCAATCATCATCTCCGCCAGCGATGCTCATACCTTCACCTTGTGGTATTTCGCGCGGGTCGTAACTGGCCGAACCGGGGTTGCTCTAATTGACAGAGACCTCTTAGGATATGATTGGTACGTAAATGGTCTACGTCTGAATTATCCCTGGCTCAACTTGCCCCCGGCTTCCACCACTTCCCCATTGTCTATTGATAGGCTACTAGAAGCCAACATACAAAGCTATGCTATCTTTCTAACTGATATGGATGCTGGGCTAGCGTCTGGCTACAGCTTGCGGCAGGAAGGCATAATATACCAATTGCTCGCACACTGAGCTTTTCTCCTGCCGGCTATACCTTCTTGCGAATGACCCGCAGATAAATCGTGACCAGGATAGCGACAGCACCAACACCCAGTCCGATAACTGCTCCCGCGCTCAGGCCTCCTCCACCAGAAGCCGACGCCACAGCCGCTATCTCAACCGTGGCCGTAGCCATTGGTGGCACAGGCGTCGCAGTGGGCGGAACAGATGTCAGTGTAGATGGCACAGCCGTATCTGTGGGTAAACTGGATGTCACAGTAGGTAGCATAACTGTAGCCGTAGCCAGAATGTGGGTGGCTGTTGCAGTGGGGCGAAGCCGTGTCGCTGTAGCTGTAGGGAGAACTGGGGTCGCAGTAGGAGGCACAAGTGTAGGTGTGCGTGGGATAGTTGTAGCGGTAGGTGGCACACTGGTGGCTGTTGGCGCCATGGGTGTTGGAGTTGGCGGAAGCGATGTCTCTGTAGGGAGCACTTCCGTCGCTGTTGGTGATTGTGGAGTCGGAGTGGGCACGGTTTGACGAAGCCGATTCTGCCCTGGCATAGCCCAGGAAGTCCAACCATAGGAGGAGAAGAGCAAAAGAAACAAGAATAAAACGGCTATCAAAGAGGACTTGGATTTCATGTGACTTCTCCTAACGCAGTTTCAAAGCCAGGGAGCGATCCTGGCGCAAATCCAGATCATACGATAGGACGCTGTCCTGATTGCTGTGCGGCCTGGGTTCGGCTGACAACAGACGAGCATTGGGGGGGAGGACTACCCGCACCCTAAGGGGCACAGCCTCCGTCCCGGCCTGCTTTTGCACAAGCAGCCTATATTCCTCTCTCCCCAGGTCAGGAAGGCGATAGGTGAAACGAACCGCCTGGCTCTCTCCTGCTGGCACAATGAGAAAGGCGCCAAAGACCGTCTTTCCACCTTCGTTTGCCAGCGTTTCGGTCTCGGTAACGCCTTCAGCAACAAGCAACTGACTGCCAAGCGGTGCATAGACACGCAAATAATTCCAATAACAGTCCTGTGCCATCAAATCGTACGTTGCGGCCACCTTCGGGCGGTAGTCGCAAATCGGCTGTACAGGACTATGGTTGTTGTAGGTAATGACTAGGGTGGCTTGTGGAGCCGTGTCGGGGCCCAAGGTAATTTGGTACTCGATGAGCTTCTCAACGTTGAGATTGACTTTATTGTACCCCATGTTTGTGTCAAGGGGCAGCAGATAGTCTCCCGACATACTATGATCCAGTGCCCCATCCCGTCCATTCGTGGCCAATAGCTCTTGTACAGCAGGCTCATGAAAGTATAACAGAATGTGCTTTTCATCTAGCGCTTGCTTTACTGCCCATAGCAGACCGCTCAATTGCTCTGTTCGCTTCTGTTTCTGCAACTTGGTCATCAACGCCTGTGTCAAGGCTCCCATAAAATCCTTGCGATGAACCCACCATTCCTGCCGGATTTTGCGCCAGCTCTGCTTGGACCACTCTTCCCAGGTCATACCCTCTGGCAATTCAGGGGCCCAGGAATCTCTGATCTCTTGCAGCACATTAGCTTCATCTATATAGCTTCGTTCTTTGCCCACATAAAGGGGTCCTATTGCTTTTACCAAGGCCTGCAAAGCGAACATATCAAAGGCCACAACCCCGCTGATCGCCGTCGAGTTCTCCAGATGGTAAAGATTTTCCACCGCCTGCGCTGAAGTCGGGAAATCCGGTGACCAGTTGCCATCGCGGGTTACCCACAAGATGATGCCCATATGGCGCTGCATAGGCCCCGGGGCAAAAGGATGCGCTGCTGTGAACTTGTCAAAGTCGTAACTGTCCTTGATCACCAGTTGGTCAATTTTGCCTCGTTCTATGGTCAGCAGGCCGATGCCAGTAATGAATCCGCCTGTAGCGCGCAGCTCATCATTGTTCTGGGCCAGGATTAGATAGTTAACCGGGCCGGCTTCGCCCAGCAATGTCGGAGCAGCAGCCGCCGCCCCCAGAGCCGCCTGGCCCAGTTGCAGGTAGTGTTCAAGGGTACCTACGATACTGGTCAAAGGTGGCCAAAGCTCGCCCGCTGCCAAGACAGTGATGTCCTCGTGTAAGCGACCGACCTGCTGCCCGGCCTCTTGAAAGTGTGAGCGTGCAGCTACCAGCCCCACAAAGAGCGCCTCGTTTATACTTTGCGTTGCCTGGCTCTCGTTGGCCATGCGTGCTTGAATGGCATCCACGACAGATTGCAGCCCATCACAGGCCACCTGTCCTGCTTGCGCAAGCTCTACCCCTACCCGAAGAAGCTCATCCCCGGCCAAAAAGTTCTGCTGTGCAGCCCGCCACGGGAGCCAAGTGGGCCTCAGAATGGGCTGCAGTTCTGTGCGTAGACCTCGTAGCGCCTGCTCAATTGCTTCCAAACTAGCTTTGATCCGCACTGGGCCATTGGACTGCAGTACAGCTCCCGGGTTCCCTGCCAGCGATCGGAGCTGCATGCCATGTCTCCAAAGCGTGTACACGTGTCTGCCAACTAGCCAGCCCTTAACTAGCAAGACGAGCAGCACAAGCAGCAGTATGGCCAACAGCAAATAGGTATATTGGCTTCGTCTCCTGGCATCTTGTGCAACGAATGACAAGCCTTGCCTCCTCAGAATTCCTGCCTAGTGGAGAGAAACGCGCCTTATAATGAGAGGCAGCAGGATCTTGGGATAGCCTAACAACTCATATATATACTCACGGAAGGCTATGCCGAACTTGGTCATCTGCGCCGGATCCTGATGGCTGAACAGAGAGCCATTGAAACCAAAACCTGTGGCCGGATCATACGGCTGATCGTTCAGGCTATACCATAACCACTGCTGCACCAGACGGTTGTCGTCGGCTGGATAGCCCAGATTCACGTCCTTGGCGTTCACCAGGAAATCGAAGGTTTGGCGCATGAAAGCAATGATCTTCTGATCGCCTGTAGCTGCATCTCCATCTTCAGCAATATAGGTAGAGGGCATCAACACACCATACTCAGAGATGATCAGCGGCTTGTTCTGAAAACCCTTGGCTTTCATCCACTGACGAAAGGCAATGACTAATTGTCGGAAGATGCCTGGATTGGCGTTATCCAGCAAAGTGTATAGTTGGCCTTGGGTTGCTGTCAGCCCGGCGGGGATTTCCGCACCCCAACTTCCCACTTTCTCCTGCAGGATTTGCACATGGATGTTCCAGACATCTACAGGCATCGGTTCGCCAAAGCGGCTCTGATACTGGCTGAGCACCATGTCCAGCCACTGCAAGCGCAAGGGGGTAGGCTCGATCACGCCGCCGATAGCGATCCATGCCGTAGGGTCAAGGACTTTGATGAGCGTATACAGATAGTGATAGATGTCGGCGTACTCACCCGGAGTGCGGTTGCCCTGATTATACTTGCCCTCTGGCTCATTGCCAATGAGCCACAGGGCTCCTGGATTGGCGGCCACTGTTTCCGTCAACTCCAGGGTGTTTGTAGGATAGATACTGGCTTTAACCGGGAGCAAGTGTGCATACTTGATCCCCCCAGGCCGCGGTGGGTGACGGGTTGCCCGCCAGTCCGAGTACCAACCAATGTGCAATCCACCTACATTATAGTCAGTTATCAGTGCCGGGCGCAGCGTCCCGTTGACCGAAACCGTAATACCGGGGTTGAGGCCAACGCCAAAACGCTCGTTGACTCCGGCATAGTACTCCGCAGTAAAGGGCACAGGCTGAATCCATGCAGCAGGTGCTGCACTGGCAGCATAGTGGCTCAAGATGAACAGGAGTGCAGCCACGGCAATGAAGCCAAGAAGAACCGTGCCTACTGCTCGACAACGCTTGCACATAGTTGACATGGTTTAGACCCCCTTAAGCAGGATTGGTAGGTAGATAGTGTAGATGGCTTTAGTCGGCGTGTTAGTTGGGCCGATCGTCTCAGTAGCGGTGATGGTCGCGGTGGGCGTCTCTGTGGCGGTCGCAGTAGACGAAGGCGTCTGGGTAGCAGTCACAGTAGGTGTCCCTGCTGTAGCCGTGCCTGTTGGCGTAGGCGTAGCCGTCGGTGTGGGCGTTGAAGCTGGCAACTGGACTATAAGCTCTAGCTTGGGACGCTGTCTATATCCCCAGTGCGTTGGCTCCTCTACCTGGTCCGAACTGACGAAAGTCCAGTAGCCTGATCCGGCGGCACTCCCCTCCAGCAGGACGCCGAAGTTTGTGCTGGGGTCCGCCACCCACTGCCTGGCCAGGTCAGTCACATCCCAGTTGTACGTGATATTTGTACCCGTGACTACCAAACTAGATATAGGGGTCATCTCCCGGTCACTGGGGCCACTGCATCCCGGCTGCTCCCAAGCTGTAGTCTGCGTGGCGCTGATCCAACTGGCCTTGCTCACTTCCCAGGGGCGCTTAACGCCGTAGCAATTCACTGTCATGTTGCCGACCCGTGTAGGGTTCGAAGAAACCAGGCTCAGCGTTGCCGACACAACCTCCACATTGGTAGGCAAGACAGACAGATTGAACTTGAGCAAGGCCTTCTGACTTCCATCGGCAGCTATCCCCAACCTATTCCAGTTCGGTCTCCCATCTCTTGGTGCGGTCAGCGTGGTGTCACAGTTCTCCGTGTATCCCGTCCAGCCTTTTTGGAAGAAAATGGTCGTCGGTGATGCTGGAAGGAAGCGAGCGGTATAGTTGGCAAAATTCAGGCCAAAGTC
>Ga0136653_10001479_pt1 | contig 12761 bp, 9 predicted proteins | sample LakKivw275mmetaG_FD_94866 | JGI IMG/M metagenome (GOLD analysis project Ga0136653, IMG submission 94866) | Anoxic lake water microbial communities from Lake Kivu, Rwanda to study Microbial Dark Matter (Phase II) - Lake Kivu water 275m metaG... | ecosystem: Environmental > Aquatic > Freshwater >... | reverse complement strand
GAAAAGTGAGAAAGCTGGGCTGGGTTTGGCGTCCGTCGTCCCACCCGATATCGCACTTTGTGACGATTGCCTGCGCGAGATGTCTGATCCGGCAGATCGGCGTCATCTATACCCATTCATAACATGTGTCAACTGCGGACCGAGGTACACGATCATAGAAGAACTTCCGTACGACCGCCCTCGGACCTCGATGAAGGCTTTTCCCCTGTGCATCGAATGCCTGCGAGAGTACAGAGACCCGGCGGATCGGCGCTACCATGCTGAACCGACATGCTGCCAAGTTTGCGGCCCGAGGGTTGAACTCTACGATGATGGTGGCGAACGAATCGATTTGCCCAACCCACTTCAGGAAACAGCTAGGTTGCTTGACGATGGGAATGTGGTTGCGATCAAAGGCATAGGCGGCATTCACGTTGCAACGAAGACGACCGACGATGAAGTGCTCGCGCGCATCCGCAAGGCGTTCAACCGCTCACAGCAGCCCTTTGCCCTGATGTCACGAGACCTAAAAACGATCCGCACGTTCGCGAAGGTCAGCAAGGCCGAGGCAGAACTCCTCACGTCATTCAGGCGACCAATAGTCGTGCTTGAACGCGCGGCAAATTATATTCTTTCAGAACTCGTGGCACCCGGCTTGAACAACGTGGGGGTGATGTTGCCGTACTCGGGTATCCACCATCTGATACTCGGCTACGGTAACGATCCCGCGTACGTTATGACGAGCGCGAACGTTCCAGGGCTGCCGATGCTCATCGACAACATTGAGGCGATGGAGAACCTCAAGGGCGCGGTCGACTACTTCCTGCTCCACGATCGCATGATAGTGAACCGCTGCGACGACTCGGTTGTGAGGGTGGTGGACGGTGCGCCAGCTTTTCTGAGAAGATCACGCGGCTACGCGCCCGAGCCGGTAAAGCTTGCGTTCAAAAGTAAAAAGAAAATCCTCGCGTTCGGGGCGGAACTCAACAACACAGTTTCGCTCCTCACGAACGACCGCTGCTTCATCAGCCAGCACATCGGCGACACCACGAAAGTCGAGACGCTTGAGTACATGCAGGAGGCGACCGAGCGGCTGATGGGCCTGCTCAACCTGAAGAGCGTCGACATTGTCGCACACGACTTGCATCCCCTCTACGCGACCACGAGGCTAGCTCCGAAGGTGGCGAAGCATCTGAAGGCGAGGACAATCGCGGTTCAGCACCATCACGCGCATCTGGCTGCTCTCATGGCGGAGCATGGTTTGGATGAGCTGGTCGGCATCGCAGCGGATGGCGTGGGCTACGGGAGCGATGGTACGATATGGGGTGGTGAGGTGATGGTCGCTGATCTAAAATCTTTCAAACGAGTTGGAGGGCTTGGGAAACAGCGGATGCCAGGAGGGGACCTAGCGACGCAGTTCCCGGCTAGGATGGTAGCTGGCATACTGTGGCCTGTGATGAATCCGAAGGAGATCGAGCGGGTGCTCATCGAGTATTGTTTGAACGGATTCAGGCACGGAAGGAAAGAGATTGGTGTGGTGTTTCATCAACTTGAGCGAAATCTGAACGTTTTCTGGACGAGCAGTTGCGGGAGAGTTCTGGACGCTGCGGCCTGCCTGCTCGGCGTATGCGACGTTCGGACGTACGAGGGAGAGCCAGCGATGAAGCTCGAGGCCGCCGCGAGGGGCGGAAATCCCGAAAAGGTCAAGCTGGATATCAAAATCAAAAAAGATGGGAGCTTAAGCGTCATCGATACCTCACAGATTTTTCTTGACGCGCTCGAAGCGCTGCGCGCGCGGGTGCCCCGCAGACACATCGCTGCCGCGGTCCAACATGCACTTGCTGGAGGTTTGGCGAGGATAGCGATAGGCGCGGCCTTTGACAAAAAGATAAAGGTTGTCGGCGGCTCTGGTGGGGTATTCTACAATGATGCGATGACGGCGGCGGCACGCAAGTTGGTGGAGAAAGCCGGGCTAGGATTTGTCCGCCATGAGTTCCTACCCTCTGGCGACGGCGGCATTTCGGTCGGGCAGGCAGTCATTGCAGCCCATTCTCGTTAGCTTTTTGTTGGCATTCGCGCTTCATTCTATAGGCGATAACTTGAGTTTCAACGTGCGGGCAGGAAATTTCACGCTTCAGATAAAACTGGAGGAGCTTGACAAGGTTCACATTCACGAGGAGATAATCCCAGAGCTGCTGGACTCCTTGGCGGCCGAAATAAAATCGAGCGGCGTGATGAAGCATCCGATAATCGCCGATGCGAACACTTTGGTTGTTCTCGACGGCATGCACCGCGTTGCAGCGCTCAGAAAAATTCGGTGTCGTTACATCCCGGTGTGCCTCGTCGACTACAACAGCCCCAAAGTAAGGGTCGGCTGCTGGTACCGCACCATTCGTGGCGAAGCGAATACGGACATGCTACTAAACTCGCTCCGGCGACTCTGGGTAGAAGTGGACGAAACTCCCGTAGGGAAGGCGAAACAAGCGCTTGAGGACCGTAAAGCCGTGGCCGCAATCCTTTACAAAGACGATTGCTACACGATATCTGCCGAGGCGAGCGGGATAAGAGAAGCGTACGCTTGGGTGGGGCGCATCGAGAAAGCGTTTGCAGAAAGCGGGTTAAATGTGAGTTACGAGACGGAGAGAGACGCGGAGGAAAATGTGAAATCTGGTAAAGCCATCGCTGCCATAATGACTCCGAGGGCTACGAAGGAGGAGGTGCGAGAGGCCGCCCTTTCTGAAAAAGTGTTCGCCCATAAGACCACCAGGCATACAATACCAACGAGGCCGATGTGTGTTAATGTGCCGCTGGTGTGGCTGGCGGGAGAGACATCGCTCGACAAGGCGAACGCCATGCTCGTTGAACATCTTTCGAAACGTAAATCGAAGCGTTTGCCGATAGGATCAACTTTCGAGGGCCGCAAGTACGAGGAAGAGCTTCTGGTTTTTGAGTAAGGGTTAAGCCCCGGCGATGGTCCAGACGAAGGTGAGCAACAACCCCACGCCGAGGAAGCAGCCTGCCATCTTACCCATCGATGCTGATAGCGGAGTCCTTGCCTCCCTGATGCCGCGCTTTCGAAGGTGCTGCGCGATCTTACCCTCCCATAGGCCCGCGAAACCATCGGTAATTGCGTCACCGGCCGCACCCCCCATGATTGCACCCAATACACCGGCAAAGCTAGCCCCGATGAGCGCCGCGACGCCGAGGAAGCCCGTGTCAATTGCACCGAAAACGATGTCCGCAGAGCACGATTTGATAGACCTCCCGAAGAGTCTGAGGGGCACGAGTGAGAGAAGGCCGAGCAAAATCAGGGTTGGGCCGATTAGGCGTTTGTAGCTTATCGCCACCGAGAGGCTACCGACCGCGACGAGTGAGACCGCGATCACGCTGATCAAGCCAGCGACGAGGCTCTCCTTTTTCATTTTCCCACCCATCAACTACCGACGAAGATCGGCCTCATCGAAAGGAGCTTGGGCAGCGCGAGCAGCCTGAATGGCATACCCTCAGTTTCCTTTTTTATTTCATCGACCAGTTTCTGTGGCGTGAGAACCTTGAGCTTCTCGACACCCCTCACCCTCGCAGGTAGGCCCTTTGTTTTTACTTCTTTCTCACCGATTACGATGATGTACGGCGTCCAGTCGCGCTCGGCGTCTCGCACTTTCTTCGCGACCGTTTCGTTTCTATCGTCGACATCCACTCTGACCCATTTCTTCTCGATATCTTTCGCGATTTCTAGACAGAATCTGAGGTGCTCGCCGCTTACTGGTATCAGCCTGACCTGGGTGGGCGAGAGCCACAACGGCAGGCTCGGAGCCTTTCCGGCCTTCTGTTGTTTCGCCGCCTCCTCGAGCATCGCGTACATCCACCGCTCGATTGAACCCATCGAAGAGTGCAAAATTATGCAGCCGCGCTTCTTCCCATCTTCATCAACGTAGAAAATACCGTAACGCTCGGAATCTTCGAGGTCGAGCTGCACGGTGGAGAGCTGCCCGTTTCCGCCGACCGAGTCTATCATCTGGAACTCGTGTTTCATCACCCAGTAGTGCTTCCGCTCCGGCAGCAACTCGATGAGCGCCGGTTTCTTTATTTTTTCAAGCAAGCGTGCGATGAAGTGTTTGTGTTGCAGATAAAATTCCTTGACCACGCGGAAGGCAACGATGTAGTCAATTTTCATCGCGTCGACTAGCTTTGTGTATTTCATGAACAGACGCTCGTACTCCTCAAGCCCCTGTTTAAGGTCTCGGCAGAAACAGTGGATGTCCGGCATGGTGAACGCCCGTAGGCGCTTCAGGCCGACGCACTCGCCGCTCTGCTCGAGTCGGTAGGAAGGGGAGAGCTCGAATATTCGCACGGGCATCTGCTTGTAGCTCATCGTTGTGTTTTTCATCATCCGAAAGAGCCCGAAATCTCCTGCGAACCTCAAGAGCAACGTTTTGTTAGGCAACCTGATTTTGTAGTCCTTCTGGTAGAAGCGCGTCGCCTGCTCGCTGATGTCCGGTTCGTCCTCTTTGTACACGACCGGCGTTTCTATCCTGCTTGCCCCGAGTTCGTCTGCGACTTGGATTGCGAGTTCTTCGAGCAGATTTTTGATCAGTGCACCGTTAGGGTAGAAGCGAAAGTGGCCAGTGTCGCTCGCGGGTTCGTAGTCAACGAGTTCGAGCTTTTTCATGAGTTTGACGTGTGCGGGCTCCTCGCCTGGTTTTTGCCCAAGTTCCTCGCTGAGCACGAACTGCTTGAGGAGGGGTTCTTTCGCCAAAGCTTCACACGCATCAACGTTGTTGAGATCTAGCTTGTGCTCGATGCCATCTGGAGTCAAGATCAAATATTCACTTGGCAATTTTGCCTCTGCCACGACTTCCTCTTCTGCAGCTTCGGCCGTCACGGTGCGCGAAAGCTCGCTGAGGGGGTGCCCTTTGCAGCTGACGGTAAACGCCTTGTACCAGCCGAAAGGCAGGCGGAGAACCTCAAACCCCTGCCTTTGGAGTTTTTCCTTCGTTGAATCCATTATTTTAACAGCAGCGCTCGGAGAAGCAAGCGTGGGGCTCAAATGTGCGTATGGATAGAGCACAACACGTTTGGTTTCAACCTGTTTACAGACAGCAGCGATTTCCTTCCCCGCGTTCGTCGCGACGGCATCTGGATTCGGTTCATCTGCTTCCTCAACCGCGAGAAAAACGACTAGCGCCTCTTCCACCCGCCCCGACTTCATCTGCTCAGGCACTTCCTCGGCAGCGGGCGTTGGCTGCTTAACCTCGAACTCCAAGTAGTTTGCGTGAATCAGCAGGAGGCGCATCTGAACACCGCGTGGACTTGGTCGAGAAGATTTATTTAGTTACCTACGGCAAAGCAGTAAACGATACCATGCATTTAATCGTTGCCATCACGGGTTGCAGCGGTGTGGTCTACGGCGTCAGGCTGCTGGAGGCCTGCAGGAAGCTCGGCATCGAAACAGACCTGATAGTCTCACAGGCGGCTGAGAAGCTACTCAAGCTAGAGCTGGGCAAAACCATCGAAGACGTTCACAAGCTGGCGGCACGAAACTATTCACAGGATGACCTCGAGGCGCCCTTGGCCAGCGGTTCGGTCAAGACAGATGGAATGGTGATAGCGCCGTGCAGCATGAAGACTTTGGGAGCGGTTGCTAATGGCATTGCCGATAACCTCATCACGCGGGCGGCAGATGTCACGCTGAAGGAGGGCCGCCCCCTTGTGCTGGTGCCGCGCGAAACTCCGCTCAACCTGATCCATCTTGAAAACATGGCGAAGTTAAAGCGCGCGGGAGCGACCATCCTGCCGGCGATGCCAGCGTTCTACAACAAGCCCGAAGGTATCCCCGCGCTCATCGATTTCATCGTCGGGAGAATTCTCGATACCCTCGGCGTGGAGCACGAGCTCTATCAGAGGTGGCAGGGCAGTTATGGGTAAAATTGCTGAGAAAGAGCTAAAGCCAATGGCAAAGTTTCAGTGTCTCTCCTGCAAACATTCGGCTTATCGCATGTCGGCAATGGAATCGGGGGAAATAGCGCATAGCACCTGCCCGAAGTGCGGGGGCGACATGGAGGTCGTATCGAGCGGGAAAATACCCTCAAGCTTGGCGAAAGTTGAGGCTATAGTCAGCAAGAATTTCAGTGTGATAGATTTCGATATTACTAGCGATCGCATGCAGTTCGAGATCGAAACGGCCGACACGAAAAATTCGTTTGCAAACGCCTACCGCGAACTCTCGCGTCACGGTTACATGGCCGCACTGCGCAAGCGAGACAGCGACCTCATGCTACTCGTGATGAGGTTCCCGCACATAAAAAAAGACAACGTTTTGATAAATTTTGGTTTGATTTTAGCTACGATTGCCACGACGTTCGCCGTTGGATACATGTTGCTCCCATCTGAGAATGTGTTGGATGCAGCCCTTTTCTCTGGGGCCCTGTTGGTAATCCTCAGCTCTCACGAGATCGGACACAAGGTTGCGGCTTGGCGGAACGGTGTGGCTGCGACATTGCCGTACTTTCTTCCTGCTCCGCCGCCTTTTATCGGCACGTTTGGCGCCTTCATAAAAATAAAGTCCCCAATCCCCACGAAAGAGGCTTTGGTCGAGATGGGCGCGGCGGGCCCACTCATAGGTTTTCTCTTCGCATTGCCAATCGCGGCGGCGGGGATATTCTTCTCCAAACCACCAAGTGGTGAACTCCAACTAGCTATACCAATACCCATATCATTTGCGATTATCAGTTTTGCAAAGTTCGGCAGTGTCCCATCTACGCCAAATTTCCATCCGCTGGCATTCGCCGGATTTATCGGCATGTTTATCACGTTTTTGAACTTGATGCCAGCCGGACAACTGGACGGCGGCCATGTCGCACGCGGGGTGCTAAGCACAGATCAACAGTTCAGGCTGACGAGGTGGTTAGGATTTGGTTTGATATTTTTGGGCATCTTCTGGTTGCCGCTGTTGGTGTGGGGCATGTTTGTTTTATTCCTGTTCAGGAGCTATCACATGGGCGCCCTCAACGACATTTCTCCGCTTTCGTCACGCCAAAAGTTCTTGGCAATGGCAGCTTTCACGGTGTTCATCCTATGTCTACCGTTACCGTTTTAGTTCAGGGATGTGAGAAAAATGTGCGATGGTGGTTAGGTGCGGGGCAAACTGATATCAATTGAGGGAATCGACGGCTGTGGGAAAAGCACGCACGCTAGGCTCTTAGCGAGATGGTTGCGTTCTAAAGGTTACAAAGTGATTGTCACAGATGAACCGACGAACGGCCCCATAGGTAGAATCATCAAACGCATCTTGCGTGGGGAGCTGAAGATGCCAGTCGCAGCCGAGGCGTTGCTTTTTGCCGCGGACAGGTTGCATCACGCCGAGAAACTAATTGTCCCGGCGATGCGCGCGGGCAAGATAGTAATCACCGAGCGCTATACTAGCTCCTCTCTAACTTACCAAGTCGCGCGTGGCATGCCGATGGATTGGTTGATCAAACTGAATGAGAGAGCACTCGAACCAGATTTGGTTATTTTAATAGATGTGCCGGCATACGTCGCACTCCAGAGGATAGAAGGCTCACGCAAGCTCGACACGTTTGAAAAAGATTTGCGGCTCCAGCGGAAGGTGCGAACGATTTACCTGCAGGTGGCCAAAAAGAAGAGGTTGAGAATCGTTGATGGCGCACGCGTGGCGAGTCAGGTTCAGGCCGATATAAGAAAGCTCGTCAAAACAGCTCTGAAATAAGTGCATATGGTTACATGCTTATCTGCGCAGCAAGCGGCAGAGTTTTAAAGACTTCGGCCGCCGCATCTTCAACCTGCTTTCGGTACTCGCGCAGCGTGTAGACCCGGATGATGTCGACGTACCCCTTTAGCACGTTTATCAGCCGCGAATAGCTGGACAGGGGGACGCGCTCCTTTTTACCGTTACTTGTTTTGAAGACTGGTACCTCCATCGGATCTATCTCGCGGGGGTAGTACGGTATCGAGTCGAGCGTGGGGACATCCACGATTATGAACTCAGGGTCCACACCCGTTTTCTTTGCGATTTCTTCCTCTTTCTGATGCCGCACTGCTTCGTCGCTTAAAAGTTTGGCAACGTACGGGTCGCGTATGTGGACATCCCTCTGATAAGCAGCTTTCAGGAGGTCACGCTTGTCAAGCCGGGCCACTAAATCTTTTGCTTTCTCGACAAGGCCGCGTTTTTTAGGGTCAACCGCCTTGGGATCCAGCTCCCGCAGTTTCGTCTGGACGTAAGCGTCGTCCATATGCAGAAACTCGTCAATGTTTTTGAACGTGGTCAGGCCGATGATGTCATGTGTGTAGTCCATCGCCTTGTGCAGCATTATCTCGGCGGAGCGGACGGAGCGGTGATAATAAACGGCGAGAAACATCTCATAGCGGGCAATCATGAATGCCTCGAGGGCGTAGAGGGCTTTCAAATCTATGGCTATATCCTCCCCGATAACATCCATCGCTTGGACGAGCCTGCTGATGTCTATGCGGCCGTATTCGACGCCCGTGAAGTAAGAGTCCCGCACCAAGAAGTCCAGCTTGTCGGCATCCACTTGGCTGGCGGTTATCTGGTGGAGGTAGCGCTTGCCCTTCACCTCCTTGCCGAAAGTCAAGTCGATTATTTCCTTGGGCTCAAAGCCACAGCTCTTTAGCACATCCGCCAGTTCACTTTTCGTGACGACTTCCTTGCCGATTTGCTCGTGATTCAGGCCTTTATATTTGTGTAGGATTTCCTCAGATGAGTGAGAGAAGGGGCCGTGCCCGATGTCGTGCAAGAGAGCCGCAAGCCTTATGGCCTGCCACTCGTTTTCGGAAACGTCAACGCTTGCCCTGAGGCGCTCTGCCATTTGGCCAGCGATATGCATCGTGCCGAGAGAATGATCGAACCTCGTGTGGTTGCCTCCAGGGTACGCTATCGACGCTATCGAGAGCTGCTTGATGCCCCGCAGGCGCTGAACCGGCCAGGTATCGATGACCTGCTTCTCTATGTCGGTCAAGCCTATGTAGCCTTGGACTGGGTCCCGAACGTATCTCGTGAACATCACTATAGCTTGGGCGTCAGCTCTTTAAATCCTTCACAGAAAGGACGATTTAGCTCCTAACACCTTGTGGTAAGTTCTAAGCAGTTTTTTTGTTGTGACTCCCCAGTTGAACCTCTTGGCATTTTCCCTACCTTTCGTGCCAATTTTCTTCATCATTTTCGGGTGATTGATTAGGTAATTTATCCCATGTGCGATCGACTTTGGATGCGGCTGAACTTTGATCCCATTCACCCGATTTTTAACATTCTCCCCAAGCCCCCCCACATCGGTCACGACGACGGGTCGTCCGGTTGCCCACGCTTCGAGCAATACTATTCCAAATGGTTCATTCCTGCTCGGGATGCAAACAATATCGCAAAAGTTAAGGAGATCCACGTACCGCCCGTATGGAATCCATCCCAAAAACCGCACAGCACGCGACACACCGAGCTTCCGAACTTTGCGTTTGAGGTAGCGCCCCATGGTACCCATCCCAGCGAACAAGAATTTTACATCCCTCCGATTTTCGAGAACTTTGGGGATTGCACCGATCAGCAGGTCGGGACCCTTCTGATATTCAAGCCTGCCGATAAACAGAACAGTGGGAGCGAGAGAAGGAATGCCATATTTTTTCTTCACTTTCTTCAGATCCACATCTCTCTGATATTTTTTAGGATCAATGGCATTTGGCACGACGTCGATTTTTTCGCGAGGTATTTTATACAGCGCCCACAGCTCTTTCTTCATCGCCTTGGACACCGTAACGACCCTGTCGGAGATCTGCCCGCCTAGTCTTTCTCTGGCGGATATTTCGTCGAATATGCGCTGATTGCCGGGCGTTCCTCCGCAACGACCATACTCTGTGGAGTGATAGCTGAGTAAAACTGGATAACCCTCTTTTTTTAGCTCGTAAAATGCGTCCGCAACGTGCCAATCGTGGCCGTGGATAAGATCGAACCTTCCGCCTCGCCTCACCACAATACGAAGTTCGTTCACCATCGCCTTCGACATATTCGAGAAGAAAGAGATTATGTCCTTTCCAGGGTCAAATTTGCATCTGTGGTAGTTGACACCGTTGATCTTTGCATGTTTCGATTGCCCATCTGCCCACCTCGTAAACAAGTGAACATCGTGGCCTTTTTTCGCGAGCTCTTCGGCTATTCGGGTGACTACAACCCCCAGCCCCCCGACGTGAATCGAGTGCAGCGACTCCCAAGCAAGGATCGCTATGCGCAACAAAATCACCCGTTACCAATAATTTTAGGATTCATCTACACATGCGACTTGTTTGTAAATGCCAGCGGTTTCGTCCGCTATCTTATCAAGCGTAAAATGTTCAAGCACCCTCTTCCGTGCATTTTTTCCGAGTTCCTTTCTCAGATTTTCATCCTTGAGGAATTCTATTGCAAATTTGGCTATATCATATGGGTCGTGCGGGTTTACGTGGGCCCCACACCTGTCTGGGCCAGAATTAACGACCTGCTCTCTCAAACCGGATGTTCCAGTCGCTCCGACTATTACAGGTCTTTCCATGCTCATCGCCTCGGTGCAGACGATGCCAAATGGCTCGTACTTTGAGGGGGCGACAACGAGATCGCTTGCGGCGTAGTAAAGTAATCGGGTTTTTTCATCGATGTATTCAAAATTTAATATCACATTGTCTTTGATACCCAAGTGATCAACCAAGTGTTTGAGCATATCCTCCTGTTCTCCCTTTCCAATAATCACGAGCTTGGCGTTTGGTACCTCCTTCAAAATTGACGGCATCGCGTGCACCAATGTGTCAGCACTCTTCACCCAAGAGAGCCTCCCGATGAACAACATCAACGGGGAATCCCCTACCCCTATTTTCTCCCTGAACGCGCGGATTTTTTCATGCGAGAATTTTGCCGGATCGTACTTTTTGTGGTCTACCCCATTCCACACCACGCGAATTTTTATTTCTTCATATCCTAGCGATATAAGTTCGTCCCGCATTGCATAGCTCACAGTTATTATCGCATCAGCCGCTTTTCCCGCCAACCGCTCCATGCTCTTTATTGTTTCAGAACCATCACCCGTTCTTCCGTGTTCTGTTGAATGGAAATGGAGGATGAGGGGCTTGTTGAGGGCTTTTTTGCAAGTCATCCCAGCGATGGCGGATAACCAATCGTGAGCGACAACCACATCGAAGCATCGCTTGTCCGATTTCACCAAGAGATTTATCGTTTTTGTTGCAGCGAGGATATTATACATGAATACTTCTGCAAAGCAGTTTTGTGCTGTTAAGGGCCATCTCTTCACATCTTCGGGAACAATCACGGGAAGCAGGTCAGTTAAATCTGCTAGCAGCGGACGGTGCACCTCAACACCGTCATAGAGGTCTCGGGTTATTGCGTCCCCCGGGTTTTTCGAAAAAATTGTGACGCTATGGCCCATTCTCGCAAATCTACGCGCCATCTCGAAGGCGTAGGTCCCAAGCCCCCCCACGAAATGGGGCGGGAATTCGTACGAGAAGTATAAGATATTCATTTTTGCCCTCCTTCTATCATTAATCCAAAGTATAGAATAAAAGTCTATTCGATTGCATAAATCTATCCCACAAGAGGTTCGAAAGGGGTAAAAGCGTTGCAGACAAAACAAGAAGTGTATGCGAAAAATATCATTATGCGTCGAATCTCAAACGCCTCCAGTTAGGTTTAAAGTTGATTCCGATGCTTTGTTCGAAAAGTATGGCGACGTTTTAGAACCCATGCCGCTTGAGGCGCTTTCCGAGGGCGAGGATTTTGAATATACTCCTGGCGGCGTCACGGGGATGGTCGCCCCGTTGCTCCAGCAGATTTACAAAGAAGAGAAAATACTGAAGCCACATTGGGTGGCGATCAACCCCATGGCCCCCGCGATGGCATCGTTTGGCGGGGTTGTATTGCACAACATCGAGATGGAGCCCCACGAACTCGCCGGATACGGTCATTTCAAGGAGGCGATGTGGAAGAACATCCACGGCTTAGAGCAAACATGGATGCCCCGTAAGCACTTTGCCGACTACGCTTTGTTTAACTGGCGCTACGCGAAAAAGATGATGGATCTTCACTCGGAAATAGAGTTTGATATCTCATACATCCACGATTTTCAGCTGCTTTTGGTCGGATCCATGACCGGCCCCGCCACGCGCAAAATTCTCCGGTGGCATATCCCCCTCGACATGAAAAAGATAACTCCCGAGTGGAGGACTTTTTTGCTGAGATATCTTGAGGACTATGATGCCGTCATCGTGAGCTGCAAGAAATACAAGAGAAGTTTGTTAAAAGCGGGTTTCAGGGGCAAAGTGTATCAAATCTACCCCCACATCGACGAAAAAGCGCATGGCAAAGTATCTGATGCCGAAGTTGGAAAGTTCTGCGATAGGTTCGGAATAAACGATGATGACAAGATAATCCTCGTGGTTGCTCGCCTCGATCCGATAAAAGGCCATGATACTGCCGTGAGGGCTCTGGCAAAGGTAGCTAAACGTTTTCCTCGCGCAAAACTCGTTTTGGTCGGCGATGGTAGTTTCTCGAGCGCTCGCAAAGGCGGCCTAGGGCTTCCCAAAGGTATGCGGTGGCTAGACAGGCTGGAAAAGTTAGCGAGCAAGTTAGGAGTCCGCGAGAGGGTCATCTTCACTAGATATTTAGGTATGGATGAATTGAGAGCGGCGTACACAAGAGCCGATGTAGTTGTATTGCCATCGGTATTGGAAGGTTTTGGACTGGCTGTGCCCGAGGGGTGGTTGTACAAGAAGCCCAT
>Ga0136653_10001471_pt1 | contig 12776 bp, 14 predicted proteins | sample LakKivw275mmetaG_FD_94866 | JGI IMG/M metagenome (GOLD analysis project Ga0136653, IMG submission 94866) | Anoxic lake water microbial communities from Lake Kivu, Rwanda to study Microbial Dark Matter (Phase II) - Lake Kivu water 275m metaG... | ecosystem: Environmental > Aquatic > Freshwater >... | reverse complement strand
TGGTGCCGAACTGCTGCCCCCAGACCAGTTGCGCATGGTCGTTCGTCAGCATGCCCACGCACACCGGCGTGATGGTGTAGTGCGTCCCGCTCATATGCCGCCTCCTTCAGATCGCGCCGCACAAACGGCGCCCACGATTCCTCCGCGCCCGCCGCCGACGTACCCGACGGGAGAGGCCCGCCTCCCCCTAGCCGTACTTCGCCTGGTCGAGCACCCTCATGTCGTGCCCCGGCAGGATGTGGTCGGCCAGCCGCTCCATCCGCCTAAACGTCTCGTAGTACTTGCCGAGGTCGGCGTAGATCATGCCGGGTATGGGACGGCCGAACTTGTTGCCTTCGAGGTTCTCGTAGAGCGGTGCGTTGTCGCCCGCGATGTAGTACTTTCCTTTCGCCGTATCGATGAGCGGGCACTGCATCCCCGGCGCATGTCCGGGCGCGAAGAGTACCTGGAAGCCGTCAGCCAGCTCGAAATCACCATCGACGACCTCGAACTTCGTCTTGCTGTACGCGGGAACCATGCCGGTGGTCGGCGCCTCGTACACATTCGCGTGAATGGGATACGGAGCGGCCGCGTACTGCAGCTCTATCCTCTGGACCAGGAAGCGCGCCTTCGTGAACAGCTCCTGGTTGTAGCAGTGGTCCCAGTGGAGGTGCGTGCAGACGACGGTGTCAATCGTTGCCGGGTCGATGCCGGCACGCTTCAAGGCAACGGCTGGTTCCTCTTCCGGCTTGCGGACGAACGGCTTGTGGTACTTCACCGCCTGAACCGGGTCGGCGCAGCCCGTATCAATCATGATGTGCCTGCCGCCGCCCTCCACGTAGAACACGAGCACCGGCGACTGTACCTCTGTGCCCCACCCCGCTCCCCAGACGAACTGCGGTCTCTCGATTGTCAGCGTGCCCACGCTCACCGGCGTGATGGTGTACTTCGTGCCGCCCATGTAGCGCCTCCTCTCAGCAGTGACCGGAACGCATGCGATTCCCGTGCCAATGTCTTGCGGGAGAAGCACTGCTCTCTCGCGTGTCGCCTCACCTAGGGATAGACCGACTTCTCGAGCATCTTCGGGTCGTGGCCGGGCAGGATGAAATCTGCCACGCGCTCGATGAGCCTGAAGGTGCGATAGTAGTCGTCCACGTTCACGAAGTTGATGCCCGGGATGTGCTTCTGCAACTGGTTCCCCTCCCAGTTCAAGTATAGCGGCAGGTTGTCGCTCGCTATGAAGTACACGCCGGCCTTCGTATCGACCGCCAGTCCCTGCATGCCCGGCGTGTGGCCCGGTGCGAAGTAGAGCTTCAGGCCCGGCCCCAGCTCGAGATCGCCGTCAACCACCTCGAACTTCGTCTTCAGGTACGGCGGCGTCATGCCGATGGTGATGGACTCGTACGCCTTGCAGTTCATCGGATGCGGCGCGGCGGCGTACTGCAACTCGGTCTTCTGCACGTAGAAGCGCGCTTTGGTGAACAACTCCTGGTTGTAGCAGTGGTCCCAGTGAAGGTGCGTGCAGACCACCGTGTCGATGTCGGCGGGGTCGACTCCGATGGCGGCGAGCGCCTTCCGCGGCTCCTGCTCCGGCGTCCGCTTCAGCGGGTAGTGGTACTTCGCCGACCAATCGGCATCGCAGCAGCCCGTGTCCACCATGATGCGTCGACCATTCCCCTCGACGTACCACATGCACACGGCGCTGTCTATCTTCTCACCGTAGCCAACGCCGAAGACCAGATGCGACTTGTCAATCGTCAACGTGCCGACACAAACAGGTCTGATAGTGTACCGTGGTCGACCGAACACAGGCTGCCTCCTTCGTTCCGTCAGGTCCGCGCCGGTAGCTTGTCTCTACTTCGACCGGCGCAACAGCTCGGCGTACACGTCTTCGTGCTCCGGCATCGGTACCTTCAGCTCCCGGCCCTTCCTCACGGCGTAGCCAATCATCGTCTCCACCTCGGTCGGCTTGCCCTGCTCGAAGTCGAGCTGCATCGACGTCTTCGTCTCATAGGGGAAGCCGTCGGCCTTGGCCATGGACTGGGCCACGATGTCCTCGGGCAGCGGCACTCCCACCTTCTTCGCCAGGGCAAGCAACTCGACCATCATCGCGGTGACCCGTAACCTACGGGCGGCCACAGTCAGCAGGCCGCCCTGCGGCACGGCGTAGAGCGACGTCAGTACGGAGAGTGGCTCCACGAAGAGGTACTTGGACCAGACCTCGCGCAGGATGCTCGCGGTCAGCTCCACGTTGAGCCCCCCACCCTTGAAGACCTCCTCGAGCGCCCGGTAGGGCTCAACCTTGCCGTTGGGGTTCCCGAAGAAGAACTTGCGTGGTCCGGCCATCTGCTCCACCGCGCCGGGGCCGCTGATGTGGGTGGAGATGTAGATGCACGCGCTGAGCACGTCGCCCCTGTCGCCGAGCCCTTCCTTCACGATGTCCGCATTCCCGACTCCGTTGCCCGGCGGGATGACGACCGTCCGTTCGCCGACAACCGGCGCCATCATCTTTGCGGCGGCCAGCAGATCGTAGCCCTTGGTGCACATGAGGACGGCATCGAGCTTGCCCAGCCTGCTGACGTCATCCGTCGCCAGCGACGGCCTTGCCACAGCATCGCCATCCTTCGCGCTGAGCCTGAGTCCGTCCCTGCGGATAGCATCCAGGTGCGTCCGGTTCTTCTCCACGAACAGGATCTCGTGCGCACTGCCGGGAGGAAAGGCGTTCGCCAGCCTGCCACCGAGGTACCCCCCGACACCACCGACGCCGACAACCGCGATTCTCATATCAGGATGTCACCTCCGCGAGAAGTCGAACACGAATATAGCACAGCAGAATTCACCGGAACCTGCGGCGAGCGTACGCGCCGTGAGGGACGGCACTCAGGCTCCCGGAGTTGCTTTCCGGACTTCGCCCCACTCGATGATGCGCTCGATGCCGAGGCTCATGGCCACCACGAGAACGATAGTGAGGGACAGCCGAAGCAGCATGAAGCGCCATCCAAGGAACTGAAGCTCCATGAGCTCCTGCGGCAGCTTGATGCAGGCCCAGGCCGAGAGCATGATCATCACGTTGGAGACCCGTGCTCCCTTCTTCAGCAGGGCTGCAGCCAGCGGAAAGGCGACGTAGAGGGGACCGGTCGGCAGGGCGCCGGCGACGATGGACAGCAGGATGCCCCGCGGTCCGGAGGCCTTTCCCATGTACTTGACCACCACATCCTTCGAGACGAAGACTCCGACCAGTCCGACGATGACCATCACTGCCGGCAGGATAGTCATCATCTCCAGGACATAGTCGCGGGCCGTCGACACCGCCGGGAGAGCCTTCGCCGGGAAGCGGAGCAGGAGCAGCGCGCCGGCAAGCGCGGCGGCGCCGGCGAAGGCGTATCCCCTGGCCACACCTACTGCGGGGCCGCCCTGGCCGCCCGGCTTCGCCGGTTGCCCCTGGCTCACAGCACCGCCCCTATCACGACGGCGATGAGCAGGGCTATCCCGGCGCTGAAGGCGTTGCGCAGCAGGGCCATCCGCCGTCCGAACTCCCTTATCTCCAGCGGCAGCGTCACCACGCCGATCATGGTCAGCGTCGTGATGAACGCTGCCACCGCCTGCACCGACGCCCCGTTGTCGAGCAGCGAAGCGGCAAACGGGAAGGCGATGATGGCGGGCATGAACAAGACCGCTCCCAGCGCGGCGATGGCCAGCGTGCCGCGGAAACCGGCCTGTTCGCCGATGAATCGAGAGATGTCGTCCGGGCGCAGGAAGGCCATCATCAGGCTAATAGCGACGATCATCGTGATGATGGGAGGCAGGATACCGATGAACGTCTTGAGCGACATCCGCAGCGCCTGTCGCACCTTGTGACGATCTCTCGACAGGGCGAAAGCAAGGCCGGTCAGGGCCAGCAGGTTGATGAGAACCGCTGTTGAGCTCACTGTGTCTCCTGTGACGGACCGCCACGGCCGTTCGGCGCCGGCTCGCACCTACCCGAAGCGGCGTCGAGGAAGCGCTCCAGCCTCTCCCTCGCTGCCCGGACATGGACGGTGCAGGCGGCGAGATGCTGGCGGCCGAGGTCGGTGATCCGATACACCCGCCGGGCGGGTCCACCGCCCCCGGTTGACCATGTCGACTCTACCGCTCCTTCGCCTTCAAACTGCCGCAAGGTTCGATAGAGCAGACCGGCGTCGACCGCTTCGACAGCGCTTTCCCTCTTCAGCCTCTCCAGCAACTGGTAGCCGTGCGCGGGTCCTTCGGAAAGCGAGAGCAGCAGCCATGCCTTCAGCAGGCCGCGCATGTGGCCGGTTCCTGCCATGCAGCAGTTGCCGTTTTCGTGGTGTGACGAACATGAGTCGGTGCACATTGCGGCGTGGCCTCTATATGACCAGGTCATCTAGATGACCGCCTCATATAGTGCCAACACAGTCAGGTGGTTGTCAAGCGAGCAGTACTCCGCGAGAGGCCCGGGCAGCTACTCCCCTGCGGCCTGAGGGGCGCGAATCAGGCCAGTGAACGCTCGATGGCGTCGACCTTCTCAGCCGTCAACGGCAGCGTGGCGTGCTCGAGCACCGACGTCAGCGCCAGCAGGTTCTCGTTGGAGACCTGGTTCTCCGTCGACATGACGAAGCACAGCCGCTCTCCCGTGCCCGCATCGCGAAGCATGCTCAGCGCCTGTGCCTTCGTATCCTGCGGCCCGAGCGCGTACACCGAACCCGGGAAACCTGTCCAGATGACCTTTTCCGGCCACAGAGCCAGCGCCTGCCCGAGCGTCAGGTCGCCCATCGGCGGCACGTGCAGCGCCTCGATGATATCGACCGATGTCTGCGGCACCAGGTCCTTGATGGGAGCCATACGCCCGTCGCAGTGCGCGGCCACGAGCTTGCCCTTCCGGCGCACCGCCGCGCAGCACTTCTCCCACTCAGGCATAAAGTACTTCCGGAAGAGCCTGGGGTTCACGAGCACCGCATCGACGTTGTCGCAAAGCCAGAAGACGTCCGCCGGCGAGTCAGCGCCTATCTCCCAGAGCGGCTCGTACGCCTTCGAGATGGAGTGGTAGACCTCCTCGACCAGGTCGGGATACCGGGCGTGATGTATGAAGAAGCGGCCGCCCTCGCTGCCGACCCAGTCGATCATGAGCAACTGCAGTCCGACGTGCACCACCTGCTGCAGCACGACGCCGTCGTCGCCAAGCCAGTCCTTCGCCTGCTCCAGAGGGAAGTAGTCCGGCTTGACCTCGAGGTTATCGTACATGTACTTGAGCACCTTGTAGTCGTCCGGCCCCTTGATGGCCCGCTCGGTCTGCCACGGGGTCACGTCGCGCCAGCTCCGCAGCCCGTGCCACTCGCCGACGCCCGGCTCACGCTTCTCGACCAGCGAGATGGTACCCACGGGGGTTCGGAACGTCCGCCGCAAGGTGACCGCGGCGGAGGTGTAGGTCTCGTACGTCTCGGTGACGTCGACGCCGTGCCAGGTCACCGTGTGACCTGGTCGCGCCCAGCTCAGACCCATGCCGCGGTTGCGACACTCGCGCTCGACCGAGCCCTGCTGGCTGTGGCGCCAGTTGTGGAGGAATGGCAGGCGGTCGGCCATCTTCCGCCGGCTCGCCGTGAGTATCCGTTCCCGCCTCGTCAGTTCGCCCATGTCACCTTGCCCCCTCGTCGACCCACTGTGCGCACTTGTGCACACCCTCGATTGCGTTGGCGGCGCAGTGGTCGGCGCCAATCCTGTCCGCGAACGCCGGCGTCACCGGCGTGCCGCCCACGATGACCTTCACGCCGTCGCGCAGCCCGGCCGTCTTGAGCGCCACGATGACTTCGCCCATTCGGGCCATGGTCGTGCTCAACAGGGCTGAAAGGCCGACCACGGCCGGCCTGACCTTCCTCACTTGCTCCACTATCTGCGCCGCCGGCACGTCCATGCCCAGGTCCGTGACCTCGAACCCCTGGACGCCGAGCAGCGTCACGACGATGTTCTTGCCAATGTCGTGGTAATCGCCCTCCACCGTGGCCATGATGGCCCGCGCCTTCTTCTCACCGGAACCGCCCGCAGTGAGGTAGGGCTCGATGACCTTCATGCCGTCCTTCATGACCTCCCCCGCCACAACCAGCTCCGAGAGGTAGTACTCTCCCTCTTCGAACTTCCGCCCTACTTCAACCATCCCCGGCACCATCCCCTCGGTGATGGCGGCTCGGGCATCGACGCCCGCATCCATCGCCGCCTGTGCCACCCGCTGGATGCCTTCCAGGTCCATACCGGTGATCGCGTCTTTCAGAGCCTTCAAGTGCTCGGTTTGAGACATTCCGCGGGGTCCCTCCTCTCGCGCAGGTGCGGCCATCGTACGCCCGCCTCTCTGAACCTGTCAACGCGGCTCACTCGCAAGCAGTGACACACCCCCCTGCTGTTGTGCTAAAGTACGCATGTCCATGGACGACGAGCCTCCCATACGACTGGTCCCCCTCGAAGACGAGCACGTCCTTCTCTTCCTCCCGCTGTCACACGACCCTGTGCTGGTTGAGACGATGGGCTGGCGTCCCTTCGACCTCGACGAGAGCGAGCGGTTCCGCCGCTACGCCGAGAACATCACGGTTCCGAACCTTATCGGCGGCTACTCCCTGACGTTCAGCATCATCAGCACGAAGGATGACATGCCCATCGGCTACATCTCGCTGAACGGCATCAGGGACGGCGGCACCGGCGCGGAGATAAGCCTGGCCATCATGGACAAGCGCTACCGCGGCAGAGGCCTGGGCCTGGAGGCGCTGCGGCAGGCCGTCGCCTACGCCTTCGAAGACCTTGAGCTCTCCATGCTGGCGCTGACCGTCTTTCCGTCGAACACGCCCGCCATCCGCTCCTACGAGAGCATCGGCTTCGTCAAGACCGAGGTGCTCAAGGAAGTGTGGGAACTGCCCGACGGCACGTACGCCGACATGCAGGTCATGGAGCTCTGGAAGCCCGAACTGGCCGTTGCTCCGTAGCGCCCTGCTTCCACGCCGGGCGAAGTCTTCCACCTCCACCTTGACGCGCGTCACCGCGCAGCCCAACGTCGCTGTGCGTGCTGCGCCCGGCCGGAGAGACGGGTGGACGGGCATGTTCGCGCTCTGTTCGAGGATGCGCTCGTCTCCGCAGCATCTTCCTGTCGTCCCTGAGCCGGCGCGACAGCCACAACCCGGACTGCCTGCGCCGACGGGCGCAGGCAGTCCCGTTCAATCCCGTCTGGAAGGCTGCACGCCTCAGATGAGGCCCAGAAGGCCGACCACAATCAGGTAGATGGCCACGATGTAGTTGAGCATGCGCGGCTTCACCAGGATGATGATGCCGGCCACCAGCGCAACCACCGCCTGAATCGATACCAGCCCCATCACGCCGACCACGATGAGGTAGATGGCGACCACGAAGTTCAGGATGCCCGGCGCGGCAAGGATGAGAATCCCGGCCACGATCGCCAGCACAGCCCCCGGGGAGAAGCCTCCACTACCACCGATGAGTCCCAGCACACCGACCACGATGAGGTAGATTGCGACGACGTAGTTGAGCAGACGCGGTTTGATCAGGATGAGTACGCCCGCGATGAGCGCGAGCAGCGCCATCAGAAACCCGAGATGCGGCATGGGTGCACCTCCTTCTTCGCCGGACAGAAACGGCGTGTCACACGCCATTGCGCAAGTCCAGAGGTCGGGCGCGGCGTCACATCTGAAGGCGCTACGCAGAGCGGCACAGCAGGAACATCTGCGCCGCTTTCTCGAGCATGTCGGTCAGGTCGAAGGCCTCGAAGACGTCCGCGCCCACAGCCACGCAGCCGTGGCGCTGCCACAAAGCGGCCTTGCGCCCCTTGAGCGCCTCGACGGTGGCGTCGGCCAGCGCCTCGCTGCCCATCGTCATCGTGCCGACCATGCCAACCCCGGCCGGCAGGAACACCCGGGCGGTCGAAAGTGACACCTCAAGCAGGCGGTCGAAGGCCGGTGTACCGAACTCCGGCAGGTGCGTTGCGGCGATGAGATGGATGGGGTGCGTGTGCAGGACGACCTTCTGAGCGGAGCCGGCCGCGTACAGGCTCTCATGTACCCTGAGGTGCGGGATGAGCTCCATCGTCGGCGTTCCGCCTCCCTCCCCTCCCCACAGCACCCGGTACCGGTCGCCCCGGTTCGACACCTGCATCAGGATGAGCGCCCTCTCCGGACATTTCGGCACGTCACGGAAGCGCGACCCGCTCACCGTGACGAAGAGGCTTCGTCCCGCCAGGGCCGGCACCGGGACCGGCATCGAAGCAGGAGGAGAGGCGAAGTCCTCCATATCCTCGGCGTGAGCGAAATCGGTCACGTCCACCGTCAGGTTGCCGCCGTTCGCGGCGGACCAGCCCGACTCCCAGATGTACTGCGAGACCTCGACGATCTCGTTCACTGTCTCAGCCAGTCCGAAACTCAGCTCAGAGTGGTCCATGCGTCACGCATCCTTGCAGCGCGCTTCCGGCACAGGAGCCCGGAAGTGACGATACGCAATCCGCGGGACCTTGTCCAGACCGAAGCCGAGCGAATCGCACCTCCGGCGCCGCGCCAGCTAGCCTTCGTCACTCAATCCTTCACCGGCGGCATGACCAGCCTGCGGCGCGGGACGGAGCAGGTGCCGCGGCATGAAGGCAATTCCCGCAATCAACGTCGGTACAACGGCGCTTCCTATCACGACTGCGACAAGGAATGAGTACTGTGCCTGCGTCACGATGCCGTTGGAGAGTCCGTAGAGTGCGGAGATGGTGCCGAATGTGAGGCCGGTGGACATGAGCAGAGTGTAGTACCAGCGCTCGTTTCGTTCCCGGCGAAACCTGCCGATGACCGGATAGAGCCCGAATATCTTCGAGAACACCTTGCCGGCGAGCAGCAGCACGAAGACCAGCGGCGCCGAGACGAGAGTCGGCAATGAGACGAATGTTCCCGCGCGGATGAAGTAGAAAGGCGTCAGGAACCCGACCGTCAGCGTGCGAAGGCGCCGCACCCAGGCGGCATCTTTGCTGGAGAACTCCGCCAGGACCATGCCCGCCAGGTAGGCGGGCAACACCGCCTCGCTACCCGACCATATCGCCAGTGCGCCGAGACCGAACAGCACCAGGACGATCCACTTCGTCCGTATGGCGGCGGTTCGTCCACCGTAGACGCGTGTGAGCCAGCGCGTGACCGCCGGCAGCAGCGCCAGTACAACGATGGTCGCCCCGACAAAGACGGCGGACCTCCACGTCATCGGCGCAAAGAGCAGGCCCAGCGCGATGACCGTCCCCAGGTCGTTGATGAAGCATGAGCCCAGGAGTCCCTTGCCGAAGGCCGTCCTGTTCAGGCCGGTCTCGAGCATGACCGCATAGACCACAGCCATGGACGTGGTCGAGAGCGCAACTCCGCACAGCAGGCTGGCCCTCAGGTCCCAATGCAGCAGGTAGAAGGCCACGGCCGCACAGCCGATGAACGGGGCAAAGAAGCCGACCAGTCCCACCATCGAGACCTCCTTCAGCTTGGAGCGCATCACTTCAGGCTGAAGCTCCGCACCCGCGAGAAACGTCAGGAGCACCGCGCCCGAAGCCGCGAGGAAACGCAGCCATTCCTGATTGGCTCCGAGGGCCTCCGTTCGCCCTGTTGACGCTGCGACGGCTGCCGCGACCACGCCGACGCAGATCTCGACGAGAGCAATGGAGATGCGTATGTGGTACGCGATGACGGCCGAGATGACGGCAAGTCCCAGCCAGATCGCAGCAATAGAGAACACCTGTTCCATCAGTGAGTCATCCTTTCAGGCACGCCCGCGCCTCGTGGCAAGGGCACAAGAAAACCCGCCTTGCAGCGGGTTACGGTACCGGTCGAGCCGACGCCACTGCCACGAGAGTCTCAAAAGCAGGAGTCATCAGCCCGGCGGGCGGTTATCGGGGAACTCCATCCCCATCCAGCGAACGCAACTCTATCATCATGCAGGGTGCAAGACAAACGTGCCGCACGGCCCCCGTGAACTCCGGTGGACAAAGCGTCCCGAGGACTCATTGACACCGGAAACGGTCGAGAATACACTCGCAGATGGACGGGTGTTCCGACCGTCGTTCCCCATCCGCTCTTTGCACCGGTCGGGAGGGGGTGAGCATGGGAGGCGGGCCGTTGAGGCCGTGCCGGCGTCCGGCGGCAGGGGCTGTGGCTCCTCCCGGGAGCTTCGCGCGAACCTGTACCGCCACCTCGTGTGTCCCTTCTCCGTCCGGCTTCTCTTTCAGCAATCGCACCACGACAGGCTCCACGCTGTCGTGCACGCGTTCCCCGGTCGGTTGGGCAGGGGGTGCGCCGATGGGATGCGAGTGACCGCGACGTGAATCCGCCTGCCATTGCCTGGATTGCACGATTGAGGAGGTGAAGGATGCTGAGGAAGACGACAGCAACAATCACGGCTTCCCTACTTGCCATCGCAGTCCTGCTGATAGGCGGCTGCGCTCCGGCAACGCCGACGACGCCGGGAGGCACCCCGACGGCGCCGGCAGGCGAGACCATTACCTGGAAATGCCAATGTCCCATTCCCACCGGCATCATGCAGTTTGACTCATGGTCCAGCTTCGCGACACGGGTCGACGCCATGAGCGCCGGAAGACTCAAGATCAACGTGCTGCCCGGCGGCAGCGTGGTACCGGAGTACGAGGAGGTCTTCGCCGTGGAGGAAGGCTCCCTCGACGCGTACATCGGCCAGCCGACGGACAACTCGGGCGTGCTCGGCCCTGCAGCCGACCTTTTCACGCAGTTCGCGCTGAGCCCCAACCCGATGGAGTACCTCGTCTGGCTCGAGACGAGCAACGCGATGCAACTGCTGCAGGAGCTGTACGAAGCGAAGGGATTCAAGAACACCAAGGTCCTGGCGTTCTTCGCCAACGAGGGCGGCGAGGAAGAGCTGGTCAGCACGAAGAAGATAACCTCGCTCAACGACTACAAGGGCATGAAGATCCGGACGTACGGCTACTGGGGCAAGGTCGTCGAGCGACTCGGCGCGTCGGTGGTGACGCTGCCCGGCGCCGAGCTGTACCAGTCGCTGAAGACCGGCGTCATCGACGCCTGCGAGTACAGCACGCCGCAGATCAACAAGGACATGCACTTCTACGAAGTGGCGAAGTTCGTCCACTACCCGGCGCTCCACTCACCCGCGTGCACCTACTTCCTGTGGGTGAACAAGGGCTCGTGGAACAAGCTGCCGGCCGACCTCAAAGCCATCGTGGAAGAGGCGGCCAAGGCACAGATAATCCACTACTGGACCGATAGCGAGTGGGAGTCCGCCCAGGTGTTCGACTTCTACCAGACGCAGGGCGTCCAGTTGGTGGAGATGCCGATGGACGTGCAGCACGCCATCGTTACCGGCGCGGATGCGCTGTGGAAGGAGCTCTCGGCCTCCGATCCGGAGTTCAAGAAAGTGTACGACGCGCAGCAGTCGTTCATGCAGACGTACTCCGAGTTCCTGACCTACATGACGGCCGACTACCTGGCAGCCAGGGCATGGAAGTAAGCCCCGGCTCCGTGCGGAGCAGTGCGTGAAGGGAGGACACGGCAGGTGAAGATGCTGAGAGCGGCGATACGCCGGCTGGACTGGTTCATAGACCGCAGCGGCAAGCTGCTGAGCTGGCTTGTGCTCGCCTTCGTCCTGACCATGGCGTACGAGGTGATTGCCCGGTACGTCTTCAACGCGCCGACCGTGTGGTCGTACGACATCAGCTACATGCTCGGCGGCGGGATGACCCTGCTGGGCGGAGCCTACCTCATCCTGCACGATGGTCACGTGCGGATCGACGTCATCTACGGACGGCTGTCGACGAAGCAGAAGCTCGTGGTCGACATCGTGCTCTGGCTCATCTTCTTCCTGCCGATGGTGCTTATCCTGCTGCAGTCCTCCTGGCACTACGCCTACCGCGCATGGGTCTTCAACGAGGTCTCAGGCGTGGGGATATGGCGGCCGCCCATGTTCCCGTACAAGACGGCCATCCTGGTGGCCTGGGTCCTCGTCCTTGTCGAGGGGGTTGCCTGGTTCGTCAAGAGCGTGCTCAAGCTGCTGACGGGGGAGGAGGCATGACCGCGCGGTCCGGCGTGCCGCCTTCCCCGAAGGCGGTCCACAACTGCGGCGGTCTCGGAGGCGGCCGATGCTAGACGTCAGCGCAGGAGTGCTCACCCTGGTCGGCTTCGGGCTCATTCTCCTGGGCGTGCTCTCCGGTTTTCCGGTCGCCTGGGTGCTCGGCGGCATCGGCGTCGTCACCGGCTTTCTCTTCTGGGGACCGGAGGCGTTCGCCACCTTCTACCACCAGATGTACGGCCTTGCCTCCAACTACATCCTGCTCGCCATTCCGCTGTTCATCTTCATGGGTGCGATGATCGAGGAGTCGGGGGTCGGCGAGAAGCTCTTCAGCACCATGTACTACATCTTCGGTGGCTTGCGCGGCGGTATCGCAATCACCGCCATCATCGTCGGTACGCTGCTGGCGACCTGTCTGGGCATCATCGCCGGGTCGACGGTCATGCTGACCATCGTGGCGCTGCCGGCGATGGTCCGCCGGGGCTACAACAAGGCCCTCAGTTGCGGCGTCGTCTGCGCCAGCGGCTCGCTCGGCATCTTCATACCGCCGAGCATCCTGCTTATCATCTACGGTCCCATCGCCGGCATCTCCGTCGGCAAGCTGTTCATGGGCGCTTTCATGCCGGGCTTCCTGCTTTCGACGCTGTACATCGCCTACATCGTCGTGCGCTGCGTCAAGAACCCGAAGACGGCCCCGGTGGTTCCGCCCGAGGAGCGCATCTCGTCGATTTCGCTCAAGGGCAAGA
>Ga0136653_10001470_pt1 | contig 12781 bp, 10 predicted proteins | sample LakKivw275mmetaG_FD_94866 | JGI IMG/M metagenome (GOLD analysis project Ga0136653, IMG submission 94866) | Anoxic lake water microbial communities from Lake Kivu, Rwanda to study Microbial Dark Matter (Phase II) - Lake Kivu water 275m metaG... | ecosystem: Environmental > Aquatic > Freshwater >... | reverse complement strand
TCGCACCACCAGTATCCCCGGACCATGCGAAGGCCGTAGCCGCATCTGGGACACCTAGGCAGAAGACGTGCTACGTCTGACAAGGTTCCCACCCTCCGCTCATACACTTGAAGGCTGTGTTATTTCTTTAATAGCTTGCCACATTCGAACGATCCTTGGCTACAGACTCGCTCTTGATCGTCTCGAATCTCTGTTCCAGATAGTCCGAAGCCGAAAGCCCGTGTCTCTTGGCGATCTCTCGAATCGCCTTCTCCACACCTGATGCGTGTTGAATTGCCTTCTTCGGCTTCATTGCACTCGTCGACGGAATGCCAAGCTTGATCGCGACATCTCGGAGAATCCATTTCCTCAAATCGTCTGAAGGAGACTTAACTTTCATCACCAGCGGGACTCTGGAAGCAAACTCTGTGATCTCCCTTGTGGCGAAAGGGAGCCTCAGCTCAGCGCGAAGTGCGGAGATGGCTTGCTCGTCTCGCTGATAGTTGACTTCATGTGCTCTGCGAACGCTTTCGGAAATCGCCTCAGACGCCGCGTCCGCTCCGCTCTCGCCCATGATAGTGGCGAATCTCTTGTATCCGCCAAAGAGTTCGTCGCTACCCTGCCCAAGCATTATCACAGATCTTCCATTCTCCACGGCGATCTGTGTGGTCCAGCATATCGCCATCGCAACGCTCACCTTCATCAGGTTTGGCTCCTCGATCAGCCAGAGCATGCGATCAACGCACTCCGCCACATCATTGATCGAAAACTCTCTTGTGACGATCGGCAATCCCAGGGTGCTTGCAGCAAGCTCTGCTTGACTCATCTCCGGTGTACGCCCCACCCCCACCGTCGCAAGAAGCAAGTTTATCCCCGCGTCTTTCGCGATCTTTGCGATGACAGTACTATCAAGCCCCCCCGAGAACCCTGTTGCGACTCTACCGGCTCCTGCCGTCTGAATTGAGATGGATTCAACTAGCAACCGCGACAATTCCTCGGCGTCAACCTTCTCATGTCGCGGCCTTCTGGGCGTCTCCGACTCGTGTCTGGAAGATTCGAGGGCTATCGCACCCTCGCTTGCCTTCAGACAACCTCCTGGCGGGAAAGGCGTAGCCTCGCCGATTCCAATAGCCCACAGGGCTTTCCGATCTGAGGCAACGCCGACCAAGTCACCGCGGCCGCCCATGAACATGGGCTTGAGACCAAGCTGGTCCCGAGTAACGAACAAGCAATCATCAGCACACCAGCAGAGCGCGTATGCACCATCTACGTCGCGGTGAATGAAAGGAAACCCAGCCGACGTGAGGTTGGGGCCTAAGAGACGACCTCCCCTTTCTGCCCCCGCGAACATTCCATCCGCGACAACTCTGCCGTCCAAGCAGAGCCATCCGTCCTTCGCTCTGAGAGGCTGCAACCCGTCGTCGTGCAGAATCTTGGTGAAACCATATCCGACCGCAGTATGTCGTGCGGGCGACGATGCGGTGAGGAGGCACGGTGATCTCGCTGATTCCAGAGTATCGCCCCACGCAACGGCTGCCGCATCTTGGGCACGATGCTCCATCGCACAGAGCATCTTTGCGACAAGACGAGGCGCGTCGATCGGGGACTTGGAGAAGACCGCCGCAATTGCACCCAATCGACTACCTCGCGTTGGCAGGGGCTTTATACTATCACGGTTTTGATATTTCTGTCCCCAAGGTGGTGTTCGGCGACGATTCTACCTATCGATTCCGGCCGATACGGTTCGCCCGAAATGAGACAGATCTTCGACGAGGAGAACAGACTACAGTGCATGCTCAATGTGGAGGCAGCCCTAGCGCGCGCACAATCACGGGTTGGAGATATTCCTCCGAAGGACGCAGCGACGATCGCGAAGAAGGCGTCGATCCGAAATATCAAACTTGAGCGCGTGAAACAGATTGAGGCAAGAACGAAGCATGAGACTGCCGCGATTGTTGAAGCTCTATCCGAAGCCTGTGGCAAGAGCGGACAGTATGTCCACATGGGAGCAACCTCAAGCGACATACTGGACACCGCCACGGCACTGCAAGTCAGAGACGCTCTACAGCTGATTTTGAAGCGGGTTGACCAGCTCGAACACACGCTTCTCACGCTGGCGGAGAAATACTCGGACATTGTTTGCGTAGGCAGAACGCATGGCCAGCACGCATTGCCGATGACTCTCGGGCTCAAGTTCGCAGTCTGGATGCGGGAGATCTCAAGACACATCTCACGACTTCGAGAATGCGCGCCACGCGTGGTAGTTGGTAAGTTGGCCGGAGCAATTGGCACGATGGCAGGTCTGGGCGACCACGCCCTCGAGATTCAGCGCTTGGTGATGGAGAACTTGAGACTTGGAACACCTGAAGTTACGACACAGATAGTCCAGAGGGACAGGTATGCTGAACTCGTTTGCACGCTTGCGAACCTTGCCAGTTCGATCGACAAGTTCTCTACTGAGATCCGGAATCTGCAACGCACAGAGATCGACGAGGCACGAGAGCCGTTCGATATCAAGTCTCAGATAGGTAGCTCTGCGATGCCCCACAAGATGAATCCCAGGATCTCTGAGAACATCTCAAGCGTTGCGAAGATTGTTCGAAGCCTTGTTCAGCCATCTCTCGAGTCAGTGGTGACATGGCATGAGAGAGATCTGACGCAGTCCGCGGCCGAGCGTTTCACGATTCCTGAGGCGTTCATACTCACGGAGCACATGCTCGCCAGCATCAACAAGGTCCTCTCGGGCCTTTGGGTTTCACCGGATCGAATGGCCAAAAACCTCAACCTCACCGGAGGCATGGAATTGTCTGAGGCACTGGTGAGCGCGCTCGTGAGGAAGGGCATGCAGAAGCCCAGAGCCTTCAAACTCGTGAGAGGAATTTCGATTGAAAGCACCACTCGCCATAGATCGTTCCAAGACATTGTTCAGGGGAACGCGGAGGTTGCCAAGTTGCTGTCAGGAAGCGAGTTGGAGTCCGTCTTCGATCCCCGTAACTACCTAGGAAAGACGAAAGAACTGATCCGCTCGGCTACTGAGAAGACCAGGCAGGAACGTCGCTCGCGAGGGTTAACAGCCTAACCCGTCGGTTCATCACTGTTCGAGTATTCTGTCAGGAGGCTTTGTTCCGTTTCGTCGCGAGTTGACCTGAGTTCTTCCCATTCTTCGGACTTGATGAGCCCACCCGCCTGTTCTTTGATCTTCTTCGCTAATTTGGTTCCAATGAGCGGAACAGTGGCTAGCTCTGACGGTGAGGCCTTGCGTATGTCTTCAATGGCCTTGAATCCTGCATTGTGCAATGCTCGGGCTCTGACTCGGCCCACGCCCTGTAGGCTCAGCAGAGGTATCACGTCGGCCTTGGTACCCTTCTCCACTCTGAGTCTCAGGTGCCTGAGCGGTTTACGGAGGTCCTTGTGTCCGAAGAGTTCCGCAAGCTCGTACGCAGAGTAGAGTAGCCAGTCAGAAATCTGCACCAACCTCATGAGGTCTCCTGGCTCGACTCTATGTGCTTTCAGTATCGCATCCTCGGAGGTTTCGTCGATCCAATCCAAGAGAACCGCGGCTGTCTTGACCTCCGATAAGAAATCTTCGTAGCCAGGATCAAACGATCCTAGAAGCTCGTCAGGGATCTCACACATGAACTGCTCGGCTCTCTCAACTGCCATTGCAGCCAGCTTCTCATCATCACCACGCCTAGGGTAGACCCGAGGCGCGATGTCCGGGGTGCGAGCAATCAAGTGCAGATAACTAAAGTCCGTGGGATTAGTTGCCCTCCGGTAGAGGCCGTCTCTGATTATCACAGCGGAGACGGGGTCTATGTAGAGTTCAGAAACCCTTCGTCCAAACCTTGTTGCGACGAGTTCTCGTTTGTCGTATGCGATCATCTCCTCTTTGGCGAGGTACTTCAGTATGTCCGCCAAACGTGAGCCGATGGCTCGCGGCCCATATTGGTAGGCGTAGAACGTGCTTGAGAAGAAGTCGCGTAGTCCCTCGTCTGAGCGCGCGAAGCCTGTCGCGATCGTTGACAGAACGTGTGGGCGCAGGACCTTCTCGACACCGAGCTTCGACCAAAGGCGTTCCGGCTCCGCAAGCACATAATTCTCCAAGAGAGCATCTCGCTCCTCATCGGTCTGCGCGATGAGGACCGCTTCCCCATATTCATCGTACTTGGGTCGCCCTGCGCGGCCGCAGAATTGCTTGTACTCCAGTACCGAGATCGGGTACCTTCCATATCCTGCCTCGTATCGCTCATGGCTTGTGATCACGACGAGACGTGCGGGAAGGTTGACGCCAGCAGCCAACGTTGGCGTTGCAGCGAGGATCTTGATCTTGCCTTCCCTGAACGCGTCCTCGATTATTCTTCTATGTGCCGAGTGAAGCCCAGCATGGTGGAAACCCGCGCCTTGAGTGACCTGATCGGCGAGCATCTCTCCGAGCTGCGTCTTCTCGCCGCTTGTCCTGATCTTGTGGGCAACCAACTCGGAAGCGCGTTTCTCTCGTGGCGAGATTACCTTGCTGAGTACAGCGGCAGCTCTTTTCCCGGTCTGCACGGCTGATCTGCGCGTCTCAGTGAACAAGAGCGCTTGGCCGCCTTCACGGAGCGTATGTAATGCAATGTCCATGATTGGGTTGCCTGTGAATGGATGGATTGTCTTGGAAGATCCGTCCTTGAAATGGATCTCGTTTTGACAGTAAACGCCCTCCTTCAGTGGGACTGGTCTCCACTCTGTCGTGATGGCTGATGCTCCGATCCAGTCTGCTACTTCCGCTGCGTTTCTGACCGTGGCGCTCAGCGCTAGCAGTTGTATGTTCGGGTTCAGTTTCCTCAGTCGCGTTATGACAACCTCAAGAGTGGGTCCCCTCGCAGCCTCGTTAAGGAGGTGTACCTCGTCGGCAACGACTAGTGCAACGTCTGAGATCCACTTCGCCTTGTGACGCAGCAGGGAGTCTGCCTTCTCATTAGTTGCGATCACAACATCAAAGTTGCCAAGACGCTCGTCGGAGCGATCATAGTCGCCACTTGTTATCGCTATCCTGACCTTGTGACCGCCCGGCTTCTTGACATCGGAGTACCTCTGGAAGTCGTCATATTTCTCGCTTGCAAGAGCTCTAAGAGGAGTCAAGTACAGCGCTTTGCCTTGTCCTTCTGTGACCTTCTTCAGAATAGCAAGCTCGGCTACGAGGGTCTTCCCTGAAGCTGTTGGGCTTGCGAGAACGATGTTCTTGCCAAGCAATGCGCCTGCGGCTATGGCGTCCGCTTGCGGCGGATAGAGCTCGTCATATCCCTTCTCGGTGAGGATGTGCTTGATCTCATCCGTGACTGGTAGTTCTTCAACCCTCAATGGGCAGGGGCTTCCTTGCTTCAGGCGGCAGTTCGCTTCAAATGACCAGGCTTGGGCGAGTATAGGATTCCGTCTCTGATGAGCTGGTTGACTAGAGTCTGCACCTCTCCTTCAGATAGTGCTGCTGTCTTCGAGAGTTCCTCGTAGAGCTTCGACTCTTGAACGGCTCCGGTTTCACGTTCCATGGTGGCTACTGTGCTGAGAATCGTCTGCATTCGGTCGCGTAGGCTCTTGGGTTTTCCAGTCATTATTGTGTCGATGTCCACTTTGCCCGTGCTCGTGTCGATTCCAACGTGTTGTAGCGAGATCGTCATCAGCCTGATGATCGCGTCCGTGTCCTCCACGGTGACCTTGTCTCTCAGGAATGATCGGGCTCGACACTCTGACAACCTGACGAGCGCTTCGAGCTGTCGTGGGGTAATTGCGATAGGTGAGTCGGCGGTGGTCGACGTCGACCGCATTCTAAGGTAGAAGTCTCTCAGCGCGCTTGAAGCCTCTTCGGTGAGGACCGGGTTTACTCCGCGAGCGTAGCTGACGTACTTCCTGAACATCTGCGGAGTCAGTGGTACCTCTTGAGGTGGCGCTCCGACCCTGTGCAGAGTGAGGATGTGCTCTGACATCTTAGTGTCCACCTCAGAATCGGGAGCGTCTCGCATGATGAAGATCAGATCAAATCTGGAAAGGATCGTGACTGGGAGGTTGATGTTCTCGGTGATGTTCTTGTAGGGTTCATATCTTCCAAGCGCCGGGTTCGCCGCTGCGAGCACTGATGCTCGAGCATTCAATGTTGCCACGATGCCCCCCTTTGCTATGCTGACGGTCTGCTGCTCCATCGCTTCGTGGATCGCGACTCGATCATCAGGCCTCATCTTGTCGATCTCATCTATCGAACAGACACCCTTGTCAGCGAGAACGAGCGCGCCAGCCTCAAGCACCAAGCCTCCAGATTTCTCACGTACAACCGCAGCAGTCAAACCTGCGGCAGTAGATCCTCTTCCGCTCGTGTAGAGGCCTCTCGGCGCGACGCGTGCCACGTACTGAAGAAGCTGGCTTTTCGCGGTGCCAGGATCTCCGATGAGGAGCACGTTAACGTCTCCTCTAATCGTGACTCCGTCTGGAAGGACCTTGTGAACAGCGCCGAATAGAAGGTACAGGATGGCTTCCTTGATGGCGTCGTAACCGTATATTGATGGCGCGAGCGAGGAGAGCAGCTTCCTATGGATCCAGGGATCTTTCGCCATCTCAAGTATCTGAGCCTCCTCCTCCCCGGTGATCTCAACAATCTCCGACTCCTTTCCAGAAATGTCAAGAAAGTTCGAATCGATGAAAAGGTCGAACGTGCGAAGTCGTGTCCCGCGACTGAGTATCTCCTGTTCCGCTCTGACAATTCCTGTAAGTGATATCCTGTCTCCTGGCCTCGCAACGTCCACCAGGTCCTCGAAGAGTTTCACGTCAATTGCTCTAGGCAATTGACCTGGCGGCAGGTCTTCTGGACGCTCCTGCATTCGAAGCTCCTGCGAGTTGATGAAAGTGGACTGCTTCTCCGAGAAGTCGAGAAGCTTAGAACGACAACGTCCGCACAGCTCGGGCTCACGCATCACAAGACCGGATTGCTCCACGAACGTGAGCGAATTGCATTTCCTGCACTGAAACGCCGCCCGTGTCACAAGCGGCCTAACTGGAGTTGAACGGACTATGATCCCGTCAACTAGGAGAAGCTTACTCAGCTGTGCCTGCCCTACTTTCCGAAGCGAGAAGCGATCGGGAAGCTTTCTAAAACGGACTCTGATCTTCTTGATCTCCTCGGCGTATTGTGGATCTTCGATCTTGAGTTGGGCCCAGCCCGAGCGCTCGATGTATGGAAGATACTCGTCGGGCTTGTCGACTATCAGTCTCGCGAGTTCCGAGTCATATGCCACTAGATCTTCAAAGTCCACCACGACGTAGTGCTGACCGAGACTGCGAAGCTGGCCGAGCCTCTTCCTGTACTTGTATTCGCCCTTTTCAGGCTGAAATGTGCGGAGAAATTCCTGGAATCTTTCTTCGGGCCCTGTTAGAACAGTCACGATGGTTCACTTTCTAGTATCGAAGATTTCCATTCACCTATCGCAGACCTCAGCTCCTTGTACAGAGCCTGTTCCTCAGAGGTCATGTTCTTCAGAAGGTCACTGGATGGCCCAGGCGCAGCAGCAAATGATGCTATCTTGCGAAGTCGACAATTGATTACGTCACGCGAGAGGTTATCGGCCTTCTCATACTCTCTCAGCTTCGACGTATCCTGTTTTCCTTCGGCCTTCAGTCTCGCGAGGAAGCGTCTGAGCATGCAATAGAACTCAGCTTGCAGCGCCGGCAGCTGGCCTGAAGACGGTATCGTTTCCTTCCAGTGCGTCTTGGAAAGCTTAGGAAGATCCAGTACGTCATCGTCGCGGTACTTTGCAAAACCCGCGCTAACCAGTTCATCAGCTGCCCAGTATGGAACCTCAGCTTCCTGACCAATCTTCACTGATTGGAGTCTCTCAGTCGCGGGATGAGCGAACGGGATATCACGCGTTAGAACTATTCTCACGGGTGAATTCTGGAAGTCGAAATCAACATCCGCCACTGAGGACGCTACGCTCAAGAATTTCTCTCCGCCACTCCGGAGAAGAGGATTTGGCACATAAGTTCTTCCTCAAGAGAGGCAAGTGAAAATGGTTCATACTTCAGGCAATGGGAGGCATCCCATTCTTTTTTAGGCGTCGAAGCCTGCATAAGCACCTGCCGTTGTTACGTTCCAAATTGAGGTGCTGGTGTTTCGCATGGAAAGCGCGATGTGGTCAGAGAAGTATAGGCCGGTAATACTTGCGGAGATGCGAAATCAGGTTGACGTGGTCAACCGCCTGAAACGGTTCGCTGAGACGAAGGCTATGCCCCATTGCCTCTTTGCCGGGCCTCCTGGGAGCGGAAAGACGACCGCCGCTCTATGCCTCGCCCACGATCTGTTCGGAGAGAGGTTCATGGACGCGTTCTTGGAGCTGAACGCAAGCGATGCACGAGGCATAGATGTAATCAGAACCACTGTCAAGGAGTTCGCCAGAATCGCCACTATCAGCGAGGTTCCCTTCAAGATCCTCGTTCTTGACGAGGCAGACAACATGACCGCGGACGCTCAGCATGCCCTCAGACGCACGATGGAGCGGTATACGGACACGTGTCGCTTCGTCTTGAGCTGCAACTACTCTGGACGGATAATTGAGCCGATTCAGTCGAGATGCGCCATCTTCAGGTTCGTTCCGCTTGAGGCGGAGGATGTTTCCGCATACGTGAAGATAATTGCTGAGAAGGAGCACGTTCACCTAACGGAACCGGGACTGCGGGCACTGACCAGCGCTTCGGAGGGCGACCTGAGAAAAGCCATCAACACGCTCCAAGGCGCTTCCTCACTTGGAAAGCCCATCGACGAGAAGGTCGTCTACGAGGTCGTCGGCAAAGCCAAACCGGACGACGTTCAGGAACTACTCGACGTTGCAGCAAAAGGAGATTTCCTCAAGGCACGAGAGAAGCTCAGATCGATGCTGGTTCAACAAGGATTGTCAGGTAAGGACATCTTGAAGCAGATCCATTCGGAGATCCTACGGATGCCGATCCCGGAGAAGAGCAAGATCGAACTCATCGACGCCGCCGGGGAGATAGATTATCGGTTGATACAGGGCGCAGACGAGGAAGTCCAGCTTTCCTCTCTGCTCGCTCATTTGGCTTTGGCAAGTTCGCAGAAGCGTTCGAGCTGAGCTGTTCGAATGAACGCTCCCTGGACCGTCAAGCACCGGCCCAAGATGCTCGCCGACATAGCAGGGAACAAACCGACCATTCAGCAGATTCTGGATTGGCTGGAATTGTGGGAGAAAGGCCCCCCAAAGAAGAGAGCCTTGTTGCTGCATGGCCCGCCCGGAACGGGAAAGACTGTGTCAGTTGAAGCCGCAGCCAACGAACGCGATCTGGACCTCGTGGAGATCAATGCTAGCGACAAGAGAAACCGTGATGCTCTTGAGAAAACGGTCGGACTCGCCACTAGGCAGTCAGATCTTTTCGGAAGATCTCGCCTAGTACTCATCGATGAGGTAGACGGCATAAACCTGAGCGAAGATCGAGGAGCCGTCGACACCATCGTCAGACTCGTGGAGGACACTCAGGTACCCGTGATACTCACTGCAAACGATCCTTGGGATCCAAAGATCGGCCCGATCAGAAACGCAACCACCATGATCGAATACAGGAGACTTGGCCTCAGAGACGCCGTGCCCTATCTGAAGAAGATCTGTCAGAAAGAAGGCGTCGAAGTGGAGGAACAGGCGCTCAGATTGATCGTGGACAGGAACCAAGGAGACATGCGCTCGATCATGAACGACCTCCAAGTCCTCACCTCGGGACGGAAGAAACTCACTTATGAGGAGACAACCTGGCTAGGCTTCCGGGATCGTAGAGCCTCAATCTTCGATGCCCTCAAGACCGTCTTCACATCGCCCACTTGTTTGCAAGCGCGAAGGGCTACCGACATGGCGAATGTGGATCTGGACATGTTCTTTGAATGGGTCTACGAGAACGCGCCCAGACAACTCAATGACCCACGCGATCTATCTCACGCTATGAGCGCACTTGCACAGGCTGATCTCTATCATGTGAGGATCGACCGGACTCGCGCTTGGGAGCTGCTACCCTACGCGCTTGAGATGGAGACTGCGGGAGTTGCCATGTCGAAGGAGTTCACGAAACCAGCTTGGATTCCCATGAAGTTCCCAGAGCGAATTCAGCTCCTTTCCAGAACGAGAAAGAAGAGGGCCATTGAAGCCGAGCTAGGCAGGAGCATAGGCGCACGTTGCCACATCTCGTCAAGACGAGCGATTCATCACTATCTTCCTTACATCAAGTATATCCTCGAGAAGAACGCGACCGAAGGAGACAGAATTGTCAAATGGCTTGGTCTCAGCGAAGACGCCGCGGAGTATCTCGGTGTCACGCCGACCCCGGCTGAGGAATCGACAGTCGTCGAAAAGGTTGAGAAGAAGAGAGCGAAAACTCGCACGACGGCGGCAAAACCTAGACAAAAGAAGAAAACTGTTTAGGCCTTGCCCTGTTTTGCGATGGAAAGCACATGTCCTAACTCAGGGATTATGAGTTTGCTGACAGCAGTTGTGACTGCGTCAGGGGATCCTGGCAGACAGAATATCGCCTTCCCCCTGACGACGCCTGCAGTCGCCCGCGTCATCATCGCAGCTGATCCAATTGTGTCGTAACTGATCTTTCGAAAGAGCTCGCCAAATCCGGGCAACTCCTTCTGGAGCATTGGAGTGATGCCTTCGATCGTTATGTCCGAGGGAGAAACACCCGTACCGCCGGTGATGATAATGGCTTCAGCGTCGGATTTCAGTGCCTGCCTAACGGTGGTGCGCAGAAGCCCAAGTTTGTCAGGTATCAGCGTCCGGCCTGTGATGCTGTGACCTGCTTCGTGCATGAGCTTTTCGATAATGTCGCCTGAAGGGTCCTCCATCGGCAGACCTTTCCTCTTCTGTTCTGCTTTCGATGTGCTGCAGGTTAGGATGAAGACGGCTGCGGATTTTCGTGCATGTTCCTTATGCATTGAGGGAACGTCCATCGCGGTGATCATCCTTTGGACTTGGTCACGACTCTGACATTCACTATTCGGGTATCAGGGTATTGGCCGTGTGCGTCCTTCTCGTAGGGTTTCACCATATCCCAGACTGTGAGGAGATAGGTTGATGCGGCATTCAGCGCCTCCATCTCTACGCCAGTCCTTGCAGTGGTTCTGACAGTTGAACGAACCGTAATCGATGATCGGCCGATGTCAGCCTCTGTTAGAACATTCGTGATGGGGATCGGGTGGCAGAACGGCAACACTTGAGGCGTGTTTTTTGCAGCCAAGACGGCTGCAACCTCGGCCGCGGCTATTGGGTCGCCTTTTGCTATGCGGCCATTTCGAATCTTGACTATCGTTGATGGCTTTAGTTGGATCTTTCCCGAAGCAACGGCCTGCCTAAGGACTTCCGGTTTGGAGGTTATGTCCGCCATTGAGAACTTGCGATTGCGACGAACCAACTCGAGCCACTCAGAAGACTCCTCCTACCTTCGCAGAGGGCGTATTTTAGGTAACTCTGAGCTTTTTCTCTGATATCCGGCTGCGTCTATTTGCGGCCTTGTCGAGCACGTAGATCGTGCCTACATATTCGCCATTCTCATGCATGAGAAATTAGCGCTCGCTCAAGACTTCGCCGCCACGGTTTCGGTTAAGGTGCGCTCGGCCTCGACGGCCTCGCGCCGGGTTCGAAACTCGCTTCTGCCCCGCTATGAAGCGGAAAGCTCTTACACCAAAAATGACCAGAATTGGCCGAGTGCCTGGACTAGTTGACTCGGAACAGCGTTGGCGGTGGTGCTTTTGGCGCGAGCCTGTTGGTCTGGGCTGTGTTCACGCTGCTCACAACTCGCTCAGACAGCACAGGCAACGGCTTGTGGACGACTGGGATTCTTCTTGTCGTTGGGTTCATCTTCGTTATCTGGGGGTTCGCTCCAAAGAAAGAGAAGGGACTCCAAACCCCACAAGCGAGCCGAGGTCACGCTTGACCGAAGGGCGAGCAACACGACAAGAATTGGGTTACTCTTGAATTGTCAAGCCCGAAACAGCCACCATCACCAAGGGAGTTATAACTAGCCGCTATACCACACACGTAGCGCGAGAAAAGTACTCACAGAAGTAACTATTCGCAGGCATACTCGGGAAGCAGGACGCTGGTCAGGGGTATCTTCGCGGTGCTTTGCGGGCGGCTTCGAGTGCTGCTTCTAGACTTTGCTGCATGGCGGATGCTGGAACTTGGGCGAATCCGAGGAGGGTTGTCCTGCCACGCATGCCTTCACCGGACTTTTGGGCAGAGAGGACTCCGATGGAGCTGAGCGCGCGGACATACTTCCATAGTTGTGTGTGCTGGCGGGGTTCCTCGTTGAACTCATCGCAGGAGGCTTGGTATTGGCGTTCAACGTCTCCCATGCTGACGTAGGGTGTGTCTCTTTCAATGAGTAGTCGAGAGAGGGCGAGCAGCAAGAGCTTCTCATGGATTGAGAGAGCGGCTATGTAATCGGTTCGCATGGCTGGATAGACGCTCGCAATAGCCTTTCTGACATACTCGGCTGAGACTGTGCGGGAACTTTCGGAATCCGCGTACTTACCGGCTCTCCAGAGCAATTCGATGGCATAGCGGGCATCGCCTGCTGACCCGGCCACATCCGCCAAGAAAGAAACAGTTGCTTCGGGCACGACACTTTCTTTGAAAGCCAGGCCGACACGGTCGGAAATTATGCCTTGGAGTTGATCTGCGGAGTATTTTTCGAGTCTCACGAAGTTGCGTTGCAGTGTTCCCATGGTGCTCGGGTCTAGTTTGTTGAGGTATTCGGGCTCTCTGAGGATGCAAACAAGGGA
>Ga0136653_10001469_pt1 | contig 12788 bp, 8 predicted proteins | sample LakKivw275mmetaG_FD_94866 | JGI IMG/M metagenome (GOLD analysis project Ga0136653, IMG submission 94866) | Anoxic lake water microbial communities from Lake Kivu, Rwanda to study Microbial Dark Matter (Phase II) - Lake Kivu water 275m metaG... | ecosystem: Environmental > Aquatic > Freshwater >... | reverse complement strand
GGTCGGGACTACTCCGACGGCGACCAGGTGCAGGTGGACAGTGACGCCGAGGTTGCCGGGCCCAGCGGCTGCCCCGCCCTGCGCATCAAGGCCCCGAACGGCATCTGCGTCTACAGCGCACCGTTTGCGGTGCCCTGGAGCTTCGAGCCGCACGTGGCCAGCGTCTATGTGCGCGGGGACTGGAGCGGCAAACTGATCGTCACAGGCGGCAAGGGGCAGCGGCGTGCCGAACAACCCCTGACGAGCGGCGGCACCGACTGGCAGCGCGTGGAGCTGACCTTCACGCCCATCCTGCTGTCCCCGAGCCACAGCCTGCGGCTGGAGGGCAAGGGAACGCTGTGGCTCGACAGCCTGCAGGTCGAACACGGCACCAGGGCAAGCCCTTACGCCCCGCAGAAGCCGGTCGAGGTGTCCCTGGCGCTGCCCCCGGGCGACGCCGTCGGCGCGCGAGTGCAGTTCGCCGATGGGCCCGCGAGAATCGACTACTGCGTGGTGGGGAAGGCCCCGGGCGCGCTGCTCAAGACGCGGCTGGTGACGATGTACGGCGACCGGGAACTGCTGCCGGCCATCAAGCTCGGCGACGGCTTGCTCACCTCCGGCACCCTCACCTACCCGGCGGTGGCGAACCATCCCCTCGGCGCCTACCGCCTCGAGGCCTGGGTCGAGGATGGCTCGGGCAAGCAGATCAGCACCTCCAATGAGGTCGTCTTCTACCGTCTCCACCGCCCCCGCTACTGGGGCAAGGACGCGCCCGACTCGTTCTTCGGGACCCACACACTCTCCACCAACCGCCACCTGACGATGGCCAAGGCGGTCGGCTGCAATTGGGTCCGCCTGCATGACGCCGGAACCGAGTACATCGGCTGGTCCTTTCTCGAGCCGGAGCAGGGGCAGTGGCAGTTCCGTGATCGGGAGCTGCAGCGCTACCGCGACCATCACCTCAAGATCCTCGGCTTGCTCTCGACCAGCCCCGGCTGGGCCAGCAACTGGGGCAAGCCCTGCACCGACTACTTCGACCGCTACCTCGAGCCGCTGCGGATGGACGACTGGGCCAACGCCGTCCGCACCATCGTCAGCCACCATCGCGACCTGATCGACAGTTACGAAATCTGGAATGAGCCGTGGGGGCGCGCCTTCTGGAGCTTCACGTACGACGAGAAGCATGGCACAAGCTGGACCGACCACTTTGTCCCCAGCGACGCGCCGGCGGCGGATTACGCTCGTCTACAGAAGACCGCCTACGCGGCTGCCCACGAGGTACTCCCGAGCGTAACCATCGTCGGCTTCAATACCTACGGCGCCGAGAACGGGACGAAATGGACCCGGGAAGTGATGGAAGGCGGCGGCCTGGAGAGCTGTGACGTGATCTCCTACCACCACTACGAGAGCGCCCTGACCGGAATGCCCGGCGATGCAGTGGAGAAGGCCTACGGGTCGGCGATGGCCCCGATACTGGAGAAGTACGCAAAGGTGCCGAAGCCGGTGTGGATGAGCGAGGGAGCGCCATTGTCGGGCGACCCCTCTAACGGCTTCTACCACTACACCCTCCCGTACGAGAACACGGATGACAATTGGCGGATCGCCGACCGGTTGGCGCGCTACGTCATCAGCCGTCACGCCACGGGCGAGAAGCGCGCCTTCCTGTACACGATGCACGGGCACAGCACCTTCGGCGGGCCGATGGACTGGAGCACGCTCGTCACCGCGGATGGCTACCTACACCCTTTGGCGGCTGCCCACAGCGCCTGCGCGTGGTTCCTGGAAGACACCGCCTTCGTGCAGTGCGTGACGCTCGCCGACGGCGTCTTCGCCTATCTCTTCGCGGGCCCCGGGCGCGCCGTTGCCGCTGTCTCGACTGCCGCCACGCACAGCCCCTATGTCCTGCCGAAGACGACGGCGGTCCAGTGCTTCGACCTCTTCGGCAACCCGCTGGCGCCGGGGGCGGCGGGCAACGACCACGTCCAGTATGTCGTGTCGGAGGCGGGGCTGGATGGGCTACGGGCTGCGCTCGGCGTGGGATAACGCAACTGAGCGGGCGTTGGACGAGGCTCTCCAGGCGGCCTGCGCCGCGCTGAGCTGAGCACGCGGGGGGTTGTGCTCTGAGGCGGTTGACTGCACAACGGTCCTGCCGACCGCTTGTCGCCTCACTCACCCTTCGCGCCCGTGACCGCAAATTGCTGAGTCACGGGCCCCACGGTCTCATAGGTCCTGCTCTGTTCCCATTCGTTGCCCCACACGATGGCATTCGCGTCATGTACCAACCGGTGCTCCTTTGTGAGAGTCACGCTGACGATCACCGTCCCGCCCGTCCCGTCGGACGTGCCCGTGATGAGGCCGGTGTCGGGGTCGATGGTCATCCAGTTCGGGCTCTGGGTAAGCGCGAACTTGAGAGGCTCGATCTTCCAGAACCTCGTTCCCGGCTTCGGTTTGGTGTTGTCCCTTCTCGTGAGGTCGCCTATGGAACGGATGGCCTGCACCTGATAGCGATATGGCTGGCCCGCGGGTGTGCTCGTGACCGGCGTACTGAAGATGAACGGCCGGGGGGCTTCCACGTACTCCGAGTCCCCGCTTCTCTTGCCCTTGCGGTCTACCGCCACGACGCGGTAGTAGGCCTTGTTGGCGTTCGGCAGAGCGTTGCCTGCACCCACAACATCCAAGGAAGTGCGGGCGACCTCGGCTACGAAGTTCGCCGGGAACGGGTTGGTGAGTTCCTTCGTATCGCCGAGTCTGGCTTCGTACGGGGCGTCGTGAACCGTGAACCCCTTCTCGTCACTGCCGTAGATCCTGTATCTGGCAGGCGCCCTGCCCGCCGGGTTGGCGCTCCATGCCAACGTGCCGATTCTGGTGGCCGGATCGTATCTCATCGCCACGTCGATAGGGTACTCCGGCCCCTCGGCCGTGAAGCTCCAGGTGCTGCTCCACGGCCCCCAGACGCCCTTGGAATCCCGCGCTCTGACGTGCCAGTAGTAGGTCTGGCCGTGCGTCAAGAGGCCGGGCCGCGGAAGCGTGTAGCGGGCGTTGCCCTTGTCGGGCGTCCGGGAGATGTACCTCTCGAAGTTGGGCGACAAGGGCCATCTCATGTCGGGGCGGTCCGCGAGCTGGAAATGGTAGTCCGCGATGGGGTCGCCGTCCGGGTCCTTGGCCGCGCTCCAGCGGAACACCACGTCGGTGCCGTCGCTCCTACCGCCCTGGGCCGGATACAGCGGGGCAGCGGGCGCGCTCGGAGGTCGTGTCTTCGACCGCTCGACCCAGGTGTGCGTGATCCGCAGATGCCTTGAGGCGTTCGGGCCAGTGTTGTTGTCCGTGTGCTCCAGGTACGTGAAGCTGTTCTCCCCGACGGTCATTGACGGCATGGCCAGCGGCGCCATCTGAATGTCGTTCGTGATCCTGATGCTTCTCAGCGTGGCTTGGCCCGTCAGGGCACACCTGAGCCAGTACTCATTCCCGCAAGCTGTGCGGCCGGCGAACTTGCCGTCGAACTCGGCCGGCGTGGCCAGCGGCGTGAAGGCGGGCTTCCAGTCCTTCGGGTCCACGAAGCCGATCTCCAAAGTGTACCCGTCACCCTCCGGTGCGAGCCTGCCTCCGACGAACTCATAGGGCGTCTTCATGTGCCAGACGATGGTGCCCGTGCCGCCGTCCGTGGCCGAGAGGACGCCGCCATTGTTGGTGATGTTGGTCGCGGTCGCTCCCGCCCGCCACTGCGCATCGTCACTGAAGTCCGGGGCGTACTCCCACAGGCCGTTGTAGATCTTGTCGGGAGCCATCGGGGGGTATCCGGTCATGTCGCCGTAGTACTTCACCGGCGTCTCATGGCCCCATCTCCACTCGATGGCTTCGTGCGGCCGCAGGACCATGGCCATCGTCCACCAGGCCCAGCCGTCCAGCTGCTGGGTGGTATCCCCCTCCCACGTGTAGTACTGCGCGTAGTCCTCGTTGTTCTCCACGGGGTCCACGGGGCTCATGATCCCATACTGATGCACGCGCTTGATGAGGTCGTGGTCGCGGACCAGGTCCAGCTCGTTGGCCAGCGTGTGGTTGTCTCGCAGGAGCATAAAGGTGGCCATGTCTCCATCGAGCGTGTTGTAGCGGCCGTCGAAGGAGACCTGCGGCACGACATGGCCGGGGCAATGGCTGAAGAGGCAGTCATGCACTCCGACCTTGTCGAGCAGGTCCGACAGGCACAGCGTGCTGTTCCCGCAGGTGTTGAAGCCGAACACGTTCATGGCCTGCGAAACGTCGCCCTGCGCGGTGTTGTCGCCGTTCCCCTTGTGGTAGCGGTGGGTGATGTAGAAGTAGAAGATCGCGAGGGCCTTCTCCCGATCGGTCGAGAGCCCCCTCACCACCGAGTCCGCGATGGTCTGCTGGGAGAAGAAGTCAACCGGGCCGATGGTCAGCCACGGGTTCGCGACGCTGGACGGGCCGACGTTCTCCATGCGGATCGAGCGGTTTGACTCCCAGGTCTGTTCGTACGGCTCCCACACACCGGGAAGCGTAGTGCACATCTTGCCGTCCATCGTGCCGCCCTGCGTGATGGTGTAGGTGAAAGGGGCAGTGGTGACCTCCTGCATGTGGCTCTTGGGCACGTCCGTCGGGTCGGTGTCGGACGCCCATGGCTCGAACGCTGCGTTCGCGTGGGCGACGAAGCAGGCGACCCAGACAACCATCGTGGATGCCACCAAACCACACGCTCTCAGCATGCCGGAACTCCTTCCGCCCCGGCGGGCGCCCGCGCCTATCGACGAGCCGTAGCATCACAAGGGGAGCCAGGTCCCGATGCCGCTGTCCAGTGCTCTCCCGTACACCACGGGAGCGACGGCCATGTCGTCGATGGCAAGCCCCAGGTTGGCGGTGATGGTGCGCTCCTCCGGCCGTTCGCGGCCGGGCCTTCGGCCGGCCACCAACTCGCCCAGATCGGCGTGGATCGGCGGGATGTCCGCGAAGTAGCCCGCGGTCTGCGCCAGCCGCAGCTGCGGGATGTCGTCCGTACAGAACTTGTCGGCCTCGTGCAGCGCCGCGGGGTCGAAGTACGAATCGTAGTCCACAAGTGAGGCAAAGGCCCCGGCATCCAGCCACCCGCGCTGGATGGTCCGATGCGGGTGCTTCTGGATCGGGCCGGCCGTGACAACCACGTCGCAGCCGCTCACGGCCTCCCGGGGGGAGGCAACCACCGTGACCGTCACACCGAACCTGTCGCTAACCTCGGCCGCGTATTCCGCCGCCACGCCGGGGGCCGTATCGTATGCCCGAACCTGCGCGATCGGGAGCACCATCTTGAGTGCTTCGAGGTTGCTGCGGCCCTGCACTCCGCATCCCAGGACTCCGAGGACGGACGACTCGGGCCGGGCCAGCCGCCGAGCCGCGACGGCGGTGGCGGCCCCGGTCCGCATCGCCGTGATCCACGTGCAGTCCATCACTGCGAGGGGGAGACCGGTGTCAACATCGTTGAGGATGAGGAGGCCCGAGATGTACGGCAACCCTCGGTCGGCGTTCCCCGGGAATCCGCTGACCCACTTGAGGCCGGCGGAGCGCAGCCCCGGGATGTACGCCGGCATGGCATGGATGAAGTTGTCCCCGCCACCGGGATGAATGCCCGGTTTTGGAGGCATCTCGGTTCGGCCCTCCCCCTTCTCGCGGAACGCAGCCTCGACACTGGCAATCACCTCGGCCATGGGGAGGCCAATGCGGACCACGTCCTGCCGCGACAGGTACAGGAGCTTGTTCTCGCTCACGGTCACCCTCCGTCGATGGAGTGCGGCTGGCTTCGAGAACTGCCGCGCAAGGACCTCCGGCGGCGGCGCTCGCGCGGTCGCTTCCGGGGGGCGCGCCGCCCTCTATATGACGGACCTGGAGGTCTACGCCGGCGACCGAGTGGACGAACTCGCTGTCCAGGCCCTCGCGGCGGACCTCGACGGCGACGGAGCCAACGAACTGGTCGTGGGCACCCCTCAAAACGAGCCGGCGGCTGCGCAGCTCGAGGCTCTGGGCAGTGCACGTCCAATGAGAGGTGCGTCCGCCAGTCGTAGTAGTGGCCGAAGTGACTGCGGAGGATGCGCTCTACGAACGGGGTCTGCCATGGACTCCAGGGCGCGGTGAGCACTCCCTCGATGCCCATATTCCGGACCCGCTTTCGGAGGTGAGCGCCGTACCGGCGATGGGCCAGCACGATCAACACGAAGAGCACCTCGAAGCCGATCGTCGGCACTACAGCAAGCCGATCGAGACGAGATCCGTGGCGTGGTTCCTGGGGAATGCCCGCCAGGTGGGCGATGGCGGCCCACCCTTGCGGCTCGTGGTTGGCCTCGTCGAACGGCTCCACGCACCAGTCCATGTGGGCCTCGAAGGCGTTCTGGTACGCCTCCCGCCAACTCGCGAGGGCCGCCCCAGATGGTGAACCAGACGGGACGCGGGTCGGGCCTATCGAGCACCCGGATGATCCACTCGGAGGCTTCCGAGTCCATGCCCTCCCCGACCATGTGCGGGTCGCCGTTGTGGCCGTCCTTGATGAGGTCCATCAGGTGCTCGGCAGAAGGGTAGTCACGTCGGTGCTGCAGGAGGTTGCCGACGACCTCGCCGTAGGCCTCGACGGCCTTGCGGAGCAGATCGGGACGCGTGTTCCTATCCTGACCGTGGCCGAAGCCGGTCAGCAGACCCTCGACGTGCAGGTCACATGCGTACAGAAGGGAGCGCACGATGGACTGCTCGTCGTCGGGGTCGCCGCCGATGTCCGTCACCACGACGACCCGGGGCTTCAGTTCGTCGGGCAAGGCGAGCGGCTGCGAGGCGACTCCGGCCATCGGATACCCCCCGAGACACAGAAGCAGGATGGCACAACGCTGAAGCATCGGTTGCCTACACTTGGGCCGCGGCCTGCGGCTTCCTGCGGTAGACGAACGCCCTGCGGCGCTGCGCGTTCCCAAGAGCAGGAACGGCGGGTCGCGGCGGTTGTTGTGCTCAGTCAGGAAGCACGGGAGGGTGCCCTGTGAAGGCGCTAGTCAAGACGGCCGCCGGCGTCGGCTACCTCGATCTGTTGCGCCGTCAGCAGGCGGTGAAGATCCTGCTCGATCCCTCCGGCTGACCGGCCGATGCTCCCGAAAGCGAGGCGCTCATGGAGCGCGTACTGATGTTCGCAGTGATGCTCGTCGTGACGGGCGAAGTCAAGGCGCAAGGGCCGGAGACGCGGGTCCCGGCGTCCGCGTCAAACCTGCTCCTCGCGGCGAGAATCACGGGCAACCTCGACCGGTACGACAAGGGCCTCCGCGGCGCGCCCGACCACGTGGTATGGGATCCGGTCGCGAGGCGTTTCCCACAGGCGAGCCAGTGGCACGAGTACGGCGTGGGCTTCGGGGCCGATCTGGGCATCGTGTCCGAAGCTGATCCCGCCTGGTGGATGGCCGAGTGGCCCCAGCCCGTGGAGGCCAACCTCATCATCCTCAGCGGCGTCTACCCCAATCAACCTCAGCCCGACACCGCCTGGAAGATCGAGATCCGCCGAAGCGGAGGGTGGCGCGAGCAGGCCCGAGGCGTGGGCGGTTGGTACGACCGGGGCCGGTATGTCTGGGGCGGGCCGGATGCAGAGCCGATCACGCTGGACGCCATCCGCGTGAGTGTCTTCAGCAAGGACGATCAGACGCCACTGACCAGCATCCACTTCCGGGGCGAGGAGGGGCTGTCGTGGATCGTGGCGAGCGTGTCGCCCATCGACGCCGCGGTCGAGCGGTCGCCAGGGCCGGTCCGGGCGACCCGGCGCTTGAGGTGTGCGGGCGTCGCGTTGTCGGGTGAGATCACGTCGTGGCGCTGGGACTTCGGCGACGGGACGACAGGGGAAGGGCGGACGATAGAGCACGCCTTCGCAGAGCCGGGGGCGTACAAGGTGCAGTTGACCGCCTCCGATGGCGAGCATACGGTCGCCGTGAGCCAGCAAGTGGAAGCCCTGGCACCAGTAGAGGCGTTGATCGCCCCCCTGACGGCTCCCGTGATGGCGGGAGAGGCCGTTCGGTCTCGCGGGGAAGCTCGGCTGGGCAAGATCGCGCAGTGGACCTGGGACTTTGGCGACGGCAGCTCCGCCAAGGGCCGGCGCGTTGAGCATAGGTTCCGTGAACCTGGAATCTACACGGTGCGACTTGAGGCCTCGGACGGGAAGCACAAAGGCACCTGCGACGCCATCGTCCGCGCCCATGCGCCCGACACGGTGGACGTACCCCAGGTCGTCCTGGACACGGACCAGAAGAACGAGCAGGACGACCAGCACTACTTCGGCTACGCTCTCTTCAGCGAGCTTGGTATCCTGGCCGTCAACAGCGTCCACCACGGTGGCGGGCAGGAGCCCAGCAACTACGGCGAGCTGGTGCACGTACTCGACCTGGCCCGGCAGAGCGGCCTGCCCGATAGCCGCGTGCCGCGGCTCTTCCATGGCGCGAACGAACGGCTGACGGTCCCTGCAAGCACGCATTGGGAGGATACAGCCCCCATCGTCACCGAGGCCAGCGAGGCGATCCTGGCGGCGGTGCGAGGCGCCTCGCCGACCCACCCCGTGTGGGTCGTGCCGGTGGGCCCGGGCACCAACGTCGCCAGCGCCATTCTCCAGGCGCGGGAGCAGGGGCTCGATCTGCGCGACCGGCTGCGCGTGATGTGGCTGGGCGGATCGAGCAACGGCATCACCCATGAGTTCAACGGCAACAACGATCCATGGTCGATGTACATCGTAGCCCAGAGCGGAGTGGAGACGTGGATCATGCCGGCGCCGGTCGGGGCGCGGGTCGCCATCGACAAGCGGACGGAGGCCGACCTCTACGCCGACAACGCCCTTGGCCAGTACCTCAAGGCGATCGTGCCCGCCGGCAACAAGCCGTTGTTCGACCCCAGTTGCCTGTCGGCCATCATCAGCGAGCGGCTGGGGCTGGGCTGGGTCAAGCGGACGGAGTGGGTGACGGTCGCCGGGCCGGAGGCCGACTACGCTTGGACGCTGAGCGAGGAACCCACGACCGTCCGCGTGATCCGGGAGATCGACCAAGAGGCGATGAAGCAGGACATCTTCCGGACGATGAAGGGAGACCCCAAGAAGCTGCTCGGCGTGCCGGCCACTCCCGGAGGGCGCCTACCGTCTGCGGACAAGGCCTTGGGCTCCCTTGAGACGCCCCTGGAGCTGGCCGAGAGCCCGTGGGAGGGCGCTCCGGAGCGGTTGCCGGGCAGCAGTGCGGCGGCCCTCGACGCGGGGGCGCAGGCAATGCGCCTGGTGATGGACAGCGTCGGACTAACGGGGGCAGTTGGGGACTTCGACAGCCTACGACTCGACAGGACGACTACCCCTCAGTAGAGGGAGGAGGCTCTGCCATGCCGATGACGCACGCGCTGTGTGTGGCGCTCTTCGTGGTGCTCGGAGTGGGCCTCGCCGCGGACAGGTCCTCCGCTGCCGACCCGAGGGCGCCGGAGACGGACCTTCCGGTCCGGGTCAAGCCGATGCTGATCGGCCAGGTCGGGGCGGAGCATTTCGGCAACGCCGTCTACCGGCGTAGCACGGAAGGACCGCGGATCGCTGCCTCGGGCACGCGGATTCTCGAGTGGGCCGTACAGCAGTCGGCCCCTGCTGCCGAGGTCGTCCCGAACAGGCCGGGCCGTTACTCCAACGGTGCGTGTGCGATGGATGTCAATGGCGACGGGATCGATGAGATGATCCTTGCTCGGCAAGAGGACCCATCGCAAGGGAGCGACGTGCTGTGGTTCGAGGAAGTGCCCGGCCGGCAGCACTGGAAGGAGCACCTGGTTGGCCAACTGACGGAGTGGGAAGCGCCTCATGACGTTATGCCGATCGAGACGACCGCAGTCGGCAGGGGCGTTCGGGGGGTCGCAGTCGTCTCTGCACGCAGGCTGCTGTACTGGTTCCAGATCCCCGGCGATCCGACGCAGCCGTGGGGGAAGCATGAGATCGCCGATCTGCAACAGGGCGGGATGGTGGGCGCCGAGTCAGGCCTGGTACTGGGAGACCTGGCCGGCAACGGTCGGCCGGACCTGGTCTGCGGCAACTTCTGGGCGGAATGCCCCACGGACCCCACGAGCCAGCCCTGGAAGGTCCGTCGCTACTGTGACTGGGACGGCCACCCCATCCCGGGCAAGGACGCCGGTTGGGGCGGCATGGCCCAGCTCGATCTGGGAGACATGGACGGAGATGGTAGGCTGGAGATCGTGGCCGCCGAGGCCGAGATACCGGAGGCCCGCCTCGGCGTCTTCTCCCGCGACCCGGCCGACCCCGATGGCCTGTGGAGGCCCACGCTGATCGACTCCGGGCTCTACTGCCCGCACAGCCTCGTAGTGGCCGACGTCACCGGCGACGGCCGCCCTGACATCCTGGTGGGCGAGATGACGGCTGGTGGCTGGAAGGTGCCCAGGAAGCCGGACCCCAAGCTCTACCTCTACCTGAACGGGGGCGACCTGACATTCCGCAGGTACGTCCTGCATTCAGGTTGGGGCGTACACATGATGCGGATGGCCCCGCGGCCACCAGGTCACACTGGGGCCTTCGTTTTCGCTGCCGACGAGATCCAGAGCTGGTACCCGGACATGATCACGGGGGTGGTCGGCTGGACGATCGGTCCCAAGTAGCCTCGGCACGGCTCGCCGCCGGGAACCCCGGGGCTGGGCACGCCACGGTCCTCGGCGAAGGGCGCGTTCTCCTATTGGCGGGCGTGGGTGCGGCACCCCTTGCCGCGGCGAGCGTGGGTCTGGCTGACGTATCCGCGTCTCGCGCGGTGCGCCTGTGGGGGCGCTTTGCGACCGTGCTGGTGAACGAGAAGAGGTACGCCAACCCCTTCGCGGACATGACGCTTGACGGGATCTTCATTTCCCCCTCGGGCAGACGCGTCGCGTTCACCGGGTTCTTCGATGGCAACGGAAGCCGGCGGAGGCATCACCCTCGATCTCTCGGCAGCCTCCGGCCGCTTCCAGTGCGAGTGGCTTGGCCCGCGCACGGGCGAGAGGAGCGCAGGCGGCAACGTCCCGGGCGGAGGCTCGCGCAGTCTCCGGGCGCCCGACTCGGAGGACTGGGTTCTGCTCGTGACGGCGAGGACCAGGAGCGGTCACTGACCCGCGGGGGTGGAATGGCTCAGCGCCGGTGTGGAGGCCCAAGAGCTGCCGAAGCGGTCTCCGCGAGGGTCACTGGTGCGTTCCCGGAGGCGGGAAGTTCCTCCCGGCGTCGTCCAGCACCAACACCCAGTCCTGGCCGTCCTCGCCGCCCGGTGGGGCAAACTCTCGCTCGTCGCGCCGGTCGCACTCGCCGGCCGCCTGCGCAGCGCCGGTTCGCGGATCGTACCACCAGCCCCGCAGACGCTCGCCCGAGAGGCCGCCGAGCGCGATCGTCACCGGCCTCGCACGGGGCACGTAGACCATGGCATAGCTGCCGTCGGCGTCCCGTGTCGCCACGACATGGTCCAGGCCCTTACCCGGGTCGCCCACCACGAGCGATGGGTCCGGGATCCGGCCCAGGAATGGCCGGGACTCCATGAGGTCCCGCAAGTGCACCATCTGGGTGGCGCCCTCCGCGTCCAAGGCTACTCGCCAACTGCCCCGCTGCCCTGGCCCCTCCGGGAGCTGCACCACGCGGCCGGGCGTGGGTGGCTCGTGGAACCCATACACGTCATTGTGTCCGTAGGTGTGCCCGAAGGCGCCCGCGAAGATCGCCCAGTAAGCCTTGGCCCGTACCGCGTGTCCATCGGCTCTGGGAGCGTTGACGTCGCGCTTCACCCAGATCCCGTCCGGTGTATCCTCGTAGATCGGCTCGCCGTCCAGAACTGGCTTGGCCGGCGTGAGTGCATAGTCGTGGGCAATGAGCGGATGGTTCTCCGCCATCCCGAAGGCTTCGGAATCCACCATATGGCCCGACTGGAGCATGTTGAAGTCCAGCCAGGCCGCGTCGTGGAAGTCCAGCGACGAGGTTCGCGCAGCCCCTGGGTGGACCGTCATGAGCTGTGCCCCGCCGTGCACGCTGCGCAGGCCCTCGCCCACCGCTGCGAGCACCCTCTTCTGGTCGGCGCTGATGGGTAGGCGGAAGTCGTTGATGGAGTCGTACTCCCCGCTCACGATCCAGAGCACATTGCTCATCTCGCGGTAGCGTGCCCCAATCCACTCCCCAAAGCGCTTCGCCCCGGCCGCGTCCGCGCCGAAGGCCTTGCCGTACTCCGAGCCCCACATGGGCACCAGCGCCACGTACAGGCCGTGGTCTCGCGCTGACGCCACGATGGCGTCCATGTTGCGCCAGAACGCCTCATTTGGCCTGACGGGGTCGTCCTCCAGGAAGGGCCGGTTCCCGGCGTAGTCTGCTTCCCGGTAGCCCGGATGGACCTGAACCACATTGAACCCCTGCTGCGCCCGCCGGGCCAGGTAGAACTCGACATCCTCCGGCTTGAGGCGGCGGATCCACCAGGCGGTATCCCCCAGCCAGAAGAGCGGAGTGCCATCTTCCTGCACCAGGAAGCGCCCGTTTTCGCTTACGCGAAGCGGGGGCAGACCATTGACGACGAAACGGGCCTGTGCAGCCACTGTGCGCTCCTCCTCGTCCAGTTGGGCAAAAAGCCGCCGCTTCCGCAGGTCGAAAGAGCGGCGCGGCTCGCCGTCGTCGGTTCCCCGCCGGCTCCCGTTGTGCAGGCACCACCCCGCCGCGCCACCGTCCACGGCCCCCCGCAGGTCGGTGAGGAAATCGACGGCCATCGGCTCCCACTGGCCATAGCCCCGGCGGAAGGGCTCCTGGTAGTGCACCGGCGCGGTCCGCCCGACGGCCTCCATTGCGGCAAGCACCTCGC
>Ga0136653_10001466_pt1 | contig 12804 bp, 15 predicted proteins | sample LakKivw275mmetaG_FD_94866 | JGI IMG/M metagenome (GOLD analysis project Ga0136653, IMG submission 94866) | Anoxic lake water microbial communities from Lake Kivu, Rwanda to study Microbial Dark Matter (Phase II) - Lake Kivu water 275m metaG... | ecosystem: Environmental > Aquatic > Freshwater >... | reverse complement strand
GCCAAGGTGTGGTATTAGCGCCAGGATACAGCAGGTGCCAGCTAATGTTATCCTTCAGTATGGTGGTCACCGACGGATCGAGCGTCTCTTTCATGCCCGCCAGTTCACACAGGCGCTGGTAATCGTCCAGTACTGTCTCCGGTGTGGTGCGTAAGACAGCTACTTTTGGCTTGGTCATTTCTTCCTCCCCATTCTTCAGTGCGCGAACTCGGCGACCAGGAAAGTGTGGTCCGATGGCCGCTCCGCTCGCCGTGCTTCGATATCAATCCAGGCGCGAGTGCATTTTTGCGCCAGCGGTTTCGTCGCCCAGATGTGGTCTACCCGCCAGCCAAGATTGCGCTCCAGCGCGTTGCGGACGCGATAATCCCAAAAAGTGTACTGCCCTGGTTCTGGGTGGTGCACGCGGAAGACGTCCACAAAGCCCCAGTCCTTGACCTGCTGCAGGGCGGCGCGGGCTTGAGGATGGAAATCTACGTGCTTGGCCAAACCCTTCGGGTCATGGACATCAATGGGTTCGGGAGCAACGTTAAAGTCGCCCAGCCACAGCAGCGGTTCTTCGGGCGAGTAATGGCGGTCGAACCAATTGCGCAGCCGCGCCAACCATTCCAGCTTGTACTGAAACTGTGGCGAGTCCGGAGATTGGCCCTGCGGGACGTACGTGTCCACCACGGGGATGCCTCGAATGACCGCCCGTATCAACCGCGCTTCGTCTGGATCGCCTCCGTCATCGAAGCCAAAAGCGACATCCTGAGGCTTATCCTTGCTGGCAATAGCAACGCCTGCATAGGCCTTTTGCCCGCGAAAGACTACATGATAACCAATGTCGTTGAAGGCATCCGCTGGGAAGTCAGCATCCTGCACCTTGGTCTCCTGCAGGCAAAGGACAGCAGGACTTTCCCTCTGCAACCAGCCAAGCACCAGTTCCAATCTGCTGCGCACAGAATTGACGTTGAAGGTAGCAACTTTCATCGTTTCTGTTGACATCTCATCCACCTCTTTCATCTCCACCTCCAGGAGAAGCCAGCAAGCGGTAGGGCAGATTGTTCAGTCACTCTCCCGGAGAGACGAACTCAAGAATATTGTAGTGCCTTTACTGCGATTTGACAATTTTGACGAAATGTGCTAAAATATCTATTGTCATAGGTAACTATGACAATATGCCAATTCATGGAGCGCTAAAACAGATGCAAGTCAGAATTGAGCCTAATAGCCACCTCCCCGTACATGTCCAACTCAAGGAGCAGATCAGATTCCTGATCCTCAGTGGTGATCTGACTCCCGAGACCAAATTGCCCACCACTCGCCAGTTGGCTGGCTTTCTGAGGATCAATCGCAACACGGTGCTCAAGGCCTATCAGGAACTGGTGCAAGAGGGATTGATCGAGTGCCGACAGGGCCGGGGCTGCGTCGTGAAGGAACAGCCTGCTGCCGTCACCCAGCCAGTTTCTGCCCCTCTGCTCAAAATCATTGACCGAGCGATCGAAGAAGCTGGCGAACTTGGGGTCAGCCCTGAGAAATTTGGCACTCTCGCCTATGCCCGAGCCAGCCAGCGTCGGGATGTCCAAGTGAAGCGCCGGCTCGCGTTCGTGGAATGCGAAGCACGTATTGCGACGGCCTTCGCCCAGGCCATTCAGGAGAAGTTGGATGTGCAGGTGATACCTGTCGTATTGCGGGACCTACAGCAACCTACGCCCGACGTTGAAGAGCATATTCGTGAAGTCCGCGTAGTAGCCACAACATTCTTTCATATCCAGGAGGTCAGGCGGTTGCTGGCCAAGGCGAAAAAGGAAGTGGTTGGTCTTGGCGTAAAGCTGCCATTGGACAAACTGGTGCAGATTGCCGCTATTCCTGCCGGCACGCCTGTAGCAATGGTATGTGCAATGGGAGACAGTGCCTTAAACATGAAACGGTCTCTGGAGAACAGTGGTATCAAAAACCTGGATGGTCGTGTTTGTGGAGTCGACGACCGACAGAAATTGCTGGAGACTCTACAGGAAGTTCCAGTGGTCATTGCTTCTGACCTTGTCGCTGAAGAAGTACGTCCCCTATTACGGCCAGTGCAAGAGTTGATTGTACTCGATTATATGGCCGTTGATGAGGGTGGAATCAGTCTGTTGCAGTCAGTTCTAACCGAGGAGCTATAGGTGGGGTTGCCTTGCGATCATTGTGATACAGGCGAAGCCGGAATGCATAGGAAGAACCTTACAACTCTACGGCACAAGGACTATGCAGGAACAAAGGGGCATCAATAGGGTAATAGCGCAGGCTCAGAACAGAGAACCGACTTTGGGGGGTATGGCAGCTGAGGCTACGCTGCCAAGGGACTGGCTAGCTGCTGTTCTCCAGGGCGCTTTCCAGTCGCTGGCAGATAACACTGAACCACCGCCAGCGGTCTGGATGAAAATTCGACAGCGCCTTGAGACCTTGCCACGGTCAGAGGACGAGTGCTGATTGGATATACAGCGAGGAAATCCATTCCAGCAGTGCATGGGAGGTGTAAAATGTTAAACTGGAAGGACGTCTGGGCACAACAGGAGCGCTACAAAGACGCATTGCGCGAGGCAGAAAGCGACCGACTGGCTCGACAGGCTTTGGCCGGGCGTGAAATGGATCATCGCTTCTATTGTCAAGCATTAACCTGGCTGGGAGGCCGGCTGGTTGCCTGGGGTTGGCGTCTGCAGGAACGCTACGGCGGCTGCTCCATAGGAGATGTCCAACCTGAACGTTGCCGTATCTGAGATGGTGGAGCAGCCGCATGCCTGAACTTCCTGACATCTTTGTCTTGGCGCATAGTATGGACAAGGCTCTATCCGGCCGAACCATCACCGAGGTGACCGTATATCAGCCCAGGTGTCTAAACAAGTCAGAGGAGGAGTTCCGTCGGGCCGTGATCGGCTATGCCTTCCAGCATACCTGGCAGCGCGGTAAGTGGGTTCTCGCCAACCTGGATCGGGATTGGATGTTGGCTTTCAACCTGGGAATGGGTGGTGAAGTGCGTCTGCACGGCTCAGATGAACGACCCGACCCACGACGAGAGCGGGTCGTCTTCTGCATGGACAACGGCCAGCAGCTCTGGACACGCTTCTGGTGGTTCGGCCAGGTACACCTGATCCCGTTGGGCAATCTCAACGCTCATCCACAACTGGCTTGTCTGGGACCAGAACCGTTGGCTGAGGATTTTACCCCACAACGGCTAGAGCGGATGCTGAGAGGCAAGCGTGGAGCCATTAAAAAGTATCTCCTGGCTCAGCGCTTTATCGCTGGCATTGGCAACGTCTACGTGCAGGACATCCTTTGGTATGCCCGGTTGCACCCGTTGCGCCCGGCGAGCACTCTCAACCCGGCCGATGTGGAGCGACTGCATAGCGCTATCCGCCATGTGTTAGCCGAAGGAATCCGCTGGGGCGGAGGCCCGCGTGAATATGACGTATGGGGGAACGAGGGGCACTACGCCGAGCATTTGCAAGTGGGTTACCGGACGGGCAGACCTTGTCCAGAGTGCGGGGACTTAATTGCGGAACTGCGGGTTGGTTCAACCACCAGTTACTTTTGTCCATCTTGTCAAAAAGGAGCTGTAGAGAGGCAGTGAACCTACAAGAAACGACTTTCTGTGGTCTGTACTGTGGCCTCTGTGCCAGCAGGCGACGCATCCCACAACAAGCAGCGAAGCTGCGGGAGACGCTGCACAGAGAAGGCTACGACCGGGGCTACTTTGACGTCCCAGGCCTCGCCGAGAGCTTTGACGCTTTCTGGAAGGGGCTGAACTGCCTGGCAGATTCCCCCTGCCCCGGCTGCCGAGGTGGAGGCGGCAATCCTGGTTGTGCCGTCCGGGCTTGCGCTCAGGAACGCGGGGTGACCACCTGCCCACTGTGCGCCGACTATCCTTGCCAGCGGCTGGAAATCCTGCATCACTATCCCCTTCTGCTGGCTGATGGCCGCCGGCTACAAAAAGTGGGGTTGGAACAGTGGATCGCCGAGCAGGAGGCGCGAGCAGCCACCAGCTTCGCCTATGCCGATGTCCGCTTTCCAGAGGAGGAAGCTGGATGAACGATTGGATTGCCCGGGCCATAGAGTTGGGCGCCGACGCTGCCCAGGTTATCCGTCCTGACCACGTGGCCGTGGCTGACTGGGTGCGGTTGAAGTGCCAGTATGGCTGCGGTGCCTACGGGACGTATCTCACTTGCCCACCTTACTCACCTGCGCCAGAGGTCACCCGCCGGCTGCTGGGCCATTATCAGCAGGCGCTGCTGCTGCGCCTGGAAGTAACCACAGGTGAGCAAGAGGAGGACCGACAGCGACGTCGGCTGGACGAGATTGTGACTACTCTGGAGCGAGAGCTCTTCCTGACCGGTTACCATAGGGTGTGGGGAATGGGCGCTGGCCCTTGTCCGTTCTGCGAGACATGCAATTTGGCCGGCCCTTGTCGCTTCCCGCGCCGTGCCCGACCTTCCATGGAGGCCTGTGGGATAGATGTGTACACTACTGTCCGCCAGGCCGGTTGGGAGATCGAAGTGGTCAAGCTGCCGGAGGCTCCCTTTCGTCTGTTTGGTTTAGTGCTGATAGAGTGAGGAAACGCTGATTCGCACACTTGTGTTCGATTGGGGTGACACTGTGATGCGCGTCTTCCCGCAATATCAAGGGCCGATGGCTTACTGGCCTCGCGTGGAAGCTATGCCGGGGGTCCACGAGGCGCTGTCTGTCCTGCGTCTCCATTATTGCTTGATCCTGGCGACAAATGCTGCCGATTCAGGCGAGGCTCTGGTTCGCGTTGCGTTACGGCGGGTAGGCCTGGAACCGTATTTTCATGCCGTACTCACCATGCGTGAACTGGGCGCGCGCAAGCCCGACTCTGCTTTTTTCGAAGCCGTGCTGCACAGGATCGGCTGCCCCGCACAAGAAGTGGCCATGATCGGTGACGACTACCGGGTTGATGTGGTTGGGGCCAAAAGGGCAGGACTGCAGGCAATCTGGTTCAACCCGAAGGCACTCTCGTGTCCGCTCACCTCTCCGGTGCACGACGCCGAGGTGCGAGCAATGGCGGAACTTCCGGCTGCAGTGGAGGAGCTGCACACAGTGGGGTGAAAAAGAAGCCGTGAGGGCGATGTCCATGCGGGATGAATTCAACCTGGCTGTTGGTGCCCTGTTAAAGAAGACGGAACAATATGAAGGAGAGGTCAAATGCCTTTAGAAGGGTTAAGGGAACGAATATTCCAACAGTTGAACGACCGGGGGTGCCAGGGGCGCATTGTTCCTGTCCAGCATATCCAGGACTTGCAGAGGGAAATTGAAGAGCATCACAGACAGGGTCTCTTGGCCGAAGAATTCTACCAGGAGCGTCTAACCTGGTTTAGTTTTGCCCCTCCAGACAGCTTGCCAGAAGCCAAGTCCTTGATCGTGGTTGCTGTTCCAAGGCCTCAGACTCTGGTAGTCTTCACCTGGAATGGGAAAACGCTGCCAGTCATCCTCCCTCCAACCTACGTCGGCTATGAGGAGACCAACAGACAGATCAGGGAACTGCTCGGGGAAATCCTGGGCCCAGAAGGGTACCAAGTGCTTCGGGCTGCACTGCCTTTGAAACTTTTGGCTGTGCGTAGTGGATTGGGTCAGTACGGAAGGAACAACATCTGCTATGTCCCTGGAATGGGGAGTTTCCACCAGCTCGTGGCTGTTTACTCCGATTTACCTTGCCCAGAGGATAACTGGCGGGAGGCACAAATGATGGAGAGCTGCCAGAACTGCCGTGCCTGCCTCCATCACTGTCCTAGTGTGGCTATTCCTTCCGATCGCTTTCTTCTCCGGGCCGAGCGGTGCATTGTCTTTCACAATGAGAAGCCAGGCCATGTCTCGTTTCCGAGCTGGATCGAGCCATCCTGGCACAACTGCCTGGTTGGGTGTCTCTACTGTCAAAAGGTCTGCCCTGAGAACAAGGATTTCCTATCATGGGTCGAAGGAAGGGAGGAATTCTCCCAGGAGGAGACTGCGCTTGTCCTGGAAGGGGTTGCACGCGCTCAGCTTCCTGCTGCAACGGCAAAAAAGCTGGAGAGACTTGACCTTATTGATTCTTTAGATGCTCTCCCTCGCAATCTGCAGGTGCTGATGAATCAGAGGACAAAACAAGGGTGATGAAAACTTTCTGCCGTGTCGCCCTGGTTGTCGGGATTGCACTGCTGCTTATCCTGCTAGTTGGCCCGTTTCTGATTCCTGTGCCTCCGCTCAAGGAGACTGTGCCACCAGAGCAATTGGCTGACCCCGATAGCCAATTCGCGGACGTCAATGGACTGCGGGTGCATTACAAAATGGGCGGTGGGGGCCGACCAGTGTTGGTATTGCTGCATGGCTTTGGCGCTAGCCTATTCTCCTGGCGGGAAGTAATGGCACCCCTGGCTCGGTTGGGTACGGTCATCGCCTTTGACCGGCCCGCTTTTGGCCTGTCCGAGCGTCCTATGCCCGGTGAGTGGAAAAGCGTGAACCCCTACCGCCCTGAGGCCCAGGCTGACCTGACGGTGGCACTATTGGATGAGCTAGGTGTGGAAAAGGCGGTGTTGGTGGGGAATTCTGCTGGGGGAACCATCGCTCTGCTCACCACCCTGCGTTACCCAGAGCGAGTGCAAGCGTTGGTCTTGGTGGATGCGGCTGTTTATGCCAATGGGCCTCCAACCTGGATTCGTCCCCTTTTGTATCTCCCGCAAATCCGCCGATTGGGGCCATTGTTGGTGCGTTCCATCCAGACACGAGGCGAAGCCATCCTCAGCATGGCCTGGCACGATCCTTCCAAGATCACGCCAGAAATTGTGGCGGGCTACAAAATACCACTGCAAGCCGAAAACTGGGATCGAGCTTTGTGGGAGCTGACCTTGGCCAGCCAAGTCGTGCCGCTGGGGGCAGAGCTTGATAAGATCCGCATGCCCGCGCTGGTGATTACTGGCGACGACGACCGGATCGTGCCTGCTGAACAGAGTGTGCGCCTGGCACACCAGCTACCGAATGCCAAGTTGGTGGTGATTCCAGCTTGTGGCCATCTGCCCCAGGAGGAATGTCCGGAAGCATTTTTGCCTGCAGTGGCCGACTTTTTGACTAGACTGCCGTAAGGTGGCGACCATGACAGAACAACCAGGTCTGGTGATTCTCTTTGGCTCTGGCGAAACTTCGGCCAGCGGACGCATAGTCTTTGACTGGTTGCTGCGCCGCTTATCGCCCCCTATCCGTATGGCCATATTGGAGACGCCGGCTGGGTTCCAACCGAACTCGGCCCTGGTAGCTGAAAAGGTAGCCAATTTTCTGCGCCTTCGTTTGCAGAACTACCAACCTCAAGTCACCGTCGTGCCAGCCCGCAAGCGTGGCACTCCCTTCAGCCCGGATGACCCGGCCATTGTTGCCCCTCTTCGGCAAGCCAATGCCATTTTTCTGGGGCCAGGCAGTCCCACCTATGCCGTCCGCCAGTTGCGGGACAGCCTGGCGTGGTATACGCTTCTGGCCTGTCATCGCACCGGAACGGCGATTATTATGGCTAGTGCAGCTACCATCGCGGCGAGCGCTCACGCTTTGCCAGTGTACGAAATCTATAAGGCGGGAGAAGACCTGCACTGGGACCCAGGACTGGACTTTTTTGGTCCTTATGGCTTGTCCTTGGTTTTCGTCTCGCACTGGAACAATACCGAAGGTGGTGCTGACCTGGATACCAGTCGTGGCTTTGTGGGCCAGGTCCGCTTCGAGCAACTGTTGACCCTATTGCCTTTTGAAGCAAACGTCGTGGGCATTGACGAGCATACTGCCGTGGCTATGGACCTGGTGGCTGGAAAATGCCGGGTACTGGGCCGTGGAGGAATTACCTTGCTGCGGGGTGGAGCAGAATGGCATTTCCTACGCGGTGAGACCTTCGCCATAACCGAGTTGGGACCTTTTCAGAGGCCAGCACCACTAACTGGCATACCGCTGGAGGTGTGGGGCTGGGTGCAGGCGGTGAAGGCCGAAGCGCAGGTCAAAACTACTCTCCAGCCGCCGCCAGAGGTGCTGGCTCTGGTACGAGAGCGGGAAGCAGCGCGCGATCGCGGTGACTGGGCTGCTGCCGACGTTCTGCGAGATCGCATCGCTGCCCTGGGCTGGCGGGTGCGCGATACGCGCACTGGCCCTGAATTAGTACCACCCGAATAGATGCTAGAATGGACTTCGGTGTCCCCCTCACATGGGGTTCAATTAGTCAGAGCCCTGGCATCTATCCACCCCAATAGGCTCTGGGCTAGACGTTGCTTGCTAAAGCGGATCCATGGAACTCAGTTTGATCCTGGTGCCCTACCACCTTGGAGATGAACGTATCGGCATGGGACTGGGACCTGAGCGCATTCTGCAAGCTGGCATCCATCGCCAACTGAGTGCTCAGGGGCATGATGTCACCATCGAAACAACGCTACACCAGCGAGATGCCAGGGAAGCAGAGATCATTGCCATTGCTGAAATCAACAGGCTGCTTGCCAAACAGGTGCGTGGCGCATTGGAGCAGGAACGCTTCCCTATTGTCGTAGCGGGAAATTGTAACACCTGTCTGGGCACATTAGCGGGCATAGCAACGCGACCGATTGGCATTGTCTGGCTGGATGCCCATGGCGATTTCAATACGCCAGAGACGAGTGCCTCTGGTTTCTTAGATGGCATGTCTCTGGCTATGGCTACTGGCCTCTGCCATAAAACACTCTGGACTCGCGTCGGTGGCCTTCCGGTCTGTGCCGCCCATGTTGTCCATATTGGCGGACGTGATTTTGACCGCAGAGAAAGGGAATGCCTGGCTGAGCAGCGGATCCGGGTCGTACCGGCGGCCCAATTGAGGCAACCTGGGCTGGCTCCGGCACTTCGGCCCGCACTTGCCGCTTTGCGATCACAGGTGCATTGCGTCTATCTGCATGTGGACCTGGATGTGCTCGACCCTGCCGAAGCATGTGCCAACGAGTTTGCAGCGCCTAACGGGCTCTCCTTGCCCGACCTGGATTGTGCGATCCGCATGGTTGGAGAAACCTTTGACATCAAAGCCGCTGCCCTGACTGCTTACGATCCAGCGTACGACAAAGACGATTGTGCACTGGGTGCAAGTCTCCGATTGATCCACACCATCGGGGATGCCGTTGCCCAAAGGAGACGCAGATGAGAGCTATAACCAGCCCCGTTAAACTCGTACATGAGGAGAGGAGGCGTTTGGAGAACAGGAGGTTGATACGAGTGCTAGGGTCCGGATTCATGATCTTGACCTCCGTGGGTTGCGCCCTCTTGCCTACCTCCAATGCTACCAAACAACCCACTATCCTCATTTCTCCAACTACCTCAACCGGCTCTGTGGCGTCAGTGCAAGTGGACTTCACTGGCGCTGCAGAGTTGCTTGACTTTTTCCAAGCACTGAACCAAGGTCGGCCATGGGATGAGGCAGCCATCCGGCAGATGGTAGCAAAGCCTCCCTACCAGATGCTGATTGCCCACCATAGTCGGATGGATGCTGAGGTCACTCCAGAAGCTCTGGTCATGCTGTTGCTTGCCATACGTGACCACAAGCCATTGACTACAGTCTCAGAACGCCTGCGCCGCATCCACGCTGCCTACCAGTTGGCCTGTGACCAGATTCCGGCCCTTCGTACACGGCTGGAGCAACTGAGGAACTCGCTCCCGGTAGAGCAAGCTGTTGCCCAGGCCCAGGCAGCCTTGCCGCCGCAGGCTCGCATAGAAGTCACAGTGTACTTGTTGCTCGATGGTCGTAGCTCCGGCTACGTGTTAGAGCGGTGCATTGTATTGGACTTGCTGCAGATATCCAGTCCAGCAGAAGTCGAGGCAATGTTGGCCCATGAACTTCACCACATCGGTGCGTCTTCGCTGCTACCGGCGCCCTGTTCTGACCCTTGCTTAAGAGAGGCTCTCGAAGTATTGACAGGTCTAGTGCAGGAGGGTGCGGCCACGTACTGGATAGACAACCGGCGATTCTCACCTACGAAGTCTGACTTTGACCAAGTGGGAAAGTTTCTACAGGATGTCCTCTCAGGGCAACTGGATGCCGACGAGATAAAGGTGCGACAAGCGGAATTGGTGCAAGGGGCCTATGGGCCATTGTATCAGGTGGGAAACGAAGTTATTGCTGTCCTCACTTCAACCAAGGGGCGAGATTGGGTGCAGGCCCGTCTGGGTAAGCCAATAGAGCTGTTGCGGGCCTGGCAGGAGCAGAGAAAAGCAGGCCCTACCTTTGCCCCGGAGGTTTTCGCTTTACTGGACAAAGCTGAGGCGCTGGATAGCTGCCCAAGATGGTTCCGAAAATGAACGGAACCTCGTGGCTTCTAGTAGTTGAGTATTAAAGGTAATATATTTCGAGACTGCTGGTGGAACTAGAGAGATAGGCGTCACGTCTGTTCGATAACAAAATAGATGCAAGTTCAGTGAGGATCGAATATGGACGAGCAGGAACGGTCTAGGCGTGTGTTGCTGGTGGACGATGAAGAGGCAATAAGGGCTCACCTTGCCCCTTTTCTAGAGCGTGCTGGGTTCACGGTAGCTGTGGCCGCTGATGGCGAGACGGCTCTGCGCCGAGCAGAGGATTTCACTCCTGATCTCATTGTCCTGGACGTACTTATGCCCCGCCTGGACGGACGAGAAGCATTGCGTCGCTTGCGTCAGTCTGGGAACTGGACGCCAGTGATCCTTCTGACTCAAGTTGGTTCACCGTCAGAACGGGCCATGGCCCTGGATGAAGGGGCTGACGATTATCTGAACAAGCCATTCGAACCTTATGAATTGGTAGCCCGCATCCGAGCTGTACTGCGTCGTAGTCGTCCTGGTGTGCCCTCCTTAGCCGGTGCTCGCCGCCTGGCCTGTGGGCCACTCATCCTCGACCGTCAGGCACGCCGGGTCACCCTGGCCGGTCGGGAGGTTTCTCTTACTGCCAAGGCTTTCTCTGTGCTGGAGTTTCTGATGCTGCATCCAGATGAAGTGTTGAGCCGGGAGCGGCTGCTGGATGCGGTGTGGGGTTGGGACTACCCGGCAGCTACCCGCGCTGTAGATACACGTATTGCCGAGTTGCGCCGCGCCTTAAACGATGATGCCGAGGAGCCACAGTATATTGAGACGCTGATCGGCCAAGGGTATCGCTTCATCGGACGTGTGGAGGCTGGCACATGAAAAAGTACGTATTGTTGCTGCTCCCTCTTGGTCTGGGACTCGCTCTGGCCATCTTATGGCAGACCGGCCTCTGGCCTAACCCCATCTTATACTTGAGGGCCGACGTAGGCACCCTCTTCCTGATATTGGGTCTTGTCGGAAGTATCGTTTGCGGGTTAGGGCTGACCCTGTGGACTCTAACACAAACTCGCTGTGAAGAAGCCCTGGCTCACTCGCGTGAGGAGCAGGCCGACTCCCACCGGCGATTCATACGTCGCCTGGACCATGAGCTTAAGAACCCACTCACTGCCATCCGCGCTGGACTGGCCAACCTGGCCGATGGAGGCGACGGCCCGATCCTGGCCAGTGTTCGGGCTCAGGTAGACCGCTTAGCCCGGTTGAGTGCCGATCTGCGCAAACTAGCTGACCTGGAGACACAGTCAGTGGAGCAGGAGGCGGTGGACCTGGGCCAATTACTGACCGAATTGCTGAACTTGGCTCAGGAACGGCCAGAAGCTGGCATGCGCCACCTCCGGTTGACCCTACCTCAAGCTCCCTGGCCCTTGCCTCCAGTAGCTGGTGACCGAGACCTGCTCTTCCTGGCCTTGCATAACCTGGTGGACAATGCACTCAAATTCTCCCGGCCAGAAGACACCATCGAAATCCGCGCCTTTGAGGACGGCACAGCGGTGGTTGTAGAGGTAGCTGACACCGGCCCAGGTATCAGCGAGGACGAGCTTCCGCATTTGGGGGAGGAATTGTACCGGGGAACTGCAGCCAGAACCGTGGAAGGCAGCGGTTTGGGCCTGGCGCTGGTTCAAGCCATCATGGCTCGTCATCATGGCACCATGGCGATTCGCAGCCGCCTGGGGCAAGGAACGGTAGTTGCTCTGCGCTTCCCGATGGCCCGTTGACGTTTCAGAGTTGTAACATGAAGTTTCAGAACTACTACACCTCCACCATAAAGGTGCAACACCAGTGTGATAGCATAAAGCGGAAACTGGAAGAGCATTCTATGTGGAGGTGAAAATGAAAAGGTACATATTCCTTACACTTGCCTCTCTGCTTCTGTTTTCGCTTGTGGCCTGCAGAGGCACCCTGGAGGTGGGGATAGAAAAGACGCCAAGCCCACGCTTGGAGTCTGCTTTGGGTCAACTGGCCTATGTCCAGGGCGGCGACATTTGGGTGCGTGACTTGAGAGATTTCCCCCATAGCGAACCTCGTCGTCTGACGACTGACGGTCGCAATGCCAGCCCCCGTTGGTCTCCTTCAGGCCAATGGCTGGCCTTCCGTAAAGAACAAGCTCTATGGGTGATGAGAGCCGATGGGAGTGGTGCCTGGTCTTTAGTCGCTCCCAAATACCCTATTGAGGCAGCATGGTCACCGGTAGAAGATCGCCTGGCTTATGTCACAGCGCAAGGCGGCTTGCTCATTGTGGCGGCCGACGGGACAGCTCAAACCTCGCTTATCCCCGATGCCAGCCCTGCGCAGCCGGAAGGGGTAGAGCGGTTCGCTTGGAGGCCTGATGGACAGTGGCTTGCCTGCCAGATAGTGCAGCGGGCTGATCGTAGTGAAGAGAAACCGCCAATCCGGCAGGTGCTGCGCATAGTTCGAACTGACGGAAGTGAAAGCACTGACTTGTACACAGAGGCTGACCCAATGGAGACCAACATGCGGTTGGTC
>Ga0136653_10001463_pt1 | contig 12811 bp, 8 predicted proteins | sample LakKivw275mmetaG_FD_94866 | JGI IMG/M metagenome (GOLD analysis project Ga0136653, IMG submission 94866) | Anoxic lake water microbial communities from Lake Kivu, Rwanda to study Microbial Dark Matter (Phase II) - Lake Kivu water 275m metaG... | ecosystem: Environmental > Aquatic > Freshwater >... | reverse complement strand
GGTTTATCAACTTACTCTGTCTGCTCCGACTATGATCAGCATTGACTTATTGGGCTCTGCGTATGACACCGCCGTGGCTTTGGTAACAGCACCGGGAACCAATCCCACCGATGTGCTCCTGATTAATGATGACTTCTACAACACTCCTGTAAACTTTGTTTCTTATATGGATACCGGTTGCAACGCTGTCCCAGCCGGAACATATTACATTATCGTAGGCGGATATGGCTCTGCTTCAGGGAACTATTCAATTTCTGTGACCGCCGCTCCGACTCCAGTGGCTCCGAATGTAACAGTAAGTTATGATATTACTACTGATACAGTTAACCTTTCCTGGACACAGAATCCCGTGATGCGTTACAATATCTACAGCGACACCAATCCCTATGGCAGCTTCTCCAATGTGGTCGCCACCAATGTCAACGCTTCCACCTACACCATACCTGGAATTCCTGCCAACCGGGAATTCTATAAAGTGACGGAAAAATTCTGCTATACCTATCCCAGAGCAGGCTATCAGGATGACAAACTGCTGCCTGCCAAGGAGTAGTAAACTCGACAGAATTAGACTGAACAGAAACAACTTGTGGCACGGACGTTCCTGTCCGTGCCTTTTTTACATAATAACTGCTATTGCTATATCCCATTTCCCGAAGTCCATTTTGCCTTAAGTCTGTCTACCATATTAGATTACGTTGGCAAAAAGGACTCCCGGATGTTGGAAAGCACAAGTCCGATCCTTGCATCATCCATACAAGCATTACGGTATCACTACGGTACTATTACGGTAGCATTACGGTAAAAAACCGTATTGGTACCGTAATGGTATAGTAATGGTCAAGTAGTGCAAAAGCGGAAGATTTAACTTGTCAGAATCGGGGTCAGAATAAACTGGGTTCAAAACTATGTGGAGATTGCTATGAGCAAGAACGAAAAAGAACTCAAGAATCATTCCTGCGAATGTGACGACGAGACCTGTGAATGTGACACCATAACCCTGGAACTGGAAGACGGGACAACCGAGGAATTTATGATTCTGGACACCATCGAGCACAAGAAAAAGAACTATATCGCCCTGGCACCCCTGGAAGGCGATGAATATTTCATCTACGGTTTCACTGAAGCCAAGGATCATGTGGAATTCTTTTCCATCGAAGAAGACAGCGAATTTGACAACGTCGCCAAGATCTTTGAAAAGCGCTTTGCCGAAGAGGAAGAGGAAGAAGCCTAAGACATTAAACATAGATCACAGCAATGTTAAGAGAGACCTCAGAACTGAGGTTTCTCTTTTTATTTGGCATCAAATCATCAATCAATGGAACAGAATTCAATTTACATTTAATTCGATATGGCTTGTCAGCTTAAGTCCTGTTTTATGTTTGCAGAAATCAATCAAGGCAGAAATTTTTATTGACGCCAATGATTGCACAGCGTTAAATGTAACAAATATAAATCAGGGAGGACACAATGGCAAAAAAAATGATGGCACTCACCCTCATGGCAGTGGCAATTGGATTTCTGTTTTCAACCATAACGGTCACGGCACCCAACGGAGGAGAGAACTGGATTCCCAGCCGGAATTACAATGTGACCTGGACTTCCTCAGGCGTGACCGGCAATGTCAAAATCGAGCTTTTTCAATTCACGGGAATTCTGACTTTGATAGATACGATCACAAGCTCCGTCAGCGTTTCCGCAGGCAGTTTCAGTTGGACCATACCTCTGTCCACCCCGCCTGCGACCAACTATGTAGTAAAAATTACCAGTCTGACCAATGCCAATGAAAATGACCTGAGCAACAACTTTTTCACGATCACGGCGGCTCCGACCATCACGGTGACCTCGCCCAACGGAGGCGAGAGTTGGTCAATCGGAAGCACTTATCCCATCACCTGGACTTCCACCAACCTGACAGGGATTTTGGGTATCAAGCTGTTAATCGGAACTTCCGGAAACTATTACACGGTGGGCTTTCCTCAGAATGCCACGACAGGCAGTTACGACTGGACCATTCAGAGTCCCGTTCCGCCCGGCACTCAGATGAAAATAGTGATTTACAGCACCCTGACTCCCGCCATCGCAGATACGAGCAACAACTTCTTCACAATCCTTCAGGCACCTGGAATTTACGTAACTTCTCCCAACGGCGGCGAACACTGGTTCCGGGGCAGTACCTACCCCATTCAGTGGAATGCAGTTAACATTACCGGTGCTGCCAAGATCGAACTGTTCAAATATTACAATGTAACCCCGACCGCTACGATAGTGAGCTCAACTGGCGTCACTAACGGAGTCCAGATGTGGAGCATCCCAATGACCATCCCTGAAGACTATGATTACAGGATCAAGATCACCAGTCTCAGCAATCCCTCAATCTATGACTTCAGCAATGACTTCTTTACCATCACGGATTTTGTCGGAAATGACGACCCGCAGGGCTCGCCTGTGGCTACTTCCATACAAAGTGTTTTCCCCAATCCGTTCAGGTCCGATGCCACCATCAGGTATTCCGTCAAAGAAACGGGCCGGGTGGTTTTGAACATTTATGACGCAACGGGCAGGTTGGTAAAACGATTGCTCGATTCGAACCTTGCTTCAGGCTCTTTCTCAACCGTCTGGAACGGAACAGATGATGCGGGCAACCAACTCACTAATGGGGTCTATTATCTGCAAATGAAGACGGACTCGTATCAGACAAGCAGGAAAATCGTTTTAATGAAATGATTAGATTAGTGGAAAAGTGGAATAGTGAAAAAGTGGAAAAGTGAAAAAAGTATCAGTGGAAAAGTGGAACAGTGAAACAGTGGGAAACGGCATCAGTGAAAAAGTGGAAGAGTGGAACAGTGACGAACTATACTGGTTATAGTGAAAAAGTGACGAACTATACTGGTTATAAATGACTAACCCCCGCAGGGGGTGAAATAACATAGCCCGGGGTGTCAACCCCGGGGAAACAACGCAGTTAAAACTAACCCCGGAGGGGTGACATATCCTGATTAAATCTGTCACCCCTCCGGGGTTGATTTTTGTTATCATTTCTATACTGGGGTTTACACCCCAGCCTATGATCTGTCGCTCCTACGGAGCTATTCCACTTTTTCACTCTTCCACTGTTCCACCAAACAAAAAACCGCATAAATGCTGAACTATAACTACTTCGGAGGAATGGCTACATCAGGGAAATGGGGTCAATGTCAATGGCTGTGCTGATGGCGGAGGGCAGCTTAAGCAGTTTTTCAATGCTTTGAACCGCTTGGGACAGGGTTTGGGCGTCTTTGGCCTTGCAGATGAGGTGCCAGCGGTAGAGTTTGTTGATCTTGCTCAAGGGAGCGGGGGAAGGACCAAGCAGGATCAGGTCTTCCGCGTCATACTTGAGTTTGAGCTTTTCCAGGGCAGAGTGGTGGGCGTTCAGGGCAGACTTCAGTTTCTTTTCATCCGTACAGGAAAAGACAAATCTGCCCAACCTGAACCAAGGCGGATAAAACAAGCGCTGTCTGTACTCAAGTTCCTCTGCGGCAAAGCTTTCATAGTCCTGGTCACAGGCATAGCGGATGGCATAATGCTCCGGATTCCAGGTCTGGATGATGACCTTCCCAGGTTGCTCTCCGCGTCCGGAACGTCCAGCCACCTGGGTCAGCAGATTAAAGGTGCGTTCCGCGGCCCGGAAATCGGGCACATTGAGAGAAATGTCTGCCAGAACTACTCCCACCATTGTTACATTGGGAAAATCCAGGCCTTTGGAGATCATCTGTGTGCCCAGCAGAATGTCTATCTCGCGGTTGTGCATCTTGTCATACATGTAGGTATAGGAATCCTTGCGGCGTGAGGAATCAGAATCCAGACGCAGGATCCTGGCAGTGGGGAAATAGATTTTGAGCAACTGCTCTATCTTTTGGGTGCCGGGTGCGCCAAAGGCAAAGGTGAAACTTCCGCAGGCGGGGCACTTGCGCGGAATGGGATGGCTGTATCCGCAGTAGTGGCACATCATCTCATCCATGTCGTGATGGTAGTAGAGACTGATCTCGCAATTGGGGCACTGCTGCAGGATGCCGCAGCTTTTGCATTGAACAAAGGAGGCAAAGCCGCGCCTGTTCTGGAGCAGGATCACCTGCTCCTTTCTGTCCAGAGCATCCTGAATTGCTGCTCTGAGCGGAACTGACAGTAAATCAACATCTTCTTCCTCTCTCAGATCGAGCAACTGGACTTCCGGCAAGCCCTGAGGGGTGGGACGGGCAGTTAAGACATGTTTCTGATATTTGCCCTGTTCAGCATTGAACCAGGATTCCAGTGCAGGAGTAGCGCTTCCCAAAATCACGGCAGCCTTCTCCAGTCTGGCTCTGACGATGGCAAGGTCCCTGCCGTGGTAACGGGGAACGTTTTCCTGCTTGTAGCTGGGCTCGTGTTCCTCATCCACAATGATGAGGCCGACCTTCTGCAAGGGCGCAAAGATGGCGCTGCGCGCACCGATCACGATGCGGCAATTGCCTTTTCTGATCTCCTGCCACTGTTCAAAGCGCTGGCGTTCAGAGAGCTGGCTGTGCAGGATGGCGATCATAGAACCAAAAGCGGAATGAAAGCGGTCCACCATTTGTGGCGTAAGAGAGATCTCGGGAATGAGCATGATGATGTTGTGCCCAAGCTGCAGATAGAACTTGATGACTTCGATGTAAACTTCGGTCTTGCCGCTGCCGGTGATGCCGTAGATCAGATGAACCGAGGGCGTTTCATACTGACCGGTAATCGATTTGATGATAGCTGATTGCTCTGTCGTTAAAGTCAAATCTTTGGGAGTCCTGTGTTCAGGAAAGACGACAGCGCGCTGCTCTGTCTGACGGGGGAAGATTTTGATCAGGCCTTTGTTTACCAAAGCTTTGATGATGGAGTAGGTGATGTCGTCAGTGACCGCGCTGAGGGGAAATTCACGACCTATGGACTGAATGAGCTGCCAGGCAGACGCCTGTTTGGGAGTTAACTGAGGCATTTCATCAATATTCTGAGCTTCGATGAAGTTCACATTTTTGGGTTTGACCTTGGGATCGTAGGCGCGCTTAACTTCGACCAAAGCAAGGGATTCGGCAGATTCAACAGTTTTGTAAAAGGGTCCGGAGCCAAAGGCTTTGCGGATTTCGGAAAGCGGGTGAAACTGTCTGTCACTGAGCAGGGAATAGAGGTGTTCAAAATCAGCAGGGGCTGGGTCTGGAGCAGACCATCTGACTTGGGATGAGACTTCAGGGATAATGACAGAGGGGAGCATGGCAAATATGGCTTTGCCGACAGAACAGCGGTAATATTTGCTCATCCAGCGGGCCAGTTCAAGCAGGGGCCAAGTAAGAAGGGGTTCAGAATCGAGGATTTCAATGATGTTTTTATAGGCAATATCCGCTTTGATCTGATCGGGAGAAATCTCGCGGTCGCAGATGCCGGTGAGCACCTTCCGATTGAAGGAAACTATGACTCTGGCACCGGGGCAGACCGGTTCCGGGGAGGCATAAATGATGTCCTCCAGATCAGTATTGACGGGCAAAAAGACAGCGTAGTATTTCATGACAAGAAAAAAGCCCCTTGTGATAAGGGGCTTGCCTTATTATCAATTAACTCATTTTGTGAAAGTCATGATGAATTCGTAGGGCACAAGATTTGTATTATCGAAGCGCCAGCTGCGAATCATCTTTTCCAATTGAGAAAGAAACTCAGGATAGAACTCACCGCTCATGGGAGTGATCTGAACCCCGGCAACAGAGCCGTCCGAATCAAGATAGAGCAGGAATTTCATGGTTCCATACATGGATTTGATCTGGCTGTAGCGGTTGTAGAGATCCTTGATCTGCGGCTTGTAGCGGGCGACCTTTTGTTCGATGCGCTGCAGTTCAGGCCTGGTGTCAGGAGGAGCGGAAGCGATGCCGCTTTCCTGCACTTTGGCAACCGAAGGACCTGTAAACCGACTGACCACACCGGCAGAGACTTTGGTGGCAGGAGTGCCGACCGGAACGATCCTCTGAGCAGATCCCACATAGGTGGAAACATCACCGGAGGGAGCCTGGGTTGAAAGCTTACCCGTTGGCCTGCCGGTGGAAAGACCTGCCAGATTGGCAGTTCCGGAAGGGACTTCAGCAGGATTAAAAACAGAACCGAAGCCGGAGCCATCTCCAAAACCGGTTCCGTCACCATAACCACCACCGCCTGTACCACGACGGCCAGGACCTTTTCCGGTCCCGCCACCGCCACCACCACCTTTTCCTCCACCCAGGGAGGAAGCGATGATGTCTTCTTCGGTAGTAACAGCAAACATGCCTGAACCGCCGCCTGATCCGCCTCCGCCAAACAAACCGGACAAAGCAGCTCGGGCCGCAGCCCTGCTCATTGTTCCGGTAGTGCGGGTTCCGGTTCTGGCAACACCTTCTACAGGCTCGCCTTCTGTTTCTTCCGGTTCCATCATGAAGGGTTCGAAGTCGGTCTGAGGGATCTCAACCTTGGTGGCAACGGACTGCATCTGTTTCCAGCGCTCAGCCAGGGTATCATAATTATTATAATCAGGTTTAAAGGTATCAAACAGGATGAGCCCCAGAATCGTCATTGCCGTGGCAGCCAGGAGGAAACTGCGGGTGAATTTCTGGAAAGGCAGTAACTCGGCGCGTCGGGCATATTGATTGATGATCTGTTTTTCCTGCTTGGTATAGACCACTTTGTAGGGTTCTGTGAATTCATAGGTGACGACCCAGTCGTGGTCGATCTGAACTGAACCTGTCATGTCAGGCGTCAGTTGAACCTGATTACCGGAAAGCAGATGTTTGCTCTTGAGGGCTTCCTTGTCAAGCTGCTGGTTGTTCTGAGTGAAAGCGAGCTTCATTTCAGGCAGTAACTGCATGTAGAAGCGGTTGTCCTTTTTCGTCAGTAACAGATGCCTGAGCGGAAACTTTTGATCAAGAATCTGCCAGAACAGATATTTGCTGCTGCCAATATAGAGTTTATTGGTGGAATCCCTGCCGTATTTGGCAATATCCAGGAGCTTGCCTTTGTAGTGGAGTTTCAGATTAAGCATTGATTTTGCCATTTACTCCTCCTACTGAATCTGCTGTGCAGAAGCTTGTAGCCAGAACTGGTCCTGCAGCGTGGAAAAATAGATATTGGCAAAAGACGCTCCAGCGCCGATCTTGATAAGCTGCGTGATGTACTGACAGGGGATCTCCTTATCAGCCTGAATGAGCAGACAGGGCTGATAATTGGTGCCTTTACTGGCATTGAGAAGCTTGATCTGACTGGCTTCATTTCTCATATAATTATAGATGATCTCGCGGATGGAAGCATCCTGCATTAGCTGCTGTAGAGAGCCGGCACGCAGGTTATCAGTACCGATCAGGATCTCGTCAGGATAGACTTTGACCAAGACAGTGAGGCCATTGTCAATGAGTTCCTGATTGGTAATTGTGGTAGGCAGGCTCATATTTTCAGGAGCAGTCAGCCTTTGGGCTTCCATGGACACATTTTTGATCAGGAAAACCAAAAGAATGGTCAGAATATCAAGCAGCGAAGTGATCGAAAGAGCAGCAGCATCGGGGAATTTTCTTCTTACCTTACGCATCATCAACCTCCCGAACCATAACTGACAGTGGCGGGTTTATAGATAACATTGGGGAATCCGTTCAGTTTACAGAGGTCAATGGTCTGGATGAGAGTTCCATACAGGACATCGGGATAGACTACCAGAGTGATGTTATCCATTTGCATGCTGCTTTTGATCTTGATCAGGGCATCGTTCAAAGCGACAAAGTTGTAATTACCATTGGCCTCGGCATTCCTGATATAGACAGGTCCCGCTTCCCAACCTCTGATCTCGAAACCAGGAAAGACCTGATTTCCAGAGGAAGCCATGATAATCACCCTCACTTCTTTTTCAATGCCGCTTCCGCCCGGACCAGGACCACCTTCACCACCACCTGCGCCCGCAGCAGAAAAGTTCAAGGCGACCATTGCCACCTGACTGATGACAATTATGGAGAGCAAAAAGGGAATAATTGTCATGAACAAGTTCATAATGGGGACAAGATTAGCTTGTTCAGGCGGTGTTTGTTTCTTTTGGTTCCTTCCTTCTGAAGGGCGATAAGCCATGTTTTAGTCCTTTATAGTGTAGTTGAGCTGATTGATCATTTTAACACAGAATTCGTCGATATCCGATATTACGTTCTGGGCTCTGGTAAGCAAAGCGCCTTTGATCAGAGTCAGAGGAACGGCAGCGATCAGACCCATAGCCGTGGTGCCGATGGCGACCTTGATACCTTCAGTTAGACGTTTGTTTGCTTCAGACTGGGCAGCGGTACCCAAAGCCTTGAAAGCGATGAGCAGGCCCCAAATGGTTCCCAGCAATCCAAGATAAGTGCAGGTCTGAGCCAGCACGTCAAACCAGAATAGACCGCCATCCAGTTTATGCACAGTCTGCAGGACAGCTTCATCAAAGGCATTCTGGACAGAATCCCTGAGTTCCTTGCCGCCTTTTCCGCTTTTCTTGGCATCTTTGAAAACCATCAACCCGCTCCAGAAAATGAAACCGAGCGTGGTGTTCTTGAAGCTTTCAGAGATCTTTGAGGCTTCGTCGAGCTGTTCGTTTTTGATATAGCCCTTCAGTTTGAGGTAGAATTTGCTGGCATCGATCTTTTCTCTGACATACAGTTGGATGTAACGGACAACGGCAAGCACCAAACCGATAACAAAGACTAGAATAATCAGATAACCCCAGGTTCCGCCATCACTGATAAGTTCGCCGATTGTGATTCCAGGCGTTTGGGGCGCAGCAGTTTCCTGCGCGATAATGGGCAGGCATATCAGCAGGCAGATTAACAACAGAATGGTTCCTTTTGCTTTCATTTGGACTCCTTTAGCCATGTATTTAATAACACTTTGTAAGTTTTTCTAAGATTATTTTTGTACATCTGATGGAAACCTGAAGTGAGATCAGTGTCGGTTTTTTTCTGGTATCTCTCAATATCCGGTTTCAACACTTCAAATTTAACAACCTCAACCTCTGCAGCTTTTACCACAGTTGTTTGACTGAATTTTTTCCTGGTAGTCTCGTCAACTCCATAGAGTATGGAAGCCACAAACAAGACGAGGGACAAAATTAGCAAGAATTTTTTCATAGATCTCCTCTCTGTGCTATCACCATCATAACCTCAGCCATCAGGCCTTTCCACTTGGAATGGTTGCGAATTGTGATCTGCAGGGTATTTTCCCCCTGTTTGACGACATCCGGTGACAAAACAATGTGACCGGCATAGACAAGTTTTGATTCGGTATCATAATGGATCTTATTGGTGGAAACAAGTTCTTTGCCATTGATGCTGACAACAGCAATGTCAGGTGCTACAAACCTGATGAAGCCATCCTGCAAATCGCCATTCACCATAATTGATTTCTGAAACACAACTGCAGTGGTATCCTGAAGATCCTGAACTTTGGCCCAGATCATCTGATTTGGATTAAAATCCAACTCGTTCAGCTTGGCATCAGTCAACCTGGCATTGTAAGCCCTGGCCGCGAATTCCCAACGGGCAGTAGTCATGTCAGATTGATAATTGGCATATTCCCAGGTGTCATCTGTCGTGAAATTGATGGTCTGAATCTGCTCTGTAGTTTCGAACTTCACAGAATCAGTCACAGCCATCAGATTCAGATCAACGGACAAGGGTTTTGAGTCATAATTGATCAAACGGAATTCCAGATCATTGGAACCTGCTTTGAAATTTCCCTCGCCCAGAATGAGAGCATACCTAATAGAAGGGGTGTTGCCAACATTAAGTGTATCAATCGGGTTGTAGGTGTATTCAAGATTCTTGTAATCAAGCTTGATCTTGGTCTCATCGTAATAAGGCGAGACCAAATTGGCGATGATATAGTCATAGGGAATGTCCATTTCCAGGTTCTTCTGAACTATGAGTTCACTGCTGGCAGGAATGTTTAACCGGCTGTAACGCTTACCATCCTGACGGGTAATAGTTGATATACCGCCCTTATAAGCTTCAGGTTCAGAAGATTCGCCTAGGGCATTTTGCGAAAGTTTCCAACTGTCATCGATCAACATGTGGTCAATCCGATACTTAGGCAGAGCATTGATCTCACTGAGTCTGTTCACCGCCTGAGTGGTGTAGCGGTTCTTCAGGCCGGGTAAATAGAAGTATTTGTACATGGCAAGGTTATATGGGTAGGAAAGTTGAAGAACAGAATAGACTTGACTGTTCTTCTCAGCATTAAAACCTGAGTAAAGTTCGTCCAGAGCATTACGGAACTGCCCACGGAAAGCCTCGAATTCTATCGATTCGTTCATGTATTTTTCACTCTGTGCATTGATCGCTTTGGCACTATGATCGGCAATCCGGCAGATAAGATCAAAAGCTTTTAGTCTTTGTTCTACATTGAGCTCATAGACAGCGCCTTCTTCCAAAAGCTGACGAATCTTTTTAATTTCATTGGCGGTGGTATTCTTAAGGGCAGGAATCCTCTTTTCTCCGGCAACCAAATGGCGTTTCCAACTGGTCAGATAATTGACCCTGATGAGTTGACCATAGCTCTTTTTCAGGAAGTCATTTTCGATGGTAGTGATTTGTCGATTAAACTTACCAACAAAGGCAACCTTGTCCTGCTCAACCTTGTACTCACTTTCGGCAACCTTAAAGGATTCATAGACCGGCTCAAACTCGAGATTCAGCCCTTCCTTTTCATAATCGGAATGGGTTTTTTTGAATTCATTCATCTTGGCAATGGTCAAAGGCCAGTCAGTTTCAGCATAGGCTTTATCAAACTCAAGCGCAATGTCTCTGAGTTTCTCCTTGGCTATGTTGGCATAGCGAAGCTGTTTGGTCTTATCCTTGAGAAAGATTTGTCTGGACAACTGCTCGTAACGCTGCTTATTGCCTTTGGTTAACTGGCGGTCAGCCAAATACTCCAACAAGGTAACCGTGGAGGGATGATCTGGGTATTGAGAGACAAATTCTTCCGCCAGCAGTTCTTTTTTATTGTCGTCGCCTGCTTTGTCAAACATGGCAATGGCAGCAATGATCAGAGCACTCGGATCATCATCGCCGGGATTGGCTTTGTTCTGTTTAACATCTTGATAAAGGTTAAGATACATGTTGCCCGCGACCTCTATAGAAGCAGGTTCAGAGACTTTTTTGTCAATAAAGACGAGTCTGAGCTGATATGCTTCGCTGCTGGCGGGGTATCTGTTCACGAAATCCTGTTTCAAAGAATCAGATTTGCTGACATATCCGACGCTGTCAGCAATCGTCCAAGCCAGCCTATAGAGGTCAAACACCTCCTTAGGCTGAGTTTTGGTCTTTGCCATATCAAGAAGCAGAGCAATGCTTTTGTCAAAATCCCTGGCTTCCAGATAAGCTTCCTGCGCTTTACCCTTGTATTGAAGGCTGGTTTGAGGATCTTTGTCAGTATATTCATCAGCCAATCTGATGTAATCTTCCGCCACTTTTCCGTGATCCTGCTGTTCGGCAGCCTGGTCGATTGAATTCTGAATCTGCAACAGAGTGTACTGGTGCAGAATTTCGCGGTCTTTACCATCCAGAGCGTATTGTTCTGACCTGCGATACCATTGCTCAGCCTCATGATAATTCTGAGTGGCATCGGCAATTTCTCCAAGATTGATATAGGCGGTTCTGAGCACATCTTTGGGGACAGCGCCTTCATGATTGACAAGCATCATGTAATGTGATTCAGCCAAATCATATTGCTTATTATCTTTGGCGATTTCTCCATGTCTCATCAGAATCGAGACTAGAAGATCTTCGTTTTGCTTGGATCGAAACCGCTCGTCATTCAATACACGAATGAATCTCTCAGCAGCCAGTTGATAATACTTAAGTGTATTCTGCTCTCTAAAAGGCACATTCACATCCGGTTCTCTGGCAAGCAGAACTGAGATATCAGTTTTCAGAGAATCGGCAACTATGCGGGCGCACTCATAAGCAGTGCCTTCCATATTGAAGAAGAGCTTATTCTGAGGAAAATAGTCATTGTAGGTGTAGATCCTTGATGCAAGATTCAAATAATGTCTGGGGGCTTTGGTTAGTTGTGCCAGCCTGACATTCTGGGCGATGACATTAGCCTGAGTCAGTTCATCCCAGACAGTAAAATTCTCATCATGAATGGCATCGAATTCCCTATACTGATTGATCAAAGCCATGTATTTCTCAAAATTGGCAGCGGTGGGCAGATCGACGAAGTCGTTATTATAGCGTTTCTCCACATCTACATAGGCAGCTCTGACGATCTGAAGCTGCCGAGTGATGTCATTATCTTTGTTGGCAATGTACCAATCAGTGTTAAAGCTGTATCTGGCAATGATTTTTTCTTTTTCAGCCAGATAAGCTTGTTCAGGAGAAAGGCGTCTTCTGATCTGATTGGGATACTGGGTGTAGATGGTGCAGATCGAATCAGCTACGATCGGATTTTCCAAGGCAAGAGGATTCAGTTCCAGCTTTGCATTCATAAAGTCAATCGCTTGCATTGGCAGATATAACCTGAGTTTCTGGTCGATCGCTTCATCCAGAACCAATTGCAGATTTTGATAGGACAACTTTCCATTGAGGGTATTTAAAGCATACTTGGCACCTATCGACTCGGCATCGTTATCATAACCATCCAACCCAATAAGACAATAACCGATGTTTTTGACTGAAGCTATCGAATAATCCACCACTTCCACTTCATCAATTATCTGTTTCTGATCTATGGCATTGAGGATCACAATGAAGTCATCTATCGCGTTTTTATAAGCATCGTCAGAACTGCTGTTGAGCCAGGTCCATCC
>Ga0136653_10001462_pt1 | contig 12814 bp, 9 predicted proteins | sample LakKivw275mmetaG_FD_94866 | JGI IMG/M metagenome (GOLD analysis project Ga0136653, IMG submission 94866) | Anoxic lake water microbial communities from Lake Kivu, Rwanda to study Microbial Dark Matter (Phase II) - Lake Kivu water 275m metaG... | ecosystem: Environmental > Aquatic > Freshwater >... | reverse complement strand
TTGTCCCAGTGTTCTAGAGGCAGAAAGTTGTCCCACACGTCTCCGTTGGTGAAGGGGTTGTTTGAGAGGTAGTTGCTGAAACGCAAGAATGGGATGATCCAAAAGGCTGCAAGTAGAGAAGAGACGGCTGCGGTAAATGTTGCCACTTTAATGATTCTCTTCAGGGTCTCCCAATTTCTTCTCAGCAAGAGATACGATGCGCTGATTAATAGAGCTGCGAGAGCAGCGCAGTAGGCTGAAAAGTGATGGGTCAGAAGGAGAAGGCTGAAGGTGAGAGTGGTCAGGATCAGGTCTTTAGATCCCTTGTTCTTCAAATAACGTATCAGGAAGGCAGATAGTAGGGTAACCAGAGGGATGGCGGCTATCGTTGGATACCTGTCCCAGAATATTAGATTCGCCATCACTCCGGGTATCAGGCTGAAGGCAAATGCCGCTACAAGGGCCTCGCGCCTACCGAGGTTTAGTGTTCTAGCGAGGAAGTAGATGGTGAAAGGCGTCGCAACAAAGAAGAAGGTCTCCACGATCTTGTAGGATAAGATGGGGGAGACGCCGGCTAAGGCTAGTGTGAAGGCGAGGAGGTAGCTCAGAGGCGGGTAGAAAAGGAGGAACGGGAAGCCGCAATACCATAAATTGCACCATAGTGGTATCTTCCCAGTCGATTTGAAGCTCTCATATAGATACAGAACTTGAAAAACGTGACTGGATGAATCTACGCCCATTGGAACGCCTTCTGAGAGTCTTGGAGAGCAGATCAGGAGGCTGATAGCCGTTAGCCCTAGAAATGAGAGCAGTAATCTTTTTTCCTTCTCTATCTTATCTAACCATACAACTTCCAGGGGCATTCACCTCTGATCCTTAATCTTTGAACCTGGTTTTTTCGTTAAGTTGCAGACTATCCTCTCCAGGGGAGTTCTATATCTTCGGAAAACATAGATTGCTGCTAGAGCGGTCAATAAGATTAACGCAATATCCACTTCTGCCTTGGTTATAGGTGTCGCAAAGAAGAAGCCAACGATTTCAAGCTTTGCCATGAGGCTTGTAGTGGCTGTCTCAAGCTTGACCCATGTTTCATAGATCACCCCCCTATGCTCCACGCGCATATTGTAGGCTCCTTTTGATAGATGTGAGAGATGTGCATACCCTTCGCCATCAGATCTCTGGACCTGTATTTCGGTGCCGTTAGGCCAAGAGATTGTTACTACTGAGTCGGGTAGGGCGGCATTGTAATAGTCTGTTGTTCTCACAGTCAGCGAACAACTGAATATGGAAGACACAGTAATGGGGTTCACAGAAGCTCTAATCTTGATGTACAAGAGCTTCTCAGTTGAGTTGTACATCCAGCCCACATCATAGGAGCTTAGAGTGGTTAAGGATTGGGATCGAGGAGCAGAAACATTGTTGACGTAGACAACGATCGGCTCTTTCGGTGAGACGATCTGTACAGTCGAGTCTAGTAGATATGGAGCACTTATCTCCAGACTTAGGGCCTCACTATCATAATCATAAGATGAGTCCAGTAAATTCAAGATGTGTGATTCCTTGATATATGGCGATGGTGGGACTGGCTTGGTCAGGTTTATCAATATTGTATGTGAGTCTTGATCGTAGTACTTATCCGGGATTCTGAGGCTTTGTATAGCCTCGTCATCAATCATTATTTTGTCAATAGCACCCTGACCTCTTATCACGACGGTAAATGTTGTTTTTTTATAGGTGAAGGTCAGGTTCATGGAGTTCCAGTAGGAGGGAATGTAGGGATAGAGGTTTAACCCGGATGGGTCGACAATTCTGATGAAGATAGAAGCTAAGGTATAGGCGATCCATCCTCCGAAGGTGCCTATTCCGTAGTAGGATCGCGTGGCTTTTGCAGAATCTTGGTAGAGATAGTCCCAGAGATAGGTTGATATATGCTCGGAGAATAGGCCTTGGGCGGTGGCGTGTTCCTTACACCATAGGATCCAGTCGAAAGCCTCGTCGACTTCTCCATTCGCCAGCTTGAAGAGGGCAAACCAGCATGTGTATGTAAACCATGGGCCGTATCCTCCGTTCCACCGCTCTGGAACCATTGGCTGGCCGGCACCTTTTTGGTATCTCCATATGCCTCCGATTTCCGGGTCATTCAGATTCTCTAGAAGATAATTGTAAGTGAACCTCAGTCTCCAGTCTGAAGCGTTTAGTAGAGGAGTGTAAAAGAGGAAGGGAGTAATCATCTTGATGTCTGCCCAAGTGTACTGTTTTCCTCGATGAAACCTTCCACTGAAGGAATCGATGGCCGGGTTCCATAGGTAGTTGAGGGTTCCAGACCTTATTCTCTCTGAGGCTGCCTCCCACTCAGAGGCTTTGGATAACTGTCCCAAAACTCTTGCGATTCTGGATCCAGAAACGAAGGCAGCGTAACTGCAGGCCTGGGTCCATGGCTCATAGCCTTGGCTTACGCCAGACCACTCATGTAAAGAGGCTTGAGTATAGACTAGTCCAGAGTAGTTCTGCATTCTCTCCAGATATTCACAGGCCCTCTGGACAGAGTCCCAAGTCTCCTCTAGAAAGGCCAAGTCGCCGGTGGCACAGTAGTGGAGATAGACTCCATAGACATAGAGTGCCGTCTGGTCTGTCTCGTTTGGCCAAGTATTGGAGGCATACCTATCTACCTCGTAAAAGGTATAGAATGAACCGCTGGGGCTTTGGACCGACTTCGCGAAGTATAGGGCATCCCGTGCTTCGTCCACATAGCCTAACAGGTCGAATACCATGCTGAAGAAGACGAGGTCCCTGACCCATATATGTAGATAGTAGGGTCGGAACATCCATCGTGAACCCGGGGCCTCCCCTCCCCACCTCATCCATCGTGTTCCATCCATACAAGCGATTACGGCGCCCGATGGCCTGTGAATTCCCATCAAAGAAAACATCAACGAGAGGTCAAACATTTTATTCAAATATGGGTCAGGCGTGTCTAGGGAGGCTCTTCGTAGCCAATCCTTCCAGAAGGCTCTTGTTGCCTCATAGTGTTGACTCGGTGATTTTTGCTTGGCATTGTGAACCTTGTTAAGGGCGTCTTCAGGACTTTCCCCCAAAGCTATGAAGAAGAAAAGTGCCTGCGAGGACTCTCCCGGAGACAGGGTGCCCATATGCCATTTGAATCCACACGAATTGGCGTATGTTCGTCCAGTTGTGTTCTTGAGTAGATCATAGTAGATCATTTGTTTAGTATCTTCTCCCGCGTAATACGCGGCGGGAGGTGTCCAAGAGGATATAGAGACGTAGATGCCCAGATGAGGCTTCTCCACAACGTAGGCTCTCTCATTTTGGTTCCAAACGAAATCACAGTATTCGTTGTTTATGGGCGCCTCAAAGTTAAGGTAGAGAATTATGTCATTTAGAGGCGCACCAGCCAAGTTGGTTATAGAAGCGCCCCATATGATCACATCCTCCGCCTCGGAGGCGAAAAAAGTCCAAGTAACCCTAATGTCAGGACTGGCGGGAGTACTGATGTTTATTTGAATAATAGGCGCACCGGCCACATAGTCAGCATAGTCGATGTTTGGAAAGTCGTTGGACCATTCGAAGTGGGAAGCGTTGTCCTTAGAATATCTCGCCCCGAGGTAGGCCTCTGAAACGCTATAGGTTAGTCCCTCGTTGCCTCGTCCAAGCCTCCACCTACTGTAGGGACATACTTCAACTAGTTCCCACGGTCCCCAACCGCCGAGTTTGCCACTCCACGCCCTACTCAGTACAGCCATGGTCTTTCCGTTTGCTGCGATGAACGAGGGCGTTGTGATGTTTGAGAAGCCTTGGTTGGCGTTTGCTTGCTCTGGTTGCGGATCCGCCTTGTTTTCTTGCGTCGCTACTGAGGGCTGAGCTAAGAAAGGAAGGTTTGCCGAAATGATAAAAAGTACGATGAAGACTCTGAGTCTTCTAACCCCTCTGAAAGCTTGCCGAGTAAACCGCATCAGTCTGCACCATTTATCGGTATTATTCCCTATCTTCATCATTCACGGCCTTATGCTTTCACGCTAGGCCAATTCGATCGATAAGAAGTGAGATGAGGCCGCCTGCAAATTTTAGAGCTTCTCTTAATCCCAGCTTCGACGTACCTAAGCGTCGGTCAAAGAATATGATCGGCGTTTCTCCTATTTTTAAACCAGCCTTCTTGTAGCGATAAATCGTTTCGACTTGAAACATGTACCCGTCTGACTTGATAGATGAGAAGTCTACCTTCCCCAGGGTTTTTGAATCAAAAGCGCGGTATCCACTGGTTACGTCTTTGACATCCAATCCTAGCAGGAGCCTTGCGAGAAAATTTGCTCCCTTGCTAATCATCCTCCGCCTTAATGGCCACCCGGGAATAGAACCGCCTGGGATGTACCTTGATCCTATCACCAGATCGTACCCCTGAAGTATTTTTTCAACAAAATCAGCAATGAACTTGGGATCATGGGATAAATCAGCGTCCATCTCCAGCAGCACATCGCATCCGAGGCTCCTCGCAACCTTGAACCCGTATTTGTAAGCACTTCCGATGCCTAGCTTTTCGGGCCTTCGAAGTACCGTGATGTTCCTGTACTTCCTAGCGAACTTTTCAGCCTCTTCAGCTGTTCCGTCAGGGCTCGCGTCGTCTACAACAATTATTTGCAGGTCTACGTGTGCCTTCCCTTTGGTGGACTCTATCTTTGGAATTAACCGTTGGATGTTCTCTTTCTCGTTGTACGTTGGGATGACTATCGAAACTCTTACGGGTTGTTTCATATTAAATCCTTTAACCTGAAGAGTTAGTAATTGGGATAAATGTAGGTTTATAATCCTTATACTGCACATTGTCAAGGGTTTAATAATTGTTGTTCGTTAAAGCTGCTCGCCGTGGTTAATAATGTTCACAGAGTTTTTGACAAGTGTCATCGCATTTCTCGTCAGTGCTCTAATCACTCTGTTTCTCACCCCACATGTTGCCGACAAGATGAAAAAAAGAGGGATAGTTGGTGTAGACGTTCACAAGCAACACAGACCAAAGGTACCAGAAATGTGTGGCATCTGCATCTTGGTGGGTTTGGCAGCTTCAATCATGGTTTCTCTTACAATCCTGCTGAACTATGCCGTGGATTTTTTGGCTTTTCTTTCGGTTGTCTTGCTCTCAGGGCTGATCGGTGCCGTTGATGATTTGAAACGTTTAGGTCCAAGGATTAAGCCTTTACTTACTGCTTTTGCCAGTCTACCCATCCTTTTGATGGCTACGTATGACGCTCGTCCTGTTTTGCCTCTTATTGGTAGAACCAGACTGACGATCATCTACCCGCTTTTGATACCCTTTGCTATAGCGGTTCCGTCTAACGCCGTGAATATGATGGATCCCTTAAATGGCGTCATGAGTGGCACGTGCAGCATCGTTGTCTTTGTCTTAACGATTTCTGCGGCGATACTTGGTCATTGGAACACTGTAGTCTTAGGCGCTGGCCTTCTGGGATCTTTACTTGCCTTTTATTACTACAATAGGTTTCCATCCGCAGTTTTTCCTGGTAACGTCGGTACTCTGGCGATTGGAGCGGCCATCGGGGCATTAGTTGTTATCGGGCACTTAGAAGCTGTTGGAGTTGTGGCCATGATGCCCCACATAATGAACGGCTTTTACTTCTTAACCAGTGTAGGCGGTTTGTATGAAAGAAGACAGATATCATCAAGGCCTATACGTGTGTTGAGCGACGGAAGGTTAATCGCAAGTTCGAGCGTGAGTTCCCCGTTGACCTTGACGAGAACAATTTTGGCTGTAGGTTCGATGAAGGAGGAAGAGGTAATTCGTTACTTCTTTCTACTTACCGCCTTTTCTGGTTTCCTAGCATTTCTAACAGTTTTTATGATGATGATGACATGAAAAAGATTGTGTGGTTGTTCGGTGTTTTGCTTTTTGTTTGGCTGATTATGCTCCTAGAGCTGTGGCTGATTCTCCAAGTAATTCTGCCCATTACTATAGCAGCTGGCGGATTCTTTGGCACACTTCTCACTGGAGTAGTAAGAGTGGGAGCTAGTGTTGCGTCGGCCATCCTGTGGCTTTGGCTTTGGAGAAGTATAGAACACGCGCTTTTTTGGAAAATCTTTAAGGCCCATAAAAAGAAAGTCTAAGCTAGGTCAGGTCTTTCTCGATTCTTCCAATAATGACTTCTAACGGATCCTCCATCTTCGAGGTCACGGCTTTCGCCCTCTCTTGAGATTTTTTGCGAAATGCTTCTGAGCGGTCTAGAATTTGAACGATCTTCTCCGTTGCTTTTCTAGGGTCTATCTCTCTGTAAGAAAGCTTCTTTCTGATAAGATATCTCTCAACAAATGTGGGTTCACCCGGATAGCATGTTATCGTTGGAATTCCCATGAGAGCGGATTCGGCTGTCATCGTTCCCCCAGCTCCTATGAAAACAGATGAGAAGTATAGAAGACTGGATCCATCTATAACCTTCTCCGGAACGATTACCCCTCCATGAAACTCCTTTACAATCTCTATTTGTTCTTGGTATCTAGGTAGGAAAACGATCTGAGTAGGCTCCTTCAGTTTTTTGATTAGACCATCGATTATGGGTAGGGTCACCGACTCCTTTTTTAGTTTTCTGTCTAAAAGGTACGATGCAAAAGTCTCTTCTGCTCTGAAAAGCACGATGGGGACAGTATTGTCCAGTCCAAGCTCGTCTAAGATCTCAGAATCTGGATGAAATTCTCTCAGCCACACGATGGGATCTAGGGCATTGTATTGGACGATTTTTTCCAGGCTTGTACCAAGCTTTGACCACGCATCTGGCGGTATAATTTTCGGTGAGAACAATTTCTTTGAGAGAGGTATTGTTAGTAGTGCGACAGCTTCTGAGTGGGGAGAGTCATTTATCGTATAATGTGGTATGCTTAATCCGAAAGCTGTGCGTGCGGCCTCTGGTGACGCAAATCCTATTGAGAGATCTGGCTTGAATTCTTGTACAATGCTGGCCAACTCAGCGATCCTCTCTGAACTCGCAATCAACTTTCCCTTGAGACTTGCCCCGCCGTGTTTTCCGACCACGGTGGCGGTCATCCCCTTCAGCTCGAGGAACTCGTTTACCTCACGATACCTTCTCGTTGTCCTCAATACTGTATGAGCCTTAGCCTCGAGTCTCCGGCTTAACTCTCCCATGAAAAGAACTTGTTTTGGTGTCAGTATGTCTACCCATATCTTCATATTCTTAGCTACTCCACCTGTGTTGGGGCTAATATGAAGATATTTGAAGTGGCATCTTAATTAGACTTTAAGCTTTTTATCTAAAGAGCTAAGAATCATATGAGGTCTTGTTTATGGATGCTTCAAGATGCTTATGACGTGTTCGAGGGAATGTATATGGAATGGGGTGAGCCTTGAGAGCCATTATGGATATGGATCCGGAAGGCATTAGAACTTCGATAAGAAGCGGGGCTCTCAACATTGGTGTTTATGGCCTCGGCTGGATGGGTTTACCTGTTGCCTGCCTGTTTGCCGAGGCTGGTGCTAATGTTATTGGGGTAGATGTAAACAGATTCGTCGTCGAGACAGTTAACGGTGGAAGAAGTCATGTCGAAGAGCCAGAGCTACAGAAGTTATTGAAGAAACACGTGAAAGCTAAGAGGCTGGTTGCCACGGACGACGTCGGTGAGGCGGCTTTCAAAAGTGATGTGATCGTAATCGTTGTCCCGACTTTGATTGATGGGCGAAAAGTTCCCGATTACTCTGCTGTTAGAAAGGTCTGTAAGAGTATCGGGATGAAGCTGAGAAAGGGATGCCTGGTCATCTTTGAAAGCACTGTCGGACCAGGGACGACCGAAGGCTTGGTCAAGAAAACGATTGAAAGGGCTTCTGGTCTTAAAGCCGGTTCAGACTTTGGTCTAGCCTACAGCCCGATAAGGGCGTCTGCTGGCAGCGTCTTGAGGGATGTGCAGAGCTATCCGAGGGTGATAGCTGGTTTGAATGAGGATAGCTTGAAGGCAGCTGGTGCTGTTCTGAGCACCATCGTAAGGGGAAAGCTTATTGAGGTTCAAGATGTTAAAACGGCTGAAGCTGTTAAGCTCTTCGAAAACGTTTATAGAGACGTTAACATTGCTCTTGCGAATGAGTTGGCGATATTTTGCGAGAGAGCAGGTATAGACTTTGAGGAGGCGAAGGAGATAGCAAACACGCAACCTTTCTCACACATTCACACATCGAGTATAGGGGTTGGTGGTCACTGCATCCCTCAGAACCCCTACTTCTTGATCGAAGAGGCCGATTCAGTTGGGGTTAAACTTGCGCTATCTAAAGCTGCTAGGAAGATCAATGATGAAATGCCTAAACACGCCGTTGACCTTGTTATCAGCGGGTTGAGGGCACGTAGAAAGACTCTGAGACGGGCTAGGATCGCTGTTCTCGGCGTTTCTTATAAGGCAAACGTTAAGGAGGCTAGGGCATCTCCTGTCCATCAGGTCATAAGAACGCTGATGAAGAAGGGTGCGAAGGTTGTTGTTTATGACCCATACTTCAGTGCAGAAGAAGTCAGGGAGATGGGATATGATTCAGCCGACGGTCTTTGGCAGGCCGTCGATGATGTTGACTGCGTCTTCTTTGCAGTCGCTCACGCTAAATTCAGGAGTCTAGAGATCGACGATATCGGGAGGTTTGTTAAGAAACCTGTCCTCCTAGTTGATGGCTGCCATATTCTCGACTTCAAAGATGTGAAGAGAAAATGGATTGTTTATCGGGAGATCGGGCGTGGTAAGGTTTGAGAGAGGTCAAGTTCGGCGTCATAGGCGTTGGTTTTTGGGGACGGAATCAAGCGAGGGTTCTGTCTGGGCTAGAGGGGGCTAACTTGGTTGCGGTGTGTGATGTGGATCAAGTTAGGGCAAAGAACGTTGGTGAAAAGTATGGTGTAAGCTGGTACACCGAAAACGCAGAATTGCTGAGAAGGAATGATATTGATGCCGTCTGCATATGCACGCCGACCATCACTCATCATAGGATTGCTTTGGAAGCAATTAAGGCTGGCAAACACGTCCTAGTTGAGAAGCCGATGGCAGAGTCTCCCAAAGAGGCTGAAGAGATCTTAAGCGTAGCCGAACAGAAGGGAGTCTACTTGATGACTGGTTTTATAGAGAGGTTCAACCCGGGGGTTCAGAAGGTCAAGAAACTGATCGACGACGGAGTGCTTGGCAAGGTTGTGCTGGCGTTCGCTAGGAGGGTCGGTAGGTGGCCTGAAAGGGTGGGAGACATCGGTGTGGTAAAGGATTCAGCGATACATGACATTGACATAATGCGGTTCTTGTTTGAGGAGGATGTTGCGAGCGTTTACGCTAGGGCTGGAAGTCTGGGTCACAAGCTTGAGGATTATGCCCAGATTATTCTGGGGTTCAGTGGAAACAGAACCGCTTTCGTGGAAGCGAATTGGCTGACCCCCCGTAAGGTGCGAATGCTGACTGTGACTGGGACTGATGCCATAGCCGCTGTGGACTATGTCACGCAGGAGATCACTGTTAGCAACGCTGAGAAGTCGGTGACACCAAATTTCAAGTGGGAGGAGCCGCTGATGCTGGAGCTGAGGCACTTCACGGAAAGCATTATTTCTGGTCGAAATCCAGACGTTACTGGTCTTGATGGGCTGAAGGCCTTGGAGGTCGCTGAGGCTGCCCTGAGATCTGCGAGAACTGGTGAAAAAGTTATGTTGGCATGAAAGGTCCCAGAGGAAAAGGCGTAGAAAAGTTGAATATGAACTTGTTAGGAGGTGGAGGAGGGTTTGAAGAGGAAGCTCATGGATATTTTAGCCTGTCCGATCTGTAAGCACTCGCCTTTGGATCTTCATGTTTTCGAGGAGAATGATGAGATCGTCGAGGCTTTGATAGTCTGTTCTGCTTGTAGTCGTTGGTATCCTGTGATCGATGAGATCCCACATATGTTGCCGGATAACCTTAGGTCGAGAGACGAGGATCTTCCATTCTTGAGAAAGTGGGAGAAGATGGTTCCAAAGAAGATTTTGAGGGCAGGTAAGCCCTTTAGTTTGTCTTCTGGTTAGTTAACTGTATCGTCTTTATGAAACTCCCATCAGTAAGCATCTTTTTATGACATAGTTATGAAAAGACTGAGCTTAACTGTTCGCGTGTCAGAAAAAATCGTGACCCTTCTGAGATCAGAAAGGTTCAAAAGGCGGGAGACGGAGATGCAGACATGTAGCCCGGTGGTGTAGCGGTCAAGCAAGGGTAAATAGACCCCTTGAATAGCGGGCTTTGGAGGCGATTAGCCACTGCCGTAGAAACCCGCCGACAGGAGTTCGAATCTCCTCCGGGCTACCATTAACATACTTCGAGTATCCCCGGGTTACTAGTACACGTATTTTTTAGATCTTTTTAATGAACTGGTGGAGGAAAGCACGTTCTACGTTACAAATTCGTATCTCCTCCAGGCTAGTAGCTACGCTTACCTCATTGACTATCTACCATATAAAATCCAACCAACGATAACTCCTATCATAGCCAGACAGCCGATCAAATTGGTGATTATGATGGGAAAACTCTTGATATTGAGACCATACAGCACCCAGATAATACCTGCTACGAGCCAATAGGCATACGTCCAGATGGATAGGTCCTTGGCACTTTTTCGTTTGAATATTCGATATATTTGAGGAAGCATGGCGAAAGAACTAAAAATTCCAACGATGGTCGCCAATGTCTCTAAAATAACATCAAACATCGTGTGGAAGACCCTTCCGCTTTCATACAGCTCCTCATCATTATCCAAGCGATACTCAACAATTTCGATTTTACCATTTTTAATACTCCTCAGTTTCCAATTAGCATACTTCAGATTAAGATATCAGACTTCGATCGTATAGAATCACTTCATGTTGATATTCTGTGTCAGAAGTTAAATCCACATTATCTAGGTCTTGATACGAGATTTCTCAGAAATGTGTGGTTAACGTTAATATTCTTAATGCTACTCCGCCCAAGCTTATTGCAAAGATCATTTCAAATGCTGTTATGAACACCGCTTTCTTCCAGCCGAACTCTTTCACCAGAGCGGCGATGGTGGCTATGCACGGTATATAGAACATCGTCACCAAAGTGAACACGGCCATCTGAACCGGTGTCAAGACTTGGGCAAAATCGGTCGTTCCCAGCAGAGTAGCAAGCATGATAAGTGTCAACTCCTTTCTCAACACGCCAAAGATCAGCGTTATCCCCGTGATTGCTGGCAACCCCAGCCAGGTAACAGTTATTGGGCTGAGAACGTTTCCAATAGGCTCCAGAAGGCCGAGGATCTCAATCAGCTTAACGGCTACGCTGCCTACAATTATTAGGGGGAATGCTATCCTAATGAATTCTTCCAACCTGAACCATGTCTGCTTCGCTACGGTTCTCATGTGGGGAATTCTGTAGTCACTCATCTCCATGATCAGAGCGGTAGGTTCTCCTGGTAGGGCCTTAAAGGCGATTCTGCCGAGGGCGAAGATCACCAGTAGGTCGAAGACGTACAGCGCCAGAGCCCACTGGATACCAATGAACGTGCCGACCAAGCCAAGGATGATGACTGTCCGTGCAGCGCACGGTACCAGCGTTGTGACGAAGCCTGCGAGGAGCCTCTCCCTCTCCGTCTCCATGATTCTGCAGCCTAGACACGCGGGGACATTACAGCCGTAGCCGAGCATCGCTGGGATGAAAGCTTTCCCATGCAATCCTATCTTGTGCATCAAATTGTCCATTAAGAAAGCAATTCGGCTAAGGTATCCTGAATCCTCTAGGAAGTAGAGTATGAGATAAAAAGGGGCGATGTAGGGAAGGGCTATTGTGGTTCCTGCGATTATCCCTTCCATGAACCCGCCCCAGATAAGCTCTCCGATGATGCCTGCCCCGAAAATGTTCTCGAAAATGGGCTGCCATCCAATGAAGAGTTCTCTTAACAGCTCTGAAAGGTGGTTTCCGAATGTAAACACGGCGAAGAACATTGAAAGTACTACTACCAGCATAATGGGGTAGCCAAGGATCCTGTGAGTCGTTATGTTGTGGAGGGCCTCTCTCAATGTTGGCTTCACGGGAGTCGTTATACTTTGCACTTCCCTGGCAATTCGCCCAGCTATCTCGTACCGCTCAGAAGTTATCACTGTTGAGCATGGGTGGACATGAATCTCCTCAATCTCCTTTGCAAGCTTCTCCGCGGCGGATACGATTTTTGGATCTATCTTTCTGGCTTCTCTTTCAATCTCTTCGTCTCCCTGTAGGAGTTGGATTGCGGTGTACCTCGGAGGATACCTGAATGAGACCTTGCTAACAATATTGCTTATTATTCCAATCCGCCTTTCGATCTCATCCCCATAATTCACTCCAGAGGATTTCGCGCTAGCAGCCTTCTCAGCCATTTCCACGGCTTTTTCCAGAAGATCATAGACGCCAACGCCCTTAATCGCCACAGTAGGGATTACTGGTATCCCCAAGATATGCTCCAGTTTCTCTATGCTGATCTCTATTCCCTTGCTCTTCGCCATGTCGATCTGGTTCAAGGCCATGATCATCGGGGTTTCCAGTTCCATCAATTGTAACGTGAAGAACAGGTTCCTTTCTAGAACCGAGGCATCCACAACATTTATCACCAAGTCCGGCCTCTCGACGGCGATGTACTCCCTCGAAATCAGTTCCTCTATGGAGAAGGTTGAGAGGGAATAGATTCCAGGCAGGTCAATGATGTCTATCGTGTAACCCTTAAAATGCAGAGTCCCCTCCGCCTTCTCAACAGTCTTTCCTGGCCAGTTACCAATATGCTGATGGAGTCCGGTAAGATGATTGAATATTACGCTGTTATGGACGAAAAGGCCAT
>Ga0136653_10001461_pt1 | contig 12816 bp, 14 predicted proteins | sample LakKivw275mmetaG_FD_94866 | JGI IMG/M metagenome (GOLD analysis project Ga0136653, IMG submission 94866) | Anoxic lake water microbial communities from Lake Kivu, Rwanda to study Microbial Dark Matter (Phase II) - Lake Kivu water 275m metaG... | ecosystem: Environmental > Aquatic > Freshwater >... | reverse complement strand
TTTTTTGCAAACGTTTAACAATGTTATTTGCCGTATTGGGGATATCATGGATTTTGAGATCTGCCATAACCCTTCCATAAACTTGGAGATCAGGGATGAGCGTCTCTATGCCTTTACTGGCGAGCAGATCGTTTACTTTGAAGATGCAACCTGTGGTGCGTAAAGGATCCATAATAGTCAAGGCTGTTTCCCAGTCCATCCCGTCTAGAGCAATAATAAGCGGATTCTTTTCTTCTAAGACGGGATCACAACGTTGCATGATGCCGTTTTTAATTAGATGTCTACGGACGTGATGCAAAGTCATTCCAGACCAGACTTCCATTCCAATACCTTTAGTTTCAAACGTTTGTTTCCACCCTTGTTGACGGTCAACTAGAACTACAAGTGGAAGTACATCAAGACCCATATTTAGACATTCTTTATAAGGACTGATTTTAGACTGACCATCTGTAATGACGTCATCAATAATACAAATAGTCTCGCCATATTCGGCTTCACCTATAACTTTTGCTTTCGATACTCGTCCTTCTTTAGCTTCCTCTCGAATTGTTATATAAGGAATGTCCGTTTGTACCGAAAGAATTCCAGCAAAACAGCTTACCGAGTCTGGCATTTCTGCAAAACGGTTCGGCTTCAGACGTCTTAAAGGGTTAGTGTAGAGGTTGCCTAGCCATAACAGAGCTTCTGGATCTTTTCTTGCTTCTCTTAGATTAATATAAATATCCGTTTTATTTCCACTTCTAAGAGGGAGTTGTCTATTATTATCCCACTTAATCAGGCCAAACTGGACTAGCTTTTCACAAACTTCCTTTTGTTCCCATGGTGTTAGCCAATACGAATCAGAGATTTTCATCTTTCATTCCCCTTTCAATTTAATGCCATACCAATAATATCGTTGATATCCTCTATTCCTTCTTGTTCTAGATAATTCCTAATCCCTTGGATCACCTCCTCCATTGTTTTGGGGTTTCTAAAAGTTGCGGTGCCGATCTCTACTGCTTTGGCACCCACCATTAAAAATTCTATCATATCTTGCCAAGTCATAATTCCGCCGCAAGCGATAATGGGTACACCGAGTTTTGCTTTGGCTAAATCATAAACAAAACGCAGGGCGATATTTTTTATACCTGGTCCAGATTGACCACCAAGAATAATTTGGCCATTAACAAAGCCTAACGCGGGTATGGTGTTAATCGCAGACAGAGCATTTATTCCTGCTTCCACAGCTGCCTTAGCAATTTCCACAATAGAAGTAACCGCGGGTGTGAGTTTCGTAATTAAGGGTAAAGAAGTTGCTTTTCTTACTGCACTGACTACTTCAAAAGCAAGGTCTGGATTTTGACCGAAGAGCATGCCGCCTTTTTCTGTGTTTGGGCAGGAAATGTTTATTTCTAATCCTGCAATTCCTTTGATCTCATCAAGCATCTTTGCGAGTTGGATATATTCCCCGATCGTTCCTCCGCAGATGTTTACAATCACTGGTATACCTAACTTTTGCAAAAAGGGCATCTTTTCAGTAATGAATTTTTCCACTCCTGGATTTTGTAAGCCAATGCGGTTGATCATACCTCCGGCAGTCTCGCAAATTCTGGGTTGGTCAGCGCCATTCCTTGGTTCTAAAGTAATTCCTTTTGTAATAATAGCGCCTAAAGTATTGAGATTTATAAGGTCGGCGTATTCCTCTCCATAACCAAAGGTGCCGGAGGCAGGCATTACTGGGTTTTTGATCTTGATATTACCAATATCCATAGCAAGACTTACCTCTTTTTCGGCAAAATGTTTTACTAGCGGTTGGCTTATTTTGATGTCTGGGATCTTTTGTATAGGGACATATTTATCCCAAACTATATCTTTAGCATTAAATACTGGGCCATCTTTGCAAACCCTTTGATTACCAGAAGTAGTTGGTACAGTACAGCCTAAGCATGCACCCACGCCGCAGGCCATAATGTTCTCTAAACTTACTTCACAAGGAATATTATACCTTTCGCTAATATGGGCCACTTCTTTAAGCATTCGGCGGGGACCGGCCGCATAGATCATCGTTGAATCTAGATTTTTTTCTTGGGATAGAACTTTTTCTAGAAGTTCCGTTACTGTTCCTTTTAATCCCTCAGATCCATCCTCGGTAGCAATCCCGAATCTTCCCTTTTTGAATTTTAGAGGTAGCCAGATAATTGAAGATTTTTCCTTTAGTCCTATCAAAAACAAAGGCTTGGTATGTTTAAGAGCGACAAGCAATTTGGCAAGGAAAATTAAGGGAGCAAAGCCTGTACCTCCTGCAACCAGGATAGGGTTCTTGATTTCAGGGTTTAAGCTAAACCCATTGCCGAGTGGTCCTTGAATATCTACAACATTTCCTTTCTTTAAGTGCGAGAGCCATTCTGTACCTTGGCCGATAACTTGATAAACTAGATAGACAAAATCCTTTTCCACAGAAGTGATACTAAACGGCCTCCAGAAGAATGTTCCTTCTCGGCATTTGAGCTTAATGAATTGCCCTGGTTTTGCCTCTGCGGCAATTTTTGGACATTTAAGTTTCATTTGATAAATTGCAGAAGCTATTTCTTGGTTTTTTGAAACAGTTGAACTAATCTGATAAATCATTTCTTTCCACTCCTCAAAAATTAAGGTTTTCAAAAGAGCCATTTAAAAAAGTCCAAAGAGACCTCCTTTTTGGACTTTTAAAAAATATCAATAAATTTCATCGTTTATATTTCAATTTTCGGGGTCCCACACAGAATCTTTTAATTTTGTGGGGCTTTAGTTTTCGCATTTTCCATTTTAACAAGAAAGACTTTTCCTCCTTGTTTTTCTAATTCTAATATAGCACAATCTCCTAAATGTGTTAATTCACCTATTTTAAGGATTTCGCGCAAAATACAACGGATCGGGCCGCCGTGGGTTACCATAGCAATAGTATGGTAATTTGTTGCTGTAATTTCCTGCCAAGCTTTAATAATTCTTTCTCTGAAATTCGAGTAGGTCTCTGCACCTTGAATAGTGTTATGATAATCGTTTAAAAGTTCTACTTCTTTGGGATATTTTTTAGCAGCTTTTTCTTTATTTATTCCTGTTAAAAAACCATAGTTATTCCGTTCGCGAAGATTTTGGATAGTTTTTATTAGTGGGGGTCCCCCAAAAATTCCGAAGGAATTTTGGGGGTTTATCGGCACATCTAAAGCATTTTTAAGAATTTCGGCGCTCTCGCTCGCGCGCAGGCGGGGGCTTGTAAAAATGATTTCAATTTTTTTATCTCTAATTTTTTGGGCTAACTCCTCAGCTTGTTTTATACCTTTTCTACTTAAATGATCATCATAGTCGCCACCGTATTTATTTTCAATGTCAGAGGTGCTTTCGCCGTGACGAATTAAAAATATTCGCATAGTTAGTATTTTCTTTTTTTGATTTTTTTAACTTTTTTTGTTAAACCTTGAACAATATCAACGTGCATATTTTCTGCTAAAAGCAGAGTAGTAATAATCACGTCAGCCATTTCTTCATCAAGATGGGATTTATTTTGTTGTAGCTTGATTTTTCTTTGGAGATTGTCAGTTGCAAGTACATCTTCATAGAGCTCGCCGAGTTCTTCTCCTATCTTTAAAGCAATCGGGTGATTTAATTCGTGATTACTCTTGAAATGATAAAATTTTAAGAGGCGCTTGTGTTCCTTTTTGATAAATTTTAATAGTTCTTGTATGGTCATTAGTTTGACAAGCTCACTACTTTGTAATAATTAGGTAAGCAATTTAAGAAAAGATTTTGTAGTAGGTAAAAAATTAAAATGGCTAATTTTAGATTTAGAAATCCATTTTAAGTCTTTAATCTTGGGATCATTAAGATGCAGTTTTCCATTTAAGAAACGACAATGATAGGCATAGAGTGTGATGTGTAAAATATAGTCTTGATGTTCCCAAATTGCAAAAATAGGTTCTTTTAATTTTTTCAAAATTTTTACATTGAGTCCTGTTTCTTCCGAGATTTCTCGTAAAAGTGCTTGTTTAGGTGTTTCATCTTTTTCTATCTTGCCGCCGGGCACATCCCATTTTAGATGGGCAGCAGGAATTTTGGGATCAAGCCTTTGGCTAATTAGAATTTCGCCACGCTGGTTTTCAATAATACCGATTACTCCTTTTCTTCGAACAGTTGGTTTTTGATTTTTCATTATAACTTATTTAATTCCGCAATAATTTTAGCAATCTTTTGATTTGCTTTTGCGCTATCTTTGACCTCATTATTTTTCAGAGCCTGGAAATAATAAGCCTTTTCTATTTTCATTTTATGCGCGGCGGCAAAATAAGTGAGGGCTTCGTTTGAAACCCGTTTTGAGTTTTTTACTGAGCCACCGCCTACTATCACAGGAATTAGTCTTTTGTCTTTTAATATATCTGTTTCATAAAAAGGATTCGTACGGTCAATAAAATCTTTGAGTAATCCTGAAACATTATCAAAATAGTTTGGTGTGCCAATAATATAAACATCTGCCCATTGCATTAGTTTACAGATTTTGTCCATATCGTCGCGAATGGCACATTTTTTACTTTTATCACAGGTAAGGCAACCAGTACAGTGGTTAATTTTTTGAGTTCTTAAAAGAACTAATTTTTTATCTTTAGTTTTTAAGCCGGAAAAAACTTTTCTCAAGATAAATTCTGTATTGCCTATTCTGGGACTGCCTGAAATAAGTAAAATTTTGGACATGACTTTTGGATGATTACTTTTATTTATTCTACTAGAAACCCCATAAAGTCACAAGACTTTATGGGGGACCCCGAAAATAAAAGCCCTACAAAACCACAAGATTTTGGGGGTTACTGATTTGGAATAATACCAAAGTTTGATCTTGGAATTTCATATTTATCGATCAAATTTTTGTTTTGGTCATTTCTTTTTAAGAAAATGATTGTATATTGATCTGCAAAAACAGGGACCCAAGTAGGATTTTCAATACGCTTGGCAAGAAATTTCTGTGCCCAAGGGGTCAAGTCGTGATAAGCAAAAATAATAGTATTAAAGTGATATTTTTGTTCTTGCGCTTGCCAAATTTCTTCATTTTGCTGCATAGGGATATAAACTTTTTGGAAAAAAGAGGCGGGGTAAGCCTCTGGTCGGTTATCAATAAAAACTCGTTCTTGGGGATAGAGGTAGAAAATTAGATAGCTACCGATGTCATAATTGTTGAAAATCGGCCCTGCAATTTTTTCCTTTTGCAAAAATTCTGCTGCCGCGTTGTTGCCGGGAAGAAGGCCTAAGGTCGGATGAAAATTTATTTGACGGTCGGGATCGGATAAAAAGAAAATCAGGATAAAAACAGTAGTAAGTGCGCAGATGATTTTAAAGGACAAAGAGGAAAGTGAAAATCGAGGTGTGAGGATATTTTTTAAATTAATCGCTAGGATGGGAAGGCTGAAGAATCCAAAGAGTGTAAAGTTACGTAAGGCCCACCAAGCCATAAAACTAAAGATTGCAGCAAGGAAAAAGAGAGGAAGGGAGAATTTACCCTCCTTCGCTCCTTCGGAGCTACGGAAGGGTCCTTTACGCCGATTAAAAAATAACAAAAGGACAAAACTCAAAACGAGGAGGGAAAATGTAATTTCAAAGAGGAGAAGGTTGGGATCTTGGAGACCATATTTTTCCAAAAAGATAACGGATTTATTTTCTACAATTGCATAGCCATAGTTTTGAAAAATTTTGAAGGGGTAAATTGCGCCTCGGATAAAGAAAGGGTTTATGAGAGTGGCAAGAATTGTCAAGATTAAGATGAGGCCGATTTTTTTGATTTCTTTTAAAGAAAAAAAGATAATTTTTTCTAACAAAAAAGCTGCAATTAGGGCAGGCCCAAGGAAGAAATAAATATGAGTGTTGACCCAAAGGATTTGAATGATTGGCAGGACAAAAAGCCATTTATAGGAAAGTTGGCATTTTTGATATTTCCAGAACAGCCAGAAAAAGAGAGTAGTAAATAGATAAGTGAAGATTTCCGGTCGCACTTCTGGACGTTCGGCAGCAAGAGGAAGGATTAAAAAAGAAATCACGGTCGCAAGCCCTAAACCTGCCTCTCTTTTCGTCAGAATGAAAAAGAGCGTAAAAACAATAAAGTTGGAAAGAATATAAAAAAGATGCAGACCAATGAAGCCTGCAAGTTTTAGGATGAAATAAAAGATTACTGCGCTTGCCCAGTGATGGTTTAGAAAGGGAAAGTCAGGATAGGTATAAGAATAATAATTTTGAAAAAGATGTTGAAAGTTGCCTTGCAGAATAAGCTCACCATTTTTTAAATGCCGACCTAAATCTGCTGTGGTTAAATCAATAGGGCGGATAAGAAAAAGAGAATACCAAATTAGGAGTAGAAATAAAATAAAGATTGTTTTCTTTTTTGAGATAAAAAAGGTGGCGATTTTTTGCATTTTCTTTTATTTTATGGGGCTTTTGCTTTCGGGGTCCCCCAAAATTCTTTTTGGAATTTTGGGGTTTACTTTCGGGGTCCCCCATAAAATCCCTTCTGATTTTATGGGGCTTTTATTAGATTTCAATTCCTATTGGGCAATGATCTGACCCCATTACTTTGGGGAGGATAAAAGCTTTTTTTAAATGCAGGGCAAGTGGTTTGGAAACGAAGATATAGTCAATCCTCCAGCCAAGATTGCGATTACGGGCATTATAAAAATAAGGCCACCAAGTATAATGGCCACTACTATGGGGATAAAATTTGCGAAAGGTATCTATAAAACCTAGAGTAATGATTTTATCTATTTGTTTTCGCTCTTCGGCCGTGAACATAACATTATTTTGATTATCTTTAGGCCGAGCAAGATCAATTTCTTGATGTGCGATGTTAAAATCGCCAATTAAGATTACCTTTTTATTTTTGAACCGCTTTAGTCGTTGTAAGAGATATTCATAGACTTTAAGTTTGTAATCTAGATTTTCTTTTTGCCGTCCGCCATGGGGTAAATATAGGTTAATTAAAATAAGGTTTGGATAATATAGTTCAAGTATTCTTCCTTCTTTATCAAATCTTTCTAAACCCATTTTTGTATTCATTTCGTTCGGTTTTTGCTTGGTATAGATGAGGGCGCCGGCATAACCTTTACGTCTTGCAGGGTTTACATAGACGAAGTAATGAGGAGGGCTAAGTAAATCAGGAGGGATTTGATTCTTTTGGGCTTTAATTTCTTGTAGACAAACAATATCGGCTTGGCTTTTTCTGAACCAATTTAAAAAATTTTTTTTATAAACTGCCCGGATGCCGTTGACATTCCAAGAAAGGATTTTCATAAGATTATTCTTTAAAAATCTTCAATAAATCTTTTAGGGAATAAATTGTAAAATCAATCACATTTTTAGGAATCTCTTTGCGACGAGTAAGATTATAAAATACTGTGGTCATTCCCACCTTTTTGGCGCTCATAAGGCTTCTCTCTATATTATCATCAATCATTGCTGACTCTTCGGTTTTTGCGTGGGCGTCACGCAAACAGCTTTTGAAAAAATTGGGGTCAGGTTTGAATAGATTATATTCTTCAGAGATACCGACAAAGTTAAAATAGGGCAATAATTTTTCTTGGGATAGCTTCTTTTTCACTTCTGGTGCTTGGTTAGCAATAATCCCAAGGTGAAAATGGGAAGATAGCTTTTGCAAGACAGACAAGGCTTCGGGTCGGATGGGTGTTACTTGGTAATAATCCATTTTTTCTCTGGTTCGCTTCGCTTTGAGTATTTTATAAGCTCTTTCAGCTTTCTTTTTGTCTTTTAATATTACTTGGAAGGTATTTAAAATCAAACTACCTATCTTTCTACTTGCTTTAATATTTGCTGCAAGGAGTGCAGAGGGTGTGATTTCTTGGTGATAGCGGCACAAAATCGTAATTATATTTCTAATCAGCCATTCTTCGTAGAGAGTTTTGTCTATTAAAACACCGCCCACATCAAAGAAAAGCCAATGGATTCTTTGTGTATTGATTGTTGACGGCATAGAATTTATGATAAAATGAAATTATAGAGACATTAAATTAAAATTATATGTGGGACACTATTGCACAAATTGGAATTTTTATTTTTGGTATTGCGGCGATTATTTTAGTTGGTAGAAAAAATAAATGGGGATTTGTTTTTGGTCTTGCCTCACAACCATTCTGGTGGATTACGGCGATTGTTAATCATCAATGGGGAGTTGTTATGCTTAATATTGCCTATACCTTGAGTTGGGGATATGGATTATATCAGTGGTTTTGGAAAGAGAAGCCAAAAAGTAAAACCCCTCTTTAATCTCCCCTTATCAGGGGAGAAGTTTTCTCCCTTCCCTGATAAGGGAGGGTGGGGTGGGTTATTTATGCGCCGTGTTTGATTTCAATCACATCTCCATCCTGCACTACATATTCCTTGCCCTCGGTGCGAATTAATCCTTGTTCTCTGGCTTTGGTAAACCCTCTGGCCTCTATTAGTTTTTTCCAATTGATTACTTCAGCGCGAATGAAGTTTTTTTCAAAATCAGTGTGAATTACACCAGCAGCTTGAGGTGCTTTCATGCCTTGTACAATGGTCCAAGCGCGAGTTTCATCTTCGCCAGTGGTTAAAAAAGTAATAAGATTTAAAAGGGTATAGGCTTTTTGGATTAAAATATCTATTTCCGATTCTTTAGGTAGCCCTAGGGAGATGCGCTCTTCCGGGCTAAGATCTCCAGCTTCAAATTCATTTTTGATATTAATGATAAGATAAGGCCAATTATTCTTTTGAAACTTTTTTAAGATTTCAGGAGATATTTCTTTTTTGTCGCCGTTTAAAAGATACAACCTTGGTTTTAGAGTGAGAAGTTGATATTCTTGAATTAAAGGTAATTCTTCAGCAGTTAAGGATTGTTCATATAAAATTTTTCCTTGTTCAAGGAGCTTTTTTATTTTTTTAAAAAGACTGTTTTTATAAATCGCATCTTTATTGCCGGTTTTTGCTTCCTTTTCAGATTTTTCTAGGATTTTATTTACGGTGTCTAAATCTTTTAAAATTAATTCTAAATCCAAGGTTTCTTTTTCTTGAATAGGGTTAACGCGGTTTTGAGTATTGGCAACATTTTCATTTTGAAAAGCACGCAAAATATAAATAATCGCATTTACCTCGCGGATATGCGCCAAGAATTGATTGCCCAAGCCTTCGCCTTTGTGTGCGCCAGCCACTAAACCAGCGATGTCTACAAACTCAATCGTTGTATAAATTTTGCGGCCAGAATGGGTTAGAGCGGCGAGTTTATCTACCCGCTCATCAGGGACCATAACCACGCCTACATTAGGATTAATTGTGCAGAAAGGATAGTTAGCGCGGTCTACTTCTTTTTTGGTTAAGGTTTGAAACAGGGTTGATTTGCCTACATTGGGCAAACCGACGATGCCGATAGAAAGAGACATAATTTGAAGCTAAAAGCTAAAAGTGAAAAGCTAAAATCTGAATTTAAGGGTTTAGGAATTTGAAATTGTTTTTAGCTTTTCGCTTTAAGTTTTTTTGACAATTATCTACTTTTAAATTACATTAAAATGATCGTTTTGGCTAGGTTCTTTGGATAATCTTTTATTTGCTCAATATGAGCGACACAAGGAGGATCGGATATGAATAGATTTAAAAGCGCAACGACAATGGTGTTGGGAATGAGTGATGGTGGAACAATTTACAGGTTCGCGCCAGATGGCGTGAATCAATTATTAAAGGCGGCCATAAAATGGGAAAAATGGGATTACGATGGTAAAAGTAGGTATAGGTATTGGAGTAAACCTTGGCTTTTGAATTTCTGTAATTTAGCTGTAAGTTATCAGGATACAGACGGTTGTCTTGTTTCAGGGATGCCGGGAATAGTCATTGTAAAAACGATTTTCGGGAGGCAATCCTTTTTCTAGATTTTCGTTTCCAAAATTTTCAGATACTTGTTTGTTTTCTGATAACATATATGAGTTGGTTCAAATCTTTGATTTGAACCAGCAGAATAATTTTATTTTCTCCTTTTTGATGTCCAAAGGTTTTGCCACCAAGCGCTTGGCGCTTGTCTTTTGACCTCTTTAGCAATTTCTTTGGCGAGTTTGGTGTACATTAGTTTCTCCTGCTGGCTAACCATATTTTTACCTTGATGACTTTCTTTTAGCCAGTTTGTCGCTTCTCTATTCCCTTGCCAAGCGTATTCTCGGAGGAGAAAAATCTCATCTAACAAATCTGCATCTTTAGCAATCTTGGCTTCTAGGGTTTTGCGTGTTTGATATTCATTGGAGAGTTGGATGAGCTCTCCAGAATGAGGTAAATCTTTTAATTGTTCTTCGCGAATTTCATCCTCAAAAATTTTAACGTATCTTTTGCTTACCCAATGGTGATCCATAGAACGGGATTCTTCTAAATCATGAAGAAGACACATTTTCATTATTTTATTTGTATCGGCTTTTAACTCGCAAGCTAAAAAATATCCAAGCATAGCGACGCGGAAAGAATGAGAAGCGATGTTGTCGGTTAAATCATGAGTAAGTAGGGTTTGTTGGTGCGCTCTTAGGACCTTTCTTAAATTGCCAACCTCAAAGAAAAAGGCAGTAAGTTTTTTAATTTGGGTTGATTTCATAATCATTATTTCTTCTCCCCTTGCTAAGGGGAGGAACAAAAGGATATTTATGCTTTTTGCACTTTTTGCCACTCGGTTTCAATTTTTTGGGGAGATAAAATACCACTTAAAATTTTAGAGAATACTTCTTTTTTGATTTCAGATGACCAAAGTTTATCAGGACCACCGGGAGCTTTTTCCTCTTTCCAAATATCATAAACCCCCATAAATTTATACATCGGAATAGTTACCAAAACAATATCTTCTACAAGACCATCAGAATATTTAAGTTTTTCCTTTGCACGTGCAACTTGATGGCGTTTTTCATTTAATTTTAAAGGGTGGCTGGCAGAGGTGAATTGAACGCCAATATCATTCTTTTCTCCGTTATCGGCTTCAATACCGACACCTCTGTAATAGCGACGGCGATGAATAATAAAATCAATTTTTTGATCAACATCTTGATCAACATCAGCCGGCATTATTTTAAAAGAGACATCATAATCAATAGATATTTTTTTGAGGAAATTTTCTACCATTTTTTCCACGATTAAACCTGCAGGTATTTCTTTGTTCTGGCGGTCTCTAAAAATTCTTTTATAAGTCTCTTTTTTAAATGAATCAAGTTCAGGATTATTTGCCTCTTGAACCAGAATTTGGTAATCATACAAATTACGGAGTTCATTTTCTGCTTGTCCAATTAAATATCTTTTGCGGGTGGCTCGCGATACCGTAGTTTGGTCAAGATTATAAATTATATCCCAGGAATCATCGGTTAAAATTTCGCCGAGGGTCAATGCGACATTTTTACCATCCTTTTGCTGCCAAAAGAGTTTCTCTCCTTTTTGGATGACAAAGCGGCCTCTTCTCTTTTCCATTTCTGGATTTTCGACATGGGACGGTTCGTCTAATGCGGCAAGCTCACGATGTAGCTTCTGCATAATCCTTTGCTTTTCTACTTGGAGATAATAAATTGTTTTTGGAATATCTTTAATTTCATCAATTTCTTTTTCCGGAGGACGTTTAAAAAAGGGATTATCAAGCAAGGGAGGAGGGACTTCTTTTAGTTTTTCCTTGGAAGATTCACTATAGAGTCTTAAATCTTCTTCAAAGTTTTCGCGCATAGATATGGATAAACGACAATTTATTTATTCATTGCTTTAACTACATTAATAACCTCTTTAAGGTTTTTAATGGATGCATTTGGCTTATAGATTTTGAGAATATTTCTATCATCTTCTTCCCAAGATCCTTTTTGAGACATATTAAACCAAATTGTTTTTATTCCCAAGCCACTTGCGGCAACTAAATCTTCTGCTATTTCATCAGCAACAAAAATTGTTTCTTCCGGCTTTACGGATAATTTTTTTATTGCCTCGTAATAAATTTTGGCATTCGGTTTTCTTGCCTTAACTTTTGAAGAGACAATGACGGCATCAAACAATTTTTCAATTTTGCAGTTTTGAATAACCTTATCGACCCATTCTTGAACATTATTGGATAAAATTCCAACCTTATATTTTTTCTTTAATTTTTTTACTATTTCAATATGTTTTGTAGAGATGAAATGATTTTTAATAGTAGTTTCAGTTATTTTTTGAACCGGTATATCTTTTTGAGCAACTCTTCTAATAAAAATTTCCAGTTCTTTATCACTTTCTATCTTACCAGAAGACCTTAAGATATAAAATCCTCTCCAGAAATGATTGAATGTCCACCAATTAAATCCAAATGGTTTTAAAATCTGATCTAATTTTTGTTCCCTATTTTCAAAAAAAGTGGCAAAAGTATGTCCCCAGTCAAAATAAATAGCTTTAATCATAAAGGCGCTGCAAATGGTTATTTATTTTTATTTTAACTGAAAAGGCTAGGGAGAGCAAATAAAAAAGCGGTGATGGCATTACTTACCTTACCGCTTAGGGTTAAAACTTAAGTCAATAATATAAGGAAAGGCTTACCTCATTTAAGTAAAAAATAGCACAATCCATTTTTATAGATTGTGCTTATATCTTGGGAGAATTTAGAAACTTCTGATTTGGATTGGTTCTGTAAAATCAATCCATATAGGAGAAGTTTATCAGGCCCCGAACCTGCCGAAGGGCTGGGTCTTCTGAACAAAATTCGAACTTTTTTCAAGGAAAATCCAGATGCTGATTTCTGAAAAAAATTCGCTCGGGCGGGCAAAAAGGAAGGGGGTTGGGGGGAAGGAATTTTTGCCCGCCCTCGCTTTTCCGCCGCCGAATTTCGTGCCA
>Ga0136653_10001460_pt1 | contig 12823 bp, 7 predicted proteins | sample LakKivw275mmetaG_FD_94866 | JGI IMG/M metagenome (GOLD analysis project Ga0136653, IMG submission 94866) | Anoxic lake water microbial communities from Lake Kivu, Rwanda to study Microbial Dark Matter (Phase II) - Lake Kivu water 275m metaG... | ecosystem: Environmental > Aquatic > Freshwater >... | reverse complement strand
ATAAAATATATTGAAGAATCAAGAACGGAGGCTAAGTTTTAGCATGTATCTTTTAGATACGACTCACTGCCTAAAATTGTTCAAAGGTGCCCTTGAGGAGAAGTTATCAATTCTCGGGGAAGTTATCCTATCAATCAGTGTGATTACACGTGGTGAATTGATCTTTGGAATACATAAGTCTGAACTTGTCAGTGAGAATCTAACTGTAATGGGAAGATTTATTGATACCTTAGACGTATATTTGGTTAATGAGATCACAGCGGATATATACGGAGAATTGAAGAACACAATCTTTGCTATGTTTGGTCCCAAAGACAAGAGCAAACGCAGAAATTTTAGGGTTCAATCACTGGGATTTTTTGATAATGACCTATGGATAGCCGCTACAGCTATTCAACATGGTTTGATATTAGTATCGGCAGACAGTCATCTTAAGCGATTACAAGGAATTAATGGATTAGAAGTTGAGGTTTGGTAAAGGATAAGCCTTTCCTTAGGTATAATTGAATCTATAGAAATTTCGGAAAAGACCGCCATGATTTGGCAATCACACACAATAATGAAAATAGGTCTATTTTCGGAGTAGGATTGAGGTTTTGAAATTGTAGGGGCGAAGCATTTTCATTTTTGTAAATTATCATCATACCTTGATCTAGCTGAAAATGCTTCGCCCCTACGGCAATATGTTCTTGTGATTTTAAACTCAACTATTTACCGAAAATTCTATAGTGCACTGGCAATTCAATTTACAATAGCTGAAAAAACGTTTTTAGATGTCATTCCTGCTGTTACTGCAAACAAAAAACAATCTGGCAGAATGTTGTACTTTTGCTCAAATAAGCTTATACTTCAGCAGGGAAGAATATGCCTACGGTTTTTGAACTCAGAGAGATATTAGAATCAGGCGCAGTCATTCGCAGTTGGCTGACAGGCTGTCTGTTCAGATTTGCAACTGCGATTGCATATAGCATCGGCGGTGGATATATTGCGCATCGCTTGCTGGATAGGACTATTGCTACTATCGGTGGGGTATTGGCTGGGTTTTTCCTGAGCTATCTGCAGAACCGATTATTGCATTTGCTAGGCAGAGCTGTGACTCATCAAAGAGTTATTTTCGAGCTTGGCTATATGGCAAGGTCAGGAGATACAGAGGCAGCCAGAGCTTTGGCTGATATTGCCATCTCCGTGCGACGCGATAGCCAAAGCACAAATGAGGAGACTCGCAAAGCCAGGTCTTTGTGGAAATATATCCGGGCAGTGATGAAGGAAATATCATCATCCGAGTGCATTGAGGCTATATCTGAGGTATATGCGGAAAGTCGCAGTCCATTTCTCCGCAATGTGATAATCTCAAGGAAATGGCATCCTCAGAATCCACCCAAAGCAATGGTGCTGATCGCTCTGGAATCCAACCAGCTTGATATGATTAAAAATGGTCAGAGGGAAGTTATTGATCCGCTGGTCGAATACTGCTCAGATCAGGATAAGACAATTTCAAAGCTGGCTCAGGAGTGCATCGGCGCTCTGACGAATGCCGAAGCTATAGAGCAATTGTTCAGGCGATGGGTAGAGACAATGAATCCTCTGCTGGAAAGCAAGATACAGGAGGCTGGGTATGTGCCGAATGATCCACAGTTACGGTCAATCCATCTCTTTCTGGGTGATCAGTGGGAGAAATATGAGGAACTTGATTTTGATCGCCGCATGTTAAAGGCTGTTTACGAATCGGGCAGCAATCCGCTGCGCAGCAGGATTATGGATAAGCTTCGGGCAGCCGGAAAGATTGATTATCTTACTGTCATAACAGGCAGTGATCAGCGCGCCAGAGTTATGGAGGGATCAGAGATACAGTTTGTGATCCAGATGCTTTCCGGTAATAAAGAGTGGAAAAGGCTCTGGAAGATGATCTTCGATCTGCCATACATACATGGTATCGAGGCATTACGCACACTCAGCCAGAGCGGATGGAGTCCGGAAAAGCCTGATGAGCGATTAGCTTTTGATGAGCTAATTGCATTTATCAACAATGATATAATCAGGACAAAACAGGGGCTTGATACGCTGATCCCGCCTGCGATACGTCAGGCAAACGTGAAAATCTCGGGACGCGTCAATGATGTGTCTTTCTCCCCATCGGACCCATTTATTGCTATTGGATTGGGACAGGGCAGGGCTGTGATATGGGATTTTGAAAGACACGAGATTAAAGAAACGCTTGATAATTTTGCACATTCTATAGGGCATGTCAGCTTCACGAAGGAAAGGCTGGTATTGGCTGAGCGCACTCAGGGGCGGCTTAGTAAGTGCAGCATTTACGCATGGCAGAGCGGGGATAATGGCGCAAAAAAAATTGGCAGCCATAATGGCTCGATTACAGCCATTGAGCCGGTTCAGGATGAGATGGTTTTCTCAACTGGGCGCGATCAGACAGCCGTATTGTGGGATACTGAAAAAAAGAAAATTAGGCAGTTAGAGCTTCCTGAAACATGGGCTCGCGGTGCAAAAGTCTCGGATGATGGCAAATTAGCCGCGCTGCTTTTTGATGGGATAAGGATAATGTCACTGCCTTCGATGCAGCTTAATCCGGGCGTATATTTGCGCAAAATATCATGCGCTGCCGCATTTACTCCATCAGGAAATGGATTGATTGTCGGGAACCTGAGCGGCGGAGTGTTGCTCCATCAAATTCTTGAGAATAAAAGCCTTAATCGCAGTTATCAGCAGATCTGCTCTCATGAGGGGCAGATCCGCGGCATAGAGATAATGCCAGACCAGAACGCGGTAATCACAGGAAGCTCTTCCGGAGAGCTAAAATTTACCAGTCTGACAGACGGAAAGGAATTGGGTGTCGCCAGCGTATCGGGAATGATGACATCACTGCATATATCACCGGATAAATTTTTCATGGCTGTGGGCGAGTCAGAATCCAGAATGTCACTATGGGATCTGAGAGTATTTGACCTTCCCATTCTGTTTTCAAACCCTTTATCCAAAGCAGTTCCAAAACACCTGGGAGCGCTGAGGGCTATGCTAAGCATTGTTGATCTGTCACTGTCTTTGAGAAATACGCTCCTGTTTGTTGAAAAGGCTCTTCAGTACCGTTTTCGATATGATATAGAGATTGATGAGATACATACGATCAGCCCTGGAGACTATGATATAGAAATTGAGTGAAAGGGAAAGGATGAAGCGGAAGGATGAGGGATAAAGAAATACATTTTCCTATTTCATCCTTCATCATTTTCCCAGAATTGCTTTTTTCAGTGATTATGAGGTAGAAAAATGTTTGGGTGGTTTAAGAGAAAATCCTCGGATAGCAGTGTTCAATTGTTGGATCTAAGGAGTGAGGTGCAAAAGCTGAAGATCGAGATCCAGGAGCGTGATAAAACTTTAGCCAGGTTGAAAGACGATCTGAGCCGCGAGCGCGAGGCGAGAACTACGCAGGTTGCAGAATCTATAAGGGATTCGATGAAGAAGCTGATGGCTAATGCGGCATCGCCGGTCTCGCAACTAGTTACGCAGGCGCATTTACTGGAATCACAAGATAAGCCGGTTCAGGCAAGGGATGTGATCTCCGTCAGCAAAAGGCTTATCCGCGTATTTGAGGATGCAGGGATGAAAACGGAGGGCAGCATTGGAGAGATAGCATCCTTTGACCCCAATTATCATGCTCCTTTAGCTGGGGATGCAAGCATAAAGATCGGGGACAGGGTTATTATCAGGCTTACGGGTGTTTCATTTGACGGTAGAATTATCCGCAAGGCAGGAGTTGAAACATGCCAGGACGCCTAGCTGTTGATTTTGGGACAAGTAACACTGTAATAGCATATTGGGACGAGTCAAGGAATGATAGCACAGTCCTCAGCGTGCCTGATCTTGGGTATTCCTTTCAAGCCGGCGCTGAAGAGACGCCGGTTATCCCATCGCTAATACATTATGCTGCTGATCGCCGTACATGGCTTGGAAGACAGGTGATGGATCAAAACCTGTATGATTCGCATGGCACTTTTCGCTGGATGAAGCGGTACATAAGCAACCAGAGCCGGCTGAAAATCCGGGCAGGTGATGGCAGAGAGATATCGCATTATGAAGCGGGGAGCGACTTCCTTTCCGGGATACTGGCAGTTGCATCGGCGGAGCTGGGCATTGGGGATGAGGAAGTGGCCTTTACAATGCCTGTGGAGTCCTATGAGCATTACGAGAACTGGCTCACAGAGGTTGTAGAGAAGTCTGGAATAAATCGCTTTAGGCTGATTGATGAGCCGTCAGCCGCAGCATTGGGCTATGGTGCTCATATACAGCCGGGGGATGTGTATCTGATTTTTGATTTCGGCGGAGGTACGCTAGACGTCGCTGCTGTGCTGATATCTGATGAAAAGGAAGTCGCGCGTATATCCGGACAGGATGGGCGCCGATGTCGTGTATTGGGCAAGGCTGGGGCAGATATCGGCGGAATGAAAATTGACCAGTGGCTATTTCAGGAGACGCTGAGATTAAATGGGCGAAGCGATTCAGATGATGATGTCCGCAGGATCAGCCGTGTTCTGCTGGTAGAATGTGAGAAGGCGAAGGAAAAGCTATCGCTTTATGAGAATGCCGATGTCACTGCTATGAATACGGAAACGGGCGCGGTCATATCCGCTGAATTCACAAGGGGTCAGTTTGAGGAACTGATGGACCAGCATGAGATGTTCTCCCAGATTGATCGGACGATACGCCGTGCGCTGAACAATGCTCGTGAGCGGGGATATTCTGAAGAAAACATAAAATCAGTCCTTATGGTGGGTGGAAGCAGCCTGATACCATCTGTCCAGAAAGATTTGCAGCGGATATTCGGGCGTAAGAGGGTAATGCTCCAGCATCCGCTGGATGCTGTAGCACGCGGTGCGGCAGCTTTTATACCGGGTGTGGATTTCTACGATCATATTCAGCACAATTACGCTATAAGACACCTGAATGCAATGGATGGCAGCTATGATTACAGGGCAATAGTTAATCAGGGAACGCCATATCCGACAAATGAGCCTGTTTGCAGGATCACAGTTAGAGCCAGCTATGATGGACAGACCCAGCTTGGTATCGCCATATACGAGATTGCTGAACAGCACAGGCGAAGTATGGAAAGCAACCCGATAGAGCTGGTATTTGACCCATCCGGTGCGGCAAGAGTAGTCGCTGTTACCCCTGATGAAGATGACCGCCGCACTTACTTCTGGATGAACGAGGAAAGCCCAACTTTTCTAACTGCCGACCCGCCTGCCCAAAAAGGCGAAGCAAGATTCAGTGTGGAATTCGGCCTTGATGGCAACAAAAGATTATTGATAACAGCGCGTGACCTGAAAACAGACAAATTGACACATAAAGACTATCCTGTTGTTAGGCTGGTCTGAATTAGAAATTGTTCTGGAAATAATCAATCGGAATAGCCTAGTAGGGTGGGCATCGCCCCATAGGCGTCAAGCTAAGAAAAATAGAGACAAAAAGGGGAAAAAATAATATACTCATTAGGGCATTTAATATATAATAACCCTTCAAAAAAGGAGAATCCTAATGAGTATAAGAACACCAATAATAATACCCGAAATAAAAGATATTGTCAACTTCTATACACCGGAACTGGTGGAGCAGAATGCCAGAAAAACTCGTTTCGTTCAGAGAGAATCGGGTCTGGGAGGAATAGAATTTCTGGGAGTAATGACCCAAGGTTTGTTTGCTAGACCTGACTCCAGCTTAAGTCAGATGGCAGCATTGGCAAGAGATATAAATCCTGCTTTGCATATAAGTAAACAGGGATTCGATGAACGGATAAATGAGCAGGGAGTGTCTTTTCTAAAGGAGATGCTATCAAAGGCATTGGAGTTATCAACATCTAAGCTGATAGATGCAGAGATACCGGAGCTTTTGAATAACTTCACCAAGGTTCATCTTCTTGATAGCACCTATACAGCACTTCCAGAAAAGTTAAGTAATATATGGCGAGGAACAGGTGGAGATGGTTCTAAGGCAGGAATGAAGCTTCACTTGATGATAGAGTATAAGAGTGGGAAGTATGAGCGGATATTAACAACAAATGGAGTGACGCCGGAGCAGAGCTACATGGAAGAAGCTATAAAGCAGATAGGTAGCAATGAGCTTCTGATATATGACCTTGGATATTTCAAGCAGGATTATATGTTAGAAATATCAACCAAAGGGAGTTACTTCATAAGTAGATTCAACCATCAAGTGTTGTTATATAAAGAGATAATAGATAAAGAGACAGGAGAAAAGACATATCGGAAATTCGACCTTGAAAAGGAGCTAAAAGAGCTTGATTCAAAAGGGATAGGCTTTTATGATTTCGAGTTGTGGATGCTAAAGTCAGGAAGGTCATTGAAAGTCAGGCTAATATCAGAGAAAGTATCAGAATCGGTATTAAAGAAGCGCAAGAAGAAGGCAAAGCGAAAAGCGGGAAAGAAGAAGCGGAAACCCACAAAGAAATATCTTTATCTTCAGAGCTGGAATCTATACATAACCAATATCGAGTCAGAACGTATAAGTGGCAAACAGGTTACATTGCTACATAAGGTACGTTGGCAGATAGAGATAATATTTAAGACATGGAAGAGCTATCACGGATTGGAGGAATTGAAAGGAGAAAGGGCAGAGCGGATAGAGTGTTTTATGTATGGACGATTGATAATGATAGTAATAATGTGTTTTCTTTTCAACAGCATCCATCGGACTGTATGGGAGAGCAATAAGAGAGAAGTAAGTTTACAAAAGGTTGTAAAGCATTTTCAGGTTAAGGCATTCAAGGTATTGTCACTTCTTCCTGTGCCGAAAGCGCTACTAGAATACCTGGTCGAGGAGTTTATCGAGGCATGTCGTCTTTGTCTGATGGATGTTCGTAAAAGGCTTTCTACTGCACAAAAGGTCAGATTGGGTGGGCATGTTCTTGCCTTAGCTTGACGCCTATGGGGCAATGCCCACCCTACTTATTGTTGTCCTGATTTATGAGCAAAATGAGCCATTCCAAAATATATACACTTGTTTTCTGCATATCATCTGTTCAACGATTAACAGTATTGTATTTCTGTCTGCTAATATTCTATTTGCCAGTATAGGATCCTTAATACAGCCATAGATTCCTGTCCAAACTTCGATACTGTATAGCCTCGGATATATGCTCACCCTCTATAATATCGCTTTCAGCAAGGTCAGCAATGGTTCGCGAGACCTTCAGGATGCGGTCATAGGCACGTGCGCTTAAGCCAAGCTGCTTGATAGCCATTTCCAGCAGTTGCATTGCGCTTTCGTCAACCTTGCAGTATTTTCTGAGCTGTCTGGTGCGCATTCCGGCGTTGCAAAACATCTTATCGCCTGCGAATCTCTGGCTTTGTATCTGGCGCGCTTTGTTCACCCTTTGCCTGATGTCAGCGGAACTCTCGCCGATTGTCTCGCCGACGAGGTCTTTGTATTTTACTGCGGGAACTTCTATGTGTATATCAATTCTATCAAGCAATGGTCCTGACACTTTGGACATATACTTCTGGATCACTCCCGGCGTGCAGCGGCATTCTTTGGTAGGGTCGGTATGATAGCCGCAGGGGCAGGGGTTCATAGCGGCGGCAAGCATAAAATTTGCTGGATATGTTAGAGTCGCTGTAGCTCTGGAAATAGTTACCGAGCCTGACTCTAACGGCTGACGCATAACCTCAAGAGCAGATTTATCGAATTCCGGCAGCTCATCAAGAAAAAGGACGCCGTTATGGGCAAGACTAACCTCGCCGGGTCTTGGAATTTTCCCACCACCTATCAATCCAGCGTCCGAAACTGTGTGATGCGGAGACCTGAAAGGGCGTGTGGCGATTAAAGCCGAGTTTGGGGGCAGCATCCCTGCAACACTGTATACCTTTGTCGCTTCCAGGGCTTCCTCAAGGGTCATATCCGGAAGTATAGTAGGTATACGCATCGCCAGCATGGTTTTACCCGATCCAGGTGGGCCGATCATGATGACGTTATGTCCTCCAGCCGCTGCGACCTCAAGAGACCTTTTGACATTTTCCTGCCCTTTGACATCTGAAAAATCAATGGAATAATCACGATTCTGTGAAAATGCCTCTGAAATGTCATAGTCATAGGGCTTTATAGTGCTTCTGCCATTGAGAAAGTCAGCTACCTGACGAAGATTCTCAACGGGAAGCACGTCTATATTACCAACAACAGCAGCTTCCTTAGCGTTATCTCTTGGAAGGATAATACCCTTAATGCTATCATTCCTCACGCTTATGGCTATAGGCAAAGCGCCCTTGACAGTCCTGATGCTGCCATCCATGGATAACTCGCCAAGCATGACATAGTCATCAAGTATATTTATCCTAACCTGACCGGTAGCGACAAGGACAGCAATGGCAAGCGGCAGATCAAACGCAGATCCTTCCTTACGAACATCAGCAGGGGCAAGATTGGCTGTGACTCTCTTAATGGGATAGACATACGCGGAATTCTTAATAGCAGCGGCAACTCTATCTTTGGATTCCTTGATTGATGCATCAGGCAAACCCACGATATTGAAGCATGGCAATCCCTCGTTTACATCAAGCTCTACTTTGACTATATAGGCATCTATTCCCAGGACGGCGCCGCTTTGAACTTTTGCTAGCATCTTTTCTCCTTTTTGTTTATGTATGACCAACCATCAAGCCCATATCTCCTTTATCGTCTCTTCCTGATTAAATCCATCTGGAACAGCTTGGCTTTGCATATTTGCAAAATACCATCTCCTGCCGTTTGCGGGTGAGGCAAGACAACGGCTTCCGGGCATTTCTAGAAATCCATTTGGGTCATGCTCTTTAATCCATTTCCAGGCATACCAAAGCCAATCGTTTCTATATTCCTCTGGTTGATTAGCAAACCAGCTTATCTCGTCATATCCCCATATCCAGCATGAGCCGATATTCTGGCCTTCTTTGCCGCTGGAGCCAAAGTTATCAAGCTCAACCATATATGGCAGAGAATCACATTGCCATCCGCTTGGTGTAAGACCGCCTTTGCTTCGCCCGAATATGCTGTCGAGATAGCCAACCTTCAGAACACCTTTGTATGGTGAATCATCAACTTCCTCAATTCTCAACGGAAAAGAGTGCAAATCAAATAGCAATCTGCCGTCACCAAGCACTATGCCTCCGCTGGGAACATGGGCATCGCAAAGGATGATATGCCTTCTTGCATTTCTTGACGCATACCGACGTACCCGACCCATCATATCCCACCAGTATTTATGATTGGGGTCATTATTGTCCATTATCTCCACCTGTCCGAAATGGATCGCCTCTATACCAACGTCAATATAGGTTGCTGCGGCATAAAAAAACCACATCCTCGTCTCAAGCTGGCTCATATCAGGTATTGACGCACCCTTACTCCAGTGATCCTTTCCATGGCCATTCGGATATATCATGGCTTCATAATTGAAATTCCGTCTTTTTGCGGAAAGCCCAAATTCCTCAAAAATCCAATCGGGGACTGGCACTTTTTCAACATCCTTCGTGATAATCTCATAGATGCCAGCCTGCAGGATCATATCAGGGTCTTCGGCGTGAATCTTCTGAGCGATATCTCTAGCCCTAACGAGCATCCTGGGCTGACGGCTTTCGTCTCCCCAGACGTATAGTGTGCGGCCGGCATATTTTGCGCCTATGTTTAGCAACATACGGATATTATCGTCCACATCCCCAACCCCGCTTAGCAAGTCCATCATAGTGATAGACCTGGAAAGGTAGTTTTCCAGAACTTTCTTTGATATACTTCCATCAAATTTATAATCTTGCCTGTCAGATTCTGTGCTTGCAACAAACATCATAAAATCCATCCCCATTAATAATAAAATATCATTTTAGTCTTAATTTATTGTCATCGCACATATTATCATAGTTCATGCTGCAATTCAAATGAAAAGTCTTTTTTAGGAGATACGGGCAATAGAATAGGTCATCTGGTTGGATATATCATTCCACAAGGCGATAGGCGAAGAAACCAGATTTCGCCACGAAATGCAAATGCCCATTGTCAATAGAATATTCAATATCCTCCTGTCTTTTAAGGTTTTCGTCTAGCGCCTCAATCCTGCTTATTTTTAGATCACTTAGATTGATGACAACATCAAAAGATTGACTTTCTGGCAAAGGTATTATCATTTTTTTGTCTTTTAGAAACCTGAACGCCCCGTTCGTCTCGATTCCGTTAAATCTAACCATTTTTCGTGATTGATTAATACGCTCAAGGGTTGGATCGGCAGGTGCTGGTTTTAGCTTGACTGACAAGCAATTATCAGCTTCATCACCAAAAATCAAAGATCCACCAATGCTTCTGCCAGATGCGTCACTTTGAGCCGTAAGCCTGAACCTTCGTCCTTCCCGTTCAGGCTGATATATTCCAAATCTTATTCCATATTCCCCTAAGGGCAAATTGGCGGGCAGTTCTGATTCGGTTCGTATTTCATATACTCCGGGCTTCTGCCATTCTTCAGAGCCAATGGGAAATTGACCTTGAAAAGCTATATTCTCTACATCAGGCGCAACTTCTGGGTTTGTGAAATGGATAAAGGTTCTGCCCTGTCTGTTGAAAGGTGATTGTATTATCCATCTGCTTATCAGGGCAAACTTCCTTCCACCAAGAGATTCAGCTCTGATTATCTCTACCTCGATGGGCAATCTGCCGAAATGCTCAGGCGGTCTTGCATCAACAAATATTGCGCTAGGACTCTCAGAGTATGCAGATATAATCCCATCACGCTTTGTTACCATAGAGCGGCAATTACCTGACTCCACTATGAATCCGTAATTTGGCAAAACTTGTCCATCTATTTCCCAATCGGTCATTCCTCTATTGGCAATTACCTTCCCGCCTTCTGCAAACTTCACAATCTGGCGGTGGATGTTATCTTCTGAAAATGTATGCTTGTCTATATCCTGCTTTGCCAGATCGGCGCATACATCATGCAATAGCCAGTAAGTCATTACAGCATTTCGGTTGAATGGTCCATCGCACATTGGGCTTCGTCCTCCAAGAACCGTCATGCTGAGATAATCGTCACTGCCATATCCATGCAATTCGTTTGATCCGTTGCCTTTATAGCGATCACCAAGGCCGCCGGCAAGAAGGATAAATTTTCCATGCGTCACCATATCGTGCCATGGAACACGCTCTCCATCATTTGCTTTTGCATTCCAAGCCCATGATTGGTTTTCAGGCGTCCAGCCGAGATGATCTGCCTGTGCAGAGTCAAGGTGCCCCAATAGCGCATCATGTCCAGCTTCGCTGATGGTTGGCGCCCCATCAAAGACCATTCTAACACGATCAAATGCTTCCCCCCATGATTGCATTGAGATCGTCTTTGGGTAAAAATTACCCTTTTCGTCATAGTAGTCCATTGGTGCAATTGCGCTGAAAACATCTATGAAATATGATGTTGGGCTGAAGCCTTCCTTTATAAGCTTGAGATTGTTTTCCATCCAGGGCTTAAAGGCGTGTGAAAGCCAGCGATAGCTCTGCGCTTCTCGTCCTTCATTGAACCATGCTCTTTGGGGCGTGCCATCGTCATTAAAGATAATGTGCTTATATGAAAATCCAGTCGCATCAGGATAAAAGTCAATGTAGTTATCATGCGGGGCAAATAAAATGCCGTTTTTTTTGCAGGAATTTACCATCTTTATAAAATCTTCCCAGTTGCCCTCTGGCGGATAGATGTCCGGCAAGCGATAATCATAGCCCCATCTTTGCCAGACATGCTTAACAAAGACGCTGTCTGCTAATCCATATAGCGCTGCCTTTTCGATACCTTCGCTTGCTCTGGCATAATTACCTCCCCACTGATCGAGGCACATCCTCCCCATAATTCCTGAAACACCCGGTGATATTGGCGGATTAATTATCTCACGATATTTCTTTGCTGAGTCGAAAGCGCCATCTAACGAAGGGACAAGAGTATAAGTCAGGTCGTGATGAGCCTCAAGAGTTGCAGTGCCATTTTCGGGGCTAATTTTGACAGAATCAGGGGGTATATCAGTTGCTTGAACAAGGCTTATTCCATTAGCAAAGTCAAATCCTGCATAAGATGTTGATAGGCTGAAGCCATTATAGGGTAAAGTAAGCCTTCCGGGGTCTTCGAGGACGTTTCCATGTCCTGCATATAGCCTGCGAACTTTTTGGTTTATTGGACCCAATGATATATGAGTAAATTTGGGCTGTCCTTTGTTATCTCTTTCTATTCCTTCTATACCGAAATGAAATCTAAGGCTTCCTTTATCATTCCATGCCCTGACAATGATCTCAAAATTACGTTCCCCATCCTTTATCGTGAGTCGAAAGGTATCGTCATCCAAATTCCATTTGCCAACATCAAATCCGCTTCGCCAATTGTCAATTCTGCGACCATCAACTTCAATATTGAATCCGTCAATCGTCAATTCACCTTTTGGGGTGGCGAAAGTCAATATGGAATCAATCAGTCCGAATCGTCCCGGCGTAAGCGCAGCAGATATTCTGTCCTGAAGTTTCCATGAGTATTGGGGTAACTTCCCTTTCAAAGCGTGGTTTGCTTGCTCTTGGTTTTTCTTAACACGATCTATGTGATCCTGTTCGGATTCCTCCAAGTAAGGCTTAATGCCAGCGATAATGATCGGATCAGCCCAATAAGCCTGATCGCAGGTAGTATTGTGGTTTGGCCCCGGACTGGTCAGCAAGCGGAGATTTATCTTTTTCCCGGCGTATTGATTCAGGTCAATTGTAGCTGATTCCCATTGTTTTGCATCGGAGAATTTATCATAGATAAGCTTATATT
>Ga0136653_10001457_pt1 | contig 12844 bp, 10 predicted proteins | sample LakKivw275mmetaG_FD_94866 | JGI IMG/M metagenome (GOLD analysis project Ga0136653, IMG submission 94866) | Anoxic lake water microbial communities from Lake Kivu, Rwanda to study Microbial Dark Matter (Phase II) - Lake Kivu water 275m metaG... | ecosystem: Environmental > Aquatic > Freshwater >... | reverse complement strand
GAGCAGGGGTTCGAAAAGCGCCAGCAAAAGGAATGCGCCCCAATCCTGGCGGCGGATCTTTTCGGAATGGCCGGTGAGGCGGATCAGGAGGTAAAGGAAGATCGAAGCCAGGACCATCCTGAAAAAAATGAGCGCCATCGGCTCAAAATACCGGTAGGCCACCTTGTAACCAATGAAAGACCCTGCCCAGAACAACATGGACAGGGTGATGCCTCCGTATGTCAATGCCCTTTTTGATCTCATAAAAAAATCCCTGCCTTGCGGAGGGATCAGTCTGGGGTGGAAGATGGGACTCGAACCCACGACTTCTGGAACCACAATCCAGCGTTCTAACCAACTGAACTACATCCACCGTTTGAGCCGACAAATGTAACTCTTTTCCCGAAAATGTGACCGGATATGCCTATTTTTACTCAAATTTTATGTGCTCAGCAATCTTGAAAAAGTCAACGGATAATGGAACTGATAAAAATAACCCCCGAGAATTTCCGGATCTTCCATGATACGGCCAGCGTGCTGTATAAAGATGATCCCAATTGGATTGCCCCCCTGGACATGGAAATTGAAAACACGTTCAATCCGCGGAAAAACAGCTTGTTTGACGACGGGGAAGCGATCCGGTGGGTGCTCAGGAATGACCGGGGCACCCTGATCGGGCGGGTGGCAGCTTTTGTAAATTTCCATAAATCACGCCAGAGTGATGTACCGGCTGGCGGAATCGGCTTCTTTGAGTGCATTGACAAGCAGGAAGCTGCAGACATGCTCTTCGATGCCGGACGGAACTGGCTGGCGGAGCGCGGACTCAAGGCGATGGACGGAAGCATCAACTTCGGCGAGAATTTTTCTTACTGGGGCGTATTGGTTGAGGGTTTCATGAAACAGGGCTATGGCATGCCTTACAATAAGCCATATTACCAGAAGCTGTTTGAAACCTATGGCTTCAGGGACTATTTCCAGCAACTCTCCTACCATGTCGACATCACCAAACCCTGGCCCGAAAGGATGGAGAAATTTGCCCGATACCTGACTTCGCGCCCGGGTTATACCTTCAGACATTATGAAAAATCCAACCCACAGAAGTATGTCCATGACCTGGTCGAGATATTTAATGCTACCTGGGCCGATTATATGGAGGATTTCAAACCGATGATCGAAAAGGACCTCGATGGAATCCTGGTCAGCGCCAAACCAGTGCTGGTTGAGGATTTCATCTGGTTTGCCTATAAGGATGAACGCCCCATCGGGATGTTGGTGGCATTTCCTGACCTGAACCAGGTGCTTGCCCACTTCAATGGACGGTTGGATAACTGGTTCAAGATCCTGAAGTTCCTCTGGTTGAAAAACGGTAAAACCATAACGCGGAACCGGGTGCTCCTGGCCGGAGTGGTTCCCGAGTTCCAGAATTCGGGCGCTATCGCATCGCTGTTCCTGCAGTTTTCCAATGCGACCAAGAGCAGAAAGCATTTCACGGAGATCGAGCTCTCATGGGTAGGGGATTATAACCCCCGCATGAGAAAGGTTTACGAACAGATCGGTGCCGTTCAGATGAAAAAGCATGTCACCTACCGTTATATCCTCGATCCGGCTGTCCCTTTCACCCGGTTCACCAATGAAAGAGGCAACAGTACCCTTCGCAGGGATTCCATCAAAAAAGATGAAGAAAAAAAGCAGGTTGTTTGAAAAACAGGAAAATCTGCGTATCTTTGCGTCCCTTAATGCTGTTGAGTAATGAGAAAAGATATTCATCCAAAAAATTACCGGATGGTGGTCTTTAAGGACCTCTCGAACGACTATACCTTTATGACCCGTTCAACGGTTAATACGCGTGAAAAAATCGAGATAGACGGAGTTGAATATCCACTGGTCAAGATTGAGATTTCCAATACTTCTCATCCGTTCTTTACCGGCAAGATGAAACTGGTTGATACGGCAGGCCGCGTCGACAAATTCAATCGCCGGTTTGAAAAGACCATGGAAATACGTCAGAAGAAATAATCCGAGACGATAAAAAAACCTAAGCCCCGGCCCGGGGCTTTTTTTTACTTTTCTAGTGGGAATCAAGTTGGGAAATAATCTGTTTTTTGATCTCGGAGAAGATGATGCCGATTTCGTGCCCCTGATTTCAGAGGGTAACGAGGAAGAACTGGCTATTGAGGAAGTGCCGGAAACACTCCCGGTTCTCCCCCTGCGCAACACCGTATTATTCCCCGGCGTGGTCATCCCGATAACCGTCGGACGTGACAAGTCGATCCGGCTGGTGAAGGAAGCCTATAAAAACAATGCTTCAGTCGGGGTTGTCGCACAGAAAGATACAACCATCGAGGATCCGGATCTGTCTGACCTAAACCGGGTCGGGACCATGGCCTCCATCGTCAAGATCCTGAATATGCCTGACGATACCACCTCGGTGATCATTCACGGAAAACGTCGGTTCTACCTGGATGAGATCACTGCCAGGGAACCCTACCTGAAAGGAAGGGTCACCCCCCTGTCGGATGTCAAGCCCAGTGAAGATCCCCAGGAGTTTGAAGCGATCATCGGAACCATCAAGGATCTGGCCCTGAAGATTGTACAATACTCGTCGAATGTGCCTCAGGAGGCCAGTTTTGCGATCAAGAACATAGAAGGGGCGGGGTTCCTGGTAAACTACCTGTGCTCCAATTCCGATCTGGGTATGCCCGAAAAGCAGGAACTCCTGGAGACCGATAATATCCGCGACAGGGCCATCCGGCTGTTGGAGCATCTCTCCCTGGAATTCCAGAAACAGAAGCTTAAAAAGGATATCCAGAGCAAGGTCAAGCTGGAACTGGACGCCCAGCAGCGCGAATATCTCCTGAACCAACAGATGAAAACCATCCAGGATGAACTGGGCGGAAGCCCGTTTGACCAGGAAATAGAGGATATCAGGAAGCGTGCCGAAACCAAGGACTGGAACGAGGAAGTAGCCAAGGCATTTTTCCGGGAAGTCGAGAAACTGGAACGGATCAACCCGGCATCGGCCGAATATTCGGTTCAGCTGAATTACCTGGAGGTATTGCTTGACCTGCCCTGGAATGAGGTTTCAGAAGACAATTTCGACCTCCGCCGGGCTAAAAGGATACTCGATGAGGATCATTCAGGCCTTGACCAGGTCAAGGAGCGGATCCTTGAACACCTTGCGATACTGAAACTGAAAGGCGACATGAAGGCCCCGATCCTGTGCCTCTACGGACCTCCCGGAGTGGGTAAGACCTCGCTCGGGAAATCGGTGGCCCGGGCTCTCAACCGGAAATATGTCAGGATGTCGTTGGGCGGGCTGAAGGATGAATCCGAGATCAGGGGACACCGGAAAACCTATATCGGGGCCATGCCGGGCCGGATCGTCCATTATATCAAGCGGGCCGGCACATCCAACCCCGTTTTCGTGCTCGATGAGATCGACAAGGTCGGAAATGACTTCAGGGGAGACCCGGCTTCAGCCCTGCTGGAGCTCCTGGATCCGGAACAGAACAATACTTTTTACGATAACTTCCTGGAAATGGAATATGACCTGTCGAAGGTCCTGTTCATCTCAACGGCTAACAACCCGGCTACCATCAGTCCCGCCCTGCGTGACCGCATGGAGATGATCGAGATATCGGGTTATGTGGTCGATGAAAAACTCGAAATTGCCAGAAAACACTTGGTGCCCAAACAGTTGAGGGAACACGGGCTGGAAAAGGACCGGTTCGTTTTCCCGAAAGAGACACTTGCCTATATCATCGATAACCACACCCGCGAATCGGGGGTCCGCCTGCTCGACAAAAAGATTGCCAAGGTAGTCAGGCAGCTGACCAAAAAAGTTGCGATGGGCGAAGAACCACCCAAACAGGTGGCCGTCGACACCCTGAAAGAGTACCTGGGTTACCCGGAAGTATTGAAAGATGAGTACCAGGGCAACGAGTTTGCCGGGGTTGTCACAGGATTGGCCTGGACCGAAACCGGCGGGCAGATACTCTATGTCGAAACCAGTCTCAGCCATGGCAAGGGCAACCTGACAATCACAGGGAACCTGGGTGAGGTGATGAAAGAATCAGCCATCCTGGCCCTGGAATACCTGAAAGCCCATGCCGGCCGGCTGGGTATACCGGAAACGGCTTTTGAAAGATGGAATGTCCATATCCATGTTCCGGAAGGTGCTATCCCCAAAGACGGCCCGTCGGCCGGGATTACAATGGTAACATCTGTCGCATCGGCCTTTACGCAACGAAAAGTCAAGCCGAACCTGGCTATGACTGGTGAGATCACACTCCGTGGAAGGGTATTGCCTGTGGGTGGGATCAAGGAAAAAATCCTGGCAGCCAAAAGGGCATCGATCAGGGAAATCCTCATTGCCGAAGAGAACCGGAATGATATCGAACAGATCAAGGCCAGATACTTAAAAGGACTTACCTTTCGTTATGTGCGTACCATCCAGGATGTTCTCGGACATGCCCTGATGAAGCAGAAAGTGAAGGAGCCGCTAAATATCGAATGACTTGCCGATCCCCTGGAAAAAAATAGTGCCCCAGGACACTTTGTCCGGCCTGCAGTTTTTCCAACTCTTCCGGTACGGCTCCGTTTTCCTGATCAGCATCATACTCCCCCGCGCCGGAATATTCCCCGGCGATATAGGGATCTTTGAATCATTCCTGTTTTTTGCAGGCATTGTCAGCTATTTCTGGATTACCGGACTGATCCAGGCATTGCTGCCCCTGGCCTCCCACCAGCCCCCGGCTGCATCACACATCACGAGTCCCGCATCCCGGATCCCACATCCCGGATCCCGCATCCCGGATCCCGCATCACGCGAATTCTTCAACTCAGCCGTCCTGCTCTTTCTCTTCTCCATCCTGGCTTCATTGGCTCTGTGGCTGGGCAGCCCGGCCCTGGGGAAACTCGTCGGGCAGGAAATGCCGCGTGAAATTGTTGGGCTGGTCATCCTGTACCTGATATTGTTCGCTCCCTCAACCCTGGTCGAATACGGCTATGTGCTCGCCGATGAAACCGCAAAGCTTGTCCGGTACGGCATTGTTGCCTGGACCCTGCAGATCGTGCTGACGGGTTTGCCGGTGATCCTGGGCTGGGGGGTTAAAGGTGCCATGTGGGGAATGATCGCTGCCGGAGGGTTCAGGATGATCTGGCTGATCGTCATGCTGATCCGGAACGGGGATTTTCATATAAGCCTGCCTTTTTGGAAACAGTACCTGGCGCTGGGTGGTCCGGTCATCCTGAGCGTCCTGTTCAGCGGATCGGCTCAATATATCAACGGATTCATCGTTAGCGCCAGTTTTGATGCGGGTACATTTGCCATCTTCCGTTACGGGGCGAGGGAACTCCCGCTGGTTGCCCTGCTGGCCTATGCCTTAAGCAACGCTCTCGTGCCTGTCATTGCAAGGGACGGGACCGGACCGGGCTTGAAAATACTGAAAGAGCGGTCGGGCAGAATGGCAGGATGGATGTTCCCGTTGACCATCGGACTGATATTATCGGCCTATGTTCTTTTTCCCCTGATTTACGGGCGAAACTTCCTTGAAAGCGCCGGAGTTTTCAACCTCTACCTCCTGCTCATCGCCAGCCGCCTTCTGTTCCCGCAGACCGTCCTGCTGGCCCTGAAAAGAACCCGCATCCAGATGATCGCGGCAATCCTGGAACTGATCCTGAACATCGGCCTAAGCCTCTTGCTTGTGAACGCCTGGGGAATCCGGGGAGTGGCCCTGGCAACCGTCATAGCCTATTACTTCGAGAGGATATTCCTGATGAGCTACCTCTCGGGGGTAATGAAAATACCTGTCAGCCAGTATGTGGATATCCGGAAACACCTGACCTGGACCAGCCTCCTGATCCTCTCTTACCTGGTTGCCGAGTGGATGATCTATCCCTTGATGTCCTGATTGATAATAATATTATTATAACTTTACGGGTATGGCAGCCAGACCTACCCTGACCAATACCCAGCGGTTCATTATCCTGGGTGTGACCATTCTGATCGCCGGATTTTCCATCTGGTTTTTTTCCTCAATCGTCATATTCATCATCGTTTCTTTCGTTATCTCGATGATCGGCGAGCCTTTGGTCAACCTGATGGAAAAGATACATGTCAGGAAATGGCACCTGCCCAGGGCGATCTGTTCCTTCACAACCGTAATGCTTTTCTGGGGCCTGGTCTTCCTTTTTTTCTATACATTCATTCCACTCCTGATCAATGAACTGAAATATTTTTCCAATCTCGATATTGGCACTCTGCTGACCAATCTCCAGGAGCCCATCGAAAAAATTCAAAAAACGCTTTCCGAGTTCAACCTGGTGGAGGATGATTTCAGCCTTCAGGCCTGGGCAACGAACAGCCTGAACGCCTTTGTCAATTCGGATAAACTCACGTCCACCCTGGAAGGATTGCCCGGCTTCATCGGAAATGCTTTCATCGCCGTACTCTCCATATCCTTCATCAGCTATTACTTTATGAAGGAATCGCATCTGTTCGAGGATGCCCTGGTTCTCTTTTTTCCCGAGGATAAGGAACAGAACGTCCGGAATGCCGTCCACTCCAGCAGCAACCTCCTGAAACGCTACTTTATCGGGATCCTGCTGCAATCTACGGGTGTGATCATCCTGCACACCATCGGGCTTTCCATTGTCGGCATCCAGTTCAGTCATGCTGCGACGATCGCCCTGATTGCCGGGGTGCTGAACGTCATACCGTATGTGGGTCCTTTCATTGCCTCCATTGTAGGCATCACAGTAGGGGTGGCCGTTAGCATGCCGATGGACGTGGCCCACGACCTGCTGCCGCTGGTCATTTATATTTTCCTTGCGATGGAATTCACCAAAATCGTCGATAACGTGGTGTTCCAGCCGCAGATCTTCTCCCGTTCGGTCAAGTCACACCCGCTGGAGATCTTCATCGTTATCCTGGTTGCAGCCACCATCGGCGGAGTCATCGGGATGCTGATCGCAATCCCTGCCTATACGGTCATCCGTGTGGTTGCCAAGGAGTTCTTCAACGAGAGCAAGCTGGTGCGAAAGATCACGGAAGGACTGTAGGACGTGACTCGTGACTCGTGACTCGTGACTCGTGATTCGTGACTGGTGATACGAAAGTCACCGGACTGAAGTCCGGAGTTAGTCATTGGATGGTGTTCCACCCCCAGACTGAAGTCTGGGGTTAGTCATAATACCTTCTTACTTAACAACTTATTACTGATTTCTGCCTTTTGCCTTCTGCCCTCTGCCTTTCCTTCCTGCTCTCATGCCCCTTTCTTCCATTCTGCCAACTTTTCCGCATCTATATAGGGGAATGGTTGTACAATTAATAAATATTACGTAATTTTATGGAAGAAATATTACGTAACATGAACACCAAACTCACACTGAATGTGGATGATGAGGTGATCCGGAGGGCGAAACTGGTGGCTAAAAGGGAGGGCCGCAGCCTGTCTGATCTGGTAGAGAGCTATTTGAAGATGCTGGCAGATGATCGCGACTATTCGGCAGATGAACTCTCCCCGAGAGTGAGATTATTGATGGGATCCTTTACGCTGCCGGCTGATTTTGATTACAAGAAGGAACTGAGTGAAGCTATCGGCCGCAAACATCTGAACCATGATTAGAGTCTTCATCGACACCGACGTGATCATCGATTTTCTGGCCGACCGGAAACCGTTTTCCGAGAGTGCTGCACTGCTATTCAACAGGATAGATAAAAACGAGATCTCCGGGTATACCTCTTCCCAGAGTATAAGTAACCTGTACTATATTTTGAGGAAATATGGATCGCATAAACGAGTGATCCAGGTTCTTGCGGAATTGAACAGGATCATTGGAATCCTGCCGGTTAATCAAAAGACAATACGGATGGCTATGCAATCCGGCTTCAACGACCTGGAGGATGCGATACAGTATTACTGTGCCGATTTGGGCCACATGGATGCTTTCGTTACCCGGAACGTTCGGGATTACAAAGAGGCGAAGCTCCCGGTGGTAAGCCCGGAAACGCTCGAATACCGTGACGCGTGACGCGTGATGCGAAGAAGTAACGAGTGACAATTGACGAGTGACTCCTGTTCCCAGTCTCTCAGCCTCTTGGTCTCTTGTCTCTGGTCTCTGGTCTCTCAGTCTCTCGGTCTCTCAGTCTGACATTCTTCTCCCTGCCTTCTTTAGCCTGATGCTCTCAGTCTGGTCTCCATACTTGAGCATGAGCATGTAGATCCCATCGGGATAATTCGACAGGTCGATCAGAAAATTACCCTGTGTGACATCATGCCAGGTCATTTCCTGGAGCAGCTTGCCATCCTGTGTGGTGAGCCGGCCGGTGACCGTCTGCGGCTGGTTGAAGTGGAGCATCAGGGTGGTATTCTGCGTGGGCCGGTGCGGGTAGGCCAGCACCATGGCTTCCTGTGTGGTAAATTCCGGTTTCCTGCTGTCGACCGTGAACGACTGGAAGATCCCGTTTCCAAAATCGCTGCCGAAAGCCTTGATCAGCTTGCCATCTGTGCTGGCCAGACGAACGTTTCCCATCCCGGCACGGGGGTTGGCCCAGAATTCCAGGCCGTCACCACCCTTGTCGGTGACCAGCAAGGAATAATGGCCGTCGGGAAGGGTAATCGTGTCTTGGTATTCCGTATTATCCTTAAGGTCGGATTCGGTTTTTTGATACCAGATTTTTCCTGATGGGTCGGTGATTTTCCAGGAAGTTTGTGAGCTGTCGCGGTTGGTTTTGCCTATCAGGATAAATTTTGAAGGATATATCGGTGGGGCTACCCGGATAGACGTCATGCGGTTGTCGCCGGTATACTGGTCTGCTTTCCCGTTCGGTTTGCTCAGGGTCACCGTGAACAAATCCTTTTCCAGATCTGAAACAAGAATTCCAGGCAGGAGGATCTCCTCGGATTTGCCGAAAGCCAGGTTGCCGGTCCATAAGTAGACCATAGGCACCTGACCGGCCAGACCATATTCGATTTTCAATGATTTCAGGGATTGTGCGCCGCAGTTACGGATCAGGATCTTCGAATCGTACCCGACGGGGTTCATCCGGGAGAAATTCTCATGAACGGAAGGAGCCAGGATCTCCTCGATGGCAATATCGTTTGTTGCCCGTGGCTTGCCGTACTGGATCAGGAAAGAACTGAACACGTAGTTGGCGGTTGCCTCTCCCCGGGTGACGGTGTACGGCTCCATATTGATGTCAACAGTATGGGTTGTTCCCGGATTGACGAACAGGTCAAAATGCTCGGGATTGACCATGCAGCCGGGGCACCAGTTGGCCCGGTCATAGATCCACGTTCCGGCTTGCGGATACACCGGGTTGGAACCGCACGTCATCCAGATATCCCGGTGCTCGGCAATCTTCCCATCAAAGAGGATATCCCGGTATTTTGAACAGAACTCGGCGCAGTTTTCCTCCCGGTCCATCCCGTGACCTGTCTGGATCACCCGGAGACGCAAAAACCGGGTTTTTTCGGAGGCACGTACAGTTCTTGCATCCAGGTTTTTCTCGATGGGTTTCAGGGTGTCGCCATAGGGAAACTGGCCGTTCCACAGGGGCTCGACGGAGAGGGCATCAGCGACCGGCGGTCCGCTGATGAACTCAAATTTCACCGTGATCTTCCAGCCACAGGTTTTATCGGATTCATAACCCGAATGGACATATTCAACGACGGCTTTGTTGCGGAGCAGGGAAGAGAAATCCGTTATATCAGCCTTGAAGGTAAAGAACCATTTATCACCGAAAAACCGGCCGTAAGGTGTGATCAGGCGGGCAATCTCATAAGTGAATTCTTTTCCCGTGACCGGATCCGTGCCTTTCAGGTTAACGTAATCGATATAATCCCATTCGCCGCACTGCAGTCCGTCGGGGCACTGAAAGGTGACCAGGATATTGATCTTCCGGACGGGCTGGCCTGCTGCAGGAAACGTAACCTCGGCGGGGTAACTGTTCACCCCTTTTGTGGGATCGGTAACTACCTTAACCTGGTTATGGGAAATGATGCGGGTGGTGTCCTGCGGGTATGCCGGATAAAAACATAGGGACAATACGAGACCAGCTACAACCGGGAGGCAAATCGGTTTTTTCATTTTCCGGATTGAATTATTGATTTATAAAATCATGATAGTTTTCTCGTGATACGCACATAAAAGTAGCATCCGGATAGGTTTTTGAAAAGCCTTCAGGGCAGCGCGGTTGTTTCGTGGGACTCCACTTCATCTCATATCCGTATAGTCGCCCATTCCATTCTTCGATCCAGTCAATCTCCTGCTTGTCATAGGTTCGCCAGAAATGGTTGGAGACCAACATGCCCCGGGATTCCTGAGTCTTGATCCTTTCGCTGACCATTAAATTTTCCCACAGAGCTCCGGTATCATTCCTGAATTCAAGGGATTCCAGATTATTGATCAGTACATTCCGGATGCCATTGTCCAGGAAATAATACCTGGCACTTTTACTTATCTCTTTCCGGAGATTCCGGCTAAATGGTTCAACTTTAAAAATAACCCAGATTTTAGTCAGCAGATCCAGATATCTTTCCACAGTATTTCTTGACATCGAGAGGCTCCTTGATAATTCATGAATGGAAACATCATTACCTATCTGGAAAGCCAGTAATCTCAGTAAATCCTTGAGCTTTGTCGCATTCTTAAGATTCTCAAATGCCAGCAGGTCTTTAAGGAGGTAGGAGTTGGCGAGTTCACGCAGATAAGCTGACTTCCGATCATTTCCCGGCAATGAAAACAATTCCGGATAGCTGCCGTAGATCATTCTGTGCCTGAGTAGCTCAGCAAGTTCCGGAAGGTTGAAGGAAGAAGCCAGCTCCTGCTCCGTAAATGGGAATAAATGGAAAGTATATTGCCGGCCTGTCAGCGGTTCACCTGTTTTGTTGACCAGATCAAAAGAAGAAGAGCCGGAAATTATGATTCTGAGATCGGGTATGCTGTCCAGCATTAGCTTGATAATTTTGCCTATTTCCGGAACCTCCGTTGCTTCATCCACAATAAGCAATCGTTTATCTCCCAACAGGGCTTCATAGTTCATCGAGCTACGCCTGGCCAATTGATCCTGGACCATGAAATCATCACCATTCAGGAACAGGCACTCTTTTTTATGCATCTCCTGAATTTTTTTCAGCAGAACTGTCTTGCCTGTCCTTCGCGGCCCCGTTAGAATGATGGCCTTTGCCGGTGCCAGGTAATCAGTTATCCTGTTTTCCAGCGTCCGAGGTATGTATTCCATAATTCTGTACTCTAGTGTTGCCAAATTTACGTAAAAATTGTCACTAAAGTATCAATATTAATGTAATATGCCGATGAAAGAAATAGCGGAAGTCATTGACTGCAGCCTCTAAAAATCCTACCTTCGGATCGTTCAAACCCGAGACACAATAAATTTTCATCAATGAAACATAAACAAACTAGTAACCGCCGAAACTTCCTCAAGACCGGTTTGATCAGTGCTGCTGCGATCACGATAGTTCCGCGCCATGTCCTGGGCGGAACGGGATACACCGCGCCGAGCGACCGGCTTACCAAGGGAATAATCGGTGTTGGCGGCATGGGCCGCGGGCATTTCGGTTATGAAGGAAAGCTGCTTGCAGTGTGTGACGTGGACAAGGATCACCTGAAGGATGCCCTTGCTGCAGCGGGTCCGGGAGTTTCCGGATATCATGATTTCCGCGAACTGCTGGCCCGTCCGGATATAGACGTGGTTCATATTGCCACTCCGCCCCATTGGCACGCACTGATGTCGGTCGCGGCCGCTGAAGCCGGAAAGGATATCTGGTGCGAAAAACCCATGACCCGTACCATCGGCGAGGGGATCAAGGTTGTGGAGGCCGTGAACCGGCACGGCAGGATGTTCCGGCTCAATACCTGGTTCCGGTTCAAGGACACCTTTTATGGATTAGGTACCGATGTGAAGCCGCTGAAAAAATTGATTGCCAGTGGTATACTGGGTTGGCCCCTTAAGGTGACCGTGAGCGGGATAACCGGTTACGACTGGAAGTTCTACTGGAGCGGAAAGACCAACCTGGCACCGATGAAGGTGCCTGAAGCCCTTGATTATGATTTCTGGCTGGGACCGGCTCCCTATAAACCTTACAACCCGGAACGGGTGCACTCCGTTTTCCGCGGCTACTGGGATTACGACGGGGGCGGATTGGGTGACATGGGCCAGCATTATCTCGACCCGGTACAGTACATGCTTGGCAAGGACGACACCGGTCCGGTTTTTGTCGAAGTGGATGCCCCGCAACAGCATCCGGATGCCTGCGGTTCCTGGCGAAGGATCGAATACACCTATTCCGACGGATGCAAGATCGTCCTCGACGGGGAAAACAGGGATAAGAATGCCGCTTATATCGAAGGTCCGCTGGGCAAGGTTTACCGTGGATTCAAATCCGATATTCCCAACCTGCAGCAATTCATTGAAACCCTGCCGGATCCGGAACCACAGATCGGGATTTTTTCCGAATCGGTAAGGACCCGCCGGAAATTTGCCCTGAACGAAACGAATGGCCATCGTTCAAGCACCATCGTTAACCTGGGTGTGACCGCCTTGCGCCTCGGACGTTCGCTGAAGTATGACCCTGTAAAACAGGAATTTATCGATGATGAAGAAGCCAACCGGCTACTTAATCAACCGATGCGCTCACCATGGACGCTGTAGTAAATGACATATGGGAATAAGGAGTATGACTAACCCCAGACTTAAGTCTGGGGATTTGGCAACGACTGGTTACCAGTCACTCGTCACTTCTTCGCATCACGTATCACGTATTGCTAAAATCAACAAGATGAAAAACATAGGAAACAAAACGTTTATAGTTCTCGCTGCCGCACTGATCTGTCTGAACCT
>Ga0136653_10001456_pt1 | contig 12848 bp, 7 predicted proteins | sample LakKivw275mmetaG_FD_94866 | JGI IMG/M metagenome (GOLD analysis project Ga0136653, IMG submission 94866) | Anoxic lake water microbial communities from Lake Kivu, Rwanda to study Microbial Dark Matter (Phase II) - Lake Kivu water 275m metaG... | ecosystem: Environmental > Aquatic > Freshwater >... | reverse complement strand
CGGTTACGGGGTGTACTTCGTCAAGGCACAGGATCTGCTCGACGATCTCCGCCGCGCGCATGCTGAGCAGCGTCTGGATCGGCGGATGCGCGTCTACCTGTCGCCCAAGGTGCTGATCGTCGACGAGTTCGGTGTGTGGCCGTACGACCGCACCGCGGCGACGCTCTTGTTTGCTCTTGTGTCCGCCCGGTACGAGCGTGGAAGTCTGATCTTGACGTCCAACAAGGGCTTCGCGGAGTGGGGCGATGTACTGGGCGATCCGGTCGTGGCGACGGCGATCCTCGACCGGCTTCTGCACCACAGCCACGTGCTCAACATCCGCGGGGAGAGCTACAGGTTGAAGGAGAAGAGAAAGGCCGGTCTGTTCGGACGTTTGCCCACGTCACCGAGCGAACTCACGGCAGACCAGTCACCAACGGACGTAGAGGAGGGGGCGGGTCAATCCCAAACCGGCGACTGTGGGTCAAGACGAAACCGGCGTTGACAGCAGCACTCAGTGTGGCCCTGATCGCAGCCATCAGCCTGAGCAGGTTCCGAGGGCAACGCAAGACACCGGGGCCGCTGGCCAGCCAGATAGCCGAGCCTGGTCGAGCGCGGTGAGAGCGCACTTCCGTGGCGTCAGCGTCCCACGTCGATGCTTCTGAAGAGATCCCAGACGTTGGTGCCGTCGCGCGCCGCGAAGTAGAAGATGGCTGCCAGGACAGCCACAACCACAATCGCGGCAACCACATAGAAACCTCTGTGATCAGCAGGCTTGTCAGCGTTCTCTTCCACGACTATCGGCCAGCCTCCTTGCCGCTGCGGTAGGTTTCCAAGTGGACGAGTCTACCACTTCTGGTTCCATCGCTGAGCATGGCAATAGGCTCCTCGCTTCATGGCTCACGACGAGGAAGGACCACTACCGAGCGGCCTCGGAGCCTGCACTGCTTCTACCTGCCAGCGCCCTGACGTTCAGCTCGGTCCGGTTGGACGAAGGGTGGAAGGGGGTTCGTGCAGTATGGTGACGCTCGCCTCTCTCCCGGCCCTCGGCAATCGCCAACTGCGAACACTACTCTGTCGCTGGGCATCCCGGCCAGAACTTCAGACGACGGCGCGGTCAGTCTGAGGGAAGTGAGAGCTCGACAGCTGGTGCGTGCTCTCCATCAGGACAACAGGAATCCAGTTCTGGGTGTCGCGCACGCAACGCGGAGCACAACTCCTGGCGGGGAGTGGCCGATAGAACGATCCTCGTGTGGAACACTGCGGCAGAGCGTCTGGTTCGAAGAGTGAAGGCTCACTGAGCGGCCGAACTTCCGCCCGATCCTAGCTCTCAACTTGGACTGGACCTCGGCCGGGCAGGTTACCCTTCCGGACTGGACCTGCTAGTGATTCGTCTTGATCCCGCAGCCCGCACCGTACCCAAGATACCACCCGGTCGGGATAGGCAATGTGTCGAAGATCGGAGTGCCCCGCGTCTCCTTGGCTGCAGAGCAGACGGCCGCTCCAAGAGGATTCAAGAAGTTCCGGTCCATCAGGCCCAAGACCGACTCCCAGAACGATGCCTTCTCGGGAATAGCGCCGACCTGTGGAGTGAGTACGGCGTAGGACTGGTAGAAGAGGTCACAAGCATCACGAAGCAGTTGGTATCCCTGGTAGAGCCTGCAGATGTCCGCATAGTCGTAGTTCTTCGCGGCACGCCCGTAGCAGATTCGCGCCAGGCTCTTCGCTTCGTCAAGCTTATTCAACCCGAGCAGCAGCATCGATGAGCTCTTCCCGGTCCCAGTGACATCATTGAGGTAGAAGGCGATGGCGAGAGGAATGGCGTAGACATTCACCCCCTTCAGATCAGCAGCCAGGTCTCGGAATGCTGAGACGCCGACGGCTCGGAGAGAAGGGAGAATCCCCAACTTGCCTCCGACCAATGCTCCCTTGAAGGCTGCAATATAGTCGAGGATGTTGGATCGGAGAATGCCTACGGCGGCCTCCCCCACGGCCTTCGGGTCCAGCTTGTCTGCGAATTCCGTGAAGCGCTCGGTGGCTTCCGACTCCAGCGAATCCGCTGCCCCGGCGACCATCCGGCCGACGGTGCTATTGTAGAGGCTGTCAATGGCCGATTCTTCACTAGACGACAAGGGACGCCCGAAAGCTTCGGCCGCGGCTGCCTTCATGTTCTCAAGGACTATCTGCTCGCCCGTCTTCACGAGATCGGAGCTATAGGAAATGCCAGCTACTACTTGCCCACTGAGATCGGCTATTGCGTTGGAGATGTCCTCCATGGTCTTGCAGGTGCCGGTCGAAAACTGACGGAGCGCTTCATCGATCCACGGCACTCCCGTTAGGGTCCTTTGCTCGTTGATTATCCTGATCTGGAGTTCGCACTCGTCCTCCAGCGAAGACGCGTAGTGGCGGAACTCCTCCCAGGCAAGGATCTCGTGGGGGGGCAAAGGCGCAAGCGCTGCGGAGGCGTCCCACACTCTCACCGCATTGTCCCACCCTGCACACGCGAGGAGAGTGCCGTCATGGCTGAAAGCCATAGAAATCGCCCAGCCGGCGGAGGGTCCGGGTATGCCCCTGAGGAGCACTCCAGCAACTGCCTCCTGCATGACGCTTATGAGTGCAATCCTAGAATTCTGCCCGGCCGCAAGGGTTGCACTGTCTGGACTGAACGCAAGCGAGGTTACCTGCTCTCTGCCGACGTCGATGGTGGTTCGATAGGCGAGGGGCCCACCTCTCTTCCTGCTCACCGAGTAGAGCCTGACTCCACCAGCACCATCATAGATGGCGAAGAGCCGGCCATCGGGGCTGAACACAAGAGGGCTCGCGTAGTTGCCGACGACATCGACGTTCTGTACCGACTTCCAGTTGCCGACCTCCCAAATCCGCGCCTGATGCCAGGCGCCAGCTGCCACAAGCCCTCCATCAGGACTGAACGCGACAGACTGGGCTCCCCTGGCAAGCCCGCCTAGCGTCTGCACGCAGCGCCCCGTCCCCACTTCCCAGAGCCGGACCTTCGAGTCCTGTGATGCCGACGCTAGCAGCTTGCCATCCGGACTGAACGCCAGCGAATTGCTCCAACCGGCGTCGGCCGCAAGCGTCCCGACCAGCTCACCCGTCCGGACCTTCCACAGCAGAACCCCCCCGTTGCTGCTGCGACAAGCCAGCAACTCGCCGGTCGGAGAGAAGGTTATCGGCTCACGGATGCGCGTATCCCTTAACTCGAACCTACTACGAGCGGTTCGGGTGTCCCAGACCGTGAGGGTACCTCCGCTCTCGTCTGTGGCAAAGGCAAGAATGTCATCGACCGGGCTGAAGGCAAGAGCCTGGATCGACTCACCCGCGCTGATGGTAAACCTGGGCGTCAGCGCTGCGGGGTCCGCGGCGGCGCAGACGGACCCTACGAGCAGGGCCAGGCTCAGAATCTTCGCCACTCGTCCTCTCATGCCGCAAAGCACCAGACCGATCACCTGTCCTGCAACGGGTATCTACTTCCCCGTCCCCAGTATAGGTCTTTGTGCTCTCCTCGTCCGCTTCTCAGAGGGCCCTTGGCCTACCGACCCGCCCCGGTGTCCTCTCCACCTCCTGAGTTTGCCCAAAACTCTCGCGACCGCGATGGCTGATGACCTCTGCGAAGCCTGCTGCGTCCACCGAACACTCCTCTAGCGAAGTGGCACACTGAAGGCAGAAAGGGAGGACGCGGCTGCAAGGGGCAGACTACAATCCTCAGCATGGGAGAGCGGTAGATAGGTCGAGATGGACAGAAGCCCAAGAGCAGGTCTGGGGTAGATCACACGAACGAGGAGGCAGTATGCTTAAGCTTGAATTCGCATGTGGCGTGTTCCTGGTCTGCTGGGTCCTTTCGGCCGCTGGTCATCAGGATGCGGGTATCGCGACAACTGATCTAGCTGCGATCCTTGCCCAGCTTCCTCCGTCTGCCCCGGTGGTTTTCGTTTCCCGCGCGCCACAGCTGGTCAAGGCTCAAGATGCCATGGTTGTAGTGACCGGCTGCTACGCAGACGGCTCGGAGCGGACCCGATCTGCCAAGGCCTACATCTTCTTGAGAGAGACCGTCTCCTGGACTGAGGTCTTCTCTACGGATGAGGATGGACGGCTGGCCGAGTATGGTGCTCCGGCTTCCTGGGAGATCTCCTTTGAGCGCCTCGACTTTGCGGACGTGGACGGAGACGAACTGAATGAGGTTGTGGTCTACTGGAACTCGGCACCCCCTTGGGCCGTCAGTCTCATCCAGTACGACCGGATCATCAACGTAGTCGACTACGACGCCGCCACGGGAGCATTCAGTGAGATCACTGGAGACCAGTTCGTGTACAACGAGTTCATGGACGACGCGTTCCTCATGGACGTCGACTCAGACGAGCAGCTGGAGATCGTCTTCTTGCAGCACACGAAACTTGGGGAGTGCGTCATATGCCAGCGACCCTATAGGCTTTCCGTGTGGGAGGTCCGCTCGGGAAAGCTGGTGCCCGACTTGCATTGGAACGACGGCAGGCCGCTTGAGATAGAAGGTGAGTACTACCTCTTTGGCTGCGGGCGCGTCGAGCTGGTTTCGCTTGTGCTCCAGGCTGCGGGCTGCGGGGACTGAGAGGCCTCCAGAAGCTCTGTTAGTGCGTGCGTGAAATCGCTGACCAGTGTAGCTGTGCATTGCCCAGCCTGTCCAGTGTCAGATTGGTGTTTGCAGTCGGCGGCTACTGAAGGCCGGGAGAAGAGCCAGGGTCACCAAGGCGACAATCCCAGGAAACGCTCAGGTGACCTGGGAGGTAGCCCGATGACCCTCGAAGGCAAGGTACACGCCTTCCGTCTCCACGTCCTCCGCCGCGCCGGCGAGTTGGGCAACGTCAGTGCCGCCTGCCGCGAAGCGGGGATCTCGCGTACGGTGTTCTACCGCTGGCGGAAGCGGTTCGTGCTCTACGGTGCCGACGGTCTGCACCCACGGCAGACGGGAGAACGACGTGGCAGCCCTCCGCTGCTGTCAATGGTGGACGAACAGAAGATCGTCGCGACGGTGCTGGCATGGTCGACGTGGGGAGCAGGGAGGCTGTCGCTGCAGCTGGCACAGCAAAGCGTGGTCGTGTCGCCGAGCACGGTGTGGCGAGCGTTGCGGCGGGTGGGTCTGGGGACTCGCCTCGAGCAACTCTTGGCGTTGGAAGGACACAGCGCAGCGAGCGCCGGTCTGCTGACCAAGCGGACGCGCCGCACGCTGTCACGAACGCGGCATGTCCAGGCGGACGAGCCGGTCTGTCTTGACACGTTCTACATCGGGAAGCTGAAGGGAGTGGGCAAGCTGTGGCAGATCACGGGGTGCGATGCCGCGAGTTCGTACGCGTTGGCGAAGGTCGTGGCGGTGTGCAACGCAGTGAAGCCGCGATCTTCCTGAAGCAGGTGGTCGCGACGACGTTGGCCGAGGCAGGGTGGAGGTTGCAGCGGGTGCTGACCGACGGAGGGAGTGAGTTCAAAGGCGACTTCGACGTGGCCTGTCGTGAGCTGAACGTCCGGCACACTAGTACGAAGCCGCGTCATGCGTGGACGAACGGGTTCGTCGAACGGCCTCAGGGAACGATCCTCCACGAGCACTGGCGGATCGCCTTCCGCCGCAGGTACTTCCGCAAGCGCTTCCAGCTGCAGGCATCGCTCGACGGGTTCCTTCAGTTCTACAACTTCGAGTGCCCGCACCAGGGTCACCGCACCAAAGGACGCACCCCAACCGAAGTCACCGGGGGTGCAAACAGTGGCGAAGTCCGGCGGGAGGTGTGATGTGTCAACACCCTTCGGAGACTGGACACCCTAGGTGCTTGTCTAGGAGGTGCAGCGTCACTAGACTAGACGAGCTGCCAAGAAGTGGCACTGGGCTGGTGCGCCGTTGTCGGGGACATAGGAGGATGACGCATGCGGATGCGATGGTGCATGACGATGCTGGTACTGGTGGTCGGCTTCTCCCTTCCAGGGCTGGCGAGCGAGCTACAACCAACAAACATCGAGATCATTCTTGACACCTCGGCGAGCATGACGACAACAGTAGCTGGCGGGGTCAAGTTCGACGTCGCTCGCCAGGCAATCGGACAGCTGCTCCAGTCGCTACCGACATCGTACAACGTTGGGCTCCGCGTCTACGGGCACCGATATGGGAATGAAGACACGGCGCGGTCCTGCCAAGACACCGAGCTTCTTGTGAGGTTGGCGCCGCTTACGCCGGAGAGTCGCACGGCGATGACCCAACGCTTGGCAACACTCCAGCCGAAGGGGATGACGCCCATTGCGTACGTTCTCGAGCAGGCGGCGAATGACTTTGCCACGGCAACGGGAAAGAACATCATCATCCTCGTTAGCGACGGCGAAGAGACCTGCGGCGGTGACCCGCTCTCTAGAGCGGATTGGATCGCGGGGCTGGGAATCGGACTCGAAGTCTATGTGGTCGGATTCGACGTCACTTCGTACCAGCAGCTCAAGGGAATTGCGGAGCGGAGTGGAGGTCTCTACTACAACGCTACCAACGCCATTGAGTTGGGGCAGATGCTGCAGCAGGCGGCTTGGGAGTCTACGTCTGTGCTGTTCTTTGATGACTTCGAGAGCGGCATGTTGCCTGTTTGGCAGACAAACCCCGTGGGGAAGGAAGCTTTCGGAACTGACAGCGGATGGCTGACGCTCGTTGGGTCCTTGGTAGATGATCAGATCCTGAAAGCCTTTGTTGGATCTCGATCGTGGCGCGACCTGATTCTCTCCCTGAACCTGCGGTACGGCGACTGGCGTAACGGTGACCACCGCGTCGCCCTATTCCTCAGGGTTCAGGACGCCAACAACATGATGGGCTTCTTCATTCAGCCTGGGGGAAAGGCGGGGTTCAAGGTCATGCGAAAGGGCATATGGAGTGACTTCCTCGGCATGGCGGGGGATGTTGTCAAAGGGAACGCTTTCCAGATTAGAGTCATCCTGGAAGGCACGTCCTACTCTGCCGTGGTGAACGACCGATTGGTTGCTACCGCAACGGATTCCTCGTTCGCAAGCGGCTACCTGGGGCTGCAGTGCTGCTCGGTTCCGTACTCCCGTCCCTTGTTCGACAACTTCATGGTGACCCCGTTGGATTAGGGCTGAGAGAGACCGTCTTCTTCGGGATCCGGTGGAGGCGACTGCCAGAATCCTGAGGAACATCCCTGCCCTCGTCGCGGGACGGCATCGCGGCGAGGGCAGGATGGGACAGGGTCGCCTGGAACCCACGCGGACAGGGCGATAGCCGGGACCGTGGCCTCTCCCAAGACCCATCCAGGGTGAGTGCTAGAGCGGAAGCAGGAGAGGCCCGTCACGCGGGCCCCTGAAAGCCGAGCCCGGGCTTGGGGCGAGAGTGCTGCGGGCAGAACGATTAAGCTGTCAGGGACCACGATATCGCTCGCTCTCGCTACGATCCAGCTCTCCTCGCAGCTGTCGCGGGCAAGTCCCGCGTACGGGAAAGCGACTCGGATAGGCGCAGAGATCGCACACGTCCTGCCGCGGTCCGGCGTGCTGATCTACTCAAGCCCCGGCGCCCGGCAGGGACACCAGGGGTTGTCAAGAATGCCTAGCTCCTTTGCGAACACGCGCGTCCATCCTCTCTCAGCCCCGGCGTACCAGTCAGTCACGTAGGTGCGCAGCATCGGGGAGTAGAAGCAGACACCAAGCAGCTGGCTCTTCTCAGCCCGGTTGTACCAGGTCGTCACATAGGCTCCCTCGTCCTGTGAGTAGCAGCACACACCAAGCAATCCCCCTTCCCCGACGATGTACGATGTCGAGTCTGTGTGGGGAGTTCCGGCGTAGAACTCCTCGGTCCCAAGGCAGCTGACCTTGCCCGCTCGATCGATCGTGAACAGGCGGTAGTTCTCCCCGTTGCACTGCCCGTATGTAGAGAAGAGGTTGAAATCCACCAGTCCGTCACCGTTGTAGTCGCCCATCTTGAGCTTGAAGCATGGCCACCAGAAGTACAGCGAGTCCCGGCCCATGAGTTCATTGAGAGAGGCAGACGAGAGAACGCCGTCGCTAGCAACCACCCGAACTTCGAAGCTCCCCTCCCATATCGCGCCAGATTCGCAGGAGAACCAATCCCGGTACCAAAGCCTACCGTTCACAATAGCGATCTCCACTACTTCGGCTATCCCGTCGGCATCGACGTCGCAGGGGGTCGAGGAGATCACGCTTTCGTGGACGGGCGGCGGTGAGTTCGCCATGGAGCTGTCGACATTCTTGGAGAATAGGTTGATCACAACCAGCGCGGCACACGCACAGAGGCCCAAGGCGAGCTTCATTTCATCACTCCATCTATGCACGGTCCGCCATGGGCGCAACCTCGCAACTTGCCGGCTAGGCCGCGCCCTTTCGATTCCAGCGGAGCGAGCAACCAGGAAGTACGCTTGCGCCAGTGAGTATGAGTTGGGCAATAGCGAACGAGATCAGCGCTTGGGGTACTGAGTGGGCGCAGCTGTCTACGTCGAGCCGGTGGCGGCTGTCCGGAGGCGCTAGGGTCGATCTCCGTTGGCGAACATCGCAGCTACCAGACTGTGCTGTCTCACATTGAAGTCCGCAGCTGGGACGCTGGTTCACGTTGTGCGGCTCCGACGGGCTCAACCCTTGTCAAACGGGGGAGCGTCGTGGACGCCTGCCGCAGCTGTTGCCGACGGACGAGCAGCAGCTCGTCGCTGTGGCGTTACGCGTGATTACGTCCGACACGCCGCAGTAGTTGGTCAGCGCACTGGCCACATCACTGGCCTCCTGAGCGAGGCTCGCGACTTATCCAAGCCGGAGGCCCGGTCTCGGGTACCGCGATGGCGAGAGGACGCATGTCAGCTTCCGCCGGGAAGTTTCGGAACGCCGCGGCACATGCGAGCCCGAGCCCGGCGAGAATCACAAGTAGCTGGCCACTGCTAGCATACCAAGAGGAGGTCAAGACAGAAGAGGCCGGGACTGACTCTACCGGGCAATCGCATTGTTCAGCAAGCCACGTTGCGGACTGAGAGCCACCAACGCAGATACGTCATGGCCAGCCTTCAGGGCGGGTCTCGTCACTTGCCGTCTCCATGGCGCCAATCGTGCCCCAGTTGCCCGGGTTGGCGGTAGGAGCAACCTGGGGCAACCGAAGTACGGCACCGCACAACTGCGCATCTGGTCATGAAGGTACTAGGTCGCGGTTTCCGCTCCCAACCGGGCAGAGGTACTTGCTCTCCCACTCACCTGTTCCCCATGCGCCGTCAAGATGCTAGGATAGCCAACGAACGTAGGATGGAAAGATTCAGCATACGCGGTGCGGAGGGCAAACGGAGGTGGCAGGTATGTCGAGGGTGTGGTTGCGTAGCTTCGTCGTCCTTCTCTTGGTGACAGCAATGCTGTCCCTTGTGTCGTGTGAGTACTTCTTCCCCCCGGACCAGGACCACAGTACGCCAACGCTTCCCGAAGAGAGCAGCTCAGAGCCGAACGCGGAGCCTCTGGATCCAACTGAGGACCCGTTCCCGCTGTTCCTCGGTGCACACTGGGCTTACCGCGACGCGACTCCCGATGTGAATCCGGAGCTGCACCCAGGTCCGCGGATCGAAACAGACGTCGTTGGAATCGTTCGTCGGGTTGACACAGCGGCCGGGGAGCCGTACGACTGCTATGTACTTCGCACCAGAAGGAGCGGCGCGCCCGAAGTGCTGTCTTACGTTCATCGAACCGCCACGAGCGTCGACTTGTACGGTGTTGAGGTAATGCCGTACACGGGGGCACCTGAGCTGATAGAAGTGGATGGCCGGCAGTACATGCCACTGCCCCTTCAAAAGGGCCTTGAGTGGGGGTTCTTCGACCCGTATGGGGTGGCCCTCGACGCCAACGTCATCGGGTGGGAGTTCGTGCCCCTGGGTGACACGGTCTTCGCTCTCATTGGCCCGTACACGAGCAGCAGCGGCGGTGCGTGGCGCGTGAAGTGGGAGTTCGGCGGCGCGCTGGACGATGCCTACGGCCCAGGTATCGTTGAGACCTGGCTTGCGCCCGGCGTGGGCATGGTTAGACGCTCCGCTGAATCCCGCTACTCCGAGCTTGTCGAGTTCCGCGCGTCTAACCAGGTCAAGGTCTGTGGCATAGATGACTTCAAGAAGCCCCGTAGTGTTGGTGGTGTATACGACGGAGGGCACTACGACCTACCTGCCAAGTCGGTGGTCGCTTTTCAGTTCCGTGGAGCGGACGCCACAGCCTCTTCAGGCTGGCGCTGGGAGATCGAGAAGAGTTGCTGGAACGCACTGACGGCAGCAGGCGTTCTATCACCTCTATGGGATGGCGATTGGAATGGCGAGTTCTTCCGGGACATCGAGGGAATGAAGAAGCTCGCTTCGGGGTCCTACACGTTCCTGTTCGAGGTACGCACTGAGGGCACTGCCGAGCTCCGATTCAAACGAAGTGGAGTCGGCACTGCGCAGGGGGCGTCGGATGAGTTCGTTTGCCGCTTCGGCGCCGACCAGGCCATGTCGCTTACGGATGGGTCAGTCAGCAAAGTAACCACGGCAGCAGGAGCTTCTGCGACATTCAGAGTTCACTACAAGGACGACGACGGGACTCCTCTCGAGTGGCGCCAGGTAATCTTCTACAAGAAAGGCGACATCGCGAATGAGACCCTAGACGACAACATGAAACTCAAGTCTGGCAAGTGTGCTGACGGAGTCTACGAATCCAAGTCGCCAGTGACCCTGTCGCTGAATACAGACTACCTCTTCTACTTCCGATTCGTGACAGACGACAACGCACAGGTGAACTCGGAGGTGTACTCAGTCTACATTGGAGGTCCAATCCCCTAGGGCCGGACAAGCGCCACACCCAGAGAAGCGATGGGCCAGGGCCAGGGTTGTTCGGCATGGGGGAGAGCCGCGTGCGAAAGACGTGCTCAGTTGGGAATCAGTCCGCTAGGGAGCGTGGGCTCGGCACTTGTCCTGTTCGCTGACTCGGGCTCACGATCTTCGAAGCTGGTTCGAAAGCAGTCCAGTAGGGAGTGTGCCACTCGAAGCTCTCGACGAGTGAATCGGCAACCACCAGCTGCCCAAACAACCCTGCCATCTACGTGATTCGGCCTGTCGTGGAACCCGGGCCATGTGAATGGGGCTACTGTGCCCATAGCGGCAACCGTGACCTCTTGCAGGCCGCCAGTTGGACAGTCGACAACTCACGCCGGGCAGAAGGTCGAAGTACGCCCTCTCCCGCGTCACCCGCGACAGTGCCACTTGACCTGGCTTCCAGCCAAGACCCGTGTCATCCTTGTCCCCGGCTACGCGTTCTGGTCGAGGTGGAATGATGCAAGCGGACCCAAAGCAGCCGGAGGATCGTTGCGTAAGCTGGGTCACGGCATACGCACGCTCGTTGCTGCTAGTGGGTTCAAGGAGAGGACGTACACCATGAGAGTACGTGTCTGGAGAGTCGTCGCCTTCTTTGTCGCGGTCTTCTTGCTTTTGGGAGTCGTCGCAGTCATCCCGGCGTACCTCCACATGCGGGGCGTGTCATCCAGCCGCGCGGCCGAAATCAAGACTCTAGGGGCGAAGCTCGACGAATCCAGAAGAGCCCATGAGGTAGCGCTTGCCGAGACACGCGTCACAGTCGAGACGCTCCAGGGTAGTGTCACCGACCTCGAAGAACTGAAGGACGTCCAACAAGCCACGGCTGACCAAACCAGCGCAACGAGTGGGGCACTCGAAGCTACCGCGGAGAATCTCGAGGAACTCCAGGATGCGGAACAACGCACGGCGCACGAGGTTGAGCAGACCGCAAGGGACTTGCGGGAGATGTCAATCAGGAATGAGGACCTATACGCCGTCCAGCAGGCTGCAGCATACGAGGCACAAAGGATGAACCAAGCACTGGGCGATACGGCCTCTGACCTCGCCCAGCTCCAGGCCGTCCAGCAGGTGCTAACGAATGAGCAAGAAGACACAGGTCAGGCATTGCAGGCGACGGTTGGGAGGCTCGATGAACTGCATTCCGCCCAGCAGGCTGCAGTTGCCGCGGCGAGGACAACCAGCCAGGCTATAGGCGAGGCAGCTGCCGCTCTCGCTGCGCTGCAGGCGAGCCAGCAGGCGTATGCGAGCAGTGACCGACAGACAAGCGAGTCGCTGACTGACAGTGCCGCGCGATTGGAGACGCTATACCTCGCACAACAGGCGGCACTTGACCAGAATCGCGACGCGACGGCACAGGCGCTTCATGACGTGTCAAACGCGGTTCAGGACCTGCAGGTCGCCCAACAGGCCGCAATGAACGAAAGCCGCCAGGTGACTCAGGCCCTAAGCGCGACCGTTACCGACGTTGCAGAGCTGCAGACAGCTCAAAAGGCAATCGTCGAGGAAGACCGACAGGCGAAACTGGCACTTGACCAGGCAGTCGGCGAGCTCGAGAAGCTGTGCGCCGCGCAGCAGGCGGCAACAACTGAGGATCGGGAGGCAATGGGCCTGGCCTTCAGTCAAGTGGCCAGTGTTCTCGTTGAGTTGCACGCTCTCCAGCAGTCTACGGCAAGCGAGAGCCAGAGCACCCGCGACCTCCTTCAGCAGATCGCAAGGGAGCTTGAGGAACTGCGTGCGGTCCAGCAGAGCACGGCAGAGCAGGGCCGCGCAACAGACGAAGCTGTTAGACAAACAAGCAGCGCCCTTGACGACCTCCGTGCCGTTCAGCGGATGACGGTGGACGAGTACCGCGAGACGATCCAGGAGCTGCAGGACGCCCTCGGACACCTGGCGACGACGCGCATCCCGAGTTGGCCTGGCGGCCCGATCGTGCCGTCGGGGACGGAGCCGAGCACCGCGCCAGAGAGGTACACCGCAGTGGACGCGGATTCAGCGTCGTCTCTGTGGGTCGACGGCTTCAGCGCGATTCAGTCGCAGGTG
>Ga0136653_10001454_pt1 | contig 12852 bp, 8 predicted proteins | sample LakKivw275mmetaG_FD_94866 | JGI IMG/M metagenome (GOLD analysis project Ga0136653, IMG submission 94866) | Anoxic lake water microbial communities from Lake Kivu, Rwanda to study Microbial Dark Matter (Phase II) - Lake Kivu water 275m metaG... | ecosystem: Environmental > Aquatic > Freshwater >... | reverse complement strand
TCGGTTGGGGCTGCCTGGGTGCGTGCGTTAACGGCGGCATCGCGGCGGCCAAGCACTGCGCCGACCGCGACTTCGACCAGGCCTGGACCTGGTGGTACATGGCGAAGCCGCCGATGGGCGCCACGATCGGGCTTGTGGTGTACGTGCTGTCCAAGGGCCTGGGCAGCTTTCTGGGAATGAGCGCCACCACCAACGGCTTCGGCGTGGCTGCCGTCTCGTTCATCGCGGGCTTCGCCGTCGAGCGCGTGTTGCGGAAGATCGAGGAGGTCAGCAAGACCCTCTTCGCCGTCACTCCTGAGACCCCGGCCGCCAAGATTCTGGAGCCCGCCGACGGACAGCACGTGGCGGCGAACCGGGTGCGGGTCGTCGTCCACACGACCGGCAGTACAACTTACCTGTGCGCGACCTGCCTGGAGGAAGCGGCGGACCCGGTGCAACTGATCCGCTCGCAGCGAGGCGTCTACGAGGGCTCAATCGGCCTGTCGGGCCCGCCCGGCGCCAAGACGATCCGGGTGACCGCCATCTGCGCCGAGCAAGCCCTCACGGCGGATGCGAAGATCGAGCATCTGAGTCAGCCGGCATCGCCGGAGCCCGGGGCGGCTGGGCCATGAGACTGCGCTTGCCTGCAACCAGACTTCGGGACGGATGGGTCTGGGGATTCCGTTCGGACTTCGATGACGAAGGCTATCTGCGGTCGAGGAACAGCCCTCGCTGGAACGAGCGCTTCGGCGATGCCGACCACCCCGTTCCGGACGGCCAGCCCCTGCACGCGATCATCCGTGACCTCTGCCGGCAAGCCAACGTCTGCCAGCCCTTCATCTGGGCCAAGCTGATCGGTGAGACCAGCTTCCTGACCGCGCAGGTCCCGCCGGTGAAGGGCTACAAGGCCCCGCTTGGGTTCGACTGTCCCGATGACGGCCGTGACCCCCGGCCGGAGTACTACGGCGTCCTGCGCAATCTGCGCGGCGCCATCAACTGGTGGGCGACCTTCAGGGAGAAGTGGGACTGGCAGCGGCGTCTGGGCGAGGGCGTAGAGCGGGTGAACGTGCGTCCCGAGGGATCCGACACGTCGTTCAAGACCGTCCGCGCGCGCACCGCCGCCGAAGTCGCTTACCTCATCTACACCCCGCACCTGTACAGCCTGCATCACTTCGTATCGATCCTCAGCCGTGAGTTCCCAGCGCTATCCGAGGAGGGTGAGAACCCAATGGGCAAGTATGTCGAGCCGATCCGCGACATGGGCGCCCGACCGACCAACGTGACCTTGCACGGCCGCAGCGTCCACCGGCCTGTGGATGTGCCCGGGCACAATGTCTTCAAAGGCTACACGGAGTGGGCCAACAACGGCCACGTCGGGGTGGGCGACGCCGTGGACTTGAACGCTCCCGCGAGGACGGAGGTCTACGCGATCGCCGACGGCGTCCAGACTCGCTGGCAAGGCGACATGACCCGCAAAGAGGTGATCTACCTGGCGGGCAGCGACTGGCTGGCCGTCTACGCGCACATCAACGCAACACATGAGGGGGTGAACATCCCCGTCGCCAAGGGGGAGGTCGTCGGCCGGCTGCGCAGCGACCTGACCACGCCCCACCTGCACTTCGAGCTGTGGCTCGGCGGCCAGGCCGTTCACGCGCCTCAACCGGCGCAGCTCCGCGACCTGATGCGGGCCAGGCTCGGTCTCACCCCACAGCAGCCCGTGCCGGGCGACCCCCGGCTCATCGTCGCCAAGCCGGCCGGGGACGCCCCCTCCATCGACGGCTTCCTGTACCTGCAGATCCCCTCGCGATGGAATCACACGGAGAACCTCATCGAAGCCGACACACGCGCGCTGGGCACGTGGCTCGGCAAGGACCCGGCGGGCCTCCCGGAGTTCGAGCACATTCGCGTCGCGCTGGACCACATGCACGTCTCGGCCCGGTACGACGTATCACACCTCCACTCGACCCCCGATCCGAGAGTCTACGTCTTCACGACATAGCGCACGTGGCGCCGGACGGGCACCTACGTTCCAGGGAGATCCTTGCTATGGCTCGCCGGCTCGTCTCACTCTTGCCGCTACTCGTCGCGGTCTCGTCGTGTGCCGCCGCCCCGGAATGGACCGTGTACCCGGAGGGCAACCTGGAGTACACCGTCCTGAACGGCGACCAGGTCTACCTGCGGGTCGGGAGCGCGGCGTGGGGGCCGAAGTGGCAGTGGTTCGGATTCGGCGGTCAGGCCTCCACGGACGCGGAGGGACGCCGGACGTTCGCGCAGACCGCCACCATCGGTGGTACTGACCGGAGCCTTGCCATCACGCACGCGGCACAGCAGCACGGCGACAACGGCGTGGCGCTCACCTACGAGCTGCAGGCGCCGGAAGCGGCTGAGCTGACCCAGATCTGCGCCACGGTGACGCCCAGCAACCGCTTCTACGCCGGGGGCTCGGTTCTGGCGAAGCTGACCGGGGGCGAGGAGAAGCAGATCGCCTTGCCCTTGGGTCGCGGCGCGATTGGCGAGTCGGTCGAGGCGCTGGTGCTGCGCGATGGCGACGGCCGTGAGATCACGCTGGCGATCCAGCCGCCTCGTCCCGTGAGCATGGACGGCGACGGTCGCATTCAGCTGGTCGGCAGCTCCATCGGGGCGAACGAGGCCCGCCGCACGGAGATCGCCTTGCAGTTCCCGGCGCCGGTGCGGTTCATCGCCAACGAGCAGGACAGCCTCCAGCGAGATGACACCTCGAACTGGTTCCCGTACCCCGTCGGACCGGCCGGCGTGCCCATCGACCTGAGCTTCCTCAACAAGGACGACCAGGGGAACTCCGTCCCGGCCGGGGCGCACGGCTTTCTGACCGTGCAGGGCGACGGGTTCGCCTTCGAGGATGGAACGCCCGCGCGTTTCTGGGGCGTGAACCTCACTGCCGGCGCGGTGCTAACCTCCCCCGAGCGCGCGGCGCAGTTGGCGGAGCGCCTCGCCCGGCTCGGGGTCAATGTCGCGCGATTCCACCACCTGGACAGTTGGGCCAACCCGATCATCGACTACGAGCACCCGGACGGCACCACTCAACACCTCAGACCCGAGTCGATGCGACTGCTGGACAGGACGATCTTCGAGCTGAAGCAGCGGGGGATCTACGTGATCCTCGATCCGTGGGTCCAGCGCTGCTTCACGGCGGCTGATAGAGTCGCCGACTACGGCAATCTCGGGAAACGGGGCAACTTCAACCTGCACCCGTACATCCACTTCGACCCGCGGATGCAGGAGCTGATCCGGGGCCAGTGGCAGCAGGTCTGGACCCATGTCAACGAGTTCACGGGCGTCGCCTACAAGGACGAGCCCGCAATCGTCATGACCGAGTGCATCAACGAGGGGCTGCTCAGTGGACTCGACGGCGTAAGGCCCGGCGTCTACCGCGAGGAACTCCTGCAGCAGTATGATGCCTGGGCCAAGGCGAACGGCGGCCTGCCTCCTGACCAGGCCAACCTCTTCACGCAGAACTGGGGCGAGAACAACCTCCGGTTCTTCACATACCTGCACCAGCGGTTCTATCGGACCTCGCACGACTACTTCCGCAGCCTGGGTGTGCGCATCCCGATCAACGCCACGAACTGGGGGCACTTCACCTGGATCATGGCGGCCCAGGCCGACCTGGACTTCATGGACTCCCATCACTACTACGGCGGGGACCAGATCGGGCCGGGGCACGAGTTGGGCGGCCTGTGGCTGAGCCATCCGCCGGGCCTGCCAGGCTCCCCCTTCGGCAAGGTCGCCGGCTTCGCGGTGCAGGGCAAGCCCGTCGCCTCCAGCGAGTGCGGCAATAACCCGCCCAAGACTTACCGGGCGGCCTACCAGCTCGGCCTGGCGGCCATCGCGAGCTTCCAGGGCTGGGACTCGATCACCGGCTATGCCTTCAGCCAGAGCGGCAGCCCTGGTCAGACGCTGGGACCGTTCGAGTGGGAGACGGACCCCGCGACGATCGCCAGCCTCGCCGTCGGCGCCCTCATCTACCGGCGCGGAGACGTGAGGCCGGCCAGGCAGACCGCCGCCATGGTACTGCCGCAGGAGGAAATCTGGACGCTTCGCTGGGAGAACGGCGGGGAGAAGCAGTACTGGAACACGGCCGGCTTCAACGCCGCCCTCGAGCAACACCGGGTCGCCGTCTGCCTGCCGGGCCAGAGCCCCGACGCGCTCAAGCCGGCGCAGATGCTCACCGTCGAGGATGCCTTCGGGTATCGTCACCCGAACACCGAGCTGCGGAGCGACACGGGCGAGCTGTGGCGCGACTGGGCCCTGGGGGTGGGGACGATCGACACGCCTCGTACCCGGGTGGCCTACGGCAAGCTCGGCGAGTCGGGCAAGACCTGGACGACTGGCGATTGCACCTTCGCCATCTCGACGCCCTTCGCCGTCACCGCGCTCAGCAGCCTGACGAACGACGGGATCAGGGACTCCGGCAAGCTCTTGCTCACGGCAGTCGCCCGGGCTGAGAACACCGGGGTGGCGTTCAACCTGGCGCGGACGAGGGTCGCCAGCCCTGGCGCGGGCCCCGTGATCGCCGAGCCAGTGACCGGCACGGTCCGCTTCCGCACCACCCGGAAGAGCCTGGTGGCCTACCCCATCAGGGTCGATGGCACGCGGGGCGCAGCGATCGACGTCCCGATCGAGGACGGGCGCGCGGAGATGGCCCTGGAGGAGGCCTATCAGACGGTCTTCTACGAGATCGAGATACCGGCGCCGTAGGGCCGGGGAACCGAGGACACGCGAGGCACCGCGCTACGTCTTGAGCTGGTACCGGAAGTTGACGACGCTGACGTGAAGCATGCGTCGGAGGGCCAGGTCAAGCTGAATGGCGGACTGGTTGTGGAGGGCCTCCTCCCACCAGTGAGAGACCACGAACTCCGGGATGACCACGCTCACGCGTGCGTACTCGTCGCGCTGCTCCCGGACGTACTCCACCAGCGGCTCCACCAGTGAGCGGTAGGGGGACGGCAAGGCGACGAGCGGGATGTCCGGCTCGAACTCCTTCCACTTCCTCTGCAGGGCCTCCCACTCGGCCTCGTTGGCAATGACGTGGACGGCCTCTGCGGGCACGCCGAGGCTGCGAGCGTACTCAATGGCCTCAAGCGTACCGCGGTGCAGGGAGGCTACCGGCACAACCACCAGGTGCGTCTTCTCGTGAATCGGGGGCGGCTGGCCCTCCAGGGACAACTGCGCGGCGACGCGGTCATAGTGGACGCGGATCCGACGGTGCAGGAGGATGAGCAACGGGATCGCGACCACCGTAACCCAGGCGCCCTGGGCGAACTTGGCCGCTGTCACGACGCACAGCACCGCGCCCGTGCAGAAGGCCCCCGGGCCGTTGATGGCGACGCCGAGCCACCAGGCCTTGGGCCTCTCCCGCAGCCACTTGCGGGCCATGCCGGCCTGAGAGAGCGTGAAGCTGACGAAAACGCCGATCATGTACAGGGGAATGAGCCTGTGGGTCGAGCCGCCGAAAACCACCACCAACCCCGCAGCAATCGCCCCGAGAACCACGATGCCGTTGGCGAACACCAAGCGGTCACCAAGGTTGGCGAGCTGTCGAGGTAGGTACCCATCCCGCGCCAGCAGGCTGGCGATGCGAGGGAACCCGGCGAAGCTGGTGTTGGCGGCGAGGAGCAGGATCACGAGTGTGGAGAACTGGAGGGCGTAGTACAGCGGGCCGCTGCGGAAGACGATACGGCCGATCTCCGACAGCACCGTCTCGCCACCCGTCCCGGGCTCATCGGGGATGATTCTGAACACATGCGAGAGGTACGTGATCCCGAGGAGGAAGGCCACCAGGATGCCACCCAGGATGCCGAGTGTGAGGCGCGCGTTGCGCGTCCTCGGCTCACGGAACGCCTGCACGCCGTTGCTTACGGCCTCGATGCCGGTCAAGGCGGCGCACCCCGAAGCGAAGGCGCGGAGGATCAGCAAGGTGGTCAGGTGATGCTGCATCGGCGCCTCTTGGGGTGCCGGCGGGGTGTAGTGGCCTGTCACGCCCCGCCAGATGCCGACGACGATCATGACGACACAGCACCCCACGAAGAGGAAGACCGGCGCCGCCACCACCTTTGCCGACTCGCGGACCCCTCGCAGGTTCAGCCACGTCATGATCAGGATGCCGGCCAGTGACAGCCAGAGCTGGTAGGGCCGCAGAAGGACAACCGCCGAGGTGAAGTTCTCGATGCCCGCGGTGACGCTCACGGCCACGGTGAGAATGTAGTCGATCAGCAACGCAGCCGCAGCGATCAGCCCCGCCGTCCGCCCCAGGTTCTGTCCGGCTACCGTGTAGGCCCCGCCGCCGCCGGGATAGGCCTTGATCACCTGCATATAGGACGTGGTCACCACGGTCACGAGGAGGGCGATGGCCAAGGCGATCGGCAGCCCCAGATGCAACACGCCCGCTCCCGCGAGGACGAGCGCCAGCAGGATCTCCTGAGTGGCGTAGGCCACCGAAGAGATCGCGTCTGCCGCGAACACCGGCACGCCCAGGAACCAGCCCAGCCGCTCGTGCTCAGCCCGACTGGTTGGAAGCGGGTGACCGAAGATGAGGCGTTTGAGGCCGCCGCCCGGCATGGCGTCGAGGCTCCTCACAATGGAGTGCGGCTTGGCGCAGGGCTCTCCTGGGCTGGGGCGCAGGCGTCAGTATAGCCTCGTCCCCGCCGGCGTCAAGGGGCACCCTCTCCCGGCCCCGCAGTACACTGCATGGAGTTTGCCAGACCGACGCCGGAGCCCGGAAGGGTCACCGCTCCAGGTGGAAGGGGACGTTGATCACCACTCGGCTAGCCTCGCCAGGCTGCCGACGGCGGTACACCAGGAGCGTCTTGAGCAGGAGCGCCGTTTGGTTGTGGAGGAAGTGCTGCCACCAGTTGGCGGTGATGAACTCGGGCAGCACGACGACTGCTAGCCCGCGTTCGGGTTTGCGCGCGTCGGTCTGATGGAGGAAGCCGACGAGGGGCTCCATGATCGACCGGAAGGGCGATTCCAGCACCACCAAGGGCACATCGGGCACCCACACGCGCCACTTGGCCTCGAGGGCCGCGGCTGCCTCAGGGGTGATGGCTACGGTCACCGCCGTTACGTCGTGGGAGAGGGAGCGCGCGAACCTCACGGCGGCGAGCGTCCCCCGATGGACGCCGGAGACAGGGATCACTACCTTGGGCTGCCCTTGCCACGCTTGACCCACCCCCTCGGCCGGCGCCAACCCGTTGAGCGACAGTTGGGCCGCAACCTGAGCATAGTGCCGACTGATGGCGTGCAGGATCGCCACCAGCGAAGGGATGAGCAGGCACACCACCCACGCCCCGTGGACGAACTTCGTCGCCACCACAACCAACAGCACCACGCCCGTGACCACAGCGCCCAGGCCGTTGACGACAGCTTTGGCCCACCACTGCGGCCCATGCTACCTGGCCCAGTCGCGCACCATTCCCGTCTGGGACAGCGTGAAGGACAGGAAGACGCCCACTGCATAGAGAGGGATCAGACGATGTGTCTGGCCACCGAACAACACGACGAGCAGCGAGGCCAGTAGCGCGAGGGCGAAGATGCCGTTGGCGAACACCAGCCGGTCGCCGCGGTTGGCCATCTGCCGAGGGAGGAAGCTGTCGCGCGCCAGGATCGCGGACAGGCGGGGGAAATCCGCGAACGACGTGTTGGCGGCCAACACCAGGATCAGGGCCGTAGCGCCCTGCAAGCCGAAGTAGAGCGGGCCGCGCCCCAGGACGGTGCCGGCGATCTGGGAGACGACCGTCTCATGCTCGGCTGGCATGACGTGCATCGCTCGCGCCAGGAGGCTCGTGCCTAGCAGCATCGCCCCCAGCAGGACGGCCATGGCGATCAGCGTCTTCCCGGCGTTCTGTGACTCCGGTCGGTGGAAGGCCGGAATGCCATTGCTGATCGCCTCCACGCCGGTAAGAGTCGCGCAGCCGGAGGCAAAGGCGCGCAGGATGATGAAGAGGCCCAGCGCTTGGGCGGGATGGAGGAGGTGAGCCGGCTCGTCCGGAGGCGGGGCCAGAGGGAGGGATCCCGCTGCCATCCGCGCCAGTCCCACCCCGAGCAGCAGCAGGAACAGCCCGATGAACGCGTAGGTCGGCACCGCGAATACCGACCCAGACTCACGGACCCCCCGGAGGTTGGCCCAGGCGATGAGCGCGATGGCCAGCACGCAGAGGGCGACCCTATGCGGGATGAGTTCCGGCATCGCGGACGTGACGGCCGCCACTCCTGCCGAGATGCTTACGGCCACCGTCAGCACGTAGTCGATGAGCAGGGCCGAGCCGGCGATCAGGCCGGGCCAGCGCCCGAGGTTGTCGTGGGCCACGATATACGCCCCGCCGCCGGACGGGTAGCCGTGGATCGTCTGATAGTACGAGGTGGTCACGATCGCCAGCAGCACGGCGATCGCGAGGGCAATCGGCACCGAGAGGTGGAGCGCCGTCGTACCTGCAATCATCAACCCGAGGAGGATCTCCTCGGGCCCGTAGGCGACCGACGACAGGGCGTCCGAAGCGAAGACGGCCAGCGCCTTGACCTTCGTGAGACGTTCGTGGACCTCTGCGCTCGTGGCTAGCGGCCTGCCGAAAAGCACCCGACGCACCAGATTGGGCATCCTGCTCCCTCAGCAACTCCTGCAAGCACAGCGCCCCGGCGGCCGACACCACCGGCTTGGGCTTGGGTCTGTCTTGCGCTCAGCTCCGGCTGGCGGAGGGGGGTGGAATCGTGGAAGCTCTCGCCTGTTCGCTGGGCGGCCCCACGGAGGCGACTTACGGGGTGGGGCTGTGTACCGGTAGGTTGGACCCGTCCAGTTGAACGCGGCGAGTATAGCACGCGGGCCTGGACGTGGCAACACGCACGTGGGAGGGACACGACCGCGAGGGAGGGTGCGCGCGACGCCGGGCGGCCCACAGGCTCAGTCGAGCCTCCCTGCTTCGCCTTCGCCCGCCTCGTCAGGGAGCGTGCCCCGGGCAAGTTCGCCCCTCTGCAGGCTGAAGGGCTGTCGCCCGCCCTCTAGCGGCACGACGGCCGCGCCCTCGATCTGCGCGGCGACATGGGCGCCGAACAGCAGCAGTTGCCCCACCACATACATCCAGAGGGCGAACAGGACGACTCCCGCGAGCGCACCGTACATCGAGTGCGGGTGGGTGGACCGGCTGATGAAGACCGCGAAGACCGGCTGGGCGATGCGCAGGCCAACCGTCGCGGCCAGCGCGCCAGCCGCGGCGGCCTTGTTGGTGACGTGGCGCGTGGGAACGAGCTTGTAGAGCAGGAAGAACGCCAGCCACGTGAAGGGGATGGCGATCAGAATCGGGGTCATGTTGAACGGTAGCAGGTCGCGGCCCGCAGGAACCCCCACCGACGTCAGCCAGTTGCGCACGTGCGCCGCGGCTGACACCAGGACCATGTAGCCGCTCAGACCGACGCCGGCGGCCAGCATGATGAGAAACCCGATCAGCTGGCGGAGCCAGAAGCCCCGGTCCCGCGCGTCCGGCCACAACGCATTGAGCGCCCGGGTGATGGTGTCGAACAGCCGGGTGGCAGCCCACAGGAGCGCCAGGATACCCAGGCCGCCGGTGATGGCGGGGTCCGGGAACGCGAAGAGGGAGTCCACTTCCCGCACGATGTCCATCGTGCCGGCGGGGGAGTTCTGCCGGATGAGCCCTTCCAGCCTCATCGCGGCTTGGTACCGCGTGCCCGTGAGGTGTTGGAGGAGGGCCACTGCGATGATGCCCAGGGGCGTGAGACAAACGACACCGTAGAAGGCGATGGCCGCGGCGATGACGTTCGAGCCGCTGTGCGTGAAACGGATGAGGACCTGGTACATGAAGCGGCAGATGTCCCGCATCGGCCGCGGCACGCGTTCGCAGACCGCGCACGTCCAGGCCGCGACGCGCCTCCATGCGGCACGGCACCATCCTGGCGGAGGTGGGTCGGTCATGGGCAGCGGATCTCGACTCACAGACTGGCACTCACGACGCTGCGACCGCAGCCGCGGTTACACCCGCAGCGGGTACCGCCCAAACTCGTGACAGGCCTCGTAGAAGGCCAGGATGTTCTCTACCGGCGTGGCCGGGACGATCTCTGAGGAGGATCCGATGAAGAGGCCTCCCCCGTGCCCTGCCGCTCTGAGGCAGTGCTTCACCGCCTGGCGAACCTCCTCCACGCTACGCAGCGGAAGCGTCTGCGAGCAATCGACGTTGCCGACCAGGATGAGCCGGTCGCCGTAGCGTCGCTTCAGCTCGCCGATGTCGTTCCCCGCGAGCGGCTCGATCGGGTTCAGGCCGCGGATGCCGGTGTCGAGCAGCTCATCGGCGATGTCCATGACGTAGCCGTCGGTGTGGAAGACCACCATGACCCCCCCGGCGTTCAGCACGTCGCACACGCGCTTGAGCTGCGGGTAGAAAAGCCGGTGCATCACCTGGGGCGAGAACATCGACCGCTGCTTGTAGGCGATGTCGTCGCCATACAGGAAGAGCGGGCCCGGCTTCACCTCGGCGAAGGCCCGGGCGCGCATGAGCGCCTGCTGGTTCAGGCCCTCCACGATGCGCTCGATCTCGGCCGGGCAGTCGTACAGGGCGTAGCTGAAGAGCTGGAGCCCCATCAGTCCGTAGGCCGCGTGGAAGCCGACGCCGTCACACGGCACGAACAGCGTCTCGGGAGCGAAGATGTCGCGCGCAAGGACGTGATTATGAACCCACTGCCAGGCCTGCTCCTCCGTGTACTCCGCTACCTGGTAGTTGCGCAGGTCGTCCAGCGTCTTGATCGGCTTGTCCACCCACCAGCGCGAAGCGCCGCTGAACTCGATCTGCGGGTGCTGGCTCTGCTCGCCTGGCGCCACCGGCATGTAGACCGACCGGCACATGTCGAGGCCCAGACCGTTGAACACCTTGGCCGTGGCGCGGGTCGGGTCGGTCTCGCCGGGCGCGAACCGCTGGTAGGTAGGCCAGGAGTCGATGAAGTCCCAGATCGGCACGCGATCAGGCTCCCGGAAGCTCGCGGCCGTCAGGATGCGGTTGAGGACTGCTGGATCGACGACGCGGTCGGCGGGGCCAAGGTCGAGAATGGCTTGGCGCAGGCGAGCAACCTCGGAGGCCATGAGGGCGTATCTCCTGGCGTGTCGAACGTTGTCACGAAGGCAAGTTGCCCCTATACTGGCGGGTGAGGGGCGGCCTGTCAATGCTCTGGCACCCCGAACTCGGGACTCGGGACTGCCTCTGGAGGCACAGCATGGCGGCGAAGTACCGGGCGGCGGTCATCGGTCGCACGGGACGCGGCGACTACGGGCATGACGTGGATGTGGTGTGGCTCGATGTGCCCGACGTGGCGATCGTGGCGGTCGCCGACGACGACGCGGAGGGCCGTGCCCGGGCACAGACCCGGCTGCGGGCGCGGGAGGCCTACGCGGACTACCGCGTGATGCTGCACTACGAGCGACCCGACCTGGTGAGCGTTGCGCCGCGCTGGCTGGATGGTCACCGCGACATGCTGCTGGCCTGCGCCGACGCGGGCGTGAGAGGCGTGCTCATCGAGAAGCCGCTCTGTCCGACGCTGGTAGAGGCCGACGAGATGGTGGAGGCGTGCCGTCGCACCGGCATGAAGGCGGCCGTCTGCCATCAGACGCGCTATAGCTCCCGGCTGAAGGTGGTGCGTCAGCTCATTGCGGACGGCCGGATCGGCGACCTCCTGGAGCTGCGAGCGCGGGGCAAAGAGGACCAACGCGGGGGTGGCGAGGACCTCATGGTGCTGGGCACCCACCTGATGGACCTGATGCGCTTCCTGGCCGGCGACCCGCAGTGGTGCTTCGCCCACGTGACCGAGGGCGGCGTGCCCGTCACCCGGGAGCACGTGCGCGAGGGCGCCGAGGGGATCGGTCCGCTGGCGGGAGATACCATCGCGGCGGCGTATGGGTTCGGCGGGCCGACGACTGGCTACTTCGCCTCGCACCGCGCGCATCACGGCGCGACCTCGCGCTTCGGCCTGCATGTCTATGGGACCCAGGGCGAGATCGCGCTCCGAACGGGATCGCTGCCGGCGGCGTATCTTCTCGAGGACCCCTCCTGGTCGCCGGGCCAGAGCGGGGCGCTCTGGACGCCGATTGCGAGCACCGGCGTAGGCGGGCCTGAGCCATTGACCGACACCAGCCTGCGCTACGGGAACACACTGATTGCGCGAGACCTGGTCGAGTGCCTGGAGGAGGACCGCCAGCCGCTGGGCAGCATCGAGGACGGTCGCGCGGCGCTGGAGATGATTCTCGCGGTGTACGAGTCGCACCGGGCGAAGGCGCCCGTGCCCTTGCCGCTGAAGGACAGGACGCATCCGCTGACGCGCCTGTGACGAGGCGAAGCTGAGCCCATGGTTCGCTCCCGAGTTCGATCGCTCTTCGCCCGTGCGGCGGCGATTGCCGCCATCGGTGCCGTGCTCGGGCTGGCAAGCAATGCCCTGCATCCCATGGGGCTGCCGCTCCTGCTGCGCCGGGTGCCGCGGCCGACGGTGCCCGAGTGGGTCTGGCGGCGTGTCCCGCACATCGACGCGGCCGAGGGGCACAGGCGCTGGGAGGCGAGGTCCGCCATCGTCATCGACGCACGTAGCTCGAAGGACTACGCCGAGGGACACCTCCCCCGGAGCCTCAGCCTTCCCTACTGGGAATACTCGGCCGCATACCCCAAGCTGGCCGGCCAACTCCCAAGGAATGCGCCGATCCTCATCTACTGCTACGGCAGCTCGTGTGGGCTGAGCATGCGGCTGGCGAAACGCCTGCTCGGCGAGGGCTACCAGGATCTAACCGTGCTGGGCGGCGGCATCGCCGCCTGGGAGAAGGCCGGGTACCCCCTCACAGCCGGCAGAACGCGGGGC
>Ga0136653_10001453_pt1 | contig 12861 bp, 14 predicted proteins | sample LakKivw275mmetaG_FD_94866 | JGI IMG/M metagenome (GOLD analysis project Ga0136653, IMG submission 94866) | Anoxic lake water microbial communities from Lake Kivu, Rwanda to study Microbial Dark Matter (Phase II) - Lake Kivu water 275m metaG... | ecosystem: Environmental > Aquatic > Freshwater >... | reverse complement strand
TTATTGCCTAGTAAGGCTGCCTATGCTAAAATAGGCCCTTAAGATGAAAAAGAAAATATCCCTCGTTTTATTTACGTTGCTTCTATTCTATCCTTTCTTGTGGGCGCAAGAAGTGGCGGTAATCCAGGCATCCCCGATCAGAGACCTAGAGCCCATAAAAAAGACTGATCGCGTTCTTATCCTTGCTCCCCATCCCGATGACGAGACCATAGGTTGCGCGGGCATAATTCAGGAAGCAGTTAAAGCCGGCGCCGATATTCATGTGGTTTATCTGACTAACGGCGACCATAATGAATTCGCTTTTATCGTCTACGAAAAAAGGATGACCTTTAGAAAAGGCGAATTTCTTTATATGGGCGAGGTGCGTAAACAGGAATCCCGCAGGGCAATGGATTTCTTAGGCCTTAAGGATAAAGGCCTTGTTTTTCTAGGCTACCCGGACTTCGGGACGTTTACGATGTTCCGCCGTTATTGGCAGCAGAAGAGGCCGTTTCGCACTCTCTTGACCCGCGTCCAGAAGGTCCCCTATAAAGACAGCCCGTCGTTTGATGCCTCTTATTCTTCGGAGAATATCCTTGAGGATTTAAAAAGGCAGGTCTTAAGTTTTAGGCCGAATAAGATTTTTGTTTCGCATCCGGCAGATGTCAATTCCGACCATAAGTCGTTTTATCTCTTCCTTGAAGTTGCTCTGGCTGACCTGCGGTTTTTTATGCGCCGGCCAAAAGTCTATCCGTATCTTATTCATCATTCAGGCTGGCCATTGCCGCGCCATTATCACCCTGATTTAATCCTGACTCCGCCGGAAAGATTTCAAAACTCTTCCATATCCTGGGTTCAGGCCGGGCTTAACAGGGAAGAGACAGAGAATAAAGCCAATGCTACGCTTTGTTACAGGAGCCAGACTGCTTCCAGCGCGTTTTACCTCTTAGCTTTTGCCAGAGAGAACGAGTTATTCGGTGATTATCCGGAATTGGACTTGAGGCCGAAGATTTCTGAATCGTTGCCTGAGATTTCAGCGACGTCGGTAATTAACCTTTTCCGCGGCATAAACGATTATTATGCCGGGAGGTCTCAGCGCTATAAAGCGCAGGCAGAAGATAAGGCGCAGGGAGTATATTCCCTGAAGGACGGGGCTCTTTTAATCAGCATAAAAAAAGCAGGCGGGTTAGGCATCAATTCCAGCGTCAGAATTTATCTCTTCGGTTATAATTACGGCACGCCCTTTGCCTATATGCCGAAGGTCTGCATTATTGCCCAAGGCAGTAATTTTAAGGCATTCGATAAGAATAAGGTAATCCGCCCGCCGGGAATAATCTTGACCAGGACGCGCGATGAAATGCTTTTGAAGATTCCCCTGGAAGTGCTGGGTGAGCCGGATTTTGTAATTGCCCAGATCCAGGGGCATGCCGCGGTTTTGCCGGCGGATGTTACGGGTTTCAGGAAAATCCTGATCAGGTAAATGAAGGCGAGACTTACGGAGCGAAGCGAACGTAAGTCTCTGCCTGAATTTATCCCGCACCCAGATAAGGAATGAGCCTGAATCATTGTTGTATTCTGGGTGCGGGATTCAATTCGCAGGCGCTTGAATAGACAACTGAAACGATGAACGCTATAATACTTGACATTGAAAATGTCAAGTATTATCTGCTCATTGAAGGAGGCAAAAGATGGAATTTAAATCTGTGAAGATAAATAAACCGGATGATGTCAATTTGATCCTGGGGCAGAGCCATTTTATCAAGACCGTCGAAGATATATACGAGGCAATGGTGAACAATGTCCCGGGTATAAAATTCGGCCTGGCGTTTGCGGAGTCCTCCGGCGCCTGCAAGGTAAGGTCTGAGGGTAATGATGCCGAGCTTAAAAGATTGGCGCAGGATAATGCCCTGGAGATAGGGGCAGGACATAGCTTTATCATCTTTATGAGGAATGGGTTTCCGATTAATGTTTTAAACGCGATAAAGGCGGTTCCCGAAGTCTGTACGGTTTATTGCGCTACCGCCAATTCGGTGGAGGTAATCATCGCCGAAAGCGGTTCCGGCAGAGGGATAATGGGAGTGATTGATGGAGCAAGGCCGTCCGGCAGGGAAGAGCAGCAGGATATTGCCTGGCGTAAGGATTTCCTGCGTAAGACCGGTTATAAGTTGTAATTTTTTCTTGAAAAAGCAGGCTGATTTGTTATAATTCTCCGAGGGGATAATGGATTTTAAAGCCATACGTAAAAAGACCGGGCGTTTTTTCGCCTGGGCGAGTTTGAATATCAGTTCTTTGATTATTAGGGTATTGCCGGAACGTTGGCTGTATGGGTTTGCCAATCTGATTGCCGCAATCGGTTACCGCATTGCCGCTAAACAGCGCAGGATTGCGATGGAGAGCCTGGAAATAGCTTTTACCGGGGAGAAATCGGCTGAAGAAAAGAAGCGGATTGCCAGGGACTGCGTTACTTTTATGGCAAAGGGAGCGGTAGAATTGATGTTCTTGTTGGACCGGCCAGCCGCCCTGAGAGAGAGCGTGCATATTGAGGGCAGGGAGATTCTTGATACTGCATTAGCCCGCGGCAAGGGCGTGATCCTGGTAAGCGCCCACTTTGGAAATTTTCCTTTGATGATGGCGCGTATCGGCCTAGAAGGGTACAAGATATCCGGAATAATGCGGGCGATGCGCGATGAAAGGGTTGAAAGATTCTTCTTTGGAAAACGCAGCCGTTTCAATATCAAGACGATTTACACCCAGCCGCGTAAGGCATGCGTGGAAGAATCCATACGCGTATTAAGGGATAACGGCGCGCTCTTTATCCCGATAGACCAGAATTTCGGCACCGGGGGGGTATTTGTAGATTTTTTCGGCCATCAGGCGGCAACTGCTACCGGGCCGGTAGTTTTAGCCAGGCGCACCCAGGCGGCGCTGATCCCCTGCTTTATCATCAGGCAGCCTGATGATACGCACCGGATCGTCTTTGAGCCGCCGATTGATATAAAAGAGGGCGCCAGCGACGAAGAGACAATAATTATTAATATCCAGAGGCTTACCGATATTATCGAGTCATATATCAGGCGTTATCCGGCGCAGTGGGGGTGGATTCACCGCCGATGGAAGACAAAACCAAGTTAAGGAGGTGTAGCAATGGCAGAAGAGATTAAACAGGAAGAGAAGAAGTGTTCGGCTGCGAAAGCTTCTTCAGCAGTGATCAAGGTGGTCCTGGGGCTGGTATTTTTGGCTTTAGGCGCTCTGGCGATCATTAGCTGGTGGGGCGACCTTATTATGGTAATAAAGGGATGCCTTGGGCCGTTCTTGCTTTTAGCCGGCGTGATTACTCTGGCAATAGCTAAAGAATAGGCGGTTTCCAATACAGTTAGGAATACGGGGCTAGTCAGGTTGCACCGACTGCCCCCGTATTTTCTAATAGCCGGGTGGTGAGTTTTCGGGTATAATACTACAATATATTTCATTGCTAAAGGGTAATTAGGTAAGTTATAAGAAAGGGGAGGATATGGAGGCAATATTAAGGAAAGAGGTCATTTCAGGCAGGATTGCCGTACGCTTAACCGGGTTGTCGGTATTCATTGTATTGACTACCTTGGGTGCTTTTGTGCGCATACCTCTGCCTTTTAGCCCGGTTCCGGTTACCCTGCAGACATTCTTTGTCCTCCTGGCAGGGGCAAGTCTCGGCAGCGGGCTGGGAGCGCTTTCTCAGGCAGGATACATGTTATTAGGCGCTGCCGGAGTAACGGTTTTTACCGGAGCAGGCAGCGGCCTGCTTTATCTTAGCGGCCCTACCGGCGGGTATCTGGCAGGATTCATTGCCGCAAGTTTTTTCATCGGCTGTTTCATCGGGCGCGCAAAGAATTTAATTTCTGTCTTTGCATTATTCTGCCTGGCTTCGGCGACTATATTGGCCTGCGGCGTGCTTTGGTTGAAAGTGGTCCTGGGGTATTCGTTTCTTAAGCTGATGCTGATTGGATTCCTGCCTTTTGTTCCCGGCGATATGCTTAAGGCGCTGTTTGCCGCTGCGATTTACATGAAACTGCGTACTCGCCTTAAGGAAATTTTTTAAACTCCGCTTAAAAGGAGAGCTCTATGAAGATAAAAGAGATTATGCGCAGGGATGTGGTCAGCGTTAAGCCCGATGATATTGCTTCAGGCGCTCTGGAGATGTTATTCAAGATGAGGATCAGCGGGTTGCCGGTCATAGACTCAGAGGGAAAACTTGTAGGGATGTTTACTGAGAAGGGGGTTTTGAGGTTTATCCTGCCCAGCTATGTTGAAAAGGTCGGCAGGTTCATCTACGAAGAAAACCCAAAATCTACGAAGAAGAAATTCCACGACTTAAATAACGCTAAGGTTTCGCAGCTGATGCGTAAGGAGGTGGTGACTGCTTCCCAAGAGATTACCCTTTGTGAAGCAGCCAGAATTATGCTTACCCAGCATGCCCGGCGCCTGCCGGTAGTGGATGCTTCCTTAAAGGTAGTGGGCATCGTTGCCAGAGAGGATATACTTAAGGCACTGGCTAAGGAGGCGCAGGTTTAATGTTAAAGAAGTTATCCGCCCTCATCTTTATTACGGTTCTCGTAAATTTATTCAGCAGAGGCGTAGGCTTTAGCCCGACTCAGGCCTTAGCCCTTTCTATTTTTTCGGCTTCCATCTTAGGCACGCTTTTCTTCTGGGATTTCCGGCTTACCTTTGTATTTCTCGGTACCTCTATCCTGCTGATAACCCGGACCATTGATTTAGAGCATGTGATAAAGTTTTCATCGCTGGAAGTTATCCTCTTCCTAGTCGGGATGATGGTGCTGGTAGGCCAGCTTAAAAACGCCGGCGTCTTTGCCTGGATAGTCAGCCTAATCCTGCGCATCAAGAATCTCACCGCGAACAAATTCCTTCTGTTCATCTGTATAATATCGGCGCTTCTAGCCTGCGCCGTAGATGAAGTCACTTCTATAATTTTCATCGTCGCCGCGATATTTGAAATCTGCGATTACTTTGAAGTTGATCCCACGCCTTTTCTGATTATGTCCGTCCTCTCCACGAATATCGGTTCAAGCGGCACAGTGATGGGGAACCCCATCGGTATATTAATCGCCTCAAAATCCGGACTGACTTTTGAAGATTTTATCTTAAAGGCCTTTCCGGTGATGCTGGTCTGCCTGATAACCGTAATAGTAATTTTCAGATTCTGGTACCGCAGGCAATTGGCTGAGTTCAATAAGAGAATAGGGGAGCTCGGGGATAATGAAATGCTGGTTAAGCTCATCTCCGTGCCTCCGGAGAAAGAGTTGAAAGTCAGCCTGCTTATCTTTGCAATAACTCTTGTCTTTATATCCTTACACCACCGCCTGGAACTGCTCCTGAACCTGGAAGGCAATACTATCCTTTTAACTATACCGCTTATCTCAAGCGGCCTGGTGATGGCATGGAAGTGGAAGAAGGCCAGAGAATTTATCGAGAAAGATGTAGAGTGGTGGACTTTATTATTCTTTATGCTCCTCTTTGCCCAGGCAGGGACGCTTAAATATACCGGAGCAACCGATGTAATAGCCAGAAGCCTTGCCAACCTTGCCAATAATAGCTACGCTGCCTTAACCGGCATAGTGCTCTGGGTTTCTACAATAGGCTCAAGTGTCCTGGACAATGTGGTGTTGGTAGCAGCTTTTATTCCGGTAATCCAGAGTTTTACGGGATTAAGCGTGAACCTTAAGCCGCTCTGGTGGGCATTGCTTTTCGGAGGATGTTTAGGCGGGAATATTACGATTGTCGGCTCAACTGCCAACATCGTTGCTCTGGGGATTTTAGAGAAGGAAAAGCGGATCCATGTAAATTTCTTCAGCTGGCTGGGGATAGGGCTTATAGTCGGGATAATTACTACCTCAATAGTCTGGCTGGCACTGGTACTGCTGCCTTTTTATAATTGACAAACTTTAGATTCTGTGGCAAAATGCTTCCCAATAGACAGGAGGTGTCCGATGGGGCACGCTAAAAGAATATTTTTGGCGCTGGGTATCACAGCGCTGGTTTTATTAGTTTCGCAGTCCGCTTTTTGCCAGGAGGCAGGCCCCGCGCAGCAGGCGGTTGGCCAGGACCAGACGCAGTGGGTCTGGGGGGAAGTGAGCGCCGTAGACACTGATAAAGGCGAACTCTCCGTAACTTACCTTGATTATGACACTGATCAGGAGAAAAAAATAACTATCTCAACAGACGAGAAGACCGTTTATGAGAATATCAAAGCTTTGTCTGAGATAGAACAGCAGAACGCGGTAAGTATAGACTATGTGGTTTCCGGGGAAAAGAATATTGCCAAGAATATCAGTGTGGACAAAACCGACGAGATAGAGCCTCCGGAGACAGTTGCTTCTGAAGAGTTGCCGCAGGATGCGCCGGAAACAGTCTCTTCTGAAGAGTTGCCGCAGGATGCGCCGGCTGAGATTGCCAAAGAGGAAGTAGAAGGGGCAGCGGCAGGGCCGGCAGTAGAAGGGCAGAAAAAAGAATAATCTGCGTTAGATTTAGCCAGCGGTTTTTACGGCAGGGGCAAAACCCCTGCCGTTCTTTTTCCGGAGGTTTGGCTTGAAGCGGCTAAGCTTTATTGTTATAATATCCCCATAAGATGAAAAGATATTATTTAAATCTGGTTTTATTTTTCTACCTTGCGCTATCGGCAGGGTGCGCTTCTTCGGCCCACCCTAAGATTGAGCCGGCAGATAACTTGAACTCAGGTGTGCTTGCGGCTTATTCGGGAGCGAAAGCCCAGATACTTGTACCTGACTTTGGGATTGAATCAACCAAAGCCAATAACCAGGTCGGCGCAGGCTTACGCCAGATGCTCATCGAAGCGCTGAATACTGCCAACCGTTTTTCTGTCTCTCAGAAGCAGGATTCAGGCCCTCAGGCCGCAGACTTAATTATCAGCGCTACGGTTAGGGAGTTTGAGCCGCAGTCCTCAGGCGGCCGCGGCGGGTTAGGCGGAGGAGGAAGCGCAGCTAGCGGGATGCTGGGCGGGCTTCTGGGAGGAATTTTGAATAAGGCGCACATTGCTTTGGAGATACGCATTATTGACGCATCAACTTCTAAGGTGATTGCTTCAAGCAAAGTGCAGGGCCAGGCATCCGATACCAACGGCGGATTAATGACCGGTTCGCTTGGCGGCTGGGCCTTAGGAGCGCAGTTATCGGTTTATTCCAATACGCCTATGGAAAAAGCGATTCGCATTTGCATTATAGAAGCCGCGCGTTTTATATCTCAGGCAGTACCGGCCGAATATTACAAATATTAGCCAGAGAATAGTTAGAAAGCAGGAGGGGGCATGGGAAAAAGAAAACGTAGAGGGAAATTGAATTGGCGTTCTAAGAAGGCGAATAAAGGCAGGAAACCCTGTCTGGGGTAGCAAGGGGTTGCCTGGGGAGACTATGACGCTTGTCTGGATTATCATAAGCACATTTACGGTCAGCCTGATTTCTTTTGTCGGAGTATTTGCCCTTGCCCTCAAGGATAAATTACTGCATAAAATCCTTTTTGGCCTGATCGGATTCTCTGCCGGGGCATTAATCGGAGGCGCTTTTCTGCATATCCTGCCTGAGAGCCTTGAGAAGATGCCCAGCATGCGGGTTTTTTCCTATCTGATCATCGGGATCACCCTATTTTTCATGATGGAACGGTACCTGCATTGGCGCCATTGCCATGAGGGAAAGTGCGATGTGCATCCGGTGACATACCTGAATCTTTTCGGCGACGGGTTCCATAATTTTATTGACGGCATGATCATCGCGGTCAGCTTTATAACTTCGCTGAAACTGGGCATAGTTACAACTATGGCGGTAATATTACATGAGATACCGCAGGAGTTGGGGGATTTTGGGGTATTAGTCTATGGCGGATTCACCAAGAAAAAAGCCCTTATCTGCAACTTCCTCTCGGCGCTTACGGCGATAATCGGCGCAATAATCGCTTATCTGATATCGGATGCCGTCAGTGGTTTTTCTAATTTTATCCTTCCTCTTACCGCAGGCGGATTTATCTATATCGCCACCTCCGATCTTATCCCCGAAATACACAAAGAGAGGGACCTCAGGCGCTCGACGCTGGCATTTGTCTCATTTTTGCTCGGTATAGCTTTTATGGCCGCGGCGCGCTTCTTTTTTGAGGTATAAGAATGAAAAAAATTCCTCTTACTCAGGTGAAAACAAACCAAAAGGTGAAAGTGGCGGAAATTACCGGCGGCGGGCAGCTGCGCGATAAGCTGATGAGCCTAGGCATCTACACGGGGATAGAAATCACAAAGCTTAGCCATTTTATGATGAAAGGCCCCGTGACTATAAAATCCGGCAGGAGCGTATTGGCCTTAGGCCATGGAATGGCGGCTAAGATTTTTGTTGAGAGCCATGATTAAGAAGATATTTTTGATCGGGAATCCCAATGTGGGCAAGAGTGTGGTATTCTCCCGGCTTACCGGGGTAAGGGTAATGTCCTCTAATTATCCCGGCACAACCGTAGAGATCACTAAGGGGTTTCTTGTTCACGGCCGGGAGAGGATAGAAGTCGTTGACCTGCCGGGGGCCTATTCTTTGAACCCGGCTTCGCAGGCAGAGGAGGTAGCGGTATCCTTACTTAAAGATTTTCCTAAAGAAGATTCCGTAGTAATAAATATCTTAGATTCCACAAACCTGGAAAGAAACCTCTATTTGACCCTGCAATTGATCGAAGAAGGTTACCGCGTCATCGTCTGCCTGAATATGTGCGATGAAACCGGGCACCGCGGCATAGAATTAGATATAAAAAAATTAGAATCACTTTTGGGTGTGCCGGTTGTATCTGCCTGCGCGGTTACCGGCGTAGGGATTAAGTTTTTAATCGAAAGGATAGGGGAGGCCCGGGCAAAGCCCGCAAAGGCTACAGGCCACCTTGAGCGTTGGAGAGAGATAGGCCTGATTATAGAGCAGGTACAGCGTTTATCGCACCGGCATCATACCTTCAGGGAGATCTTAGAGGATGTTTCAGTCAGGCCTTTCACCGGGTTCCTTATCGGGGGTTTGGTGATATATCTTTCTTTTAAAATCGTGCGTTTTATCGGGGAATTTTTAATCAACAGCATCTCTGACCCTGTCTTTTATAATATTTATGAACCCCTATTGATGAGGTTAAGCCGGGTTTTCGGGCCGGAAAGTTTCCTGCATCATCTTCTTATCGGAGATTTAATTAACGGGAAAATAGATTTCCAGCAGTCTATGGGAGTGCTTACTACTGCTCCTTACATAGAGTTTGCGATGGTCCTTCCTTATGTGCTGGCTTTTTATGTCATCCTTAGTGTTTTGGAAGACGTCGGTTACCTCCCGCGCCTGGCGATTCTGCTGGATAATCTGATGCATAAGTTAGGATTGCATGGCTACGCGATAATCCCGGTATTGCTTGGATTCGGCTGTAATATCCCCGGCATACTCTCTACAAGGATACTGGAATCAAGGCGGGAGAGGTTTATTACCTCAACGCTAATTTCTATAGGCGTACCCTGTGTCGCGCTGCAGGCGATGATTTTTGCGCTTCTCGGCCGCTTCTCCGGTTTTTACGTCGGAGGCGTATACTTGGTACTCTTCTCGGTATGGTTAATCTTAGGGGTGATTCTGAATAAAACCCTTAAGGGCTATAGCCCCGAGCTTCTGATTGAGATACCGCCTTACAGGCTGCCGCCGGTTGGGGTGCTTTTCAGGAAAATATTCTACCGTGTATGCGGGTTCATCTTTGAGGCCGTGCCGATTGTATTATTAGGTGTTTTGGCGGTGAACCTGCTTTTATATTTTCATCTTTTTGATTTCATCTCCGCGATATCCGCCCCGGTGATTCATGGATTGTTCGGCTTGCCTAAAGAAACCGTGATTGCCCTGGCAATCGGATTTATCAGGAAAGATGTGGCTGCCGGAATGCTTATTCCGCTTGGGTTAAGCGCAAGGCAGATGTTCATCGCCGCTACGCTCCTGGCTGCGTCTTTTCCATGCGTAGCGACGTTCGTAATCCTGCTTAAAGAACTAGGCATCAGGGATTTTATCAAATCACTCTTAATCATGATTGCCACCGGATTCATTTTAGGGGCAGTACTCAACTTTTCCCTGTTAAGATAGTTTTTCCTTCCTACGGCAATACTGGTTAAAAATAGATAAGGACCTCTGATGAAAGCTGTAGCTTTGATTTCAGGCGGGCTGGATAGTCTATTGGCCGCAAAGCTTATACAAGGGCAGGGGGTAGAAGTATTAGCCCTGCATTTTCAGATGCCCTTTTGTGCAAGCAATGTTAAGGAAGCCGTAGCTGCCCTGGGGCTGTCCTTGAAGGAGGTAAGTATTGACGAGGAATTCATCGGCCTTATTCTTAAGCCTAAGCACGGCAGAGGTTCGCATATGAACCCTTGTATTGACTGCAAAATCCTGATGTTGCGCCGGGCAAAGGAGATGATGGCTTCTCTGGGGGCAGATTTTATTATCACCGGAGAGGTCCTGGGGCAACGTCCGATGTCGCAGCACAGGCAGAGCCTTGAGGTTATTGAGAGAGAATCAGGCCTGGAAGGCTTATTGCTACGGCCTTTATCCGCGCGGCTGCTTGCGGAAACTCTCCCCGAAAAAAAAGGGTGGGTGAAGAGGGAGGAATTGCTCGCTTTTAACGGCAGGGCCCGTAAGCCACAGATTGACCTTGCCGATAAATTAGGGATTCGTAATTACCGGCAGCCGGCAGGAGGCTGCCTGCTTACCGACGCAGCTTTTTCAGGCAGGATAAAAGATCTGATAAAATATAACGAGCTTACACTGGATAACATTGAGCTTCTTAAAATCGGCAGGCATTTCAGGTTAAGCCAAACAGCCAAGCTGGTAGTAGGGAGGAATGAAATTGAGAATGGCCGCCTGATCCGCCTGAAGCAGAAAGATGACCTGATATTCATGCCTGAGATATTGGCAGGGCCTACGGCTTTAGGCAGAGGGACTTTCGATAATGATTTGATAGAATTATCCTGCTCTATAGTCAGCCGCTACTGCGATTTAAACGGGGAAGCGGCAGCGGATATAATCTGTGAGAACGTATCCTGCGGCCAAAAAGTTTATAGCATTGCTGCGGCCAGAGAAGAACAGCTTGCTGCTTTAAGGAGATGAACCCCGTTAGAAATTTTCATAACGGGAAATCGGAGGCGTTTCTAACGGGATGAAGGAAGCCCTTTTTTATGAGAAACTGGATAGTCAGAGGGTGCGTTGTTTTCTCTGCGCCCACCGCTGCCACATAGAGCCGGATAAATTCGGTTTCTGCGGGGTGAGGCAGAATGTCAACGGTAAACTCTTTACTTATGCTTACGGAAAAGTCATTGCCGCTAATATCGATCCGATTGAAAAGAAACCGCTCTACCATTTTCTCCCCGGCTCAAAGAGTTTTTCCATAGCTACTATCGGCTGTAACTTCCGCTGCGGATTCTGTCAGAACTGGGAGATATCGCAGGCGTCTTTCAGGGCGCTGGATGTTTCGGGCGGCGGCCAGCTTTCTCCGGTTGATATAGTAAAACAGGCAACCGAAAATAAATGTGCCAGCATCTCTTATACCTATACCGAACCGACGATATTCTTTGAATACGCGTATGACACCGCAAAAATAGCTAAAGAGAAAGGCCTGTTCAACAATTTCGTGACTAACGGATTCATGACAAAAGAGGCGCTGGAGATGATCAGGCCTTATCTGGATGCGGCTAACGTCGACCTTAAGTTCTTTAAAGAGAGTTCTTATCAGGAGGTTTGTTCGGGTAGACTGCAGCCGGTGCTTGACACTATACGCCTGATGAAGCGATATGGCATCTGGATTGAAGTAACTACCCTGGTTGTGCCCGGCAGTAATGACTCGCCCGAAGAACTAAGCGCGATTGCCCGGTTTATCGCCGAGGTAGATAAAGGTATCCCCTGGCATATCTCAAGGTTTTATCCGGATTATAATTTTTCCGATAGGCAGGCTACCCCATTGGGTAAATTAAAAGAAGCCGAGTCGCTCGGCCGCAAAGCCGGGCTAAACTACGTATACATAGGCAATGTCATAGGCGAAGGCAATGATACATATTGCCCCAATTGTAAAAAATTATTGATTAGAAGAGAAGGCTTTTCGCTTTTAGAGTATAATATATCAGGAAACAAATGCCCCTATTGTAAGGTAGCTATACCCGGAAGGTTTCATGGTTAAGGCAAAAATCAACTCCTATACGCTGCTGGAAAGGATACGCCGGCAAAAACCCGTAATCCATCATCTGACCAACTGGGTAACTATCTATGATTGCGCCAACATCGTCAAGGCCCTGGGGGCTTCCCCGGTAATGGCGCATGCCCCTGAGGAAGCGGCGGAGATGTCTGCTATTGCCTCGGCACTGGTATTGAATATCGGCACACTCACAACAGATTTTATAGAGTCAATGAAGATAGCAGCTAAAAGCGCTAACAAGCATGGCATCCCGGTTATTCTTGACCTCTGCGGCTGCGGAGCCACGCAATTACGCAATCAGAAGAGCCTTGAGCTCTTGGATCAAGTCAAAATTAATATTATCAAAGGCAATTCCTCCGAAGCGGCGAGAGCAAGCGGGGCAGATGTCAGGACTAAAGGCGTGGACGCGCTTGAGGTGAAACATAATTTGCGGGAATTAGCCGCTGCCTTTGCCCGCAAAAGGGGCTCTACGGTAGTGATAACAGGCAAAGAGGATATTGTTACAGACGGCAGTAAGGTTTATATAGTAAGGAACGGTCATGAAATGATGGGTTGTATCGTTGGGACAGGATGCATGGCGGCTTCGGTTATCGGTGCTTTTGCCGGAGTGGAAAGTGATTACGCACTCGCCGGAACCTCAGCACTTGTATGTTTTGGCATTGCGGG
>Ga0136653_10001451_pt1 | contig 12872 bp, 13 predicted proteins | sample LakKivw275mmetaG_FD_94866 | JGI IMG/M metagenome (GOLD analysis project Ga0136653, IMG submission 94866) | Anoxic lake water microbial communities from Lake Kivu, Rwanda to study Microbial Dark Matter (Phase II) - Lake Kivu water 275m metaG... | ecosystem: Environmental > Aquatic > Freshwater >... | reverse complement strand
GGGATATTGTCATGATACGGACGGACTCCGACAAGCTGTGGGGCAAGCCCGAATATTTCTCGGCGGGATGCGGCATGACCGAGGAATCCACCCTCTGGTTGATAGAACAGGGCAGCCGCGTCATGGGTATCGACACCTGGGGCTGGGACCGTCCCTTTGCGGCCATCAAAGAGGAGTTCGACAGGACGCACGATAAGGGATTGATCTGGACCGCCCACAAGGCCGGCATCAAAAAGGAATATTGCCACATCGAAAAACTGGCCAACCTGGACAAACTGCCGAGGCCAACGGGCTTCAAGGTGGCCTGCTTTCCGGTCAGGCTGACCGGCGGCAGCGCCGGCTGGGCGCGCGTGGTGGCGATGTTCGATGATTAGCTTATGGCAGCCGGGGAGCAGTTGAGAAAACGCAGATCCGGCCGCTGGCACACCATTTATTCACTGATCAGCACCGCCATCGAAGAGCTGGCCCTGGCCGCGCTGCTGTTGTGGGTAATGCCCGCCTTCGGCGTGCAGGTGCCTGTCTGGGGTGTGGTAGCCGTGCTGGCCTGTTTCACGGTGTATGCCTGTGTCATGTACCGCATCGGGCACCCCACCGTGCTGTACGGGGACGTGACAGGCCCTGAAGCCATCGTGGGAAGCATCGGAACGGTGGAGACGATCCAGCCCGAGATTTTTATCAAGGTGCAGGGGGAGTTGTGGAAGGCATCCTGCCCGGATGGAGAGCTGAAGGTCGGTGAGGAAGTCACGGTTACGGATATAGAGGGACTCTCTCTGACCGTCAGCAGGAAGCACGCTTAAGTCCCGGTTACCTTATTCCGGATCATCTGTCGAAGAAGGGCTTATCGAGATCGGCGTCGTTGGAGTAGCCCGCCCTTTCCCAGTAGCCTTTATAGTTCGGATCGTCCGATAGCTCAATTTCGGTCACCCATTTGATCCACTTATATCCCCACTTGTCTTCAGCCACCAGCTGAAAGGGGAAACCACGATCGGGCGGCAGTTCCACGCCGTTGATTTTATAGGCCAGCATGATGTTTTTATCCATGACGTATGCCAGGGGGAGAGAGGTGGTGTAGCCGTCGTGCGCGTGGAAGATGACGGTGTTGGCAGCGGGCAGTATGCCGGCCCGGTCGGTGATGTCGGCCACCAGCACGCCCTCCCACAGTATCTTGACCGCCCAGCCATCCACGCAATCCAGCGTAACCAGCTTGGTGTAGCTTTTGTGCGCGGACAGCACTTCGGAGTATGAGTAGGCGAGAGGTTTATCCACCAGGCCGGTGACCCGCAGCCTGTAGGAGCCGATATCGACACGCTGGGGGCCTTTGATCGAATTCTCTTGGAAATCGCCCAGGTCGGACAGGCGCTCCCCCTGGTATTCCGTTATCTGCACCGCAGACAGGTCCCTGCTGCCGGAAGAAGCGCTGCCCGCGCAGCCGGCCAGCAGTGTGAGCAGCGCCAGATTGATTGCTCCGAGTACATCGGATTTAAACATGATTACGTAAACCGTGAATCTATTTATTGTGTCACGTTCAGCGCAGGCGCGATTCGACGGCCTTCCAGTCGATGTTTTTGAGGAAGGCCTCGATGTAGTCCGCCCGCTTGAGTCCGTAGTCGGTGATGAACGCGTGCTCGAAGACATCCAGCACGAGCAGCGGCTGGCAGCCTGCCGGGTGGCCGACGTCATGCTCGTTGATCCACTGATTAAATAGCCTGCCGCCTATAACGTCCTGGTAGAGGACGGTCCAGCCAATTCCGCGCATAGTGGCCGTGCCTTTGAGGTCCTGCATCCAGGCGTCGTAGCTGCCGAAGCCGGCGGCCAGCAACTTGCCCAGCTTGCCGTCCTGGTTGAGCGCGCCTTTGCCGCCCAGGTTTTCGAAGTAATATTCGTGCAGCCGCATGCCGTTAAACTCCCAGCCCATCCTTCTCTTAAGCTCGGCGTACTCTGGGGTCGCGGCCTTGCCGTCTTTAAGCATTCCCGACAGGCCGTCGAACAGCTTGTTGGTGTTGGCCACATAGCCTTTGTAGAGCGTGAAATGGTTGTTCAGCAGAACGTCGCTGAATCCATCCATGCCCAGCAGTTTCGCGTAATCCTTCGCTTCATATGCCATGATAGATCCTCCTTATTATCAGAGCGTCTTTTTCAGGTCGTTGAATACTTTAATGTGGTAGAGCTCGTGGTCGCGGATCCTGGTCAGCAGCTTCCTGACCTTCCTGTCGTCGATCTCCTTTGCCGCCTTATCGTAGGCGGACGCGACCTGTTTCTCGATTTTGATGTCTGCATCCAGCATTTTAGCGGCCGTTTTAGGCCTCTCGATTTTAGTGTGCTCCATGTGGGGATGGCCGCCCCTGCCGACCATTTTCTCGGCCAGCCAGCCCATATGCTGCATCTCGTTGATGGCCTGGTCCTGCAGCTCGTTGCGCATCTTCTCGTTGGGCGCCGCATAGGAATGCAGCAGGTATTGAAGGATGACGGTGTACTCGTGCTCTATGCCCCAGTCCAGCACGCGAGTCAGCTTGTCTTTGCGCTCGCCGCGCAGGTCCTTCAGCTTCTCTTCGGCGGCCTCTTTGACGAAGCCCACAAAGTCACCGTGGTGCGACATTTCGTCGGAGAGGATGCGCTCCAGCAGTCGCTTGATCTTAACGTCCTTGATCAGGCGGATGTGGTCGCGGTACATCTTAATTGCATCCTCCTCGGCCAGCACGTCGTTTTTCATCCAGGCGGTCACGGTCTTGCCGCCCTGGCGCATCTTGCCCCTCGTGAAGCTGGGCGTGCCTCCCAGATCTGTCACAGCCTCGGCCAGCCAGTCCAGGTGGCGCATCTCCTCGCGCGCTATGGCCTCGATCTCACAGGCCAGCTCGCCCTCGCCCATGGCATAGGCGTGGGCCAGGTACTGGATGATGGCGGCATGTTCTCCCTCGATGTCTTATTGAGCAATGCGACGATCTGTGATTTATTCAACTCAACCTCCTTTATTTATATGCGTCAACGATGATTTACGGCATGTTATCAGATTTTAATCAACTCAGGATGTGACGTAAGTCATCATTTCTCCGCCGTAAGCGCTACCGGTTTGAATCCTCTCAGCCTGAGCGAATTGGATACCACCGTGACCGAACTGGCGGCCATGGCCAGTGCGGCCAGCATGGGATTGAGAAAACCGTAGCGGCCGAAGATGAACTGCAGCCCCGGCGGGACGTTGCCCGCGGAGAAAAAGGGATAGAGTATGCCGGCCGCAACAGGTATGAGTATGACGTTGTAGGCGAATGCCCAGAACAGGTTCTGCTTGATCGTTTTCATAGTTTGTCGGCTCAGCGAGATGGCTGTGACGATGCCGCTGAGGTCCCCCCTCATGAGCGTGATATCGCCCGTCTCCATTGCCACGTCCGTGCCCGTGCCCATGGCGATGCCGATGTCGGCCTGGGCCAGCGCAGGAGCATCGTTGATGCCGTCCCCGACCATCGCCACCACCTGTCCTTCGTTCTGTAATTTTATCACTTCGGACGACTTGTTTTCAGGCAGCACGTCGGCGATCACCCCGCCAATGCCGACCTGCGCTGCGATGTAACCGGCCGAACGCGCGTTGTCGCCTGTCAGCATCACAACGCGCAATCCCATTTTTTTCAAAGCGGATACGGAGGCCGCTGCTTCGGGCTTGAGGGTGTCCGCCAGGGCCAGCACCGCCGCGATCCTGTTGTCGACGCTGAGGAAGAGCACGGTTTTTCCCTGGTTCCACAGCACTTCCGCCACTTTGTCCGCAGCTCCGGTATCGATGCCCCTCTCCCGCATCAATGTGCTGTTTCCCAGTGTAATCGAACGTCCTTCCACGCCTGCGTCGATGCCCATGCCGGGGAGCGCCTGGAAGGTCGAAGGGGCCGGCGCATCCAGCCCCTTTTCCCGGACGAAACTTACAATCGTCAGCGCCAGCGGATGTTCGGAGTTGCGTTCTGCAGCCGCCGCCAGCCGCAGTGCCTCGTCCTGCGAAAAGGGAGGGAAGGCCTTTATATCGGTCAGCAGGGGGCGTCCCTGCGTCAGTGTGCCGGTCTTATCCAGCATAACCGTGGTTATGCTTTGCGTGCGCTCAAGCGCCTCCCCGTTTTTGATGAGTATCCCGTATTGGGCGCCCTTGCCCGTGCCCACTATGATGGCAGTGGGTGTGGCCAGGCCCAGCGCGCAGGGGCAGGCGATAATCAGAACAGCCACGAAATTTAGCAGGGCGTAGACGAAGGAGGGCTGCGGCCCTATGATCAGCCAGATGAAAAAGGTGATAAGGGCGATGGCGATAACCGCGGGCACGAAATAGCCTGCTATTATATCCGCCAGCCTCTGAATGGGCGCCTTGCTCCCCTGTGCCTCGTCGACCAGCTTGATGATGCGGGAGAGCACGGTGTCCCGGCCTACCCTGGTAGCCCTGAATTTGAAGCTGCCTGTCAGGTTGAGCGTCGCGCCGGTCACGCTGTCCCCCTGCTTCTTTTCCACGGGCATGCTCTCGCCGGTAAGCATGGACTCGTCCACCGCCGAATAGCCTTCGCTGACGATGCCGTCCACAGGCACCTTCTCGCCCGGCTTCACCTGTAAAATCTCACCCACCGCCACCTGCTCCACCGGCACCTCCACCTCTTTACCGTCCCGTACGGCGGTGGCTGTATTGGGACGCAGGCCGATCAGTTTTTTAATGGCCTCGGAGGTCTGTCCGCGGGCGCGCGACTCCAGAAAGCGTCCCATCAATATCAGCGCTATGATCATGGCGGAGGTATCGAAATACAGGCCGTGTCCCATGCCGGCTGCGGCGAAGAAATGCGGGAAGAGCACCACCGCCGCGCTGTACAGGTAGGCCGCCGACGTGCCCACGGCTATCAGCGTATTCATGTCCGCCGCGCCGTGCTTGAGCGCGCCCCAGGCGCCCCTGTAGAATCGCAGGCCGGCCCAGAATTGAACGGGCGTGGCCAGCGCCCATAACAGATAAGGCTTCCAGCCGTAGTTGAGCAGGTCGGTCATGCTCAGCAGCATGACCACGGCGGCCGTACATAACGAAAAGATGAACTGTGTCCTGAGCTGCGACATCTCGCGCAGAGACGCCGCGTCCTCCCTGCCTTCCTCCGCCGTCACCACCTCGATCCCGTAGCCGGCGTCGGTTACGGCGCGCAGCAGGGCGGATGTGTCGGCTTCCCACGTATGCTCTACCACCGCTCTGCTGGACGCCAGGTTTACGCTTACGGAAACCACGCCCGGCAAATTCTGCAGGGACTTCTCGACACGGGAGACGCAGGACGCGCAGGACATCCCGCTGACGGAGAAAGTGGTTTTCACCGTTGCCGGATTGTCATTCCCGGGCATTACAGCTCCAGGTGTTGTTCCCAGACGCCGTGCTGGGTGCAGTAGCTGAAGGAGAAGAGATGTGTGAACTCGGATGAGTTGATCTCAAAGGCATACACCGGCCTGCCTTTTTCAGGTTTGAAGACCTCTCTTCCCAGGTCGAGGATATGTCCTTCCTTTTTAACGCCGAAAGCCTGTATCCAGACTATATAGTGATCCGTCGTATTGGGATGGGACGCCTCCCTGCCGACGGCGATCTCCACCAGGTCCTTGCCCATCTTGCCCTGGCCTCTCATCAGCTCTATGACCGGTATGTGTTTCTCCTTGCCCTCCGAGGTTCGTCCTCTGGCCAGGTCGCTGAAATGAACGATCTTCCCCGGCTTCTCCCGCTTGATGGCGCGCTGGGCCACCAGCCTGGAATCCATCGTACCCTGGCCGCCGCACTCGGGTGTGTAGCAGGTGACGTCGCTGAAGGCGCATTTGACCAGGCAACTGGGGCAGGGGTCGGGCGGCCTGGCCGCCTCTACAACGAAATTACATTTTTCGCACATCCAGTAAGTCATGGCCGGTTCTCCTGTTCGTTTTTATTTGTAGCCGTTATCACGGTGATGTTGCGCAATGGTTTCAGCCAGCGCATCCAGGGCGGCGAAATCGCCTTCGGACGGGCTGCCCTTGATATAAACTGGCGGCAGTACTTCAGGTTTGATATTGGTCAGCATGCCCGTGAGCTGTTCTATGGTGCGGCTGCCCCAGCCGAATGAGCCGATAATAGTGGCGAATTTCAGGTTGGGACGCAGCGCGTTGGCCAGGAAAACGATATTGGCAGCCAGCGGGTGCGCTCCGCCCAGCACCGTGCAGGTGCCCAGCACCAGTGTCGCCGAGTCCACCAGGGCGATGGCTATTTTGCCGGGATCGGCCACCGTCAGGTCGAATTGCCTGACGTTTACGCCCCGCTCGATCAACGCCCCCACGATATGGTCCACCATGTCTCTGGTGCTGCCGTGCATGGAGACATACGGCAGCAGCACCATGTTGGCGGGCTCGTCGTAAACCCAGTGCTTGTAGCATTCCAGTATGAACTCCGGGCTGTCATAGACAGGTCCGTGGCTGGGAGCGATGATGTCGATGTCGTAGCCCTTGAGACGCTCCATGTTCTTCTTGATATTGGTCCTGAACGGCATCATTATCTCGCCGAAATATCTCTTGGCGGATTCATATACCTGGCCTTCGTCCTGGACGTAGAGGGCGGACTGCGCCAGGTGTGAGCCGAAGAAGTCGCAGGAGAAAAGTACTTTATCCTCGCGCAGGTAGGAGACCATGGTCTCCGGCCAGTGCACCCAGGGCGCATGGATGAACTCAAGTGTCTTGTCGCCCAGCGACAGTGTCTCGCCGTCGTTGACCGTCGTTACGGCGCCCTCGTCCAGGTGGAGCAGGTCGATCAGCATGCCCTTGCATTTGGGTGTGCAGACAACCCTGGCCTCCGGATATAAATCCAGGATCAGTGGGATGCTGCCGGCATGGTCCTGCTCGGCGTGGTTGCAGATGACGTAATCGATCTGCTCGACCTTGAGGTCGTCCAGGTTGCCTGTGAGCACCGTGTCCATATTGGGATCGACCGTGTCCACCAGCGCGGTCTTGCGGCTGCCGCGCACCAGGTAGGAGTTGTAGCTCGTGCCGTCCGGTAGCGGTATCAGCGAGTCGAACAGGCGGCGGTCCCAGTCTATGGCGCCGACCGGATCGATGCCGGGCTTGATTTGAGGCCTTTTCATGCCAACCTCCTCTTACAGCTTTTTAAACTGGCTCTTTTCCGCTCCGCATACGGGGCAGGTCCAGTCGTCGGGTATGTCTTCGAACCTGGTGCCGGGCTTGATTCCTCCATCCGGGTCGCCTTTCTCGGGATCGTAGATATAACCGCAAACGCTGCATTCATATTTGTCCATGGTCGCTTTATCCTCCTTTTTATCCGCAATAAAGCTCGGCGCCGTTTTGGGTGTGGTGCCCCGTTTGACCTGCTGGTAATACGCGTAGGTGATAGGCTCGCCTTCTTTGATGACATCGGCGTCCGTGATCAGGCCCACGAAGATGGTGTGAGTATGGACGTCGAGCTGTGATACCACCTTTGCCTCGATATATGCCAGGGAGTTGTCCAGCACTACGGGAGCGCCGCTCTGCCCGGTTTTGTATCCGACTCCGGAGAACTTGTCGACGTCGCGGCCGCTCTTGAATCCGAAGCCTCCAATGAAGCTGAGCGGCGTTTCCCTGGCCAGTATGGATGCCGTGAAAACCTTGCTGGCGGAGATATATTCGTGCGTGAGGTTGCTGCGGTTGATAACTGCCTGTATGACCTGGGGTTCAGAGCATACCTGGATGACCGTGTTGGCGATCTGTCCGTTGATCCTGTCTCCCTTGAAGGACGACACGACGAACAGGCCGTAGGTCAGAGAATGCAGTGCCTTTGAGTTCATGCTGCCTGTTTCACCTCCCCGAAATTAAGCCGTCACGCGCCGTCCAGCAGATGGTGTTCCGTGCGCGTGAACCAGCCGGTGGGATCGCTGATATATTCCTTGTAATCGACCAGCGCCAGATAGTGCCCCTGCTCCTCGGCGGAAAGGGACTTGAAAAAACTCTTTTCGACGTTGGAAGAGGCTTTATCCGCCCTCTCCCTGTAGTAGTCGCGGGACTTCAGCTCCAGATCGATGGCCTTGTCGGCGGAGACTATCTCAGCTTTGGCGCCTGTGGGTTTGGCCGACTCCTTGATCAGGCGTGAGAAGATCGTACCCGGTTTGACCGGTTTGGGCGGTTGGACGGCTGAAGACGGCCAGCCCTTCTCTGATGTGACGGCTGCATAGATCTCTTCGAAACGCTTGTAATGAATCGCCTCCTGACCCGCCAGCCATGCGAAGAGCTCCTTCCCCACCCTGTTGGTGCTCTCTTGCGCCGCCAGCTTATAGAATTTTTCCCCGTCCAGTTCCATGCGCAGCGCATACTTGAGCGCCTCGACAATCGCCTTTTGCCCGTCTCTCATGTGCACCCTCCTCTCCGTTCAGCACATTATAGCAACTTTTCATTGTGCGAAAGTAATTAAAGTCACATTTGGCCGGAACACATGCTTGCAATGAGAAAGGCCGGCCTTTTAAAAGGCCGGCCTGTAAGGGTACTTAGGGACGGAGCGATCAGCGAGCTATTTTTTCCAGGGATTTGAGCTGAGTATCCATGCCCTTGCCGTGGAGCTTGATGCGGATGGGCTCGCCGTTTCCGTACTTCTTGTAGACCCGGCAGACCTCGCAGATGCTGGTGTCCTTGCCGGTTGCCCCGCGATCGTCCAGCTTGCAGTAGGTGCCCTCGATCTCCCAGCAGGGGAGGAACTGGTACTTGGTGGCCGGGCACTCCGCCTTTATCATCTCGGGACAATGGCACTTCTCCCAGCAGGGCTGTTTGTCAGCCCAGAAATTGAATTCCGCTCCCTGTGCCGTTTGTTCGTTCTGGACCTTTTCCATTATTTCAGCCATTGTCGTTTCCTCCTTTGTTGTTTATCAATTCCTTTTCCTTACGCTACTAATTTAACATGCGCAAAGCGCGCAGGCATCCGTCATGACGCTTAATTTAAATTTGCGCAAAAGCGCATATACAGGTAATAAGAATTAGGTGAAAATGCTTAGTCGCAACGTGTCCCTGATTTGGATGGGTGAGGGTTTTCAGGCACAATAAGACCGTTTCCGATATAAAAAGGTAAATAAAGGATTGCCCAGGGTGTTCAGTCGTTTTGCTCCTCGTAAAATCCCGCTTTACCTGGCTCTTGCGCTGATAGTTGCGGCGGCCTGCCTGCCGATCGATAGCGCCCATACGGGCGCCGGGATACGCCGCGCCGCTGAAACTTATGCCCTGAACGTGCCGGCCTGGGAGCTGCAGAATTCGCTCACTCCGCTGGACCATGATACATCGCAGCCCGGCCCGGAAGCGGCGCCCGGCACGCTGGGCGCCGACATTGAGCGGGAGCTGATTCGTCAGAAGCTGGCAGCCGTTCCTCCGGTCAGGTACAGGCTTGAGCGACCCCCGCTGTTGCTGGTGGTCTCGCCCAGGGAGCGCATATCGTATTCAGACAGGCTGCTGCTGCAGCCCGGACTGGATACAGCCCGCATGGAGGAGCTGGAGAACAGCATTGCCGGGCTGGGGCTGTCCGCGCTGGTGGTGGAAATCGGCGGCTTCGGCGCAGCCTATCCCGCCGTTGTCTCGCCTTCTCTGCCTGTGAAAAACATCGTTGAGGCGGTTGTGGAGGAGTGGGCGCACCAGTACCTTGCCTTAAAGCCGCTGGGTTTCCTCTATCTCTTGGATTGTCTGGGCTTCGCTCAGGAACCCGGCGTGATAAACATGAACGAGACGCTGGCAGGGATGATGGCCGGCGAGATAGGGTCCGCTGTTTGCGCCGGCTACAGTGAGAACGTCTGCCAGCGCCGGGACAGTCCTTCGCATGACGGCTTTGATTTCGCTGCGGAGATGCGTCTGACGCGGCGGCAGGTGGATGGTTTGCTGGCCGCAGGCCGGGTCGATCAGGCCGAGAGATACATGGGCGAGCGCCGCGCGTTTTTCCAGGAGCATGGCTATTGTATCAGGAAGCTGAACCAGGCCTACTTCGCCTTCCACGGCATCTACGGGCAGGACCCCGGCTCGGCCGGCCCGGTCTACGGGCAGATGAAGATGTTGCGGGAGGCATCGGGCTCGCTGGCCGACTTCGTCCAACGCGTGTCCGCTATGACCGGCCCCGCCGACCTGGAAGAGGCTGTTAAAGGCCTGTCGCAATGAAAATCTCAACTTTAATGATGCAGGAAAGCGGGCATTTGGACAGCCGATTCTGATATACTTTATCGGTCATGAATTCTTCGTATCGCTGCGTGCGGCTATGTTCAGAGTAGATCTTAACTGGGACGATAACGAGGTCCTGCCCGACAAACTGCGGCCGGACGTGGAGTTCCTTTTCGGGCGCATGGGCAGCGCCACCATGGAGATGGTCGACCCTCATCCCGGCGAGCGTATACTTGATATCGGCTGCGGCCGCGCCATCGATATCGTCAACATGTCTGAGTCGGGGGCCGACCTTATAGGCATTGAGCCCTCGTTCACCATGCTGTCACACGCACGCGAGACACTCAAACTTGACGGATACAATACCGCGGTGCTGCAGGGCATCGGGGAGAGCATACCCGTCGTGCCCGGCTCCATCGACAAGGTGCTTTGCAAGGGCGCGCTGGACCATTTCGCGGATCCCGACCGGGCTCTGGAAGAGATAGCCATGGCTGTCAGGCCGGGGGGCAGGGCGGTGATAGCCATCGCAAACTTCGAGAGCCTGGGATTCAAGGTTGGCAAACTGATCTTCGGCCTCAGGAAGCTGCTGGGGATCAAGAATCCGTACAAGCGGTTGCCCTGGGAGCTGCCGCCCGATCACACTTATAAATTCGATTACAGCACCCTTATAAAGATGGCCGGACGCCATATGAAGGTGGAGAAAGTTACGGGCGTATCGCTGCTCTGCTGCACGCCGGGTTGGGGCGATACGCTGGCCGCTCTGCCGGCGGGACTTACCCGCTTTATCGTCCGCTCACTGGACGGCCTTTCGCGTCTTTTTCCCATGCTGAGCGATGTTATCGTTATCAGTTGCGCGCCGCGACGGTCACAGGGCGCCGCGCCGCAGGTAGTACCGGTAGAGCCGGGCCAGCGCGCGTGACGCCCTCTCCGGTGTGGGAAAAGCCAGCACGCCGTCCTCCTGCAGCTCTTTGATCACCTCCGACCCGTGCGGGCCGGTCAGCACGCATACCAGAGCTTTGCCCGGATGCCTGGATACCATCCCTTTCAGGAGCTCCCTGGTCTGGCTGCCCGTCCTGCTGTCCGGGACGATCTGTATAAACATCCAGCCGCCGAAGGTGCGGTCCGACAGCAGTATTTCCATGATGGCGTCGATCGAGCGCGGCACCGATTCCGTGCCCATCACCATCGGCCAGTAGTCCACCGGGTTTCCCACGCCCAGCCAGGCGGGCGCCAGTTTACCGATCCGCTCACGCGAGATCGGCGATGGAGCTGCGGTCAGGAGGTCCGTCCCCTGCATGGCGTCCAGCGCCATTATAGCGGCGCCGCCGCTGAAGGTGGCGACGCAGATGTTAGGATTGATGATGGGCGGCAACATATAAAGGGCGCGCGTAACGTCCATCATCTCCTCCAGGCTGTAAACGCTGATGACCCCCGCCTGTCTCAAGGCCGCTTCCCATATCTCATTGCTGCCGGCAAGCGAGCCGGTGTGCGATTGGGTCGCTTTCATGGCCTGCCTGCTCCTGCCCGTTTTCAGTGCCACAACGGGTTTACCATGGGATACACGCCGGGCAGTTTCGATAAAACGCCGGTGATCAGGCATGCCCTCGATGTGCAGGGCTATAACCTTTACCTGAGGATCGTGTTCGAAATATTCCAGGCTGTCGGCGAAGTCCACGTTGCATATATTGCCCACGTCGATGCCCTTGCCCACGAACCTGAACTCAGACACCCCGTTGAAGATGCCTCCTGTCTGGCTGACCAGCCCGACCGGGCTGGGTTGCATGGATACCCTGGCGAAGGCCGAGCAGAATTTATGGAAGTAATTGGCGCTGCCGAAGCTGTTGGGGCCGAGCACCCTGCATCCGGTCGCAGCGGCGCTCTCCTTTATCTCGCCGAACAGCCTGTTGCCCTCCTCGTCCCCGGCGTCGTTGAAGCCCTGCGTCAGGATGCTCACGCACCTGATGCCGCGTGCCGCGCAGTCTCTGACGTGTTGCGGCACTCGCGCGCGCGCTGTGGATATCACTGCCAGGTCGACCGGGCCCGGTATATCGTTGATCGAGGCGTAGGCTTTGACGCCCATGATCTTGGAGGCGTTGGGATTGACCGGATAGACGCGTCCGCTATAGCCGTAGCTGTGCAGGTTCTCCAGCGCGTTGAAGGTCCCGGGTCCGGTTTTCCTGGACAGGCCTATGATGGCGATCGAATCGGGCTCGAAGAAGGCTTTCAGACCCTGAACGTTTTCCATAGGCAAGAAGTATAGCAGATTGTTACATGCTTAACGATGCCTGAGGTCGGGATTAAGCAGGCTTACCTGGTCATGACATATATCTCGACCGCAGCTATGAGCAGGGTAATGACAATGATCAGGAGCATCAGCGCCGGAGAGTTGATCTCGCGTTTGAGTATGTCCTGTTTATCCGGTTCTGCCGATATCTTCTCCACCTCTTCGGCGCACTTGCCGCAGTAGGTTTTGCCCAGTAGAGCCGTGCTGCACTTGTCGCAGATGGGCTGCTGGCAGCGCCAGCACACACCCGTGCCCCGCCGATCGGGGTGGTTGTAGCAGGCGAATTCAGGACGTATTTTGGTGTTCTCGTCTTCCATTAAAATGATTATACGGTGATGTACGTAAAAAATAAAGGGTGCGCATTGACTCATAATAATTGTTACCGAAATGGAGGTGGTTGCGTCAATATTAGTGTTACCGAAGGAGGTCAAAGGCAACATGACGCGAAAGAGTATTCTGGAGTATGTGAAGGCAATTG
>Ga0136653_10001449_pt1 | contig 12875 bp, 8 predicted proteins | sample LakKivw275mmetaG_FD_94866 | JGI IMG/M metagenome (GOLD analysis project Ga0136653, IMG submission 94866) | Anoxic lake water microbial communities from Lake Kivu, Rwanda to study Microbial Dark Matter (Phase II) - Lake Kivu water 275m metaG... | ecosystem: Environmental > Aquatic > Freshwater >... | reverse complement strand
TTGACTGAAATGCCGGTTTCGTTTATCTTAATCGGGCCTCCCGAAAAGCCAGCGTAGCTCAGTCGGTAGAGCAGCTGATTCGTAATCAGCAGGTCGGTGGTTCGAGCCCACTCGCTGGCTCCACGAATTCCCCCGCTCGGTCCGTTTCCTAATCGAACCATCCTTTTCGTTTGAAGTACCACAACTCGGCCACGGCGATACCGATCATCAGGAGGATCACCGCGATGAACCCGTAGGACCACTTGGCGCCAGGCAATCCACCGACGTTCATCCCCAGCAGTCCCGCGATCAGGCCGAGAGGCAGGGTGATCGCCGAGACGATCGTTAGGATGCGCAAGAGTTTTTCCACACGATCGTTGCCGGACATCTGGTAATACGCGTGCAGATCGTTGACCCGGGTTTCCAATCGATAGATGCCCCTTTGCGCGATCTCGACCTCTGATACGAGGTCTTGAACATAGGCCTTACGATGAGGTTCGCGTAACGCCTCATTATCAGAGGCATTGAGGCCGGCGATGGAGTAGAGCTGATTCTCGACCAGGGAAACGAGCATGTCGACCTGAAGGATCAGCAAGACAGCCGGGCCGTATATGATGACACCCGGGACGACCGCCACATCCAGGCAACGGGCGAGCATGAGGGGATGGAGGTTCAAGGGCGAGCCGGCACGGACGTCACCGTCCATATCCCTCTCGCGGCTCCGGACTCCAACCCCTCTGGTCCCGTGAGGGCTCCGGCCCAACGCGGGCTATTCTCGTCTCGGGCGCTCAAGAAAACCGAAGACCGCACTTTTTTATAGTAGAATACCGCCATGGCTTCCCGGGCGAGATCGCCGGCCCTTCTCGCCGCCGCCCTCTCGCTCGTCTCGCTTCTCGCGCCTGCCCAAAATCCTTCCTCTGCCCTCTGGAAAGCGTGGCTCGACGAGGTCGAGCCGATCATCACCCGGACCGAGCGGACGGTCTTCCAAACACTGAGAACGGACGACGAGCGGCAGCAGTTCCAGACTCTGTTCTGGAAAGCGCGGGACACGACGCCGGGGACTCCGGAGAACGAGTTCAAAACAGAATACTACGCCCGCCGGGATTACGCCGAGCGTCGCCTGGGTGGGGCCCGGACCGATCGGGGCCGCATTTATATCGTTCTTGGGAAGCCGGCCGAAGTCCAGAGCTACGCCGGGCTCGAAAAGGTCGTCGACTGCGAGCTCTGGGTCTATCGCGGCGAGGGCCGCGCCGGCCTGCCGCCGCTGATGGACCTCGTCTTCTATCGTCCGGGCGATTTCGGCGAGTACAAGCTGTATGACCCCGGCGCGCAGCCTGTCGCCGACCTTCTGGCCTCGCCGCCCGCCGGCCGGGTCCCATCCCCTCAGGCGGCCTACCGGACCATCGCGGCGAGCTACCCCGAATTGGCGCAAGCCTCGCTGGCGGTCATTCCCGACGAAGCCGACAGCAACTTCCCGTCCGCTCCCAATTCGTCGGGCCAGACGATCGGCCTGATCTTCAGCCTGCCCGAACGGGAGCTGAAAGGAAGCTACCTGAGGCGCTTCACGGCGCCCGAGGGCGCTGTGGACGTCGAGGAATCGGCCGAGCAGATCTCCGGCCAGGCGGCCATTTTCCTGACCGAGAACGGTGGTGTGATCTTTCTCAACTATGCTCTCATGCCGGACCGCATCTCGACGGCCCGGACGCCGGACGGCCTCGAAACGGCCCATCTCGTCTTTGACCTGCGTCTGGAAGACGGGGCGGGACGGACGATCTTCCAACAGGACCATGAGATCCGCCTCCGTCTCGACGCGGCCAAGGCCGAGGCCGTACGCCGTCAGAAGCTCGTCTTCAACGATCTCGCCCCGGTGATCGAAGGGACCTTCCGGGCCTACCTGACCTATATCAACAGAACGAGCGGCGAGTTCTTCACCGACGAGCGCGAGGTCGCCGTCTCCGCGGACGTGCCGCCGTTCCTCGCCGGCTATCAGACCAAGGAGACGGCGAAGGACGCGGTCGTGCCCTTCAGCCAGAACGGGATCAAGGTGCTGCTGGATCCGCGCTCGATCTACTCGCGCCAGGACTCGCTCGAGGGGACGCTCCGCTCGGACGCGCCGCCCGAGCTTGCCCTCCTGGACAGGGAGAAAGCGGCGCCCGCGATCGCCGTTCGGGACGTGACCGGTTCGGACGGGCTCTTCCGCTTCCGGCTGCCCCTCGCGGACGTCGCCCCAGGCCGCTACGACCTCCTCGTCAAATGCGACGGCCGGGAGGTCGCCCGGCACGGCCTTTACGTCCTTTCTTTCGCCGTCGAAAGGCCCATCGTCTTCGAGCGCACCGAGCCGCTCTCCTACCTCGCCTCCCTTCCGTTCGCGGTCGGCCAGGAATACCTCAATGCCGGCCGGCCCGACCTGGCGTTGGAATGGTTCGGCCGCCTCCCAGCCGCGCTTCAGACGGGCGCCGCCCTGCCCGTCATCGCCCGCGCCCATTATCTCCGGAAGGACTATGCCCGCGTGATCGAGCTCCTTGCGCCGGACACGGTGGAGAAGACGTTTGTCGTCCTGACGCTCCTCGGCAACGCGTCATTGGAGGTCAAGGACCTCCGGCGGGCGGCCGCCTGTTTCGAACAGATCCGGAAATTCGGCGACACCGCCGAGGCCAACAACACGCTCGGCGCCATCTATTTTTCGCTGGGGGAGAAGGATAAGGCCCAGACCTATTGGGAGCGGGCGAAAAGGCTGATCCGCCCTCCGGAGCCGCCCCAAAAATAGCGCTGGACACCGGCCCCAAAAAACGATATCTTCCGAGTCAAGTGCCAGTCAAGGAGGGTGCGATGACGCCTTCTCTTTTCCGGAAAACGCCGGTCCTGGCCGGGATCCTATCGGTGTTGCTGCTTTCGAGCTTCGCCCTGGCGCAAAGCGGCACCACCGGCGCCATCGAAGGCCGCATCCTCGATGAGCAGGGCGCGCCCTTGCCCGGCGCGGAGGTCAGGCTTTCGTCGCCCGACCAGATCGGCGGCGCCCAAACCAAGGTCGCGAACGCCGAGGGCAAGTTCCGCTTCGTCGCGCTCCTCCGCGGCACCTATGCCGTCGAGGCCTCGATGCCGGGCTTCGTGACCGGCAAAAAGGACGGGCTCCGGGTCTACGTCGGCCAAACGCTGACCGTCGACCTGGTCCTCGGGATCGGCAAGCTGAACCAGGACGTCACGGTCACCGGGGCGGCGCCGGTCGTGGACATCAAAGACAGCCAGATGATCTCGACCAACCTGGACCTGCAGACCCTGCAGACGGTCGGCCAGGAGATGCGCTGGAAAAGCTCGACCGACCTGATCAACCTCGCGCCAGGGGTCGTCGGCGGCAGCGTCATGGGCGCCGCTTCGGCGGTCTCCAACCAGTGGCAGATCGACGGACAGAGCCTGCTGACCTATGTCGGCAGCGGCGAGGACTGGCAGTTCCCGGACTTGGACATCATCCAGGAAGCGAAGATCTCCGGCTCGGGGGCCAACGCCGAGTACGGTAATTTCACGGGCGCCATGCTGAACCTGATCACCAAAAGCGGCGGGAACATCTTCGAGGGACTGCTCTCGTTCTCCTATTCCCCGTTCAGCTGGAACCAGAAGAACTTCGATCCGGCGAACCCCCTCTACTCGATGTATCAGACGCCGCCCCGCAGGCAGTACAGCGACCTTCACTTCGGCCTGGGCGGGCCGATCCTCAAGGACAAGATCTGGTTCTACGTGTCGGGAGGCAATATCCGCCAACAGACCGAGATCGCCTCCTCCCAGCCCGGCCTCGCGCTCGGCCGGGATACGTCACAGATCCCCAAGGGCTTCGCCAAGATCACCTGGCAGATCGGCCGGAACAGCCGGCTCTCCGCTTTTGGAGAATATGAGTATTGGAACATGGCCAACTTCGGCCTGAGCATCAACCGGCCGGCCGACGCCACGTCCAAACAGGCCGGGCCTGCGGTGGCCTCCGGCCTGACCTGGCTTCAGACCTTTTCCGACAAGACCTTCGCCGAGGTCAAGCTGGGCTATTTCCGGGGCTATTGGGAACAGTTCCCGAACCATGGCCGGGACGTGCCCCAGCGCTATGACTACGAGACGGGCATGTATTCCGGCAACAGCGGAAGCTGGAGCGAGAACCTCTCGGCCCAGGTCAACGCCTCGGCGACCGTGACGCACTATGCGGACGATTTCCTCAAGGGCTCCCATGACTTCAAGTTCGGGGTCGAGTTCATGCGGGGCAAGGACAACATGAGGCAGGACTACAACGCGGGCTTCACCTATACCGATCATTTTCCCTATAGCTATTATTATGGAGACTACAGGGACGTCACTCTGGCCTATTCCTACGGTTTCGACCTCAAGTCGAACGGCTGGCGGGCTTCGGCTTTCGCCCAGGATTCCTGGACGATCGGCGACCGGCTGACGGTCAATCCCGGCCTTCGCTGGAGTACGCAGAGGGGTTTCCTGCCGAACCTCCAGAGCGGGGCGTTCTTCAAACCCCGCAATTACCTCGAGCCGCGCATCGGCTTCACCTTCGATCTCTTCGGCGACCACACCACGGCCTTCAAGGCCCACTACGGCCGGTTCCATGAGGCCTTCAAGACCTGGTACTTCAACGGCGTCGATCCGGGCTACAAGGACTGGGTCGGATACGAGGTCCTGGCCGACGGGACCAAGTACGAGCTGTGGCGCGTGCCTTATTCCAAGTCGGCCGCGATGGACCCGAACATCGGCATCCCTTATTCCGATCAGTTCACGGTCGGGCTCGAGCGGACGATCATGCGGGACGCATCGTTGTCCCTCACCTTCATTTCGCGCGTCTATAAGGATTTCACCGGGCGCGTGAACACGACCGCGGTCTGGGACGAGCAGTCCTATGACTATACGGACGCGAACGGGGACCCTCAGACGATCGAGATCTACCAGCAGACGAGCCCGACCGAGGACGACCAGTTCTTGATCACCAACCCCCGAGCGGGGATGGCGCCCTCGGTCCTCATCACGCCGAAGAACACCTACACCGCCCTGTCCGTCGGTTTCAACAAGCGGTTCTCCAACGGCTGGATGCTCCACGCCGACTACACCTTCAGCCGGTCCAAGGGCAACATGTACAATTCGGGGACGGCGTCCTGGGGCGGCAATTACTTCGAGAACCCCAACCGGCAGATCAACGCCTACGGCAACCTGATCAACGACGCCCCTCACGCCCTTGACATTTACGGTACCGTGGCCCTGCCGTGGGGCCTCAATCTATCGCCGCGGTTCGTGATCATGAGCGGCGGGAATTGGACGCCCTACGTGGTCGTACGCGAGGTCGCCGGTTCGCCGTGGGTCTTCTTGACCCCGAGGGGCTCGGAAAGGCTGCCGGCGTATCTGTCCCTCGATTTCCGGTTGGAGAAGGTCGTCCTGCTCTGGGGACGGACCAGGCTGGGCCTGATCCTCGATCTTTTCAACGCCACGAACCGGGGTGTCCCGAGCTCCGTCTACGGCGAGGTCAACGGCCCCAACTATATGAAGGCGAGCGGCGTCTGCGACCCGCGGTACTTCCGGATCGGGACCAGGTTCTCCTTCTGATCCCAAAATGGCGATCCGGGGGCCGCATGGCTCGAAGGGTCGGGACGCAGCCCGAGGCCCCTGGAATCTTTGCAGAAAGGTCAATAACCCCATGACTAACCTTCACCCCCTGCGCCGGACGAGGATCCTCTCATTCTATCCTGCCTTGGCGGCCGCCGTCTTGGCGGCCCTGATCGTCCCGCCGGCCTCCTCCGCGCCCCGTCAAGATGCCGTTCCTCCCGTGCCGCGGGACCTGAAGATCGACGATCTCTTCCGGATCAAGGACGTCGGAGGGGCCCAGGTCAGCCCCGAAGGGAAATGGCTGGCCTATTCGGCCGGGACGATGGACCTCAAGGAGGACAAGTCCGAGACCCGGATCTGGATGGTCCCCATGGCCGGCGGCGACCCCATCCCCATGACGGCCAAGGGCAGTTCGGCGTCGAGACCGCGCTGGAGCCCGGACGGGAAGTCGCTGGCTTTCCTGGCCGCCCGCGGCGAGTCCAAGACCCAGGTCTGGCTGCTCGACCGCAATGGCGGGGATTCCCAACAGCTGACCGAAGTGCGCCAGGGCGTTCAGTCCTACGACTGGTCGCCCGACGGCCGGAGGCTGCTGCTCCTCATCCAGGACCCCGCGCCGGAGGACCTGGCGGCGGCCAAGGACGAAGACCAGGGCGTCAAACCGGCGCGTCCCCGGACCCAGCCGCCGTGGGTGATCGACCGTCTGCAGACCAAGCAGGACTATACGGGCTACCTCGATCATCGCCGCACTCACCTCTATGTCTTCGACCTGAGCTCGAAGAAACTGACCCAGATCACGAGCGGCGACTACGATGACGCCCAGCCGGCCTGGAGCCCCGACGGCCGCTTCGTCGTCTTTTCCTCCAATCGGGACAAGGAGCCCGACGCCTCGGTCAATACCGATCTCTGGCTCGTCGCCTCGGACAATCCGGACCAGGGCCGGACCATGGTCCGCCTGACCACCAACTCCGGCGAGGACGCGGAGCCCGCCTGGAGCCCCGACGGGCGCTCGATCGTTTACGTCACCATGACCTCCCCGGAACTGCTTTGGTACGGCGTCCGCCAGCTGGCCGTCATTTCGCCTCAAGGAGGCTCGCCGCGGCTATTGACGGCGCGCCTGGACCGGAACGTGTCCCAGCCTCGGTTCTCGCCCGACGGGAAGTCGCTGTTCTTTATTCTTGAGGACTCGGGGGAACAATGCCTAGCCCGCATTCCGTCCGTCGGCGGGGAGATCTCGCGCCTGATCGAGGGCCGGCGGGTCGTCTCCGCGTTCGAGATCGGCCGTGACGGCACCCCCGTCGTCGTTGTCTCCGAGCCGTCATGCCCGGCCGAGGCCTTCGCGCTCGAAAAAGGCCAGCTCCGCCGGCTGACCCGGGCCAACGAGGCCCTGATGGCCGAGATCCGGCTGGGGGAGTTCGAGAAGATCCGCTTCAAGAGCCAGGACGGGACGCCGGTCGAGGGCTTCTTGTGCAAGCCGCCGGCCTTTAGGCCCGAGCTCAAGTACCCGACCCTGCTGCGGATCCACGGCGGCCCGACGATGCAGTTCACCTATGAATTCAACTTCGAGGCGCAGCTCTTCGCCGCCAACGGTTACTTGGTCGTTATGGTCAACCCCCGCGGCTCATCCGGCTACGGCCAGGATTTCGCAAAGGCCATCTTCGCCGACTGGGGCAACAAGGACTCCCAGGACGTCCTGGCCGGCGTGGATCACGCGATCGCCCTCGGCTTCGCCGACCCCGACCGGCTGGGCGTCGGCGGCTGGTCCTACGGCGGCATGATGACCAATTACGTCATCTGCCGGACGACCCGCTTCAAAGGAGCGATCTCCGGCGCCGGCGGCATTTTGTGGGCCGGTTCATACGGACACGACCAATATCAGCACGACTATATCGTCGAGCTCGGCGAGCCTTGGAAGAACCGTGAGACCTGGGACCGGGTCTCGTCGGCCTTCTACAATGTCGACAAGATCGTGACGCCGACGCTCGTCATCGGCGGGGAGGCGGATTGGAACGTGCCGGTCTCGAATGGGGAGAACCTCTACCAGGCCCTGCGCCAGCTCGGCCGGACGACCCAGCTCGTCGTCTATCCCGGCGAGCACCACGGCATCGGCCGGCCTTCCTATCTCAAGGACCTTTATGAGCGGTACCTGGGCTGGTACGACAAGTACGTCAAGGGCGAGGCTCCCAGCGGGGGAAAGGCGGGACGGGAAGAGGCCAAGTAGCTGTTGTTGATGTCATCGTTGCTTCCCGTCCGGGACGATCGGTAGCCTACACAGCCGGCCTCCTACTTCGCCGGGATACCCTGTTCGTTCTCCAGGATGTGGATGAAATGGGCGATCCGGAGCAGCATGCTTCCGTGGACGTTGTATAACCCGGGCTCGAAAACCCACGTCCGGCCGCGCCTGCGGTATCGGCCCGGGACCCCGTCGATATACATCTGAGAGGGATTGTAGCTGCCGAACCAGGTCTGGAGCTCGTTGACGAGATAATCACCGGCCGCGTTCTGGAAGATATCGAAATCCATCGTCGTGAAATGGAACCTCTCGGCGATGTCATAGCAGAAATCCAGCAAGTCTTTCGGCGGATCGAGATGAACCTCGACCCCGCTCCCGCTGAGAAACGTCTGGTCGTCCGTCTTCCCTTTCTGGTAGCCGAACCAGGACTCTCCGATCTTGAGGACCCGGAACTCCTTCACGTTCTCGACAAATTCCTGAACGAAGACATACCCCCACTCCCGGGCCCGTAGATCGAATTCGTTCTTTTTCAGGTAGTATCCGTTGAAGAGGCGCTTCGCCAGCCGGAGGGCCTGCCGCCTGGTCCTCAGGATCTCGACGCCGTTGGCGCTCGACCCGACGTGGGTCTTGAAGACCAAAGGAAAGGAAGCCGTCTCGATGTGCTTGGCTGCCGCCTGATAATCGTAGAAGACATTCGTTTCGGGATGGGGGATGCCGTGAAGGGCCAGGAACGCCGCGCAGGTCCTCTTGGCTTCGTAGAGATCCAGCTCCAAGATCGACGGATAGATCCTGAGCCGAGGGTCTGTTCTCAGGACCTGGGCCGCCTCATGGAAGAAGCTCCTCAGGTTGTTGTTCTCGAAGGCGGGCCGGACGAACAGGCCGTCGCAGGCTGACGCCCCGATCTCCTCGAAGAGGGACGGGTCGCGGATGTCGAAGATCCGGAAACGCGTCCCCAGAGCGGCGCTCGCGCCCTCGATGTCTCCGAGCTCGCGTTCGTTCGGCAAGAGCAGGAACCCGAAGAGATAGTCGCGGCTCGGGCGGGCCAGCTCTTTCGGATCGACGGAGTATTTCTCGTAGAGGGCCCGGAACGTCCCAGTATCCTTGTTTTGCCGCCAGGGGTCCCCCTCTCCCGCAACGCCCAGGCGCTTCAGGGCGCTCTTGATCTTCAGCTTCCTGAGCACGGGATACGCCCGCACATAGAACACGCGGAAGCCGTGGCGGTCCCGGAGACGTTCGAGGATCCGCCGGACATCGATCAAGATCGCCCGCCCCTTCTCATCGTCCCTCGCCGCAGCGGAGTATATCCCAGGACACTCGAGACGGCAAGGGCGATCAGGAGCCTCACCGTGACATCCATCCTCGACGGGGATATTCTTCGCCCAGAAGCTGATGGGGGTCAGCCGGGAATGAAATGTCCCAGATGTCACGCCGATAATCCTGATACCTCCAGGTTCTGCGGCAATTGCGCGACCCAGCTCGCTCGGAGTGGCCAGCCTGCTCCAGAGCTGACCAAAACGCTTGAATCTCCCACGCACACCTTGACCAAGGGGAGTCTCGTAGCGGGAAAATACCGTATTATCGACGAGATCGGCCGGGGAGGGATGGGCATTGTCTATGATGCCGAAGACACCATCCTGGCTCGTCGAGTCGCGATCAAGGTCCTTCCCGAGATCTTCAGCAGGGACCAGGAGAGAATGGCCCGCTTCGAGCGCGAAGCCAAGCTCCTCGCATCATTGAACCATCCGAATATTGCGTCCATTCACGGGCTTGAAGAAGCCGATGAAAAGCGTTTCCTGGTCATGGAACTGGTCGAAGGGGAGACATTAGCCGTTCGGATAGGCCGCGGCCCCTTGGGTCTTGAAGAGACTCGAGACATCTGTCTCCAGATCGCCGACGGCGTGGGCGCTGCTCATGATAGGGGGATCGTCCACAGGGATCTAAAGCCTTCTAACATCAAGTTGACGCCAGAGGGTAAAGTCAAGGTCCTCGATTTTGGCCTGGCTAAAGCTCTTGCCGGTGAAACACCGGGTGCAGAAATCGAGAAATCGCCGGCTATAACCGAGAAGATGACCGAGCCCGGCGTGATACTCGGCACGGCCGCCTATATGAGCCCCGAGCAAGCCAAGGGGAAGCTCGTCGATAAACGCACCGATATTTGGGCCTTTGGGTGCATTCTTTACGAGTGTCTGACGGGGAAATGCGCCTTTCAAGGCGAGACGGTTACCGAGACCTTGGCGGCGATCTTGAAGAGCGAACCGAATTGGGGCGCGCTACCGGTTGATACGCCCGTCCTAATGGGTCGTCTCATCAGGCACTGCCTGGACAGGGATAAGGGCCACCGCCTTAGCGATATCCATGACGCCGGCATGGAGATCAAGGATATGGATTTTGCACCGGCATCCGCCAGAACGAGGGCCATTCTAAAAGACCTCATCCCCAGGCACTTTTCTCTTGGGCTCGCCGCAATTCTCATTGGGTTGACGGCGTTAGCCACTCTCCTGGTCAGGGATCTGGTCACAAAAGGGCCTCAACCGCAGGCTTCAAACAATGTTCGCTTTGCCATACCCGATGAATTCAAGGCCCGCGAGCTCTCGACTCCGGCCCTGGACCTATCTCGGGATGGCAGCAAGATCGTGTTTGTCGGGCAGCATGAAGGTCGGCCCGCGTTCTTTTTCCGTGCTTTGGACCGCTTGCAGTCAACGCCTTTGGAGGGCACGGAAGATGCGGCCGCTCCCTTCTTCTCCCCCGATGGGCTGCGGATCGGCTTTTTTGCCGACGGAAAACTTAAATCTCTGGCCATTAGTGGAGGGGCGCCGACAGATATTGGTGATATCGGAGGGGGCATTTGCGGTTCTTGGGGCACCGACGACATGATCGTTTTTGCCCCAACGTGGGGATCCATCCTATATCGCGTTCCGGCTGCGGGTGGCGCCCCCATGCCGCTGACGGAATTGGATCCGGATAATCGGGAAATCTCTCATCTCTTCCCCCAAGCCCTCCCCGGCGGCCGGGCCGTTGTCTTTACCATCATTCCAGGCGACACTACATCGGCTGACGATTCCCTCGTTGCCGTTCAAATCATAGGCCAGAAGGGACACCGCATCCTGGTCAGGGGTGCGACCTATGGCCGCTATCTCGCCTCGGGTCACCTGGTTTATGAAAGAAAAGGCTCGCTGCTGGCGGTGCCTTTCGACCTTAATTCGCTCGAGATCAAAGGAATTCCCGTCAAAGTGCTCGATGATCTCCATTCGACGGATTGGACAGGCGTGGCCCATTTTGCCGTGTCCGATACGGGAACGCTCCTCTACGCATCGGGTACGGTTGATATCCCGGACAGGTCCCTAGCCATGTTGGACCTCAAGGGACACGCCGATCTGCTTGTTGCCGACAAGCGAGTGTCTGAGCCGGCGTTCTTTGCCGACGGCCGTATCGCCATGCGTATCGCCGCGGCCAACGATGACATCTGGGTCTATACACCGGAGCGGCAGCAACTCTCCCGAGTCACATTTGATCTGGGCGATGAACTCGATCCAGTTTGGACGCCCGACGGGAAAAGGATCATCTATTGCGGGGGGCGCACCAATATTTTATGGAGGGCGGCCGACGGCAGCGGCGATCCGAAGGCGTTGTTCCTGAGCCATTCACAGGTTCACATGGGATCTGTATCGCCAGACGGCGAGGTTCTCGCATTCATGCAAGTCGATCCCAAAAACCAGAGTGACATCAGAATCCTCCCGCTTAAAGGGCAGAGCGCACCCCGGGATCTTATCGCGACCTCATTCAATGAAGAATGCCCCAGGTTTTCTCCAAATGGGCGCTGGCTGGCCTATGCTTCCGATGAATCAGGCCGGTATGAGGTCTATTTGCAGAGTTCCCAGGGGCCCGAAGGCAAAAGGCAAGTTTCCACGCAGGGGGGATTATTCCCGGCGTGGTCGAATGCGGGAGATAGGCTTTTTTTCATGAACGGCATCAAGATGATGGCGACCGATGTCGACCCTGGCACCGGGAAGCCGGGCCCCGTGGTATTCTTGTTCGAACGGCAGGATGTTCTTCCGTGGTTTGGCTATGATATCGGACCAGGCGATGATCACTTCGTCATGGTCGTCAAGAATGCGCTAGCATCGCCGACAGAGCTGCGGGTCTTTCTGAATTGGTTCGACGAGTTGAAGCGCCTCGTCCCGACCGGGAAAAAGTAGGCGGCGGCATAGAACAAGGCGAGTGGCAGATAAGGGGGCGGTTGCGAGATGGGCCAGCAGCGCCGGCATAAGACAGGATATTGGATTTCCTTCTTTGCGCTGAGTTTTCTCTTGGCCGGGTGTTCTCCAGATTCGCCGGAGAGGCCTTGGTATAAGCTTTTCAGGTTTCACATTCAGGGCACCGTGACGGATTCGACGACCGGCGCCCCCGTCGTCGCACACGTGGATTTCTGTACAGGTCTCATGGGATGGGTGACCGGCGTCGACACCAATAACCTGGGTCAGTACGTCCTTGATGCGTCCTGCTCCGAGAGCCCGGATACGGGAGAGTGGTTTTTTTGGCTGGCCGTATCTGCTCCGGGGTATAAAACAAAGGCCATCAACTCCGAAAGCAGCGTCCACGTGCGGATTACGGAAGAGCTGCAGACGATCGACGTTCAGCTCGAACCCGAGGCCCTTTCTTTGAAATCGCCCCAGGTCTTTCGCGAATAGGTTTTGTTGTCAAGCCACCTATGCGACCTCTTAGAACCTCTCGAGAAACAGCTTGAACGGGAAGTAGAATTCCCCCCCCCAGCAGCCGTTGGACGTTTGGGACCGAAGCTCCTGGTGGTACACGGAGCTTTCGTGGGGAATGGGGTTGCCGGAAGGCACCAGTCCCTTTTTTGTCTTCGTCACCTGTTGAATGTCATAGGATTCATGGATGGGCGAGATCTCCCACCCAAAGCCCCCGTTCTCGAGAGGCCCGGTCAGGGCCGGCTCTTCGCATCGTGACGTATTCTGACGCTTTTTTTCGGCCTGGCCTTGGAGCGTGAGTTCTGGCCAGCCGGGCGGACGCATAGGTCGCCTGGCCAAGGAGCCTTTTTGCCGGTTGACTCAGTTCGAGGCCGGCGGTA
>Ga0136653_10001448_pt1 | contig 12878 bp, 10 predicted proteins | sample LakKivw275mmetaG_FD_94866 | JGI IMG/M metagenome (GOLD analysis project Ga0136653, IMG submission 94866) | Anoxic lake water microbial communities from Lake Kivu, Rwanda to study Microbial Dark Matter (Phase II) - Lake Kivu water 275m metaG... | ecosystem: Environmental > Aquatic > Freshwater >... | reverse complement strand
GGCCTTCTTCTTGCCGAAGGCCAGGAGCAGGCACATGCGGCTGTCCATGATCGTGCCCAGGCCCATGGTCAGGACGTGGGTCGGGACGGCCTCCTCGCCGCCGAAGGCCGCGGCGACGTCGAGGCGCGTCTCCTCGGTCAGGGTCTTGATCCGGGTCCGCGACGACAGCGACGAGGACGGCTCGTTGAAGCCGATATGGCCGTTCGTGCCGATGCCCAGGATCTGGATGTCGATGCCGCCGGCCGAGCGGACGGCCTGCTCGTACTTGCGGCAGGCGGCGGGGATGTCGGAGGTCAGGCCGTCGGGGATGTTGATCCGCTCCTTGGCCACGTTGATCTGGCTGAAGAGGTGGGCCCACATGTAGCTGTGGAAGGACGAGGGGTGGGCCGGCGGCAGGCCGACGTACTCGTCGAGGTTGAAGCAGGTCACGCCGGAGAAGTCGAGGCCCGACTCCCGGTGCATCTTGACCAGGTTGCGATAGAGCTGGAGCGGCGTGTTGCCGGTGGCCAGGCCGATCACGGCGTGCGGCTTCTCGCGGACGGTCCGGGCGACGATGCGGGCCGCGATCTGGCTGGCCTGATGGCTGTCGGGCTGGATGATGATCTCCATGGCGATCCTCCCTCGGCGCGGCGGCGCGGTCAGCGCGGCCGGACGACGTATCTCTTGATCTTGTCCTCGACGCTCTTGCGGAACTTGTCGACGTGGCCCAGGACGAACTTGCCGACGTCGAGGGCGTCGTCGCGGACGAGCGGCGTCAGGTCCATGGCGAACCAGAGCTGCTCGGTCTCGTCGGTCTGGTGCGACTGGAAGTAGACGGCGTTCGAGCGCCGCCGCCCGACCGTGGCCAGGTCGTAGCGCTTGCCGCCCTCGACCTGGGAATCGTAAACGCCGATGAGGCCCATCGACAGGTTCTCGCGGCGGCCGACGTCGAGCGGGACCTTGTCGGCGTCGTCCATCCAGTCGAGGCCGCGCCAAACCTCGCAGCCGTAGACGGTCGTCGGCCGCTCGTCCGGGGCGAGCTCGCGCAGGGCCCCGAGGACGGTGAAGGCGACGGCCAGGTGCGTGTCGTGCTTGTCGGCCGGATTGTGGGTGTAGACGACCTCGGGCCTCATCGCCCGCAGGACCTTGACCAGGTCCGCGCGCAGCTTGCCCGTGCCGACGTCCTTGACCTCGGCGCTGGCGTAGTTGAGCTGGACGAGGGCGCCGTAGTTGCCGAGGACGGCCGCCTTCTCCTGCTCGCGGCGCCGCAGCGCGGCCATGGCCTCGTCGGTGAAGTCCGCGTACTCGCCGGCCCGGGGCGAGCCGCCGCCGTTGGTGCAGGTGACGCACCCGAACCAGAGGTCCCGGCTGGTGAAGCACTTCTGGATGCCGTGGAAGGCCATGATCTCGCAATCGTCCTGATGGGCGCCGATGCCGAGGTGGGTGACGCGGCGGAACGCGTCCTCGACCGGGAGGCCGTCGGGGATGAAGACGGAAGCGTCGGGCTTGACGAATTTCATGAGCGGTTCCCTCCGATCTCGGGCAGGCTGGCCGCGGCCACGGCCTGCCCCACGCGCCGGCTCTTCTCGTCGAGGAGGTGGAGGCGCACCCGCGCCGCCGTCTCCGGGAAGGTCGAGGCCAGGACCTCCGCCGCCTTGTCGACGATGACCTTGCCGCCCGGGCCCGAGAGGACCCGGCCCAGGACGAGCAGGTTCTTGAAGCCGTAGAAGACCTCGTACCAGGGGATCGTAGAGCCGAGATAGACGCCGATCGACTCGTAGATCCGGGCGGCCTGGATGTTGCCGCGGTCCATCAGGGCCTGGACCTCCTTGAGGCGCTCGGGCAGGCGCATCTTCTCCGGGAAGGACAGCCCGGCCGCCGCGGCCAGGCGGCCGACCGCCTGCTGCGAGAAATAGTTGGCCCCGACGCCGCGGTCGCCGGACCACTCGTCGGCGGGGGCCTTGGGATTGACGTCGACGGGGGCGAAGGCCAGCTCGTCGAGCCAGCCGGGGATGTGGCCGTCGAGGTCGAGGAAGCCGGCCGCCTCGCTCGAGCCCATGGCCACGCCGAGGACACCGGTCTCGCCGAGCGTGAGCCGCCCGGCCAGGGCCGTGACCTCGCCGTCGTTGATGACCTCGAAGGGGACGCCCCACTCGGCGGCCAGCCGGTCGAACAGGCCCTTGACCTTGGCCGCGAAGAGGTCCGTCGGGACCGACCGGAAGAGCGAGGCGACGCGGACCTGGTTGCGGATGATGATCCCGGCCGAGGAGCCGCCGATGGCGTCGACGCGGGGCAGACGGGCGGCGGCCTTCTTCAAACCGGCCTGGATGCGGTCGAAGTGATATTCGGGGTCGGCCTCGTCGCCGGGCGTCCAAGGGATCTCCTCGCTCCAGACGGCCTCCCCGTCGACGACCGCGGCCACCTTGTAGTCGCTCGCGCCGAGGTCGAAGCCGACGCGGAAGCCGTCGAGATAGCCGCCTGGGAAATGGACGGCCTCGCGGGCCTCGGGGAAGGTCGCCGGGCTGTGCCGGGCCACCTCGAACGGCTTCTCGTAGACGCCGGACATCGTCCGGACGTCGAAGGCGCGGGCGCCGGTCTCGGAATAATCGGCCGCGAGCCGGCGGGCGAGGGGCGCCGGGCCCTGGATGTGGATCCGCCAGCCGCCGCGCGACCAGAGCAGGAACTTGGCCGCGCGCTCGATCATCCGGTAGGTCGCGTCGGGGTCGGCGTCTTTGGCCGGGGAGACGGTCTCGAAGACGGAGACGAGCCCGTCCTCGCGCTCGACGGCCAGGCGGAGCGGGACGGCGCCCGAGGCCCGGGTCCGGTCGAGATATTCGCGCCAGGCCAGGATGATCGGCTCGAAGCCGGGGTCGAGCGGAGGCTGGTGGGGCTGCTTCCGGGCGCTCATCGGGATTTGAACTCCACCCGGACGGGAACGAGCAGGCGGGCGGCCAGCTCCTCGACCTTCCGGGGCCAATTCTTCGCTCCCGGGACGCCGGGTGTCGTGATGCCGCGGTCCCAGGCGCCGGCCACCCAATAGGTGAGCCTGGCGCCGGGCCGGGCCTCGAGCTTGACGCCGCGGTCGGCCGCGGTCTCGTCGGTCCCGGCAAAGGCCGCCGGCGGGAAGATCGCGGCCAGCCCGACCTCGCCGGCCTTGTCGGCGCCCTTGCCCCAGACGGCGAGGTAGCCCTTGGCCTTGTCGAAGGCCGGGGTCTCGCCGGGGAGCTTCTCGAGGCCGGGGCCGGCGACGACCGCGCGCCCGGCCTTTTCGGGGATGAGGAGGTCCTGCCGGGAGTAGGCCCCGTCGGCGAAGGCCGAGTAGAGGACGGATACGGCGGTTTCGCCGGAGGCGGCGCGGACGGCCGGGTATTCGGCCTTGATCAGGGCCCGCACGGGGCCCGCGGCGAGCACGGTCACCGTGGGCCGGGGCGCAGACTCCCCGAAGAGCGGGACGCGGGCTGCGCCGTCCCAGAGGATGAGGCCGCCGAGCCCGGCCGAGTCGCCGGCGTCGAGGACGTCCATGCCCCAGTCCTGGGGCCGGGTGTCCGGCTTGGGGAAGGCCTTGAGGATGAGCCCGGACTGGAGCTTGCCGTAGAACTCGATCCGGCCGCGGGCGAGCTTGAAGGCGATGAGGTTCGATTCCCAGCCCGCCTCGACCGCGCCGGCCTCCCAGCCGCCGCGGGCGAAGGCCTTTTGGGCCGGCATCAGCTGGAAGCTGCGCTCGGGCGTGTAATAGCAGAGGAGGCGGGTCGTTGAAGAGGGCGGCAGCGTCCGGATGAGGACGATCTCGTCGTGGTAACGGTCCTTGTCGAGGTCGTCGGCCTGGGAGACGACGAGGGAGTATTCGCCGCCCTTGTCCTCGAACAGGGCGTACATGTAGGTGTTGAAGTCCCAGGCGACGGCCTCGCGGATCGCGGCGACGTCGATGACGACAGCGTGGTTCTCGAGGGCGAGCGGCGAGGGATTGCGGATCTCGACGATGAAGCTCTTCTTGAAGCCGAGGGCCTCGGGGCCCATGGCTTGACCGATCGTCTGACCCGCCGCCGCGACGCCGACGGCGAGGGCGAGGACGGCGAGCCCGGCGAGGGCCGTCAATCCGGCCGGCCGCAGGGGAGGGGCGTGTCTCGTTCGCATCGGGGGCGTCTCCTTTCGGGCCGGGTCCGCGATCATTTTACTCCATTTTTCGGGCAAAAGGGACGCCCTTTTCAGGTGATCAGGTGGGACTTGAAGCCCTTGCCCAGGACGTCGTAGGTGTCGTTGATGACGACGAAGGCCTCGGGGTCGGTCTTCTTGATGAACGACCGCAGGTCCGAGAGCTGCTTGCGGTGGACGACCGTCAGGATGATCTCGCCCTCGCGGTTGAGGTAGAGCGAGCGGGAGCGCAGGGCCGTGCCGCTGCGGTCGAGCTTGTGCAGGATGAAGTCGGCGATCTCCTCGGTCCGGGACGAGGTGATGATGACCAGCTTGGAGTAGCTCCAGCCCTCGAGGATCATGTCGATGACCTTGGTCGAGAGGAAGAGGACGAGATAGCCGTAGAGAGGGGCCTCGAGGCTGCCGAAGGCCAGGCCCGAGGCGGAGATGACGACGAAGTCGGCGATCATGATGCCGAAGCCGAGCGACAGGCCGGTGTGCTTGCTGAGGACCATGCCGATGATGTCCGAGCCGCCGGTCGAGGCCCGGCCGCGGAAGACGATGCCCAGCCCGACGCCGAGCGTGATCCCGCCGTAGATCGCGGCCAGGACGGCGTTGTCGGTCGCCGAGGGCAGCCGGAGGACCCTGTTGAAGAGGTCGATGAAGGCCGAGGAGACGATCATGCCGGCCAGGCTGTTGAGGACGTATCTCTTGCCCATCGTCTTGAGGCCGAACAGGAAGACGGGGACGTTGAGGACGACGATGAGCGCGCCGACGGGCCAGCCGGCGAAGGCGTTGATGATGATGGCGATGCCGGAGACCCCGCCCGGAACGAAGTGGTGGGGGATGAGGAAGAGGGCGTAGGCCAGGCCCATGACGGCGCAGCCGAAGACGAGGAGGATGCCGTTGCGGATCTTGTCCATGGTTCTTTCCCTGTTGTCCGGCGTATTTTACCCGGAAACCGGCGGCGTTTCCATCCCCGGCGTCTTTCCGCCGCCGGGCTTTCTGTGCTATGTTTAAGCGAAGGAGATCCCGGCATGGCCAACATCGTGACGTTCGGCGAGATCATGCTGCGGCTGGCGCCGCCGGGGAAAGAGCTGCTGTTCCAGTCGCCGCGCCTCAGCGCGACGTTCGGCGGGGGCGAGGCCAACGTGGCCGTCTCGCTCGCGGCGCTCGGCCACCGGTCCCGCTGGGTCTCGGTCGTTCCGGCCAACCCCGTGGGCGAAGCGGCCCTGCGCGAGCTCCGGCGCTACGGCGTCGACGTCGGCGCCGTCGTCCGCGGCGGGCGCCGGCTCGGCCTCTATTTTGCCGAGACGGGGGCGAACGAGCGGCCGTCGCGGGTCGTCTACGACCGGGACGGCTCCGGGATCGCCGAGGCCGGGCCGGGGGCCATCGACTGGGCCGGCGCGCTCGAGGGGATGGACTGGCTCCACGTGACCGGGATCACCCCGGCCCTCAGCGCGTCGGCTGCGGCGCTGACGCTCGAAGCGGTCAACGCCGCCCGGGCCAAGGGAATGACCGTGTCGCTCGACCTCAACTACCGGGCCAAGCTGTGGCGGTACGGCCGCCCGGCCCCCGAGGTCATGCGCGAGCTCGCCGCGCACGCGGACCTGCTCACGGGGAACGAGGAGGACTGCCAGAGATCGCTTGGCATCGGCCCCGCCCCCGAGGTCAGCGCGGGCCGGGTCGACCCGGAGCTTTACGACGAGCTGACCGCCTCGATCCTCGCGGCCTTCCCCAATCTTTCCCGGATCGCCCTCACTTTGCGCGAAAGCTACAGCGCCGACTGGAACCGCTGGTCGGCGGTCCTCCGCAACGAGAAGGAGTTCCTCGTCGGCCCGGCCCACGAGATCCGGTCGGTCGTCGACCGCATCGGCACGGGCGACGCCTTCGCGGCCGGCCTCATCCACGGCCTGGCGACGGGGCTTCCCGACGCCGAGGCGCTGGAGTTCGCCGTGGCCGCGGCGGCGCTCAAACACACCATCCCGGGCGACTTCAACTTCTCGACCGAGAAGGACGTCAGGGCCCTTGTCCGGGGCGACCGGTCGGGCCGGATCCAGCGTTAGCAGGCGGGGCAGGGAGGAGGGCGCTGTGACGAAAGACGAGGTCCTCGGAGCGATCCTCGAAACGCGGGTCGTGGCCGTCATCCGGATGAAGGACGCGGCCCGGCTGGCCGGCGTCGCTGCGGCCCTCGGCCGGGGCGGGGTCCGGGCCCTCGAGATCACGATGACCGTGCCCGGGGCGGTCGGGATCATCCGCGGGATGGCCGGGAGCAAGGCGCCGGGGACGCTCGTCGGGGCCGGCACCGTGCTCGACGCGAGGACCGCGAAGGACGTCATCGCCGCCGGGGCCGATTTCGTCGTTTCGCCGATCACCGACATGGAGACGGTGAAGGTCTGTCGCGACGCGGGGGTCCTCGTTGCGCCCGGGGCGTTCACGCCGACGGAGATCGTCGCGGCCTGGCGGGCCGGGGCCGACATCGTCAAGGTCTTTCCGGCCACTTCGCTCGGGCCGCAGTTCTGCCGCGACCTGCGCGGGCCGCTGCCCGAGGTCCGGCTCATGCCGACGGGGGGCGTCACGGTCGAGAACGCGCGGGACTTCATCGCGGCCGGCGCGGCGGCGGTCGGCCTGGGCACAGCCCTCGTCGACGCCAAGTCCGTCGAGGCCGGCGACTGGGAGGCGCTCGAAGCGCGGGCCCGGCGGCTCCTGGCCTCGCTCCCCGGCCGGTCATGACGGACGCGTGCCGGCCGTCCTTCTGGAACCGGGATTTCCTGCTCGGGTTGGCCGGCTACTTCTTCCTGTTCATGTCCGTTTCGCTCTTCTTTCTCTTCCCGGTCGTGCTCGAGAGGTTCGGCTCGAGCCAGGGGCGGATAGGCCTGATCATGGGCGTCCACAGCGTCGTGGCCATCGCCGTCCGGCCGTTCTTCGGGCGGCTCGTCGACCTGCGCGGCGGGCGCCGCATCGCCCTTCTCGGCCTGTTCTTCCTGGCGCTCGCGGTGCCGTTCTTCCATTTCGTCGACGACGCCGGCTGGCTGCCCTTCCTGCTGCGGGCGCTTGCCGGCCTGGGCTGGGGCATCAGCATGACGGCGACGATCGCTATGTGCTCGGACCTGGCCCCGGCCGACCGGCTGGCCAAGTCCATGGGCATCATCGGCGTGGCCGGGCTGGTGGCCAACGCGCTGGGGCCGCTTCTCGCCGAAGAGCTCCTGCGAAGCGGCGGGCCGGGCCGGCTCTACAACGCGAGCCTGCTCTTCCTCGCGGCCTCGGTCGGATGCGTGCTCCTGGCGCGCGACATCGTCAAAGCCGAGAACGGGGAGAGCGCCGCCGGGATGAAGGCCCTGAGGCTCGTGCCCTGGGCCCTCGCCGCCGTCGTGGCCTCGATCCCCGTCTTCCACGGGGCCATCCGCGGGGCCATGATCTATTTCATCGCCGTCTTCGGCAACTCGGTCGGGATCGCCAGGGTCGGGCTGTTCTTCGTCGTCTTCTCGGCCGCGGCGATCCTGACCCGGTTCCGGCTCGGCGACCTCTCCGACCGGTTCGGGCGCAAGACCGTCATCCTGCCGGCGGCGCTCATCATCGCCGGGAACCTGTTCGTGATCGCCGAGGTGCGGAGCTTCCCGCTGCTCGTCGTGACCGGGTTCGTCGGCGGACTCGGCCAAGGCCTGATCTTCCCGGCCCTCAGCACCTACATCATCGATTTCCTCGGCCGCGAGAACAAGGGTCTGGCCATCAGCCTCTACAACTCGCTCTTCGACGTCGGCATGGGCCTCGGCGCGCCCGTCTTCGGCTGGGTCTCGGACCAGGCCGGGTACCGCTGGATGTACCGCGTCGCCGGCCTGTGTCTGCTTGTGTCAACGGCCGTATTCATGCTCAAAGCCCCAGAGGGGGTCAAACCTACTTTTTTTCGAAAAAAGTAGGTTTGACCCTCTCTTGAGAAAGGAGATACAGCATGTGCCAGGATGACAAGAACGTTTACGACCTCGCGGCGGCGCGGCGGACGATCCGCAAGTTCAAGCCGGACCCTGTGCCGCGGGAGCTCCTCGAGCGGATGGTCAACGCCGCCCGGCTCGCCCCGTCGGCGGCCAACGTCCAGCCGCTCGAGTTCCTCGTCGTCGACGGCGCCGGGCCGAAGGCGGAGGTCTTTCCCGCCCTGAAGTGGGCCGCCTACATCGCGCCGGCGGGCGATCCCCGGCAGGGGGAGGAGCCGGCGGCCTACGTCGTCACCCTGGTCAACTCCAAGCTCCGGGAGAAGATGTTCGAGTACGACGTCGGCGCGGCCATGGAGAACATGATCCTCGTCGCGCTCAGTGAGGGCGTGGGGGCCTGCTGGATGCTGTCGATCGACCGGGACCGGCTGCGGGCCGCCCTCGGCATCCCGGCGGACTACCGGATCGACTCGGTCCTGGCCCTGGGCTATCCGGCCGAGGAGCCGGCCGCCGAGGTCATGGGCGAATCCTGCCGCTACTGGAAAGACGAAGCCGGGCGGCTCCATGTGCCCAAGCGCCCGCTGGACGCGGTCGTCCATTACGACAATTTCTAAAACGGGGAAAGGGAAAGGAGAATGCATCCATGAAACATCCGCGCAAGGCCGTCTTCCTCGGACTCGTCGTTCTCGTCGGGCTCGCGGCCGCCGCCGCGCCGGCCCTGGCCGACGTCACCATGAAGCAGAAGGTCCACACCGGCGCTTTTCAGATGATGGGCCAGAGCCAGCCGGAGAAGGACGAGATCATGGTCTTCTGGATGGCCTCGAACAAGGCCCGCACGGATTCGGAGAGCGGCGCCACGTCGATGCTCTTCCTGACCGACAAGAAGGTCCTCTACATGATCGACCACGCCAAGAAGACCTACGCCGAGATCCCGCTCGACTTCGGCAAGATGCTCGGCCAGGCCGCGGCCCAGGCGGGAGGCGGGGGCGAGGAGCAGGCCAACCAGGCCGCCGAGATGATGAAGGGCATGTTCGGGAACATGTCGGCCAAGGTCACCGAGACCTCCGAGACGAAGAAGATCGGGAGCTGGAACTGCCGCAAGTACCTCATCGACATCGATATGGGCATGGGCAAGACCCAGTCCGAGGCCTGGACGACCGAGGACATCAAGGTCGACTACGGGATGGCCTTCACCATGGCCAACGCCATGATGGCCGGCATGCCCGGCTTCGACAAGATCGTCGCCGAGATGAAGAAGCTCAAGGGCGTCGTCGTGTATCAGACATCCAAGGTCAACATGATGGGGGCCGAGGTCGTCTCGACGACCGAGCTTCTGGAGTGCACGGAAAAGACGGCTCCGGCCGGCACGTACGACCTGCCTGGGGGGTATAAAAAGGTCCAGGGCTTCGGCCAATAGGCCGAACCCCGTTCTTCTCTAGCGATTGGGGATCAGGATGACGGCGGCGCCGCCGCCCGGGGCCAAGCGCAGCGCCAGCACATCGCCGGCCATGACCCGCTCCGTCTCGACCGTCAAGCTTGTCCCCTCGGTCGCGGCGTCCGGGCCGTCGGCGAAGACGCGGGCCTCGTACTCGCCCACGCCCAGGAAGTCGAGCTTGATCGGGACCTCGCGCGGGTCCCAATTCGTCATCGCGCCGACGTACCACCCGTCGCCCTTGCGCCGGGCCATGGCGATGAACTCGCCCGGCTTGCCCGCGAGGACCTGGGTCTCGTCCCATACGGTCGGGACCTTTTCGATGAACTCGAGCCCGGGCTGCCCCTCGTAGGCTTCAGGGTAATCGGAGACCATGACCAGCGGGCTTTCATAGACGACGTACATCGCCAGCTGGTGGGCCCGGGTGCCCTGGGACATCGGCGCGATGTCCTTGGCCTCGAACTTGCCGCGGGCCGCGTTCCGGAACGCCCCGGGCGTGAAATCCATCGGCCCGCAGAGCATCCGCGTGAACGGGATGGTCACGTCGTATTCCGGCGTGATGCGGTCGCTCCACTTGCTGTACTCGAGCCCCATGACGCCCTCGCGGGTCAGCAGGTTCGGGTAGGCCCGCCGCAGTCCCGTCGGCTTGTAGGCGCCGTGGAAATCGACCGCGAGCCGGTGCTCGGCGGCCTGGCTCACGACCTTCTGGTAGTAGTTGACCAAGTCCTGGTCGTCGCGGTTCATATAGTCGACCTTGATGCCGGCGACGCCCCATGTCTCGTAGAGGGCCATGGCCTCGTCCATGTGACGGCCGAGGGCCTGCCACTCGACCCAGAGCAGCGTCTCGACGCCCTTGGACTTCCCGTAAGCGACGATGGCCGGGACGTCCACCTCGGGCCGGTAGCGCAGGATGTCCTCGATCCGCCCGTCCTCCGACATCGGGGCCCAACCGGCGTCGACGAGCATGTACTCGAACTTATGGCGGGCGGCGAAGTCGATGTAGTGCTTCATCGTGGCCGTGTTCATGCCCGGCTTGAACGCAACGCCCGTAGCGTAGCTCCCGGACCACCAATCCCAGGCCGCTTTGCCCGGCTTGATCCACGAGGTGTCGGCGATCACGCAGGGAGCGCTCAAGTCGAGGATGAGATAGCTCCTCTCGATGAACCGGGCCGGGTCCGGCCCGAACATGAGGACGCGCCAGGGCGTCGACCTCGGGGTCTTGCCGCGGACCGGCTCGTCGAAGGCCCGGCGCGGAGGGACGGAAAGGCGCGCGGCCAGCGCGTTGTCGGCGCCCGCGACGCCGCCCACGTACATCCCGGCGTAATCGGTCAGGTCGGCCTCGAGCAAGGCCGCCCAGAGCCCGGATGCGGGCATCTCGACGAGGAGCGGCAGATTGACGAGCGAGGCCGGCTTGATCTCGCGTAACGGGGTCCGGACGTACGGGCCCTCGTTGCTCGTGTCCCAGCGCCCGAGGTTCAGGGCCAGCGCCTCGGCGTCGCCGGCGAAATAGAACCCCGTCGATTCGGAGGCGATCGTGAACTCCTTGAGCCCCGCCTGCTCGGGCAGGACATAGCGGAAGGCCACGCCTTCGTCGTAAGCGCGCAGAACGACGTCGAGCCTCCGCTGCGGCGCGGCCTTCTCCCGCAGCTCGACGACGAGCTCGTTGTACTTGTCCGGGATGACCCGCTGAGCGCCGAAGGCGTTCTCCCAGGTCGAAGCATGCGGCTGCTTGTTGACGGTGAGGACCTCGAGGCCCTGGTCGAGCGCCGGCCCGCCGAGGAGGTCGAGCCCGAGCGGCGAATCGGCCAGCACGGGCCGGCCCTTGTACGCGACGCGATAATAGAGCCGCTCGCCGGCGAGATAGGGCTGGGCTTTGGCGCGGAGCGCAAGCGAGATCGTCAGGCTCCCGTCGGGCGACGAGACGCTCATCGGGGTGACCGCGGCGCTCTCGTTCCGTGGAGCGCAAGCTCCGGCGATCAAGAGGACGGCGGCCAGCGCGACAAGCGCCGCCGTGGCGCTCGGCGAGGTCAATCGGTCTTTCGTGCACATGGGTTCCCTCCGTTCGGACGGTTCGACGGACATGCGCCGTGATTCTACTTCAGGAGCCGCGGCGGCGACAAGCGCCGCAGGTCGCCACAGATGGGGTCAAACCTACCTTTTACTGTAAAAGGTAGGTTTGACCCCGTCTTTTCTCCGCGCGTATTGAGCGGGCGCCCGGCGTTCCGTATACTGGGGCCAGCCCGGCGCGCGGAAGGAGTCACCGATATGAGCGGCTCGAGCAGGAGACACCTCGTCCTTTTGATGATCGCCGGCCTTGCCCTCGCCGGGGCCGCCGGGTTAATAGCCTGCCGCCGGGCGGGCCACGAGATCGGGCCCGCCGCGGCGTCCCACATCCTGACCTGGACCGATCTCTATACCTTGAATAGCTTCGTCGCGGCCACAGCCGGGCGGCCCGGCTCGCTATGGTGGGACTGGCCCGGCGACCAGATCGGCCGATGGCTCTCGGTCGTTCATGTCGCCCGGGGCTACGGCTGGACAGGCGAGGCTTGGCCGCCTCAAGTCCTGCTCGAAGCCGTTTTGCCGTATCAGACCGAGGCCGGTCATTTCGGTCCCGAGGCCTCGGCCGGCGACGTCAGGCTCCTCTCCGGCAACGCGTTCGCCCTGCGCGGCCTGATGGATGCTTACTCGGATACGGGCGATCCCCGCTTTCTCGAGTCCGCGCGCCGGCTGGGCCGTTTTTTTGAGAGGCTTGCACCGGACTGGGAGACGCGGCGCGGCGGGTCCCTCCACGAGTTCTATGGCCATTGCCTCGACGGCCTCGTCGCGCTTTACGCTCAGGCGGGCGACCGATGGGCCATCGAGCTGGCCGAGCGCCTGGCCGCCCATGCCGGGCGAACGCCTCACACCCACCATTCGCTATCGCTTCAGCGCGGCCTCGTCGATCTGGCCGAGGCGGCGGGCAAGCGTGAATACCTCGACCGCGTCGAGGACTACCTGAGCTGGTGCCGCGCGAGCCGCTCTATCACCGGCGGGCTGCCCGAAGGGATGCCGGTCTCGGAACAGGACGAGGGCTGCGGGCTGGCCGATTGGATCGTCGTCAATATGATGATGGCCGCGGCGACGGGCCGGACCGCCTACTTCGACGACGCCGAGCACACCCTGGTCAATCATTTTTTCCTCAACCAGTTCCATACCGGTGGCTTCGGCCACCTGTCGTTCGCCCAGGACGTCGTCGGCGGCAAGCAGTGGCAGGGCTGGGAGGGCCGCTTCGGCAGCGAGAATCCCGGCTGCTGCTCGCTCTGGGGGATGTGGGCCCTCGGCCAGGCCGGCCGATACGCCGTGACGGAAAACGCCGACGCGGTCTTCGTCAATCTTTACGCCGAGGCTGACGCCGCTCTTCCGGAGAAGGG
>Ga0136653_10001444_pt1 | contig 12887 bp, 10 predicted proteins | sample LakKivw275mmetaG_FD_94866 | JGI IMG/M metagenome (GOLD analysis project Ga0136653, IMG submission 94866) | Anoxic lake water microbial communities from Lake Kivu, Rwanda to study Microbial Dark Matter (Phase II) - Lake Kivu water 275m metaG... | ecosystem: Environmental > Aquatic > Freshwater >... | reverse complement strand
TGTAGCAAAATAACTTATCGATCCAATAAGGGTAGCTAAAAAAGAAGAGTGTAGAGAATTTCCTCCCAGCCAGTGCTCTATCCATTGTTGGGGGAGAATCTTTCCAATAACTCCCACAATAAACACTCCCATTAAAAGTAAAGGGAAAATTAATTTCACAAACCACCAGGTCTCTTTAAGCCAATTGGAAATCCTATCTTTTTTAATAACAAAGTAAGCATATAAAAAAGCAATAGAGATAGATATGGCAAAAACATAAACCTTATACAAGTAAGGTCCCTTAATAATAAGGTAATTAGGGGAAAGCAAACTAAAGAGAATTAAGAGAAGTAAAATTATATCTTTTCCGGCGATAATTTTTTTATCGTCGTTTCCTCCTTTTTCTCCTGCTATCATTCTTTCTGTTTCTTCTTTGTGGAAAGATAGATACATTACTGTTCCCATAACGAAAGCGGTAACGAAAGCAGTAATAATTCTGGCTCCGGCCATCTCATACCCTATTATATTTCCAGTATAGATTACTGCTAAAAGATTGGAAGCCGGGGCGACCCATAAGAGAATAAAAGCAGGGGCAATTGCTCCGCCTTTACGATAGATTCCAGCTGAAACCGGAATTACGGTACAGGAGCATACCGCAATAAATATGGAAGAGATTGCCGCTAAGGGGAAAGAAATAATATTTTTCGCTTTTACTCCCAAATATTTAAGAATAGTATCACGCGAAGTAAAAGCAATAATTCCACCAGCTAGAAGAAAAGCTGGGATAAGACAGGTTACTACATGCAAAGCAACATATTCTTTTAAGGCTGATAAACCTCCCATTAAAATATCTAATATCATATTTATTGTGACCTTCCTAATTCAAATAATTAATTAGTTCGTGATTTTTCCCCTATATATGATAAAATTATCATATAAACATATTATTGTCAATATATTCTATATAAAAACTAAAAATATTCCAATAAAAAGAGGATTTTTATTATTTTTCCCCCCTTTACTTTTTCCCCATTTTCATCAATAATAATATAGAGGATATAATTATCGCACTACAAGGAGGTTATGCTCAATAATTATCAGAGGTTAGTAAGTTATCGTAGTAGCAAGATCAAGCCTTGAAATATATCGCAAATAAATGAGTTAGAAAGCCCGATTTTGAGATAGTGTTATAAATATTGCAAAATAAATCTTCGGAAGGGAGTTGTTTCATATCATGGATAATAAACAAATTAATACCATTGAGGTAACTGTGGATAAGAGCCATATAGTTACTATTGGTGAGAGGCTTTATGGTGAGTCTATAGAGCTTATTCGAGAGTTGATTAATAATTCCTATGATGCCGATGCTACCGAGGTTAAGGTAACTATAAAAGAGGATGAAATAATTGTTGAGGATGATGGTTTAGGGATGGACCTTGATGGCCTGAAACAATATTTTAATATCGGCTCTGCCCAAAAAAGAGAAAACCCCAAATCGCCAAAATTCGCCAGAGACCGCATTGGAGAGTTCGGTATAGGTAAGTTTGCCTCGCTTTCTGCTTGTTCTTGTTTTGAGGTCTGGACAAAAAAGGATGACTTTCAAGCCAAGGTCATTTTTGATAAACAAGAATGGGAGAAGTCCAAAGATAAATGGTATATACCTTTAGAAATTGAAGAAGTTGATCATCACCTTAAAGATGGCACTAAGGTTACCTTAAAAGGAGTAACTAAGAAATTTAATCTTAGCGATGTAGAAAAACGGATTATTGAAAGCGTGCCCATAAGGGCCCCTGATTTTGCGGTTTATCTCAATAGTCATAAGGTAAGTGTCAGATTTATCGCTGGTCATAAGATACCTTTCTTAGAAGGAACAGAATATGGCATAGTTTATGGTGAGATAATTATAAGTTCTCAAATGGAGCAGGACATCTCAGAGGCCGGGATTGCCTGCAAAGTTAAACAAGTTACTATCACTAAAGATTTCTTTGGCCTGGAAAAACTGGTTAAAAATATTGCTCGCATAAGAGGCGAGTTGAATGCAGATTTTTTGCCTATTACTAGTGATAGAACAGGTTTTATAAAGGATACTCCACAATATAAAAAATTCCTTGAGGTGATGGAACGGATTATCGAGAGAGTCAAGCCAGTTTTGGAGGAATTATCAGACTATAAAGAGAATAAGCGTGTTAGAAGAACACTTACCGAAGTATTAGAAAAAGTTAAGAATGCCCTTATCATTAATCCGGATTACTGCCCTGAAGGCTTAATCCCTATAGCAGAGAGTGCTTCTGAAATGGGTGAGCCGGGTTATATCTCGCCAATTAAAGGTAAAGCAGCCTCTCAAGATAAAAAACAAAAAACCGAAATTGAACCAAAGAAGAAACGCAAAAGAAAACCTCAAGTTAAAAAATTAACTTCCACTGCAGTGGTTAAGAAACTAAAATTAGGCCAACAAGGAGTGTGTTGCTGTATCGACCATTTTGGTTCTGATAGTCCAGAGTGCTTTACCGAAAGCACAATTATTTACATAAATCGCGACCATCCCTTGTATAAAAAAGAAATCCAAAAGAAAGATACATATGAGCTACATTTAGCGCGGTTACTTACTCAAGAGATCTGTCTGATGAAAGACCCCCGGAATCCTAGGACAGCCTTTCAAAGACAGAGTAAACTTCTGCGGGATGCTCTGGTAGAGACTCAAGGGAAAGTGGGAATTTGCGAGAATTAGTCTTGAAACCAATTGCTACCGCTTAAGTTATTAACAGCGGATAAAAAGGACCCCGCCTTCTATGCTTTATAATAATACTTATTGATGCTGGTAAAAGTCATATGCTTAGAAGGCGAGACTTCTTTTTTCCGCAAAACGTTATATGAAACATTTAATTAGCAATTAGGTCACGTCTTAACATTTGAAATTCCAATTTGATAAATCAAATCACTTCCATTTTGTGAAATCAAAAAATGTTGGAAAAAAAGAATATTCAGATCTGCTGGGAATGCGAAGAGTTTGAAACTTTTACTAAATTAGCTTTCCTAAAGCCAATTTATGAAGACGCTCATCTAAAAAATCTATGGAAAATTAAAAAGTAGGGAATCGAAAAATTTGTTAATGGTAAGAGATATTGGTAAAATAATTAATAGTTAAAGTTGTAGTTATTAAACATAGTGCAAATCTATTTTGAAAAATCAATAATCTGACCTTGTGGTTTAATTAAGTGCCAGCAATTTGATGGCAAGGAGGTGATAAGGAATGAGAATGTTTGAAGAGAATGTTAAGTTATTTTACAAGTTGTACCCAGCATTGCTATTTTATACTAACCAACAAATAAAAAAAATAAAAGATATATCAACTCTCGAAGAGTTTATAGATTTATCAGGTGAGGAAAAATTAAAAATTAGAAATGCTCTTTGGGATAAAATTGATTTGATCGATTCCTTTATTGAGGGAAATCCTTTTGAGTTTTCGGTGGAGGAATTAGAAATAATTCAGGGCTGGAAGAATTTGGTTAAGGGGAAGTTCTATTTGATTCGTTATCTCAAGAAGCATGCTATCTTTTTTAACGTAAGCGATCATCCTTGTGCTTACGGAGTTGTTGCTCTTAACGATGAATTTGAGAGGATATTAGGCCCGCATCTTCCAATTATACTCGAAATGGTCCTTTTGCCATTTAAAGAACAGATTACATATGATGGCTTTATAGTACCTTACAGAAGTACTTTTGGTGAAGTTTTCCGTCAGGATATCAATAATATTTATCAGGAAACTAAATCAAAATATGGTATTATTACCTCTCTTCCATTCTCAGTAGAAGAAGCAAAACAGAGTGATGCTGATAGGCTAAAATTTTATATTAAGAACAAACACAATCGTGAAATGTACTGGGAAGGGATAGGAGAATTGATCGATAAAAATTCCAATCTTTTGATACTTTATCATTCAGAAATGTGTAAAATTCACGCTCGAACATATAGAAAACGGTTGCGCGAAATTGGTTTTAGTAATGTGTGGTTTGCCATACTTGAAGGTATCGTCGTTGCTAGCGGATTAACGAGAGACGGGGTTGAACAAATTTTACAAGAAATTATTCCAGCCGAGAAAAGAGAGTTGGTTTACGTTTTTCACTTACATAAGTAAATGAGGACTATAATTTAAAAACATTCTTTAGTTATAGAATAATCTGAAACATGGGGAGAATAATATTAGCAGATGATAAAGATTTATTTAGTCGGAGTAAGTTGTATTGGTAAGACGACCATTGGGAAATTATTAGCCAGGGAAATAGGTTTTACTTTTTATGATTTTGATAAAGAGATAGAAAAATATTTTGATAGCCCGATAGAATACATTAAAGAAAAATTTTTTTCAATTTATGAGTATAGAGAAGCAACAAAGGTAGTCTTGAGAGAATTAATTAAGAAAAAGAAAAGTTCAGTAATAGCTTCATGTCCATCAGGATTAAGAGACAATTATTTAAGAGAATATAAAAAGTTGAGAAAAAATAAGGAAAATACTATGATTTCAATTCACATCATCGATAAACCCGAAAACATAGTGGAACGACTGACCTTCTATGACAAAGAATCAAGATTATTGGAAAAGAAATTAAATGAGAAGGAAAAAAGACTCTATTTAAAAGAGATAAAAAAAAGAGATTACATTTTATAAAAAGTTTAATAATAGAGCAGATTATGAATTTAATATAGAGAATATAAAACTTGAAGAGATTCCAAAAATGTTAATAGAATTTTTGGAATTAAGGAATGAAAAATTTAAAAGATACATGGAACAGAAAATGCCAGCCAGTTTGTAACACGGTATCAAAGACTTTGCTTCGCTCCATCCAAATTTACCTGCGGCAACTTCTTTTTTCCGCAAAACGTTAATTTAAATTTTTTCTACTTTCCATTACCGCTGTTGTATAGAGTAAAATAAGGAGAAGAAGTTATTTTTACACTAATGCACTAATATTACCACTAACTTAACATAAGTGACCAAAAACTTTTATATAAAAAGAGGATTTTTAATTATTTTGTAGAATAAATAAATGTAGTTACTCTTGATCTATTTTTTACAATAATAGTTACAACGTCTGGATTAAAGAAGGCAATGAAAAGAAATTGATAAATTAAAAAGAGCAGTGTAAGATATAAAAAAATTATTAAGTAAAGAATTAAGATCTAATCTCTTAGATTAGTGAAGATCAAAGGGAGTTAAAATATGGTAGGTTTTTTGCAACAATTTCATCCCGCAGTACAAGCTCTTTTGGCAGGACTTTTTACCTGGGGACTGACTGCACTGGGAGCTGCTACAGTATTTATGACCAAAGAAATAGATAAGAAAATCCTCGATACTATGCTGGGTTTTGCAGCAGGGGTTATGATTGCTGCAAGTTACTGGTCATTATTAGCTCCAGCTATTGAGATGTCTGAGGATTTTAGTGTTCCAGTATGGTTTCCACCAATGGTAGGTTTCCTCCTGGGAGGTATCTTTTTAGGGGGGATTGACAGAATACTTCCTCACCTCCACCTGGGTTTTCCCATAGAAGAAGCTGAAGGAATTAAAACATCCTTGCGACGTAATACTTTACTTATACTTGCTGTAACCCTACATAATATTCCAGAAGGTCTGGCTGTAGGAGTGGCCTTTGGGGCTGTTGTTGCTGGCTTCCCTTCAACTACCTTACCTGCGGCTATGGCCCTGGCGATAGGTATAGGGATTCAAAATCTTCCAGAAGGGCTGGTAATTTCTATGCCCCTTCGAGGCGGAGGAATGTCAAGGTTTAAAAGTTTCTGGTATGGGCAATTATCTGGAATAGTAGAACCTATTGCCAGTGTTATTGGAGCAGTTGCTGTGATTATAGCAAAACCTATCTTACCCTATGCGCTGTCTTTTGCGGCAGGGGCAATGATTTTTGTAGTAGTTGAGGAGCTAATTCCTGAATCTCAACGTGGTAAAAATACGGATTTAGCTACTTTAGGTGCAATGATTGGTTTTACGGTAATGATGGTACTCGATGTGGCATTTAGCTCATAATCGGAATGTACTTTCTCAGATTTAGAGAAAATCATCCTTTATAAATAAAAAGGAGAAAAGATGTTATGAAAAAGATTTATAGAATTTTGTTTAGCATTTTGATCTGTTTTACTTTAATAATTATAGGAAGTGCATTTTTTATAGTTTTAGCTCAGCAGCAAGTTACTTCTGCTTCTGGTATTGAAGGTATTTGGGAGGGCAAGTTGAAAGTTCCTGGGACAGAGCTTAGGATTGTCTTCAAAATTTCAAAAAATCCAGAGGGTACTCTAACTGCGACTTTGGATAGTCTTGATCAGGGAGTAACTGGTATTCCCGTGGAAGAAGTTATCTTTAAAGATAATACTTTACGCCTGGAAGTAAAATCTGCGGGAGGCATTTTTGAAGGGAAAGTCAGTCAAGATTTTTTAGTCATTGAAGGAGAGTGGAAACAGTCTGGACAGACTTTACCCCTTACAGTTAAGCGGGTTGATAAAGTAGTGGAAATACTTAGACCTCAGGAGCCAAAAAAACCTTATCCTTACAAAGAAGAAGAAGTAATATATGAAAACAGAGAAGCAGGAATTAAACTTGCTGGCACCCTGACTTTGCCCTCTAAACAGGATTCTTTTCCGGCAGTATTATTAATTAGCGGTTCTGGTCCGCAAGATCGCAATGAAACTGTATTTGGTCATCAACCCTTTCTGGTATTGGCTGATTATTTAACTCGTCAGGGGATTGCTGTCCTCAGGGTAGATGATCGGGGAGTGGGAAAGTCTACCGGTGATTTTTCCCAAGCTACCAGTGAAGACTTTGCTTTTGATGTATTAGTCGGGATAGAATATCTAAAAACAAGAAAAGAGATAAATCCAAAGAAGATTGGTCTTATCGGCCACAGTGAAGGAGGCATTATTGCTCCTATGGTAGCTGTAAAATCACCAGATGTAGCATTCATTATATTAATGGCGGGGACAGGATTAACCGGAGAAGAAATCTTATATTTACAAACCGGATTAATTTCTAAAGAAATGGGTATTAGTGAGAAAGAAATTACCAAAAATCTCCAGTTGAATAATAAAATATTTTCTGTAATTAAAGAAGAAGAGGATAATAAAATTGCTGAAGAAAAAATTCGTCAAATATTTATGACTTATTGGGAAGATTTAAGTGAGGAAGAAAAAAGTAGAATAGGTAACCCGGAAGATTACCTTAAAGCGCAAATACAAAGTTTATTATCTCCCTGGTTTCGTTTTTTCCTGACTTATAATCCTCAACCAACCTTAAGTAAGGTAAAGTGTCCAGTGTTAGCTATAAATGGAGAGAAAGATTTACAGGTTCCTCCTAAAGAAAACCTTAGTGCGATTAAAGAAGCCCTTCAGACAGGGGGTAACGAGAACTTCACCATTAAGGAATTGCCTGGCTTTAATCATCTTTTTCAGACTGCCCAAACAGGTGTGCCTGCTGAATATGCTCAGATTGAAGAAACAATTTCACCGGAGGTTTTAAAAATAATAGGCGATTGGATTTTCGAACAAACCAGAGATAAATAATGGAGTAGCTTATTTTTTAAAAATAGGGTGGCTTGGTTATTTATTGCGGAAGGCTAATTCTATTCCTATTCAAGGGGGAAATGATATTTCATCTATAAAAGAGATATATTAAGTGGAGTAAAAAAATATGGCTCTAAGAGTATTAATAATGATTTTTTTTATTATTGTTGCTGTTGGAGATGTTTTTGCCGTAAAGTATGACAAGGAAAAAATAAGATATTTTACTAAAACATTATTGCTTCCTATACTTGCTCTTTTTTATATAATAAGTGTGGCTAACCTGAATATACTGATTTTTTTTGCTTTAATTTTCTGTTTTTTGGGAGATTTTTTCTTATTGTGGTCTCAGAAAAAGACTTTTTTTATAGCCGGGTTACTATCCTTTTTTATGGGACATATTTTTTACACTATAGCCTTTCTGCAAACTACTTCTTTTTTATCCGCTATACCTGAATGGTTTTACTTTTTTTTATTCCCCTATATCTGGTATGGGGTATTTATTCTAAAAAAACTCAATCCTTATCTTCACTCTATGAGGGTATTGGTGATTGTTTATCTAATTATTATTCTTATAATGAGTTTTGCCAGTTTTACACGGATTTGGGCGTCAACAGGATTATCATTCTGGCTACCCTTTATAGGTTCAATTTTCTTTATAGCTTCTGATTCATTATTAGCTTTTCGCAATTTTAAAGCTAAACTATCAAGAGGCTATGCGTCTATAATGATAACCTATATTTTTGCTCAATTTCTAATTGTTTTTGGTTTTTTATATGTTTGAAGATAGAAACAGTTAAAACGAAAGATTGTTATCATTTATTATTAAAAATCAAGATTTTATATATATTTTTTCAAAATAAAAAGGAATTTATTCTTTTTTGTCGAATTATTTTATTAAGGGAGGGAAAGTTATGTCAAAACATATTGGAATAGTTGCCTGTAGTGCAGAGGGTGCAGCCCTTTGCTATCGTACCATCTGTATGGAAGGAACAGCTTTATTGGGAAGACATGCTCATCCTGAGGTTACTATGCATACCTTCCCCCTTAGTGAATATATGCGGTATATTGAAAAAGGTGATTGGGAAAATGTTGCAGATTTGATGTTGTCTTCGGTATCTAAACTTGCCAAGGTGGGAGCAGATTTTGCTATCTGTCCCGATAACACCATACATCAGGCCTTTGATTTAGTTGTCAACAAATCACCAATTCCCTGGCTGCATATTGCTCAGGAAGTTGCTGCTGAAGCAAAACGCAAAAAATATAAATGTCTGGGAATTTTAGGCACACGATATTTAATGGAGGGTCCAGTTTATCCTGCTAAGATTACTGCAGTTGGCATTGAGCATATGATTCCCAAAGTAAAAGATAGGGAAAGAATTAATCAGATAATTTTTGATGAATTAGTTAATGCTCGTTTTACTTCAGAAGCACTGGTCTATTTTAAGGGAGTCATCAATGAGTTAAAAAATAAAGGGTGTAACGCAGTTATCCTGGGCTGCACTGAAATACCGTTGTTAGTAACTCAAGAGAATTCTCCTTTACCTATACTTGATTCTACCAGACTCTTAGCCAGGGCTGCCTTGAAAAAAGCAATTAGTTCAATATCTGGTTAAAAGTTAAATAGGATGAGATTATAAAAGTAATCTATATTTAATTTAAAGATGAAAAGAGGTTTTAGGTATGCGTAGAATCATTTTCATTGCAATTTTATCTGGATTATTCCTTATGATAGGTGGTATTCTTTTATTAATCTGGTGGCCAGTCAAGCCATCGTTAGCAGAAATAACCGATTCTTGGGTAGCCTTGATAATGGTGTATCTATTTCTGATTATATTTTTATACGAGAAGACCATTTATAAGTTCTTTAATGAATTTATTATTACTAAAAATTCAGGGCGACATGATTCTCAACAGTCAAGGCAAAAACAGCTATTATTTTCTGAATCTATTTCTAACTTTAATATTAGTAGTTTGATTTCTAATTATAATTCTAAGTGGGAAAGTATATTTATATTAAAGAAAGAAAGTCAGAATACAGATTCTAAAATTTTAACCGAAGAAAGGGAAGCTAAATATATTCGAAAACTGCAGGAGGAAAATATTAAATGGCGTTTTCTTTATGCTGATTCCTATCTAGTCTTATATGCAAAATATGTTTTATTTTGGCTTTACAAGTCTAAATCGGTAAACCGAGAAGAATTTGATGATATATGGAAATCAAAAATATCTGATTCCCAGGAACGAGAGGCTATCTTAAATGCCCTATTTGATTTGGAATTTGTTTGGGAAGAAGAGGATACTTTATCTATCACTAAGTTAGGCTCAGCTTATGTAGATTATCTAAAAGAAATTGATAAGCAGATAAGTGAACAAAAACATTGATTATTGAGTTAAATTTTATTTTTTATAAAAAATAAGTAGAGTAAATACTTATAATAAAAAATGGATTTCGATTAGCTATAAAAAGTAGGATATGTTTCTGTAAAAATAAGTAATCTGAGCATAAAAAGGAATAAAAAATGTTTAAGCCAAATTTCAAATATTCCAATAAAATAGTTAAACTACTTACTAAAATATCTGCTACCAGAGTTGTTATTCTAAGAGAATATAAATATAATAAGTTAAACAAAATTATTAAAAATATTTTTTAAGAAGGGAATGATATTTTTATCAATAGATATTAACTTTTATAATATAAAATATAATAATATAAAGAAGATGACATTTATTTAACTTTATATTGTAATTTTATTGATAATTTAGAAATTAAATTATGAATAACAAAGTTAAAAAAATAATAAAAAATATTCCAAAAATCGATAGACCAAGAGAAAAGTTAATTCAATATGGCCCAGAAAAACTTTCTAATTCTGAACTTTTGGCCCTTCTTCTGAGATCAGGGAATAAAGATATAAATGCTATAGAACTTGCAGAGAAAATATTAAAAAAATTTGGTGCAAAAAAATTACCTAATTTAATTTTTAAAGATTTAAATGAAATATCTGGATTAGGACCAGCGAAAGCTTGTGAAATTATTGCATGCTTTGAGCTTGGTAAGAGATTGCTTAAAGATAAAAAGGCGCAAATCTATTTAACACCAAAAGAAATTTGGGAGGAATTAAGAGATTTAAGAAATCATAAGAAAGAGCATTTTGTAATTTTTTACCTTGATAGTAGAAACCAAGAAATCAAAAGAGAGATTATTTCTATTGGTTCTCTCAATGTTAATTTAGTGCACCCAAGAGAAGTTTTTGAACCTGCTGTTAGAAATTTAACTGCTCAAATAATTTTAGCCCATAATCATCCTTCAGGCGATCCTACACCATCAGAAGATGATTTAGAGATTACTAAAAGATTAATTGAAACTGGTAAGATTTTAGGCATTGAAGTAATTGACCATATAATTGTTGCTAAAGATAATTTTTTCAGTTTTAAAGAAAAGGATTTAATATAAATAGATAGAATGGATAAAAAAGAACTTGCCATAACCCTAAAAGAAGGCGAAGGATATTTTATATAGAAAAAATACACCTTATCCAGAGATAAAATATACTGATACCCACTTTTATGTTGTTTTTAAGCAAAGCAGAGAATATCTAAAGCTGGTAGAGGAAGATGTATCAGAAAAGGTGGTCAGAATAGGTGGTCAGAATTAACGAAAAGACAGATAGAAATATTGCAATTAATTAGAGAAAATCCGAAGATATCAAGAAAAGAATTGTCTGAGGAACTAAGTATAAACCCATCAGCAATTCAAAAACATATAGAAAGATTAAAACAGAAAAATATTATTGAGCGAATTGGTTCAAATAAGGGTGGATGTTGGACAGTTTTATAGAGATTGGTTTTTAAATTTTAAGGAGAAAATTAATTTAACACTATGGAAAATAACGATTATCAAAATTGGTCTAAAGTAGAGTTAATCAAAGAAATCAAGCGATTAAAGAAACGCAAGAAATACGGTTTAGTCTGGGAAGATAAACCAGAAGAAGTAGTAGAGATGTGCAAAGAAAAGTTACCGGTAGTAAAAGAGGTAAAAAATAAAGAAATAATTACTGATAAGAATAAGCCAGTTAATTTGTTAATTGAAGGCGATAATTATCATGCCCTTTCTGTTTTAAATTATACTCACGAAAAGAAAATTGATGTAATTTATATTGATCCACCGTATAACACTTGTATTCTTCAGTGGATATATAATAATAAGTATATTGATAGCGAAGATGAATTTCGCCACAGTAAGTGGCTTTCATTTATGTCTAAACGACTTAAATTGGCAAGAAATTTATTGAAGGATAATGGAGTTATTATTGTAACAATTGATGATTACGAAATTCATTCTTTAGGATTATTAATGGATGAAATTTTTGGGGAACACAATAGAATGTCAATTTTGCTAATTGAAAGTAATCCTCGAGGTAGGACTTCAAATGCTTTTTTCGCTACCTCTCATGAGTATTATTTATTTTATGGGAAAAATGCTTCAAAGTGTAAAATTGAAAATCTACCTCTTAACGAAGAACAAATAGCTGTATTTAAACATAAAGATGAAATTTCTTACTATCGTTTACTACCGCTTAGAAAAAGTGGTGCGGCTTCAAGGCACAATGATAGACCAAAACAATTTTATCCTATTTATGTAAATAAGAATAATCTAGAATTAAGTTTAACCAAATTGTCTAACGATTGGATAGAAATACTACCCATAGATGAATCTAACGAAGAGAGAGTTTGGAAATTAGGACGAGTGAATTGTGAGAAATATATAAAGAGTTGTGATGTAATTGCTGAAAAAGGAAGAGCAGGGATTAGACTTTTTCAAAAAGATAGAATTAAACTAGGACGAAAACCAAAAACCTTATGGATTGACCCGAAATATGATTCTTCCGCACATGGTACTAATTTAATTGCCGAAATTTTGGGGAAAAGAAATATTTTTGATTATCCTAAATCTTTATATGCTGTAATTGATAGTTTAAAAACCATTATTTTAAGAAATAAAAATGCTCTTATATTAGATTTTTTTACAGGCTCTGGAACAACTGGCCATGCGGTTTTAGAACTTAATAAAGAAGATGATGGAAATCGTCAATTTATTCTTTGTACTAATAATGAAAATAATAATGGGAATAGTTATAAAATTGCTGAAGACATTTGTTATCCGCGACTTAAAAAAGTTATTGAAGGATATAAAAATTTGAAAGGTGAATGGGTTGAAGGTTTAGGCGGTAATTTAAAATACTTCAAAACAGATTTTGTTGATGCTGAACCGACTGATAAAAATAAAAAGAAATTAACTGACCAGGCAATAGAGATGCTTTGTATTAAAGAAGGAACTTTTGAGATAG
>Ga0136653_10001441_pt1 | contig 12893 bp, 10 predicted proteins | sample LakKivw275mmetaG_FD_94866 | JGI IMG/M metagenome (GOLD analysis project Ga0136653, IMG submission 94866) | Anoxic lake water microbial communities from Lake Kivu, Rwanda to study Microbial Dark Matter (Phase II) - Lake Kivu water 275m metaG... | ecosystem: Environmental > Aquatic > Freshwater >... | reverse complement strand
GCCTGACGCTGCATATTTGTGCCCATCAGCGCTCTGACTGCGTCATTGTGTTCCAAAAAGATCCCTTTTTTGGAACACAATGACGCAGTCAGAGCGCTGATGGGCACAAATATGCAGCGTCAGGCAGTGCCCCTGATGATCACCGAGCCTCCCCTTGTCGGGACAGGGATGGAAGAGAAGGTAGCGCGCGATTCCGGGACAGTCGTAATCTCGGAGGTTTCCGGAAAAGTAACCTATTGTGATGCCTCCTCAATTAATATAGGTAAAAAAATCTACCATTTGAATAAATTTCAGCGTACCAATGCCGATACCTGCCTGAATCAGCGGCCGCTGGTCAAGTTAGGAGACAGGGTCGAGAAGGGGCAGATTATTGCCGACGGTACGAGCACGCAGGATGGAATGCTTGCCCTCGGCAAAAATATCCTCTGCGCATTTATGCCGTGGCGGGGGTATAACTTTGAAGACGCTATTTTAATCAGCGAAAAACTGGTTAGGGAAGATGCTTTTACTTCCATTCACGTAGAGGAGTTTGAAATCGAGGCCACTGAAACGCGGCTGGGCAACGAAGAGATAACCCGCGATATTCCCAATGTCAGCGAAGAGTCTTTAAGGAACCTCGATGAAACCGGCATCATCCGTATCGGAGCTCAGGTTTCAGCCGGGGATATCCTCGTAGGAAAGGTAACTCCTAAAACAGAATCCGAACTCTCCCCCGAAGAGAGATTATTGCGCGCGATTTTCGGGGAGAAGGCCAGTGATGTGCGCGACACTTCCCTTACTGTGCCTCCGGGCGTAGAAGGCGTGGTAGTGCATATAGACGTCTTTCAGCGCAAAGAGCGGGGCAGGAAAACGAAGGAAGAAAAAACAAAAGAACTCGCCAAGATCGGAGAGCTAAGGGAATACTATAAAAAAGAGGTTGAGTATCTTCAGGCAGAACGAATCACGCGCCTAAGCCAGATCCTCGGAATAGATAAGAAAAAACTTGAGAAGGCCGATTATCACGATAACGAAGAAGCCAAGATGATTGCGGCTTCTTTTGATGAGCAGATACAGGAGTTGCTGCTTGAAGAAGAACAGGAGATTGAAAAGGTAAAACGCGGCGATGAATTGCCGGCGGGGGTGCTGAAAAGGGTTGTGGCTTATGTGGCGACGAAGCGACAGCTTGCCGAAGGCGACAAACTAGCCGGCAGGCATGGCAATAAAGGCGTGGTCGCTAAAATCATCCCTGAGGAGGATATGCCGTTTCTTCCGGACGGCAGGTCGATAGAAATGGTCTTAAACCCGCTGGGTGTACCTTCGCGTATGAACGTCGGCCAGATCCTGGAGACTCACCTGGGTTGGGCGGCAAAGGCATTAGGCCTGCATGTTAGCTGCCCGGTATTTGACGGCGCAACCGAAGCGGAAATTAAGGAAATGCTTAAGAAGGCCGCGCTTCCTGAGAACGGAAAGATTACCCTGCACGACGGATACACCGGAGAAACCTTTGACCAGCAGGTGACCGTCGGTTATATCTACATGATGAAATTAATCCATCTTGTAGATGAGAAGATACACGCCCGTTCCATTGGTCCTTATTCCCTGGTTACCCAGCAGCCGTTGGGCGGGAAGGCGCAGTTCGGCGGGCAAAGGTTGGGAGAGATGGAAGTCTGGGCGCTGGAGGCATACGGCGCAGCATTTACTCTGCAGGAGATGCTCACGGTAAAAAGCGATGATGTTTCCGGAAGGACGCGTATTTATGAAGCGATTGTCAAGGGAGAGCAGCGGCTTACTCACGGGACTCCCGAATCATTCCACGTTTTAATAAAGGAATTACAAGGGCTATGTCTGGACATAAAGACCGAGAAGGCAAAATAACAGAAGAACATCTTTTATTCGATAGTATCACAATAAAGATTTCGTCTCCCCAGATCATCAAATCATGGTCCAAGGGAGAGGTCAGGAAGGCGGAGACTATCAACTACCGCACCCTGAAACCGGAGAAGGACGGCCTCTTCTGCGAGAAGATTTTCGGTCCGGTACGGGACTGGGAATGTAATTGCGGTAAGTATAAAGGTAATAAATTCAAAGGGATTACCTGCGACCGTTGCGGAGTCACCGTTGACCGTTCCAGCGTTCGCCGTGAACGCATGGGCCATATTGAACTGGCTACTCCGGTAACTCATATCTGGTTCTTTAAGGCCGTGCCCAGCCGCATGAGCGCCCTTTTAAACGTCGGTTTAAGGGACTTAGAAAAGGTGATTTATTACGAAGAATATATCGTAGTTGATCCCGGCAATACGCCGCTTAAGAAGAAAGACCTGCTTAGCGAAGAAAAATATCAGGAGGCCCTGGAGAAGTACGGCGCGAATTTTAAGGCAAAGATTGGCGCCGAAGCGATAATGGAGCTGTTAAAAGAACTGGATATTGATGCCTACTGCCGCAAGCTCCGCAGGGATGTGGAAAAAACCAAGGACGCTACGGGAAACCGTAAATCCTTGAAGATTTTAAAGATCGTCGAAGATTTCAAGAAATCCGGCAACAGGCCGGAATGGATGATATTGGAAATTTTACCGGTAATCCCTCCGGACTTAAGGCCCCTGGTTCCTCTTGACGGCGGAAGATTTGCCACTTCAGACCTAAACGACCTTTACCGCAGGGTGATTAACCGTAATAACCGGCTTAAGAAACTGATAGAGTTAAACGCTCCGGAAATCATTATCCGCAACGAAAAACGCATGCTACAGGAGGCTGTAGATGCCCTTTTAGATAACGGCAGGCACGGCAGGCCGGTCTTAGGCGCTAATAACCGCCCGCTGAAATCCCTTTCCGATATGCTTAAAGGAAAACAGGGAAGGTTCAGGCAGAACCTGCTGGGGAAACGTGTTGATTATTCAGGACGCTCCGTAATCGTAGTCGGCCCTGAATTAAAACTGCATCAATGCGGGTTGCCGAAGCAGATGGCGCTGGAATTATTCGAGCCGTTTATTATTAAAAAACTGCGGGAAAAAGGATTTGTGCATACGATTAAAGGCGCTCGCAGGATGGTAGAGAGGGGAAAGATTGAAGTCTGGGATATCCTTGATGAGGTTATCCGCGACCACCCCGTGCTTTTAAACCGCGCCCCTACGCTTCACCGCTTAGGGATTCAGGCTTTTCAGCCGATGCTTATCGAAGGCAAATCAATTAAAATTCATCCTTTAGTCTGTACCGCCTTTAACGCTGATTTTGACGGCGACCAGATGGCGGTACATGTGCCTCTCTCCCTGGAATCACAGATCGAGGCCAAGATTCTGATGCTCTCCATCAATAACGTGTTTTCTCCTGCTGACGGAAGGCCGATTATCAGCCCTACGCAGGATATTATCCTTGGGGCTTCATATATCTCCAAAGAAAAACCGGGCGCCCAGGGGCAAGAAATGACCTTCTCTGGCATCGATGAGGCGATTACCGCCTATGAAGATAAAGCCGTCGCGCTGCATGCTAAGATAAAAGTCCGCATCGGGAAGATTTTTGATTTGGACGAAAAAAAGGTTATTGAGGAAAAACGGCTTATCCCGACTACCGTCGGCAGGATATTGTTTAATCAGGCCTTGCCGGAAGATTTCGGCTTTGTAAACAAAGAATTAAACAAAGGCACCGTGGGAATTATTGTAGGCGAATGCTACAAAAGGTTCGGGCATAACCGTACCATCCAGCTGCTCGATGATATTAAGAAGGTCGGCTTTGAAGTAGCCACATTAGGCGGTATCTCTATAGGCATAAACGACCTGGAGATTCCCAAAGAGAAGCCCGAGGTCCTGAAAGACGCTAAACAGCAGGTGGCGAAAGTTGAGGAACAATACCGCCGCGGGATCATCACAGATTCCGAACGTAAATCAAAGATCATCGATATCTGGACGCATACCACCGACGGAATATCTGACCTGCTTTTCCGCTCTATGGATCCGTTCAACCCCATATTCATGATGGCCGATTCCGGCGCGCGCGGTTCACGCCTTCAGGTAAGACAGTTAGCGGGGATGCGCGGGCTGATGGCAAAACCTTCAGGAGAAATTATTGAAAGCCCGATTACCGCGAACTTCAGGGAAGGCCTTACTGTGCTTGAATATTTTATCTCTACTCACGGAGCGCGCAAGGGTCTGGCGGATACAGCACTTAAGACCGCCGACGCCGGATATCTGACCAGGCGTCTGGTTGATGTTGCCCAAGAGGTTATCGTCAGCGAAGATGATTGCGGCACCTTAAACGGCATCACGGTCTCGGCGATCATAGAAGGCGATGAAGAAGTAGTTTCGCTTAAAGACAGGATTATCGGCCGTGTAGCATTGGATAATATCGTTGATATCATTACCGATGAAGTCGTCATTGAAGCAGGCACCATCGTCAGCGAAGAAAAAGCGGATATGATAGAAAAGCTGGGTATTGAGCGGATTCGTATCCGCAGCGTCCTTACCTGTGAATCAGGAAGGGGCGTATGCTGTAAATGCTACGGCAGAAATTTAGCCAGCGGCAGGCTGATTGAGCTGGGAGAAGCTGTGGGCGTAATCGCCGCGCAGAGTATCGGCGAGCCCGGGACTCAGCTGACCATGAGGACATTCCACATCGGAGGTACTGCTTCCAGAATAGTAGAGCAATCCTTCATTAAATCCAAGAATAAAGGTTTTCTAAAGTACCATAACCTGCGCACGACAAAAAGACAGAAAGATTTTATCGTGCTTAACCGTAACGGGTTTGTCAGCATCAACGATAAGGACGGCCGGGAATTAGAACGTTATCCCGTAGTCCAGGGTTCTTTAATCAGCGTAGCTGAAGGGGAAGAAGTAGCCAAGGGGATTGCATTTGTGCATTGGGACCCCTATACCTTACCGATCCTTACGGAAGTCGAGGGAATAGTAAAATTCGAAGACCTTAAAGAAAATTTAACTATCCGGGAAGAGCTTAATCCTGTAACCAAACTTATTGAACGCGTCGTCGTAGAGCATAAACAGGAATATCACCCGCAAATCATCATCCTTGATGAGAATAAGGCTGTTTCGGGAATTTACCCCATACCGATAAATGCCCACATCCTGGTAAAAGACGGCCAAAAGATAGATGCCGGAGAATTGCTCGCCAAGATACCGCGCCTTGTAGTTAAAACCAGGGATATTACCGGAGGTTTACCGCGCGTAGCAGAACTTTTTGAAGCCAGGCGGCCGAAAGACCCGGCAATCATCAGCGAAATCGACGGGTTTGTTGAGTTCGGCGAAACAAAAAAGGGCCAGAGGGTAATCGTAGTAAAATCCCCTACCGGAATGCAGAGGGAATATGTTATCCCGCACGGCAAACATCCTAATGTCTATAAGGGGGATAAAGTAATTGCCGGACAGCAGCTTACTGACGGCCCGATAGTCTTGCAGGATATCTTAAGGGTCTGCGGCGATAAAGTGCTTCAGGAATACCTGGTCAACGAGGTACAGGAAGTCTACCGGCTTCAGGGCGTGCGCATCAATGATAAGCATATAGAAGTAATTATCAGACAGATGCTTAAAAAAGTAAGGATAGAGGACCCGGGGGACACGGAATTTTTAGCCACCCAACAGGTCGATAAGTGGAAATTTCAGACAGAGAACACAAAAGTGATTAAAAAAGGCGGCAAGCCCGCTCAGGCAACGCCGTTGCTATTGGGGATTACCAAGGCGTCGCTGACAACAGAGAGTTTCATCTCCGCGGCAAGTTTCCAGGAGACAACCCGGGTCTTGACCGAAGCAGCTACTTCGGGCAAAGTTGATGAGTTATTCGGGTTGAAGGAGAACGTAATCGTCGGCCATCTAATACCGGCTGGAACAGGATTCCATACGCACCGCGATATCTCAGTAGAGAAAACCGGAGAAGGCGCCAGGGAAACAGCCGTAGATAAAGAAAAGTCAGCCGAAGAAACGGTAAAAGCAGGAGAGAAAGAGTAATAATTATGCCGACAATCGCACAACTAATCAGATTAGGCAGGATTTCTAAACGGAAAAAAACAAAATCACCGGCTTTAAAAGCGTGCCCTCAGAGGCGCGGTGTCTGTACGCAGGTAAGGACGATGACGCCGAAGAAACCGAATTCGGCTTTACGTAAGATTGCAAGAGTCAGGCTGACTACCGGCATAGAGGTTACTTCTTATATTCCCGGAGAGGGTCACAACCTGCAGGAACATTCAATAGTTTTAGTCAGGGGCGGCCGCGTGAAAGACTTGCCGGGTGTACGTTACCATATCGTCAGAGGAACGCTTGATGCCGCAGGCGTAAATCAGCGTAAAAAATCACGTTCGAAATACGGCGCGAAGATGCCGAAGGCTTAGGGGTTCGTAACTAGTAACTCGTAACTAGTAATTAAAACACTGGAGAAGAGTGATTAATGAGAAGAAAAAGAGTTTTTGAAAGGGATATTTTACCCGACCCTAAATTCAATAGCAAGACCGTAGCCAAATTCATTAATATGGTTATGAGCGAAGGAAAAAAGTCAACCGCGGAAAGCATTGTCTACGGCGCATTCGAAATTATCAAAAAGAAACTTAACGAGGAGGATATCGTTAAAGTATTCTATAAGGCGATTGATAACGCCCGCCCGCGGCTTGAGGTCAAGCCAAGAAGAGTGGGTGGTGCGACTTACCAGGTCCCCATAGAGGTAAGGCAGGAACGCGGTACTTCAATTGCTCTTCGCTGGATCAGGGATTTTGCCAAAGCTAAAAAAGGCAGACCGATGCAGGAAAAACTGGCTGATGAAATTATGGCTGCCTATAAGGCCGAAGGCTCATGTATAAAAAAACGCGACGATACGCATAAGATGGCAGAGGCAAATAAGGCCTTTGCGCATTTCAGGTGGTAAAATACTGCAATTCATTAACTTTAGAAATGCCTAGAAAAATAGACTTAAATAAAATCAGGAATATAGGTATTATCGCCCATATCGATGCCGGTAAAACCACGACTACCGAACGAATCCTTTTTTTCACTGGAAGGACCTATAAAATCGGCGAGGTAGATGACGGCACTGCTACTATGGATTGGATGGTTCAGGAACAGGAAAGAGGCATTACCATTACCGCCGCCTGTACTGCCTGCGAATGGGGCGACAAAACGATAAATATCATTGATACCCCGGGGCATGTTGATTTTACGGTTGAAGTAGAACGGTCACTCAAGGTTTTAGACGGAGCGGTGGTTGCTTTTTGCGGAGTGGGAGGCGTAGAGCCTCAATCCGAGACCGTCTGGAGGCAGGCAGACCGCTATAATGTGCCGAGGATCGCTTATGTCAATAAGTTAGACAGGACAGGAGCAAATTTCGCGGATGTGGTCAGCCAGATACATAAGAAGCTGGGGGCTAACGCAGCAGCAATTCAGTTCCCGGACGGCCACGAGGATAGTTTTACGGGGATAGTAGACGTTGTGGAAGATAAATTTATTTTTTATAAAGATGAATCAGGCAAAGACCCGCAGGTTTCAGAAGTACCCGAGGCGCTTAAATCTCAGGCAAAGCATTACCACGCTATTTTAATCGAGAAGCTGGCAGAGGCCGATGAAGTAATTATGGATAAATACGTGCACGGCGGTAGACTCAGCGTTTCTGAGATAAAAGAAGCTATCCGCAGGGCCACCATCGCAAATAAATTTATTCCCGTGCTTTGCGGCTCAAGCCTGCGCAACAAAGGCGTGCAGCTTCTGCTTGACGCAGTCTGCGATTACCTGCCTTCGCCTTCCGATGTGCCGCCGATAAAAGGAACCAACCCCGACACATCGGAACACGAAGAGATAGAGACCACCGACAAGGCGCCTTTCTGCGCGCTCTGTTTTAAAATCGCTACCGACCCTTATGTGGGAAAGCTGCATTATATCAGGGTTTATGCCGGGATAATCAAATCAGGTTCTTATATTTATAATTCCAGCAAACGGACAAGAGAGAGGGTAACCAAGCTTGTAAAGATGCATGCTAACAATCAGGAGATTGTAGATGAACTTTACACCGGCGATATTGCGGCGGCAGTCGGCTTAAAGGAGACTACTACGGGGGATACGCTTTGCACGGAAGATTCGCTAATATTAATCGAAGCCATGCATTTCCCGGAACCGGTTATCCAGCAGGCAGTAGAGCCGAAGACCAAGCAGGACCAGGAAAAGATGGGATTTGCGCTGCATAAGCTGGCAGAAGAAGACCCCTCATTTAAGGTAATCTATAATCAGGAGACCGGGCAGACCCTGATCGCCGGCATGGGCCAGCTGCACCTGGAAATAATTATAGACAGGATTTTGCGTGAGTTCAATGTTGAGGCACAGGTCGGGGCTCCGCAGGTTGCTTACCGCGAAACAATCACCAGGGGCATTACCTCTACGGGCAAGTTTATCCAGCAATCCGGCGGCAGAGGCCAATACGGTCATGTAGTAATAGAGATGAGCCCTCAGGAGACCCCCGGCACCGGCATAACCTTTGAGGAAAAAATAAAGAGCGGCGCTATACCCAGGGAGTTTATCTCTTCGGTGAAGGACGGGATAATCGGCGCGGCAAAGAGCGGCTGTATCAGCGGTTATCCGGTCACTGATGTGGCGGTTACGCTGGTTGACGGCTCTTACCACGAAGTTGATTCTTCTGAAATGGCATTTAAAATGGCTGCTTCAATCGCTTTTAACGACGGAATGAGAAAAGCAAAACCGGTATTACTTGAGCCGATCATGGACCTGGAGGTGACAGTTCCCGAAGAATATATGGGCCAGATCATCGGGGACCTGAATTCGCGCAGGGCTAAAATCGTAGCAATCAACCAACGCGTAAATGTGCGTGCGATCAGGGCATATATCCCGCTTGCGGAGGTTTTCAACTATGCTACAATCTCAAGATCCTTGACACAGGGTCGGGTATCCTATACAATGGAGCCCTCTTATTACGCAGAGGTGCCTTCACATATAGCAGAAAAGATCGTAGGAATTACGTCCGCTAAGACTTAAAATGATAAAGGCAAAGCAACAAAAACAGGAGGGGTTAAATGGCTAAAGAAAAATTTGTAAGGTCAAAACCGCACGTCAATATCGGTACTATCGGCCATATTGACCACGGCAAGACATCGCTGACTTCGGCGATCACTTATGTTTTGTCTAAATTGGGCAGGGCGCAGGCCAAGGATTACGCGGATATCGCAAAGGGCGGCGCAGTCAGGGACGAAACAAAGATATTGACTATTTCAGTAGCCCACGTCGAATATGAATCAGAAACGCGTCATTACGCCCATATCGACTGCCCGGGGCACGCCGATTATATCAAAAACATGATTACCGGCGCAGCTCAGATGGACGGGGCAATCCTGGTAGTTTCCGCGGCCGACGGCCCGATGCCTCAGACAAGAGAGCATATCCTCTTGGCAAGGCAGGTAAACGTGCCGGCAATGGTAGTGTTTTTAAATAAAGTCGACGTGGTCCAGGACAAAGAATTGATTGACTTAGTGGAAATGGAAGTAAGAGAGCTTCTTACTAAATACGGTTATCCGGGAGATAAAACACCGATAATCAAGGGCAGCGCATTAAAAGCGCTTCAGGCCGGAGGAGATCCGAATAGTCCGGATTGTAAACCTATCCTTGACCTAGTTAAGGCATGCGATGATTTCATTCCTCAGCCGGCCAGAGACCTCGATAAGCCTTTACTGATGGCTGTGGAAGACGTCTTCAGTATCGAAGGCAGAGGGACCGTAGGCACCGGGAGAATCGAGAGAGGCAAAGTAAAACTTAACGATGAGGTAGAGCTCGTAGGATTAAGGCCTGAGCCGATGAAAACGGTAGTCACCGGGATAGAAATGTTCAGAAAGCTTCTTGATGAAGGCCATGCAGGTGATAACGTCGGGCTTTTATTGCGAGGCGTCGATAAGGATGCCATAGAGCGCGGAATGGTTATCGCGGCACCTAAATCCATTACCCCGCATACCAAATTCAAAGCGCAGGTTTATATCCTGACTAAAGAAGAAGGCGGAAGGCATACCCCGTTCTTCAAAGGGTACAGGCCGCAGTATTATTTCCGTACTACCGACGTTACGGGATCGGTTACGGCATTACCTTCCGGCGTTGAAATGGTTATGCCCGGAGATAACGTCCAGCTGAATATAGAACTGATCACTCCCATTGCTATGGAAAAAGAGTCACGTTTCGCTATCCGCGAAGGTGGCCACACCGTAGGCGCGGGAGTAGTTACGGAGATTATCGCTTAAACTTTTTCTATGACAACTACGCAGAAGATAAGGATAAAATTAAGGGCATACGATCACAGGCTGTTGGATCAAGCTGTGGTGGAAATAGTGGATACGGTCAAGCGCACGGGGGCAAAAATTTCCGGCCCCGTGCCGCTTCCGACCAAGCGGGAACTTTATACGGTTAATCGTTCACCGGTAATTGATAAGAAATCACGCGAGCAGTTTTCCTTAGCCACCCACAAGCGCCTAATTGATATCTTCGAACCGACATCCAAGACTATCGACGCGCTGAGAAAGCTTAATCTGCCTGCCGGAGTTGACGCAGAAATCAAGTAAGCAAGGGATTAGACATGTCTGCGATTTTAGGCAAAAAAATCGGGATGACGCAGGTTTTTACGGACGAGGGAGTAAAAGTAAATGTTACTGCTATCGAAGCCGGCCCATGCGTAGTGCTTTCTGTAAGGGATAAAAATCTGCAGGTGGCGTTTGACCCGGTTGACGAAAAACGCCTGAAGAGGCCGCAGGCCGGTTATTTTAAGAAGCTTAATATCGGCTGCCGGCGTTTCATCAGGGAGATAAAGAAAACCGCGGATAAAGAATATAAGCCCGGCGAAGAGATAAAAGCCGATTGTTTCAATGTAGGAGATTACGTAGATGTTACGGGTACCTCTATCGGCAGGGGCTTTCAAGGCGGGATGAGGCGCTGGAACTGGAAGGGCGGCCCGCAAACACACGGTTCAATGTCGCATCGCCGCATAGGCTCCATCGGCTCAAGCACGACGCCCGGAAGAGTCTGGAAAGGCCAGCACCTCCCCGGGCACCTTGGCGCATCAAGGATTACTGTGCAAAATTTAAAAGTTATCAGGGTAGACGCCGGAAAGAACCTTCTCTTGCTAAAGGGGGCGGTGCCGGGAAACGATAACGGCTACCTGGTGATTAGCAAAGCCAAAAAGAGAAAACCTGCTACGGCAAAACCTAAGGCTGCAGAGACTAAGCAGGCGTCTAAACCAACAGCTAAGCCTGCGGCAAAAAAGAAATAAAATACCATGGAAGCGATTACCTTACCTATATATAACAGCGAAGGGAAAGAAGTAGGCAGCTATAAGCTTAACTCCGGCGTATTTGACGGCGTAATTAATACAGACGCCATACATCAGGCCGTTACCGCGTATCTGGCAATGCAGAGGCGTGGGTCTGCTGCGACAAAAACCAGAGGAGAGGTTTCAGGCGGAGGAGTTAAGCCCTGGAGGCAGAAGGGAACAGGCAGGGCAAGAGTAGGTTCTTCACGTACCCCTTTATGGCGCCACGGAGGCGTTATCTTCGGCCCTCATCCGCGCAGCTTTGAATATATCCTGCCGATTAAAATCAGAAGGCTGGCTTTAAGGTCGGCTTTAAACGCTAAGCTAAAAGATAAAGACTTAATCATTATCGATACTCTTAATCTAAGTTCCGCAAAGACAAAAGAAGCGGCAAAAGTATTCTCAAATTTAAAATTATCCCCCGGGAAAAAGCAGAAGGATAACTGGCTTATATTTTTATTTGATAAACCCGAAGAAAACATGAAGCGCGCAATGCGCAATATAGGCGCGCTTAGCATATACCGGGCGGAAGATACAAACGCATATCAGATTCTTTCCCACAGGAAGGTATTGATTACTAAATCCGGCCTTGACCGGCTTACCGAAAGATTGAAATGAGGAATTCTTTTGACACGATAAAAGCGCTGATCCGGACGGAAAAATCGACCTTAGCCGAACCGCTCGGTAAATACCTTTTCCGCGTTGACTTAAGCGCCAATAAGCTTGATATTAAACAGGCGGTCGAGGAGATTTATAAAGTAAAAGTCAAGTCGGTAAATACCGTAATCAGTTCCGGGAAACTAAAACGCGTCAGGCATCAGCTGGGAAAGACGCCTGATTCGAAAAAAGCCCTGGTTACTTTAAAAGAGGGGCAAAAGATAGATACCGCGCCGTAAAAAAGGTTAGTTAATATGGGTATAAAAAAGTATAATCCGGCAACTCCCTCAAGAAGATGGATAACGCAGTCTGACTTTGCCGAGATTACCAAAGATAAGCCTGAGAAATCCCTGCTTTTGCCGTTAAAAAGAACGGGGGGAAGGAATGCCTACGGCCGCATTACTACCAGGCATCAAGGCGGCGGCCACAAAAGAATGATGCGCATTGTAGATTTCAAACGCGATATTCTTGACGTCCCGGCAAAAGTGATTGCTATCGAATATGACCCTAACCGTTCGGCGCGGCTGGCGCTGCTTGAGTACCCGGATAAGACCAGAAAGTATATCCTTGCTCCGCTTGAGCTTAAAGCCGGCAGCGAGATTATTTCATCCTCCAATAAAGATACAGAAATCAAGGCCGGTAATTGCCTTCCTTTAAGGTTTATTCCGCAGGGCACCTTAGTGCACAATATCGAGCTTTCGCAGGGCAGGGGCGGGCAGATTGTCAGAAGCGCAGGTTCCTACGCCCAGATTATGGCCAAGGAGGGGGATTTTGCGCATCTCAAACTGCCTTCGGCAGAGATCCGGTTGGTAAGTTTAGACTGCCGCGCTACTATCGGACAGCTTGGTAATGTTGAACATGAAGCATTGGCCATTGGAAAAGCCGGGAGGAAAAGATGGTTTGGCATCAGGCCGACGGTAAGAGGCCTGGCGATGAATCCGGTAGACCATCCGCACGGCGGCGGCGAAGGGAAATCCGGCCAGGGT